>Ga0302207_1000148_pt1 | contig 27717 bp, 18 predicted proteins | sample II_Fen_E2_2_FD_198792 | JGI IMG/M metagenome (GOLD analysis project Ga0302207, IMG submission 198792) | Peat permafrost microbial communities from Stordalen Mire near Abisko, Sweden - II_Fen_E2_2 | ecosystem: Environmental > Terrestrial > Soil > Wetlands > Permafrost | place: Sweden: Abisko...
CCGAAAATAGGATTAGCTGAGTATTCGCCATACAATGAAATGGCTAAACCGCCAAGCAGTAATATCATCATCACAATGAAAATTGTCCAACCCTGTTTTTTTGAACCTACCATTTTACCGTAAGTAAAAGTTAAACCGGCAGGTATGAGTAAAAGGGCAAGCATTTCAAGTAAATTACTCAATGGAGTCGGGTTTTCGAACGGATGTGCGCTATTGGCGTTAAAGAAACCACCGCCGTTTGTTCCAAGTTGTTTGATTGCTTCCTGAGAGGCTACCGGACCCATTGGAATTACCTGTGTAGTTCCCTGAAGTGTATGTGCTGTTTGATACGTATCAAAGTTTTGAATTACACCCTGGCTAACAAAAATAACGGCAAATAAAATGGAAAGTGGCAAAAGCACATACAAGGTTGAACGTGTTAAATCTATCCAGAAATTACCGAGCTTATCAGTTGTCTTACGTGAAAGTCCTCTGGCAAGAGCTATCAATACGGCAATTCCAGTGGCAGCACTTACAAAGTTCTGAACGGTAAGCGCCAGCATTTGCACTAAATAACTCATTGTGGTTTCTCCGCTATAACCTTGCCAGTTTGTGTTGGTTATAAAACTCGCAGCAGTATTGAACGCTGAATGCCACGACACATTAGGCATATTTGCCGGATTCAATGGTAGAAATGCCTGTGTAAGTTGAAGCAGGAATACAAACAGAAATCCGATTAAATTGAAAAGCAACAACCCGAAAGTATAACTTTTCCAGTTTGTTTCTTCAGTAGAATCAACACCGACAAACCGATATGTCAATCGTTCGAGCCAGCCAAGTGGAATCGACATCAGGTGCTTTTCGCCTGTGAACACCTTGTACATGAAATTTCCCATAACAGGCGTTAAGCCGATTATTAATCCTACAAAAATAATTATTTGTAAAAAATCAAAAGTTGTGAACATACGTTTAAAGTATTAAGAGAATGATTTGATGTCAGAATTTCTCAGGTTTAATAAGTGAATAAATTAAATAGCCCAGTATAGCCACGGCTATAATTGCTCCGATGATATAGCCAATCGCACTGCTCGTTTCGGTTGTTGTTACCATTAAAAGTTTTGTTACCATTTTAGTTTGTTTTTAAATTCTATATGTTGAAAGTAAATCAGGAAAATTAGAAATTGATGTCCAACTGTGTTGTTTTTAAGTTGGACTGTTGATGTTTAAAGTGTAACTCCAGCTACGAAGAATGCATTTCCTGAATAAGGGTTTGCTCCTAAGATTCCATAAACAGGAAGACTGAATTTATCAGTGATAGCGATTGATTTGCTTACTTTAATTCCCACATTGGTAACGCCTGCAGCGGTTGTAGAATAATTTGAGCTACCTCCCAAAACACCACCTGCAAATACTTTTACTAAAGGAGTCACCTGATAACCTAATTCAATATAGGTTGTAAATGCCTGTTTGGTTGGATCGGTCAGACTTTTGTCGTTTCCGGCAAACATGGTGTTGATTGAAGCACTGATGGGGAATTTTTCAGTTCCTGTGTAAGCAAGTGTCGCTTCGTAAATATGGTCGGTTGTTGTTCCGTAATCAAAATAGCTTTTTGTAAAACCCCAATTGTAATCGGTGATAGTAACTGCAAATTGGCTTGAAAAAGCATAGGTTGCATAAAGGTCAACTTCTTTTACGTTTCCCAGGAAACTGCTTGAAGCCCATGATCCAAGAGTTAAACCACCAGTTGTAAATGATAAATAGGGCTGTATATTTGGACTTCCCAATGAAGGATTGCCTACTACTGTCCGATCTTGTGGTACGCCACGCCATACATAAGAGCTAACAATGTCTGCTCCGGTTGCGAACTGTGCTTTTGCAACATTATTTGATAATAAAACTGCTACGGCGCAGATTCCTAAAACTTTCATTTTCTTCATTTCCAAAAATTGCGTTTAATTTTGATTCATCTTTTAGATTGCTAAATGATGAGTAATATGATCATCATTATTATTGTTATTAATTGTAAAGTCTGCGTAACGGTTATCATCCAACATTTTGTCATAGTTTTCTTCGTAACCACTTATTTGAGCATCAATGTCACCGTCTTCATCATACAACATTTTGTCATAGTGTTCGCCGTATCCACTTAGTTGAGAAAAAGTATAGCCGACTGCAAAAAGGAGAATGACACCTCCGGCTAGTTCCAATGCCAATTCAATTATTGAGTTCATATCATTTATTAATTAAAATAACGAATATATTAAATACCTTGTTCATTGTGAATAAATAAAAAGGTTTATTAATTTTCAAAACTCTCTTTTTTATCCGATGCAAAAATACATTGGAAGGTATAAGGGAAAAATCAAAAACACAGGGTCGGATATAAAGATTTTATAAATACTCAAATAACACTTCATTAATCGTTGTATTACAGGTGTTTAATTCCGGTTTGTGTAATAAATAATGTAATGAAAACTATTGAATTGCTGTTAATTATCAGATATTATTGATTAAAAAAAGTAAGAAGCTCTTACAAAGGTTTTGAAAACACACCGAACATGAAGCCCTTTATTTTGTTATTTATAAAAACTATGAAACGGATAAATGTTTTTATCCGTTTTTTTATGCGAAACGGATATTGATTTAAACTGTTTTTTGAAATGCCCAGAAGATTAAATAAGATTGCAACTGTTGTCGTACTGCTTGTGACATTTGGCACAACCACAACAAACGCACAATTACTGCAGGATTCAACTTCTTTAAATCTCATAAAAAGAGATATTGATTGCATTTATAATCAACAATTTACAGAAGCTGGCAAAATTTCCTTAAAACTTGAAAAATCATATCCCGGACATCCGGTTGTATATCTTATAAGCGGACTACTGACCTACTGGAAAAATTATCCATTGCTAACTTCAAATCCTGCCTGTAATTCTTTCGAAAAAGACATGCGTGAATGTATGCGGTTATCCGAAAAGAACAATAATGCCGCCTATCAGTCGGAATATTTGCTGTGTAATTTGTGTGCCCGTGGAATGTTATTGAAATTTTATGATGATAATAATCAGACTATGGAAGTGGTTCCACTTCTGACAAGCAGTTACAAGTACCTGAAACAATCATTTAACTTTACCGGTGAATGCCGGGATTTATATTATTATACCGGAGTCTACAATTATTACCGCGAAGCATATCCAAGAGTACATCCTGCTTATCGGCCTTTTGCACATTTGTTTCGATCCGGAAATATGGAAACCGGATTAAAAGAACTGAATAATGCTGCTACGGAAGCAGTAGTTCTAAAAGCTGAATCCTATTTATTACTCACATGGATTTATTTATACTTCGAAAACAATTTCGAGAAAGCCCAGTATTATTGTAGAACCCTGCACGAAAAGTATCCCGGCAATGCTTTATACCTCTCTTTATATATAAAAAATCTATTGCTGATTAAACAATACGACGAAGCCGAAAAACTGATTGGCGCTTCGCTAAAAGAGACTGAAAACAGATATTTTCACGCGCAACTGATTATTTTTAAAGGCGTTCTGCTAGAGAAAAAATATCACGATAATAACCTGGCACAGGAGTTATATACTTCAGGAATCAGCAAAATATCTCCTTTCGGTGAATACGGAGACGAATACTCTGCCTACGCTTATTTTGGCCTGAGCCGTATAGCCGATATTAAAAGTGAAAAGAGTGTCAGTAAAAAGCTTCGGGCAAAAGCAATGAAACTTGGAGATTTCAAAAAACTTAATTTCGACAAATAAATTCATCTCTGATTTCCCACCATTATTAAATACCTGCTTTTAAACAAAATAAAAATTATTACTGAGAATCTATAGGCACTAGTTATGGTCTGTTTATGGATATAAATCTTCGTGAATAAAAATTTATTTGCAAAATTCAGTACGTTTTTGTAATTATACCAAATTTATTGATATTTTTGCATTCAATAAGAATGCATTTGAGTTTCATAACGTAATCACCATGAAGTTTCCTTCATTTTCTCAACATCTGTACGCATTTTATCGGGATGGTTTTCGGAATATGACCGTAGGGAAATCACTGTGGATACTGGTTCTTATTAAACTGTTTATCATGTTTGCCGTGTTACGGGTATTCTTTTTCCCTAATTATCTGAACAGCCATTTTTCTGATGAAAAAAGCAAAGCAAACCATGTCCGGCAGGAATTAATTGATAAATCGCATAAATAGTTCACTCTTAACAATTAAATACTTGAAAAAATTATGAATCTAATGGATGCATCATTAGTGGATTGGTCGAGGGCGCAGTTTGCCATGACCTCCATGTACCACTGGCTTTTTGTGCCACTAACGTTGGGCTTAGGCGTAATCATGTCGATAATGGAGACGCTGTATGTCCGTACCGGCAAAGAAGAATGGAAGAAAGCTGCCCAATTTTGGATGACGCTTTTCGGTGTAAACTTTGCTATCGGAGTTGCCACAGGAATTATTCTGGAATTTGAGTTTGGAACAAACTGGTCGAACTACAGCTGGTTTGTAGGCGACATTTTTGGCGCACCACTTGCCATCGAAGCTATTCTGGCATTTTTTATGGAAGCTACTTTTATTTCCATCATGTTTTTTGGATGGAACAAAGTGAGCAAAAAATTTCACCTTGCAGCAACATGGTTGACCATAACCGGTGCCACTATTTCTGCTTTATGGATTCTGGTTGCCAACGCATGGATGCAATATCCTGTGGGTATGGAATTTAATCCGGATACTGTGCGAAATGAAATGATTGATTTCTGGAGCATTTTAGGCTCACCGGTTGCATTAAATAAATTTTTTCACACGGTTCTGGCCGGTTGGGTATTGAGCGGATTATTTGTTACAGGTGTAAGTGCCTGGTATTTATTGAAGAAACGCGATGTCGATTTTGCATTGAGAAGCATGAAAGTCGGTGCCATTTTCGGATTGGTTTCCACCATTTTGGTAGCTGTTACCGGTGATGGTTCTGCTTACAATGTAACTCAACATCAACCTATGAAATTAGCTGCCATGGAAGGTCTCTATCAGGGAAAATCCAGTGCAGGTTTAATTGCTTTCGGTGTTTTGAATCCTGAAAAGAAAACATATAATGACAGTATTGATCCGTTTCTTTTCAAAGTTGAAATTCCTCACATGCTCTCCATGCTGGGCTACCGGGATATAAATGCTTTTGTACCAGGAATTGACAATTTAATTGAAGGCGGATATCAAACCAAAGATGGAATTGCTCTTTCATTCACCGAAAAACAAACACGCGGCAAAGCTGCCATTAAGTCATTAGGCGATTATCAGAAAGCTGTAGCTGCTAAAGATACCACTGCAGCCAAAGTTCACAAAGCCGCGTTGAAAGAAAATTATGCGCAATTCGGATACGGTTATATTGATAAAGCCAAAGAAATGATTCCTCATGTTCCTACCGTTTTCTATTCATTTCACGTGATGGTACTGTTGGGAATGTATTTTATTTTATTGTTTGCCATTCTTTTTTTCTTTAGCAATAATGGCAAAATAGAAAAAACCAAATGGTTATTGTGGATTAGTTTATGGAGCATTCCGCTGGGCTACATTGCTGGAGAATTGGGTTGGGCAGTTGCCGAAGTTGGTCGCCAACCGTGGGCTATACAGGATGTTTTGCCTTTGAATGCCGCGATATCCAATATTTCCACGTATTCGGTGAAAATCACGTTCTTCCTGTTCCTGATTTTATTCTCGGCTTTACTCGTTGCGGAAATCCGGATTATGTTGAAACAAATTAAAAAAGGACCGGCGGAGTCGTAAAGTCTATCAGGCGAAAAGTTTATAAAGTTGAAAGTCAGCTTTCTCTAAACTTTATGAACTGATGAACCTTATGAACTTTAAACTTTTAAGAACTTATAAACTTTAAAAACTCATTATTATGATTACATATTCATTCTTACAGCATTACTGGTGGTTTTTGATTTCGCTTTTGGGTGGAATTCTGGCATTTTTACTTTTTGTTCAGGGCGGACAATCCATGTTGTTTTCGCTTTCTAAAACCGAGGACGAAAAACGGTTGTTGGTAAATGCTCTCGGACGCAAATGGGAATTTACATTTACAACTTTGGTAACTTTCGGAGGTGCCTTTTTCGCATCGTTTCCTTTGTTTTATTCTACCAGTTTTGGTGGAGCATACTGGGTTTGGATGGCTATTTTGTTTTGTTTTATCATTCAGGCGGTTTCGTACGAATTTCAGACGAAGCCGGGAAATGTGTACGGAGCAAAAACATATCGTTCGTTTTTGGTGATTAATGGTTTTCTGGGAACTTTTTTAATTGGAGTTGCCATTGCCACTTTTTTCACAGGTTCCGATTTTATTGTTGCCAAAGGAAATATTACGAATCAACTGGCACCGGTTATCAGCTCGTGGGGAAACGAGTGGCACGGTCTGGATGCATTATTCACCATCCGCAACCTGACGTTGGGCATTGCAGTTTTCTTTCTGGCACGTTCTCTAGCATTATTGTTCTTTGTCAATCGGTTGAATAACGAAGTGTTGGAAGCCCGTTCCCGTAAATTCTTGTGGTATAACGCCATTCCGTTTGTGGTTTTCTTCCTTGTTTTTGTTATCTGGACGTTGTTCTCCGAAGGTTTTGCAGTTGATCCTGCTACCGGTGTGGTTTCGATGGAAAAATATAAATACTTCACTAACTTTATCGAAATGCCCATCGTGTTAGCGTTATTCCTGTTGGGAGTTGTGGCAGTATTGGTTGGTGTTATCGGCACGTGGATTACACCAAAATTCAAAAGCGGAATCTGGTTTGCGGGCGTTGGAACCGTGGTAACCGTTTGCAGTTTGTTGCTGACTGCCGGTTATAACAACACGGCTTATTATCCTGCCACGCCAAACCTGCAAAGTTCGTTGACCATATCCAATTCTTCTTCCAGCTTCTTTACACTAAATGCAATGTCGCTGGTATCGTTGTTTATTCCGGTAGTGCTGGTTTATATTTTTATTGCCTGGCGCTCGATGGAAAAGAAACGCATCGATATTGAAGATGTGAATAGTGATGAACACGCTTACTAGACCCCTAAATCCCTTAAAGGGGAGTTAAAACAGAATAGGCTTTCCAACATTGGAAAGCCTATTCTGTTTTAAGCTAATGCGATATCATTTTATTCCCAGTTTCTTCAATATTTCTTTTGGAATAGCATCTTTGTGAACCAGAATATCAATTGTTTTTCCTTTTACAAACTGTTCGCTGGCATACCAAATGCCTTTGTATTTGCTGTCGGTTCCCCATGAATTTTTCACCAGATAATATTTCGTTCCGTTTTGGTCTTTGGCAGTTCCGAAAATAACCATGCCGTGATCGTCGGTGGTTTGGTAATTATCAAAACCCTGTTGACGGATTTCTGGTGTTACATTTACTTCGGGTTGAGGTCCTTTTACTTTATAGATTTTGTCTTCCATATCCTTTTGCGAGATATTCAACCATTTTGCCTGATCGGTTCCGGGCAAATTAGCCAGTTTCACTTCCGGCAAAACAGCTACTCCATTGCGTGTAAATCCTTTTTCGCTTACATCCGAAGCCCATGCAATGCAATAACCTTTGTCGATGGCATAATCAAAAACCTGCATAAACTCGTTAAGCGGCAGATTATACGATTCCGACCAACGCCAGTTATCCGGAATTTCGATAGCGAATTGTTGATAAAAAGGATGGTGAGTAAATGATGTGAGCGAAACATAATCGTCCAAATTCAATCCCAGTGATTGTTCATAAGAAAGAGGTGTATATTTTTTCCCATCAACGGTAAATTCGGTCGGGCATTTTCCCAGATAAGCATCCAAAATACCATCAAAACCGGCCTTCCATGCAGTTGAAATCTTTTTATTAGGATTGGAAACAATTACTTTTACATACGATTGGGTTAATGCATCCAATTCGCCGTGCTTGTGTTTTTCTTCGCCGTAATTTAATCCGATCATTTCTTTATCCGGAACAATTCCGTAATTTTTCAGTGTGTACCACACATCGTAAAACGAACCGCCTTCGGCAAAATTGATCGTTCCGTTCATGCGAACGTATTTGTCGGCTTTGTCGGAGTACGATTTATGAACCACGTACATTTCGGATAAATCCACTTCGGGTTTTCCCATGCGCAGCAATTCCGATTCGAAAAATCCAATGGTAGAAAAGCTCCAGCAAGTTCCGGAGTTGGCCTGATTTTTTACCGGAGTAATTCTTAATTGTTTTTGAATGGTGAATTTAAACGTGTCGACTTTAGCTGTATCTTTTTGTGCGAAAGCCGCACCTGAAAAAATAAGAAGAGAGATGAATAATGCCAGTTTTTTCATATTTGTAAAATTGACCCCTAACCCCTAAAGGGGAAATATATTAGCCTTGTCTCCTAAAATTATTTATAAATCAGTTAAGACGGACTTGCATAGTTCCCCTTTAGGGGTTAGGGGTGGATTGTTTGTTTATTTATTTGGAATATTTTCTAACGTTGCCAATAAGAAATCCCAGAATTTCTGAACGGTGGCAATGTTTATTTTTTCGTCAGGCGAATGCGGATAACGAATGGTTGGTCCAAACGAAATCATATCCATTTTCGGGTAATGCGTTCCGAGGATTCCGCATTCCAGCCCGGCATGAATAATCATTACTTTAGGTGTTTTGCCCCATTTGTTTTCGTACACCTTGGTCATTTCTTTCAAAATCGGCGAATCCAGATTTGGTTTCCAACCCGGATAACCGCCTTTCAGTTCCACCTTGGCACCGGCAAGCAAAAATGTACTTTCCACCATCGAAGCCAACTCTTCTTTGCGACTTTCCACCGAACTGCGCATCAAACAACGAACCGAAACAGTACCGCCATCCGATTTGATAATAGCCAGATTATTGGACGTTTCCACTACCGTTGGCAATTCGGGAATGAAACGCAAAACTCCATTGGGACAAGCTGTTACGCCATTAATTAAATCATCCTGCACTTCTTCCGGAATCAATCCCGAAGGCAATTCAACCTGTTCAACAGTGAATGAAATTTTATCTTCAACACCTTTATATTCTTCAATAAAAAGTTCCTCACATTCTTTTACGAATTCAACCATATCATCAACTCCTTCGGCAGGAACAGTAATCACTGCAAATGCTTCGCGCGGAATGGCATTACGCAAACTTCCACCTTCGATAGTTGCCAGACGGGCTTCGTAATCGGCCACAGCATCCTTCAAGAAACGGAACATGATTTTATTGGCATTGGCACGTTGCAAATGAATATCAACACCGGAATGGCCACCTTTAAGTCCGGTTAATGAGACTTTCAAAGCCACGTCACCTTCTTCGATTTCCACTTCTTTGTAACGGAATGTGATGTCTCCATCAATTCCACCGGCACAACCCACATACAATTCACCTTCGTCTTCCGAATCCATATTGATCAGAATATCACCTTTAAGCACATTGGGTTGAAGACCAAAAGCACCAAACATGCCGGTTTCTTCATCCACGGTTATAAACATTTCGATAGCCGGATGCGGAATTCCTTTGGATTGAAGCACAGACATGGCAGCCGCCAGTCCGATTCCATTATCGGCACCGAGTGTTGTATCATGGGCTGTAACCCAGTCACCATCAATATACGCATCAATCGGATCGGTTTCAAAATTGTGGGCAACATTGCTGTTTTTCTGAGGAACCATATCCATGTGAGCTTGTAAAACTACGCCTTTGCGGTTTTCCATGCCCGGAGTTGCAGGTTTGCGAACCAACACGTTGCCTATTTCGTCACGGGAGGTTTCCAAACCAAGCGATTTACCGAAATTTTCAATGAAAGTTCCAATCGGTTCTTTTTTACCCGAAGGGCGTGGAACTTGTGTGAGACTGTGAAAATTTTCCCAGAGAGATTTTGGCTCAAGCTGGCGAATATCATTAGCGTTCATAAGTTTATATTTAAATGATTATTGAATATTTATGCGAGTTAACGTTCTTGCAAATATCCACATTTTTTTTTAAATAATCGGTTTTTTCACAGTCTTTTTTAGAATTTTGACAGTTGAATCTTCTTTTTTAAAGGAAAACAAACTATTCTTTTTTCCAATTTCAATTAATGAAATATTTCTGTAATTAGTCGGAGTTTTTCAATGTCATTCGAAATATATTTGGTAATTTTGCGGTCGAATTCAGATATAAAGAAAATTTTCTCTATTTCATTTTCCACAAGCAAACAATACACTCATATACAATTAATTGTAACAAAAAATCAAATGCGAGAAACGTATAAATTTGTAACTGCCGAAGAAGCAGCAAGCTATGTAAACAATGGCGACATTGTAGGATTCAGCGGTTTTACACCGGCCGGATGCCCGAAAGAAGTACCAACAGCCATTGCCAAACGGGCAGAAGCATTTCATGCTGAAGGAAAAGAATTTAAAATCGGAATGTACACCGGAGCTTCTACCGGCGATTCGCTGGACGGTGCCTTGGCACGTGCCAACGCTATTTTGTTCCGCACACCGTATCAATCCAACAAGGATTTACGCACCGCATTGAACTGCGAGCGTGCTCCTTATTTCGATATGCACTTGTCTTCCATTGCTCCGCATTTGCGTTTCGGATTTATGCCAAAACCTAAATTTGCAATTCTCGAAGTGTGTGATTTTAATGCTGAAGGAGAGTTGATTTTGACAACCGGAGTAGGAATTTCACCTACAATTGCTCATTTAGCCGATTTTATTATCCTGGAATGGAATCATAATCATCCGAAGGAATTACGTGGTTTCCATGACATTTTCGAACCGCTAGATCCTCCTTTCCGTTTACCAATGACATTACTGACACCTTCCGACCGTATGGGAACACCGGTTTTGAAAGTGGATCCCAAGAAAATTCTGTGCGTAGTTGAAACATGGCGTGATGACGAAGTGGGTGGATTTACTCCAACCGATGAAGTTACCGATAAAATTGGACAAAACGTAGCTAACTTTCTGGCCAGCGAAATTAAATCGGGTCGTATTCCAAAAGAATTTTTACCTATTCAATCGGGTGTTGGAAATATTGCCAATGCAGTGATGGCTTCGTTGGGAACAAATCCGGATATTCCTACTTTTGAAATGTACACAGAGGTTATTCAGGATTCGGTTATAGAATTGTTGCGCAACGGCAAAATCCGTTTTGCCAGCGGTTGTTCACTGACAATTACCACTCCTGTTTTGAAAGAACTTTACAAAGATCTCGAGTTCTTCCGCGATAAAATTGTACTTCGTCCGCAGGAAATGTCGAACAGTCCTGAATTGGCTCGTCGTCTTGGTTTGATTACTATCAATACTGCGTTGGAAGCCGATATTTTTGGAAATGTAAACAGTACACACGTGCTGGGCTCGAAAATGATGAATGGAATTGGTGGTTCAGCCGATTTTACCCGCAGTGCTTATATCTCCATTTTCACCACACCGTCGACTGCCAAAAAAGGCGATATCAGCGCTATCGTTCCTATGGTAACACACGTGGACCAAAACGAACATTCGGTGAACATTCTGATTACCGAACATGGTGTAGCAGATTTGCGCGGAAAATCGCCGATTCAACGTGCCGAAGAAATTATTGAAAATTGCGTTGATCCGGAATACAAACAAATCCTGACCGATTACTTGGCACTTTCGGGTCCTTGCCACACACCAACCAATCTTCATGCTTGTTTTGGAATGCACAGTCAGTTTATGAAAACCGGTACCATGAAGGGAACAAACTGGGAAGATTATAAATAACAAATCAGAATGTTACAAACAAGAGGCTGTCTCAAAATGAAATGAGACAGCCTCTTGCTATAAAAATTGGTGAATTACCGATTTTATGAAATTAAATTCGGTTAATTCTGATATTTACTCAAATCGTCCACCCAACTATATTCATATTCATTCCCAAGAATATCAATAAATGCAAAATTGAATCCATTTACGTCTGCAAGTTTGATTTTTTTAGGAATTGTTTCGTTGTAATAATCGTAATTTTCACCGGCCGAAAACGTTCCATACAAATGATGACCTTCGTATAGTTGATTATACGAATGATCACCAATTTGAGTACGGATATAACCCTGAATTAAATTTCGTGGATTAGCTGTGGTACCATCCGGAAAAACAAATTCGTAAGAAATTTTTGTGATATACCCGTCCTTATCGGTATGAACTATGGGTTTAATAATCATCATATAATTCTGCATGTTGATATTTGCAAAATTAAAAGTGTATTGCCTGTCCTTATTCAATTGAAAAGTATAAACACCATCAGGAAACGGCAATAGTTGCCCATCAAGGGGATTTTGACTACCCTGCGGTGCGTTTTGGTGGAGAATGTAAATGAACTCAGTGATACCAAGTCCCGGATTAGTGTCTTGCGCTTGCGACAGATTAATGGTAGATTGCAGAACCGGACTTGCCAACGAAACTGTGAAGTTTTTATCCCACATCTTTATACCGCCGGCAATTCTTAAATTCGTGTTAACCACAAACTTGTCAGGCGTAACCATAACCAGTTGTTTTGAATCAGTCCCGAAACTTCCCACCCGCATGTTGATAATTGTATTTACCCTGATTTGATCACCATCGATAATATCAGGGGAATTATCATTATCCATATCGATATTTTTGGACAATGTCTGATAGTAAGCACCTACGTTAGTAAGAAAATCCAGTTCCTGTGAGGTTAATTGAATGGTCGAACCAATCGGATCGTTGGCAGGAATAACTCTCGTACCGTCCAGTGTAAGTGTTGACAAGTCGATGCTTGAAGTATTTCCCATATTGACCAGTGGTAACACATTTATGCCTCCGGCAAAAAGATTGCCGATAAACTTGTTATTTGCATCCAGAAATACCAGACAAGCGGCGCTTCCTGCCGGTGCCTGCGATGTAAACGAACCACTCGAAATGTTCACCAGATCGTATTCATTACCATAAAAAACAAGCACTTTGGCTGCATCGGCCAGTGTAGGAGTAGAAGATTTAGCACGTTGAGCACTTGATTTAGAAGATGTTGAAATCTTACCTTTTATGGTGATTTTTTTTTGAAAAAGGGAGAATCCATCGCAACTTGTAAAAAGCACACATGCAATAAGTAACCTGATTAATGTTTTCATAATTTTTTGATTTAAAATATTTTCTATTGATTTTTCCAGATAAATTGATATTCATTTCCCAGCAAATCCAGATAGGCCAATTTAATTTGTGTAATATTTGTAAGTTGAACAGGCTTATCTATTTGCTTTGTATAATAATTATAAGCCGTTAAATTATCGCTTCCGTATAAATAGTCATAAACATCCGATTGATAAAGCGAATTGGTATTGTTGTCGATTTGAATCCGTATATAACTCATTATCAAATCTCGTGGATTGACCGATGATCCATTCGGCATTTGATACGCATAATCAATAGAAGTAACTTGTCCCTGATTATTTGTATGCAGAGTTGGGTTTATAATGACCATATGATTCCGCATGTTCACATTTGAATAATTGAATGTGAGCTTTTTTGTGTCAGTCAGCCAAAAGGTGTATTTGCCATCCTTAAATGGTAAAAATGTAGTTCCATATGGTCCGGGATCTGATTGGACGCCTCGCTTGAAAACAAAAATAAAATCATCGCCACCCGGAACATACCACGAATTAACTAAGTTTGTGTACGGGTCATCTTCCGGTCCGGTAAGTCTCACCAAATCCTTATTTGTATTCATTGAACTTTTTCCCATAATCTGCAAACCGTAATTTACTACAAACTGGCTTGTGTCGTTTAACGTTGGAGGTGTTTCGTTCAAACCAAATTTTCCTACATTAATATCAACCTGAGTATTTACCAAAAGATTGGTTCCTGAAAGCATATCAGGCTGCCCATCGTTGTCGGTATCGATGTTTTTTGCCAATGATTCGTAATATGCACCGACTTCCTGAAGATAAGTGATTTCATCTGCTGACAACTTAATTTGATTTCCGATTGGGTCGTTTGCAGGAATTACGTGTGTGCCATCCAGCGTAAGCGTTGACAAATCAATTTGTGTATTTTCTCCATTTGATAAACTGACCAAAGGTAATAAATTCAATCCTCCGGCAAATAGGTTTCCGATAAATTGATTGTTGGCATCCAAAAATACAAGGCAAGTGGCACTTCCCATGGGAGCCTGTGAGGTAAATGAGCCGTTCTTAATGTCGGCCAAAATATATTTGTTGCCATAAAAAATCAAGACTTTAGTGGCATCAGCTAATGTTGGAGAGACAGATTTTACACGTTGAGCATTTGATTTGGCGGGACTCGAAATCTGTCCTTTTATCATAATCATTTTTTGACCATTGAAAAGACCATTACAGCCAACCAGAATTACACTGAAAGCAAATACATAAAATAGCTTTCTCATAGTATTCATGTCAGAGTTTAAGGTGCTGACACCGCACTTTTAATGTTTGTAAGTTTTATTGCAACCAGAGATTATATCCGTTACCAAGAATATCATAATACCCAATGACTATTCCTTTAAGATTACTAATGTCAACCGGCGTTGAGAGCGTATAAGAATAAATACCCAACACGTGATTGTTTCCTGTTCTGTATTTTGATAGCCAGGGACTTTCAAAAATAGATTTCCCATCTATATCGTTGAAACCAAGTCCAACTTCTGATAATATATTTTCTGGATTGACCACTTTACCGTTAGGCAGTTTATATTCTAGAGTAAAGGATGTAAGTTTTCCTTCGGCATTTGTGTGCAATGTAGGAATTATCATCAATAGATTTTTTCGGGCATCCATATTGGAAAATCCAAATGTATATTTCTTCCCCTGAATATCCAACGTGTAAATTCCTTTTCTAAAAGGCTGGTTAACAACAATTTCTCCATCAAGAACACAAAACCTCGAAAAAAATCCCGAATTCATTTGATGAGAATTAATAAATTGAGTTTTAATATTCGAATAAGGATTATCTTGTGGTCCGGTTAGAGTCATATCAGTATAATCCTGATCAAAACCTGAGTCTCCAAATATATCTATGGCGTAACCGATGCTGATTTGAGAAGAATCGGGCAAAACGGCAGGAATATCATTTAAGCCCCAGTGTCCGCCCTGAATATTAAAATGAGAAATCATAAAAAGTTGTTTGTTTCCAAGAACATCCAACACTCCATCGTTATCGGTATCGATATTTTTAGCCAATGATTCAAAAAAACCATCCAACTCTTTCAGACTATTTATTTCGTCATCAGTAATTTTGATTTCAACACCAAATGGGTCGTGTGTTGGAATCACATTTGTATCAACCAACGTTAACGTTGACAAATCAATAACGGTTTGATCGCCGTTGGATAAATTACCGAGCGGTAGCATATTCAAACCCCTGTTCTGAAAGGTTCCAATGTATTGGTTATTTGCAGTCAGGAAAATTAATGCCGTTGCAGTTCCTAATTTACCATCTGCACTAAAAGATCCATTTACAATATCAGCGAAAGCAATATCGTGAAAACCATAATAAACCAATACTTTTGCTGCATCAGCCAGTGTGAATGTAGATGCTGATTTTACATGACTTCCATTGACTTTGGATATTGTAGGGATTTGTCCTTTGATAATAATTTTGTTTTGGTTGTTGGATGAATTGTTACAACTGCCCAAAAGCAAGCAAAAAGCAAATAAATAAAAAAGCTTTTTCATAACTTATAAATATTAATAATGCACTTTTAAATCATTTCGCCATATTATATCATATTCATTTCCCAGCAAATCTACATATCCGATATTAATTGCTGCAATCTTACCCAAATCAACCGGGGTTGATAAATTATATTTATAATAATCATAATTGGTCAAATTCTTTTTTGCATACATATCAAAGTCCTGATACAATTGTTGGGCATTTGCCGTGTTTAGTTGAATTCCTACAATACTTTTCAATAAATTCCTCGGATCAACCGTTGTGCTGTCCGGCAACTGATATTCATAGGTTATGGATGTTAATTGGTTTTTGTCGTTCGTATGAAATGTGGGAATAACTAATACCAGATAGTTTCCCATATTCACATTGGAGTAGTTGAAAGTGTATTTTTTGCCTGAGCTTAAACTAAACGTATATGTTCCGGCTTTAAATGGTGGATTTACTTGTTCATCCGGTTTGCCATTTGGATTACTAATGCGATAATAATATTGAAAAACATCTGAATTTTTAATTTTGAAACTATTCATTATATTTGTATATGGATCAACTTCAGGCCCTACCAGACCAACATTATCTTCAGATATATACATTTTTCTGTCACCTTCAATTCTTAATGTGTAATCGGCAAAAATTTTACTTTTATCAATAAAGACTGGTTTGGTGTCGTTCAATCCCCATTTACCTGCATGTAACCCGACCTGCGTATTTATCCGAAGATCGGTTCCGGTCATGATATCCGGCTGTCCATCGTTATCGGTGTCAATATTTTTGGCTAATGATTCGTAATACGCACCAACTTGTTTCATAAACGTGACTTCTTGTTCTGTAAGAATTATTGAATTTCCAATCGGGTCGTTCGCCGGAATTACTCGCGTTCCATCAAGTGTCAGAGTTGAAAGATCAATACTGGTCACATTGCCCAATCCAACCAAAGGCAACATATTTAAACCACCTGCAAAAAGATTGCCGATAAACTGGTTGTTGGCATCCAAAAAGGCAATAACAGTTGCACTGCCTTCTGGCGCCTGAGCTGAAAACGAACCATTTTTAATATCGGAGATTGTGTATTGATTTCCATAAAAGATGAGTACTTTCGTTGCATCAGCTAAAGAAAACGCATTGGCTGATTTAACGTGACTTCCATTCCCTTTACTTGAAGTGGAAATTTCACCTTTAATACTGATCATTTTAGGCGAATAAAATACTGCATCAATCAGATTACAACCAACTATAAAATAGGCTATTACAAATAACAGAATTAGTTTTTTCATTTTAATTCTTTATAAATCTGATATTTTTACTTTTATCCGAATCAAGTAATTTAATAAAATAAATTCCTGCAGGCAGGCTGCGAATATCAATCCTGTTGCCATCAACAAATGATTTGTTGAGAACACAATTTCCACTAATATCATAGATTTTAGCATTTGATATTTCAGATTCACTCTTAATATTGATAAAATCAACAACCGGATTTGGATAGACCGACTGCAGTTTATCATTACTCAACGCATTCTGAATGCCTGTCTTGTTGCTATAATGAGCAATTTCACCATAGTCACCCGAAATCCACCCGTTATTCTCGTCCCAGAAAACCACATTGAAAACACTATATTGAAATGGAACTTGTATTGGTGTCCATGAATTTCCTGCGTCCGTTGTTTTCAAGATATATTCACCGGAAGTCCCGGAAACCGAACTTCCAAAATAACACACATTTGCATTTAAAGCATAAACAGATCTAAACTGTGCTGCCTGATTTTGATTTGTATTGGTTAGTGTTGTCCAGTTTGCACCTCCGTCAACTGTTTTCATTAGTAAAGCATTTCTTCCAACAATCCAACCGTGTAATACATCAGAAAAATAAATTGCTTTTACTGACCCAACATTTGTTGTTTGTGTTGTCCAACTTAAACCTCCGTTTGTGGTGTGAAGTATATCAGTGTTTGTCCCTGATGTTGAAGCAGAAGCGCCAAACATCCAACCATTCAGTGCATCTACAAAATAATAAAACCCACCAACCGGATTTGTAACTCCATTAATTACGTCCCAATTGGCACCACCATTTGTTGTTTTGTAAAGTTTAAAACTTCCATAAAGTGCATTGTAGACAGATGCCCAACCGGTATTATTATCGGCAAACTGTACTTGTAATCCAGCATCGCCGGTTGCTGACAGGTCTTTTTGTAAAATCCCCAGGTAATATGCACCAGAGCCATCAGTAAGCGTATTAATTCCAAGAGTTTTATCAACGCTTAAAAAGCCATCTGCATCAGTTGATGGGCTAAAGCCGGTAAGTGTTCCATCAGCAACAATTGAAATGGAACTGGTCATATCAGAAACAAGCTCACTGTTATGCATTATGTTCGATACTGAAACACTACCAGCTGAGTTTATTTTATACTGACAATGTAACCATGCTGCAGATGAACTACCAATGGATACAGCATGTACTTGCCAAATTCCAAACAGATCAGTTGAAGAATAAGTAGTTGCAGTTACTTTCTTCTGAAACACGTTCAGACAATAACTCCCATTTTGTGTCTGAGTCAGGTAAATAGTTTGTTTATCGGCACTCAAAAAACCATTTATATCCGTTCCACTGGAAGTGACAATACCGGTAGATGATAATGATAACGAAGTTGCACTGCTAAATTGAGTGTTATTCGGTGCAAATCCGTTTACGGTACCAACTCCGGTAGCATCCAGAACAATTGTTCCATGTGTCCAGACAGCATTACTTTGTGAATGAATTGAATGCATTTGCCATATTCCCTGCAAATCGGCAGTTGTATAAACCGTTGAAGGATTTACTTTTTGCCAAACGATAAGATTATATCCTCCACTCCCATCGGTTTGAGTAATTATCATCGTGTTTTTATCGGCACTCATAAAACCATCCATATCCGTACCTGAAACAGTGAATCTACCTTTTGAAGTCATATTAAACTGCGTAGTTGAATTTCGGGTGGTTGTCTGTCCCTGATTATTTGTAGTTGTGTAACTTGAACTTCCGTCAGTTGCAATAGTTGTACTTCCATAAGCCCAACCATTGAATACGTTTCCATCTTTTGGATTATCAATAAATATGGCATGTACCTGCCATGTTCCGACTAAATCTGCCGAACTATAAGCCACAGAAGCCACAAGTTTTGGAAAATCTTTTTTGGTCCAGTTTGTTCCTCCATTTGAGGTTTGATATAATGTTGCTCCATTGGGATTATCAAGGCTGCCATATGTTTTTAGTGCCCAACCGTGTGATGCATTTGGCCAACTCATGGTTAATCCAACGTCAGATGAATTACACATTGGAGTATCTACTGGAAAGGGAGTAACTACATTCCATTGAGCACCTGCATTTGTAGTGTGAAGCAAGTTGCCGCTGTTACCACATGCAATCCAACCTTCCGTAGCACTTACAAATTGCATTTTTCCTAAAATTTCTGTTCCCAAAGGACTGGTTTGTGTTGTCCATTGCGCAAATGTGGTTTCAATATTGATAATAAAAATAAAAATGGAAGTAAACATTGAAATTAGGTAAAGCTTTCTCATATTGTTGTTGTCAGAGTTTAAGGTGCTGACGCCGCACTTCCTGAAAATTAAACTATGTAATTTAAAATCAATGGAAAGAACTCACGGATCAAAATGAAATACGATACAAATGTGAGAATAATTTGAATATAGATTCACATGTTTTTAGTTAAATATACAAATTAAGACAAATATAATTTGGAATTAATAACTTATTTATAATCTGAGTGTATTTAAGTGTGTTTGAGTGTGTTTAAACACAATTTGACCTTTGCCGCATTTGGCAAAGGTCAATGAAAAATGAAATCTGAGAAATTTATTAAACCTGTTTCTAATTCACAAATTGTGCCCGATATTCCGAAGGTGTCAGTCCGAATTTTTGCTTGAAGCAACGGCTGAAATAGCGCGGATCTTCAATTCCCACCTGATAGGAAATTTCCGAAACAGTTAACTGGGAATTGCGAATGTATTCGGCTGCACGTTCAAAACGGACTTCACGAACAAATTCTACCGGCGAGTAACCGGTCAGACTTTTCAATTTATTGAAAAACACGGTACGACTCATTCCCAGTTCGGAAGCAAGATAATCAATATTCAACTCAAAATTATCAATATTATCGTTCATTAGTTGAATAAGATGCTGCATAAAAATCTCTTCCTGCGATTTAATTTCGAGTGGCGGTAACGTAAAATCAGGTTTTGAAGAGCTTATCTGTGACCGATAGAACTGCTGCAATTGTTGACGTTGTGCTATCAGATTTTCGATACGAGCATGTAAAAATTCCGAACTGAACGGTTTAGTGATGTAATCATCGGCACCAACTTTCATTCCGGCCACTTTACTTTCGGTATCGGTGACGGCAGTCAGCAAAATAATTGGAATATGAGAAGTGCTGCTGTCATCCTTAATTTTACGAATCAACTCCAACCCATCCATGACCGGCATACGAAGATCGGTAATGATGAAATCGGGCATCGATTTTTGAATCTTCTTCCATCCAATGAGTCCATTTTCTGCTTCATCCACACGATAATTGCTTTTCAAACTGCTTTTCAGAAAATGTCTTAATTCTTCATTGTCTTCAACCAGTAATATTAATGGTTTCGCTTTGTCGGGATGCTCTTCATTTCCGGGTTCGACTAATAATTCATTCTCAATTCCATTTTCCGGAACTGTTTGGTCCGAAACAATGATATCTACATCTTCGTCGTAATGATTTACGCCGAGTTTAAATTCAATTTCAAAGGTGGACCCTTTTCCTAACTGACTTTCCACATGAATTTGCCCATGATGCAAATCTACCAGACTTTTCACTAAATCGAGGCCGATTCCGGTACTCTTTTGAGTAATGTTCCGCAGCGTGTTTATGCTAAAGAAACGATCGAAAATAAAATTGATTTTCTCCTGAGCTATTCCAATTCCTTCGTCAATTACATATAAAACGGCCTTATTTTGTTCAACAGTAGTCTTAACCGTAATACTTTTGCCGGAGGATGTAAATTTAAAAGCATTGGAAAGCAAGTTGTAAATAATTGAATCGAAACGTTCAGGGTCAACCCATATTTTCACGGCTCTGGATTCATCAATGATATTGAAAGTAATATTTTTCGAATTGGCAATTTCGTAGAAATTACTGCCGCTGGCTTTCACAAATTCTCCAAAACTGATTTCCTCAACCGTCAGGCGCATTTTGTTATTCTGAATTTTACGGAAATCAAGAATCTGATTAATCAATCCCAACACTCTGTCAAGATTCCGACGAACATGAATCAGTTGTTCTTTTATTGACGGTTCGATATTTTCTTTCAGAATATTATCAATCGGTAACGAAATAAGGGTCAATGGCGTACGCAGTTCGTGAGAAATATCAGTAAAGAACCGGAGTTTCATATCCGTCATACGTTTTTCGAGAACAACATTATTTTTCAGTTTAAAAATGGTGATAAAGATATAAAGCGTTACACCAAACAATAAAATAACGAGCAAAACATACAGAAATTTAGCAAAATTGGATTGCCAGAATGAAGGGAGCACTTTAAGTTCAATCTGACGTTCGTTTTTCAGCCAGATTCCTTCGCTGTCGGTGGATTTTACACGGAATGTGTAGGTACCCGGCGACAAAGAAGTATACGTTGCAAAATGCTTGGTGTGAACCATGTTCCAGTCAACATCGAAGCCATCTAGTTTGTAGGCATATTGAATTTTCTCCGGCGCACGCATATCCAACGTGGCAAATTCGATGGTAAATACATTCTGATTGTGATTGAAAACAACCTGTGAGGTTTTATCAATCTGAGTCTGCAATACCGACCCTTTTGCTCCTATTTCAACTTCCTTATTGAAAAGCATCAATCCTGTAAACACGAGCGGTGCATGAATGACACGACGTTTTACAGCTTCGGGATTGAAGGAATAAAATCCTGACTTGGAGCCGACACAGATTTCACCCGATTTGAGTAAACAAGCCGAAGCTTCCGAGAATTCAACATTTTCCAGTTCGTTTCCTTTTCCAAAAACTTCCATTCGGGCATTTTTCTTATTAAACTTCACAATCGAATTTTCGGTTGTGAGCCAAAGATTCCCCAGTTTATCGTCGATAATAGTGTAAACAACGTTGTTTGGCATCCCTTTAGAACGATCGTATACTTCAAACTGAAGCTGACTGGAGGTTCCGATTTTGGTCTTGAGTCGATTTAAACCGCCGCCAAACGTTCCTATCCACATATTGGAATCGTCATCCTCAAAAATACAATGCACATCGTTGGCGCCCAAACTGTTTGGGTCGTTTTCGTTTTTGTGATAATACTTAAATTCAATTTTGTTGTATTTATTGAAGTTATCATTGAAAACCACAAAACCTTCAGTAGTTGCTACCCAAATATGATGTTTAGAGTCTGCAAATACCTGACGGACTTTCGAACAATTGGCAATTGGATAAGATTTTAATTCGTTTTTGGCATGGATAAACCGCGGCTTACCGGTACTTTCGTCGAATAAATGCAATCCGGAACCGTAACTCCCTGCCCAAATGCGACCATTCATATCCTGAACAACCGAATAAAAATCGTTACTTGCCGGTGAGTAAATATCATTTGTGGTATGCATAAAATTCTCCATTCGAAAAGCATTTCTTCCACTCGGTTTAAGTCGGAATAAGCCCTGACGTTTGGTTGCTAACCAGATATTTTCCGATTTATCCTGATAGAAATTATAAACCAATACCTGCATATTTCCTCCGGGAGTGATTCTACCATCGCTGTTTAACGTCCCTATTGGCTTTTTTGCAGCATCATAAACATGTACCGTACCATCTTTGCAGGCAACCCACGTCCGGCTTTCGTTATCTTCGAAAATAGATCTTGTTTCGTTGGAAATACTATAAACCGAATGATCTTCGAACAGATAATGATTAAAATAATCAGGCAGAAACGTACATTTAAAAAATCCGTTACCCCGGTTTGTACTAATCCACAATACGCCCTGCGAATCTGACAACACATGGTTTACTCCATACGAAAACAACGTATTGATATCTTCGTTGTATGCACTGTAAAACGGAACTAACCTGTCATTTGATCTATCGAACCACGAGAATGAGCCTAAATAAGGTTGAATCCACAGTATATCCTTTTCATCTTCGAAAATCAGATAATTTGGATTGGTAACCTGTCCTTCATTTATTTTCGAAGCAATGTATTCAACTTTATTTTTTTGTGGAATATAATGTAAAACTCCCGAAGACCGGATTCCCATCCAGGCCTCTCCTGCCCTGTCGATATAGATTTGCAGGATTTCATTGGTTTTCATCTGCGGATATTTCTCTTTCGAAAACTGCACTAACGTTTCGCGAATGATATCATAGGTAAAAAAACCTCTTTCGGAGGTGGCAAACAAAAAGTTATTGGGAGTAAACGAAGCGATACCGGTTACATTTACTTTTTCCGGAAAATCAATGGATTTAAATGTTTTATTGCGTTTTTCATATTGAAGGACTTTCGAATCACTTCCAAACAAAATCCGTTTATCATTTTCGACGAATGAATAAAAAGGCAGTTTGGTGAAGTAAACAACTGATTTTCCGTTGCTACTGATGCAACTGAGCCCATTCTGCGTTAATATCCACGTATTTTTTTCTTTGTCCTCGAATATGTTTCTGACTGAATTGTCGGGAATGATTTTATTATTTCGGGTGAAATGTTTAACGGTAAGATTGTGGGTTTCTTCATTGGTATCAATCCGGTAACATCCTTTATCGGCACTGGTAAGCCATATGGCTCCGGATGGTAACGCATATACTTCATTTATTTTGTCGTTAATAAATCCGCCTTCGGGATTTTCTATGCGGGTCATTATTTCGGTGTAAGGATCGAGCCGGCAGACAATTTCGTCGTAGGTTTTAATCCAGATATATCCCCAGCGGTCTTCTTTGATATCGATAATACGATTGCTCAAAAGAGCTAATTTTTTATCCGGTTTTGAATTGTACGTGGTGAAATTGTAACCATCGAATTTATTCAACCCATCACGTGTACCAAACCAGATGTAACCTTTCCTGTCCTTCATCATGGCGGTAATACTGTTTTGCGATAACCCGTTATCGGAAGTAAAGTGCGAGAATGAGAAGTGATATTGCGCGCTTGCTGATAGAGCAAAAAACAATATTGCAACGAGTTGAATGATTTTTTTCATACTATTTTTAAGTGACTCCAGATGAACAATTAATAGGACCAATTGTTTACATATGAGTATTATACAGTGTTTTATCAGATTGGTTACGAGAATTGAGATGTACAAAAATACAGATTTGAGTGAGCAAATCAACATCAATCGGAATAATTTTTCCACATTCGGTCGAAAAATACACAGATTTAATTAAATAATCCACATACTATACTTACTTTCACGCTACATTTGCAGAAACAATTTACTAACGATTCTAATCACTATTAAAAACAAAACAGTATGAAAAAAACATTACTATTATCGGCCATGATATTATTGGCAACAATTGCAGTAAATGCACAAACAAAAATCTGGAATATGGGTGGAGATCCAACAGTTTCCGCTAATGGTGCACCTGCATTTGCGCTTTCATCAGGAATTGGTACGGGTGATGGTTCTGCAGGAAATCCAGCCTATCCGGTAATAATAAACGGACTAGGTATTACAGGACTTTCAACAAGTGCAACTATGGGTGGTGTTAATGCCTCTGCAAAAACTTTTACGGATGCGAACAGTGTATCTTATTCATTTGCAAACAGATTCCAGTTTGCCGGAGGAGGTTATGGAAGTGCTGCTGCAACAGATGCAACTCCTTTAGTAAATATGCCAACTCAACGGTATTTAAGCTTCAATGTTAGCGGAAACAGCAAAGTTTACGCTATAGGAATTACAGGTACAAGTAGTACTGCTAAGAAAATATTCGTAACAAATGGCACAACTTTAATCGGAACTATGGATTTCCCAGCTGCATCTGTTTTAAATGATGCAACTGTAAACTATACAGGACCTGCAACGACATTGTATATTTTCTGTAATGCTTCTTGTAATTTATATTTACTCTCTGCTACAAATTATGTGGCGACTTCAACTGGAGTAAGTACTGTTCTCGCCGACAAAGGAATCAGCTTTAACGGTACCGAAATCAGCAATACAAAAAACCTTCCGGTGGAAGTGTATAATGTACTTGGTAAAAAAGTAGCAAGCTCAAGCGCTAGCATCGCCACTACAAACTTCGTAAAAGGAGTTTATATTGTACGTGTTGCCGGAGCAAGTGACTCGTTGAAAATAAGCATTTAATCAGTTTTAATCTATTTATACTGCGAGGACTTTACTAATTGTAAAGTCCTCGCTTTTGCTATATATGAAACTCATGAAGTATTGGTTCAGGAGTTTTTTGCTATCTCATTGAAGAATATAACCAACCAGGAAAACGCTTTGGAAAAGCGAAGAAGATATAATGTTTCATCGGACGGTCATCGGAGTATAGTGTATGAAAACACAAGGGAAACACAATGGTATAAAAGGGGTAAAACAAACGAATCTTGTTATCATCTCAGGACAAAATAAAAAGCGTACTGTCATCCCGACAGCACGCTTTTCGCTTACAAACCTAATAATTCAAACTATTTTATCACCGTAATTTTCAGAGTTCCGGTTTGACTTTTGATAATATACAGACCCTGAACATACGGTTGCATGGATATGTTTTTGTTGGATGTCGCCATCAACCGACCTGTTGCGTCATAAACCTGAAGAATCAAAGAGGCAGCGTTATGAATAATCCGACCATCGTATGTAATTCCGGAAATTCTGTTTTGAACCAAACCGGATGCTTCCGTCGTGATGGTTACAGCATACACTTTGGAATTAATTCCATCGGTAACCGTGTAATTTTTCGCGGCACTGAAATCTGTAGCAACTGTTGAAGCAGGGCTTACGCTGGTACCAACACCGGATAATACTATTTCGGGTTGCAACGCGGTAAGAATTGTACCGGCAGGCAAGGTAGCCGAAATGGTAGCATCCGTATGATTAATGGTTGCCGACACTGTATTTACTGTGAACGATGCAATTTCGAGACTCGGTGCTGCAAATTGAGTTCCGGAAAGCAGATAATTTACGGCATTGTCAAGCATTTTCAGTCCATCGGCAGTTAAGTCGTTGAATTTACCACTAAATAAACTAATCATTAAATACTTCGACGTTTTGCCGGCACCTAAACGTATAGAAGCCGGTAAATCATGAATGGCAATACCACCCGGAACTTTAGCAATCTGATAACCGCCAATTGTAACAGTAGTAGGCTGAATGTTTTTAGCGGTGGCCGTGTTGAAAAGATACAAGCTATCGTTCAGTACCAATCCGTCGAAAATCGGATGCGAAGGCTGAACCACGGCAACTCCTTTTCCTGAGTTTCCGTTATTTGGTGTTCCCCATCCCCAACGAGGCGTAGTACCTGCGGTATAGAAATACGATTTCAGATTCAGTATCGGTTTATCTGCACTCTTAATCAGATTCAATTCATGACCGGCAGTAGCAGCATCGCCACCGGTTAATGATTCGTGCAAGACGATTAAATCATACGCATCATAATTGCCTGTAAAGTTAGCAAGCGGTACGCGTTTGGTTACGTCGTATTTTGTAGATAGTTGCTCCAGGAATAAATCGTTGGCAGTTGTAGTGGCATCGGTAGCAAGATATAAAACACTTTTTGCTAAAGGATCTTTCACCGTAATGGTACCTGTTGCCGTAACTACTGTACCAGTATAACCTGCCAATGGAACGGCAGTAACAGTGTAATTGATTGCAGCAGGGTAAGAAGCCTGCGCAGCCGGAGTTCCGCTAATGGTAAATGTTCCGCTTTGTGCATTAACAGCTGCAAACATACCGGTGAGTTCAGCCGGAAGTCCGGTTGCCGAGGCACCTGTAGCATTCTGAATATTAAATACAATGTTGGTTATGGGTGTATTGGCCTTTACCGCTTGATTTTGAGCGGCAGGTGCATCAAAAACAGGAGCCGGAGTTGAATACGATGAAATGACCACGCTTCCGTTAAGCGAATTTCCATTGGTTTCGTTTATTCCTACTTTGTAATAATAGGTTCCGGCAGTTCCGGTTGCAGGCGTTCCGCTTAATGTAATGCTTTTATCGGTTGTATTTTTTACCAGCGACAGACCGGTTGGTGCTGTAGCTGTTGTAGTATACGTATTATCTGTATACCAGTCAGCCACCACATTAGCAGCATCCGCCACATTGAAATAATTATATACCACGGGCGTTATGGCCACGTTTTCCATGGCAGCAGCAGGATTTGATCCCGAAGTAAGTTGCACCTGCGGAGTGGTTGCTCCCGGAGTAATATCAAAACCACTGATATTCAGATTTTGTGTTGTGCCACCCGATGTGCCTGTACAGAAACTAATCTTTACAAATTTCCCTTTGGCAATATGTAGACCAGTTACAACGCTCGTGCCGCAAGATGCCTGTCCGGAAATAGTGGAAGTAATTTTAGTGGATGTGCTGGTCACATCGTCGAGCAATGTATATGTCCCGGCTTGGGTATCGGCAACAGAAACCTGAAATATGGTACGGTTTGATGTTGAACCCGAGCTCATTCCGTGAACAGTGATGGCTGATGCTGATGTGCTTTTCAGTTCAAGAATGATTTCTTTCAACTGAGCCCTTACATTAGCCGGACTGGCAAAGCAGGTGTTGCTGTTACTTCCCGAAAAAGTGGTTGCATCCACTGCATACATCACGTCGGTGGTCGAAAATGTATACGAAGAAACGGTGCCGGGCTTCGAGCTAAACCGAAGCAAAACGTCCTGTGCAAAAGCAGAAGGTACACTGAATAATAATAAACTTATCACTATTCCTAATTGAGTAAGATTTTTTCTCATAACGCTATTATTTTAAGGATTTCAAGAATATTTTTGTTTTATACAAATCAAAAAAAGGAACAAAAGCGTGCCGTCATCTCAACGCCACGCTTTCTCACTTACAAACCTAATAATTC
>Ga0302207_1000163_pt1 | contig 26371 bp, 22 predicted proteins | sample II_Fen_E2_2_FD_198792 | JGI IMG/M metagenome (GOLD analysis project Ga0302207, IMG submission 198792) | Peat permafrost microbial communities from Stordalen Mire near Abisko, Sweden - II_Fen_E2_2 | ecosystem: Environmental > Terrestrial > Soil > Wetlands > Permafrost | place: Sweden: Abisko...
TAAAATGTAATGACCATATCGTCGATTTGCCAGCTTCGCTTGATGAGTATTATTCAATGCTTGGATATCACACACGTAAGAATAGTAAAAACAGAAGAGTAAGGTTGATGAGAGATTATCCCGATGTAAAATTCAATGTGAAATTTGGAGCTGAGATAGATGGGCCGCTAGTGGAGAGGATTCTAGAATTGAATATCAATAGAATGAAATCTAAGGGAATAGTTCCGGGTAGCGATAAGCATGAACGTAAAATATTCCAGTACTCACAGCATTATGGGTGCGTAGCGTACATTGAGATTGATGGCGTGGTTATAGCAGGCTTTATAAGTACGATATTAGGGAAAAGGATATTCGGACACGTAATCGCCCATGACAATACTTATTGTAAGTATAATCCCGGCGAAGTGTGCCAATTTTATCTGATTCAAACGGCAATAGAAAAAGGGTTTAAAACATTTCATTATTCTTCAGGAGATAATGAGTACAAAAAAAGAATGTTGGCAAATCCACATTCTATGTTCTCATACATCTTATTTAGAAAATATTCATTTGAGTACTTTTATACTAAAATTAGCGTAGCTGTTTCTATTGCTATAACTGATTTTAGACTTTCCAGGTACTCAAAACCACTGAGGGATGCTATTAAATCCTACAGAAAAAAGAAATATACATCTAATTAATTCATGTCTTCTTATCTTGAATAACCAGTTGTCTTGTCTGAATTATTTCTGGATATTGACACCTAGTTTAACGGCACTATTATGATTACCATTGAATCTTATAATGGTTTACCAACCGCTTACGAATCATTTTTAATACAAAAATATGATTCGTATTTTATAACTTGCAGGTATTTGGAGGTTTATCATTCTGGGTGTGATTTTTATTACATGTTAGTATATGATAGCTCGGTCTTAAAAGAACTTATAATATATGGAATTAATGGAAAAACTGTGACTTGTTTTAATTCGCTGGCTAATATTGATGAAAACATTGTAGATGAATTTAAGAGAATAATATTCTTTAAACATCCACTTGTTAGAAAAATAGTTATCGAGGCCTCATACAAACAATACAATTTAAATAAAGCAATTCTGATTGCAAGATTTAATGATTATATAATAAGCTTGCCATCCACAGTTGATGATTATTATAAAATACTTGGGCGCTCTACCCGTCAGCATGTAAAAAACAGAAAGGTCAGATTGCTAAATGATTATCCTAATGCTCAGTTTATTTGCAAGTACAAAACAGATATTGATAAGCAAATTATCGAACAAATAATTCAACTGAATATCGGCAGAATGTTAAAGAGAGGGAAAGTTCCTGGGAGAAGTAATTCCGATGCTGAAAATATCTTTAGATACTCTCAGTATTACGGTTGTGTGTCTTATATAGAGATAGATGGAAAAGTTGCTGCAGGATGCATCTCTACAATCTTAGAAAAGAGGATATTCTCGCATGTGATAGCTCATGATGCAGAATTCTCCAAATACAGTTTGGGAGAAGTTTGTGCATTGCATTTGATTCAGACTTCTATTGAAAATCAATTGTCAGCTCTACATTCTTTGTGGGGAGAAAGTGATATGAAGAACAGACTTTTGGCCAAACCAAATCCGGTATACTCCTATATTATATATAAAAACTATTCAGTTGATTTCTTTTACACTAAATTCAAAATTTCTTTTACATTATTTATTAATGATTTTAGAAACTCCAGGTATTCTAAACCAATAAGAGATGCAATTAAATTTCTTCGAAAGAGAAAATAATTGATATAAAGCATTATTTTAGGGTTGAAGTATTTTTGCTGATTCTCTAAAAAGGCTATAACTTTTGACTTTTCTATGAAAAAACTTTTGATATTTCATCCGGCTTTAGCTCCTTATCGAGTTGATCAGTTTAATGCACTAAGCAAACAATTTGATTTAGAAGTGGTTTTTATATTTGATAATGTATGGAATCATAAGTTCGATCAAAGTAAACTGCTGTCACAGCTTGAGTTTAACATTTCATATTTACTTACGGGAATTCGTTTTAAAGGAAGGGTTTTTCGCTTTGGAATGCTAAAACATATAAAAAAAACCAACCCTGATATAATTTTAGGATATGAATATTCTTTTACAACTCAATATCTTATTCTCTTAAAACGACTAGGTTTCATTTCACAAAAAATTGGTTCTACGATTGATGATAGTATTGATATCTGCCAACATGTACAATCCAAAATCCGATACTTTGCAAGAAAGCAAACTGTAAAACAATTGGATTTTCTTGTTGTCCTTTCTACAGAAGTTTCATCGTATTATCAGAATACATTTGGACTGAAAGCGAAACAAATAATTGTATCGCCAATTTTGCAGAATCCTGACAGATTGAGGATGAATTCCGGGTACTTAGAACAAATAGCAAAGCGATATGTGGATAGATATCAGTTACAGGGGAAAAAAATACTTTTGTTTGTCGGTCGATTTATTCCGGAGAAAGGCTTGGTGAATTTTCTGAATATAGTGGCTGAGGCTCTTAAAAATCAGGATAAGTTTTTTCTCGTTTTTGTTGGTGATGGTGAGGAAAGAAAATCAATTGAGCGGTTGGTTGAAGCGAAAGGATTAAATAACGCTGTTTTACTTCCCGGCAGATTCGAAGGTGATGAACTATATGCATGGTATTTGAGTTCTACTGGATTTGTTTTGCCAAGCATATACGAACCGTTTGGCGCAGTGGTAAACGAAGCATTAATATTTGGGCTTAAAGTATTGTGCTCTTTACATGCAGGTTCAACTGTTTTAATTGGTGAAAATGGCATATTGTTTAATCCAAATGATGAACAAGATACGCTATCCAAACTCGTCGGTTTTATAGATTCTATGGCGTTCTTAGAAAATACACAACTGGCAGATAAACCCTCATTAATGCAAAAAGATGAAGATGATTTTAAAAAAGAATGGGAGAAAATGATGTATGATTAAAGTTTTTCAATTAATTAGATCAATTCATTTAGGTGGAGCAGAAATAGTAGCATTCAATTTGTCGGAATACTGCAATACTGATAATAACAACTTCGAATTTGTAATAATAGAATTGCATAAATCTACAGATGAATACTCTGTTAATAAAAAGAATGAGCTTAAAGAAAAGAATATTGCATATGCCAGCTTAGGGTCAGGTTTTAAGATGATTAGTTTATTGGTGGGTCATTTTACACTGGCTTATCAAATACTGAAAAGAAAACCGGATATCATACACTCACACACAGATTTGCCCGATTTGGTACTTTCGAATACTAAAAGATTTTTTTCACTTTTTCATATTAAATTCCCAGCAATTGTAAGAACCATTCATAATACAGAATTGTGGCCAACCCATAATCTTTTGGGAAAATACGTTGAAAGTTGTTTTGTGGATGATAGGATTGTCGGAGTGTCAAATCAATCATTAATTGCTTACGAGGCTCTAAGACTTAAGTATCGATTGAAAATTTCGGATTATAAATCAGTGATTTACAATGGTTGCAAAGTGCCTGTATTTAAAGAACATCAGTTTAAGATTAATTCCGATAAAATTAACATAGCCTTTTGTGGGCGTTTTGAAGCACAAAAAGGAATTGATGTTTTACTCCAAAGGATAAAGACTATAAATACTAGGTACCCAGACAGTTTTCTTTTTCATATTATCGGTAGCGGGACGTACCTGAATGAAGTTATAAAAATGGTAACTACTAACGTCTTGGTTTATGATGCCGTTCCTAATATCTCTGATAAGTTGTATGATTTTGATTATTTAATTATGCCTTCAAGATTTGAGGGACTTGGATTGATATCCATTGAGGCATCGTTCTCTAAAGTGCCTGTCATTGCATCTAGTGTAAAAGCCATATTAGAAACTTTACCACCAGAATGGCCTTTACAGTTTCAATTGGAAGATGATATGGAGTTGCTTAAGATATTTGATAATATTCTCCATGACAAATATAATATTGTAAAACTAAAAGATTTGGCATACGCTTATGTGGCATATAAATTTTCAATGGATGCAATGGTTCAAGCGTACTCGTCAGCTTATGAAGAGGCTATTAATAAGTTGTGATTTAAAAATTTAAGAGGTTTTTTATGACTGATAAGCAAATAATAATAACTACCAGCTGGGATGATGGCTTTGCATTAGATATCAGAATTGCCGAATTATTAGAAAAATACAAACTCAGTGGCACTTTTTATGTTCCAATCAAGAATCCTCAACGTGAGGTGATGAATTCCAGAATGCTCGTTGAAATTTCAAAAAAGCATGAAATAGGAGGGCACACAGTAAATCACACTTTTCTTAACACAGTTAGCCGGGTTGTCGCTAAATATGAAGTTGCTGCCGGTAAAGCAATGTTGGAAGATAAGTTGGGAAAGAGCATTAATGCGTTTTGTTATCCCGGCGGAAAATACTCGCAGCGTGATATTCAGCTCGTAAAGGACGCTGGGTTTTCATTTGGAAGAACCACAAGATTGCTTCATACCACTATCGATCCTTCTCAACAATTGATGCACACTGGTATGCAGGCTTACAACCATAGCAATGTGGTTTTGATAAGGCACTGTATGAAAAATTTATACTTATCCCCGATTCTTGACTATAGTTTGTTTTATAAAGAGAATAAGAATTTCAGGGTTTTAGCTGAAAGTATGTTGAAAAGATTATTTAATAATGGAGGGGTTCTTCACTTATGGGGACATTCATGGGAGATAGAGAAATATGGACTTTGGACGGAATTAGAAGAGGTTTTGAAAATTCTTGCTTTTCATGAAGAAATATCTTATATGAACAACACGGAATGCTGGAATCTATTGAACACAAAGCAATTCTAGTGTTTAATGATTGAATTATCTGGTTTTAATTTAATTCCCTGTATATGAAAATTTTATTTATATTACACTATCCTCCACCGGTACACGGCTCATCAGTTGTTGGGCAGTCAATTAGAGGCTCAGGATTAATAAATGACACATTTAAATGTAGATATATTAATTTGCTTGTTTCCAGAAAACTGAATGAAACAGGGAAATCCAGTCCACAAAAAATATTTCGCTTTGTAGGAATTTGGTTGAATTTTATATATGAAATATTATTTAACAGACCCGATGTATGTTATCTGGCACTTACTGTATCTGGTTCAGCCTTTCTTAAAGATGTATTGTTGGTTTTTTTGTTAAGGCTTTTGCGTATTCATCATGTTTTTCATCTTCATAATAAGGGTGTTAAACACAATCAACCGAAATGGATTTATCGTGTAGCATATAAATTTGTTTTTAAAGAAGCAGACGTTATTTTGCTTTCGTCGCATTTGTATTCTGATGTGGAGTCTTTTGTTCCTCTTGCAAGAGTGCATATCTGTCCGAATGGAATTGACGAGGTTTTTGATAAACAAATAAATCGCGCAGCAGAACAAAACGAAGTTCCCAAAATTCTGTTCCTATCAAATCTAATAGAGTCAAAAGGGCTTTTTGTACTTTTGGATGCATGTTCCATTTTACAACAAAAGGGAATCCTTTTTGAGTGTAATTTTGTTGGAGCTGAAGGCGATATTTGTGAAAGCCAATTTAATTATCTGGTAAACAAAAAGCAACTTTCAGATAGAGTTCATTATTTAGGCAAGAAATTTGGACAAGAGAAATATGAGTTGTTTGAGCAAGCCGATATATTTGCATTTCCCACTTTTTTTGAATGTTTTGGACTGGTAAATTTAGAGGCAATGCAATCTTATTTGCCTATTGTATCAACTTCTGAGGGCGGAATACCTGATATTATAGAAAATGGAGTAACTGGATTTTTGGTGCCTCCTAAAGATGCTGAGGCATTAGCTGAGAAACTAGAGGTTTTGATTAAAAAGCCTGAATTAAGAATACAGATGGGAAATGCCGGGAGGCTCAAATATGAGAATGAATTTACGTTAAGTATTTTCGAAAAAAAACTGACAAATATTCTTCTACACATTGGGATTGAAAAAACAATAATGCCCAAGCCCAAAGTTCTTTTTATACTCCACATGCCTCCTCCTGTACATGGGTCATCCATTGTTGGAAAAATGATTTTTGAAAGTAGGTTAATAAATGAATCATTTAAGTGCTGGTATATTAATTTACTAGTTTCCAGAACATTGAATGAGACTGGTAAAGCTACATCTCTTAAGGTATTTAGATTTATACTGATTTGGTCTATATTTTTATTCAAAGTAGTTGCAAGAAGACCAAAATTAGTATACTTAGCACTTACTGTATCAGGGACAGCTTTTTTTAAAGATTTTTTTCTTGTAACTGTTTTACGAGTTTTAAGGATAAAGAGAGTTTATCATCTTCATAATAAGGGAGTTTCGGCATTTCAAACAAAAAAGAGATACAGGTCATTGTACTCGTTTGTATTTAAGGATGCTGATGTAATTCTGTTATCAAAGCATTTATATCAGGATATTGCTTCTTTTGTTCCTGTAACTAAGATTCATATCTGCCCGAATGGTATAACTGATGAAGGTTCGACTGAACCAAAGAATTTTCACGAAGGAGATGATGTTGTTAATATATTGTTTTTGTCTAACTTGATAGATACAAAAGGTGTCACAGTATTGTTAGAAGCTTGTTCCTTATTGAATAAGCGAGGTTTGACTTTCAATTGTGTCTTTGTAGGTGCCGAAGGAGATATTGACACCTTCCAGTTTAATGAAAAAGTAAGATCTCTTGAATTGACCGACAATGTTAGCTATGTCGGTCGGAAATATGACGCTGAGAAAAGAAAGTATTTTATTGATGCAGATATTTTTGTTTTTCCCACATTCTACTCTAATGAATGCTTTCCCTTAGTTCTTTTAGAGGCAATGAGCTACTCTTTACCTGTAATTTCTACTTTCGAAGGCGGTATTCCCGACATTGTTGAAGATAGTATCACCGGATTTTTAGTTCCCCAGAGGGATATTCAGTCATTAGCAGATAAAATTGAGACTTTAATATGTAACCCTCAAATGCGTACAGAGATGGGTGAAGCTGGTCGAAAGAAATATGAGTCGGACTTTACGCAGATGAAATTTGAGTATCACTTGCAAAAAGTCATAGATGATGTGCTAAAATAAAAGGCACAGCTAATGCTTAAAAAGAACTTTTCTATACAACATTAAAAGCTATAATTTTGTTATCAAATTACATAACTGATTAATCAAGCTATTTAAGAAATATCTATGTTACAAGAATACACTTTGTTCAATCAGCCATTAGAATCAATCAGTCGCTCAAAAGTTCTAATAAATACTATTAATGCACATTCTTTCAATACAGCCTGTAAAGATGAGGATTTTAAGAGAGCACTTTTTTCTAGTGATGTTCTCTTGCCGGATGGAATAAGTGTTGTGTGGGCTATGAGGCTATTGAAAGGCTTGAAAATTCAGAAAATTGCCGGAGCCGACTTGTTTTTTTATGAAATGCAGCGTGCAAACGAGACAGGAGGAAAATGTTTTTTTCTCGGGAGCTCTCCTGAAACATTAGAAAAAATACAAAAGAGAGCAGCTATAGAATATCCTAATGCTCAGGTTTTCAGTTATTCTCCACCATATAAGAATGAATTTGATGTTGAGGATAATATGCAGATGATAAAGCTTATAAATGCTGTTGAACCGAATGTGCTTTTTGTTGGAATGACAGCACCAAAGCAGGAGAAATGGGCTTTTCAGCACTTTAGTCAGATGATGGTTGGGCATGTTTGTTGTATTGGAGCAGTTTTTGACTTTTATGCGGGTACTATTCAGCGTGCTCCAAAGTGGATGATACAGTTTGGAATAGAGTGGTTATATCGTCTAATCAAAGAACCTCGCCGTCTGTGGAGAAGATATTTGATTGGAAATACAAAGTTCTTGGGATATATATTGATTGAAAAATTGAAATCATAGATACTTTATTCCTGACTCTTGATTGTTATTTAAAAAAATGTTTACATATTAATTCTATGGAGTCAAATGAAACCGAACTGAGTTTCTTATATCTGTTTTTTGATCTAATCATTTTAAATGTTGCTATTGCAATCATTATATCAGTAACGCCATTACTGAACGGATTGAATATTCATGATATAAGCTTATATTTATTACATGCTAATATGTCGGCTGTAATAGCATATTCAGCACTTACCAGAAAGAATTTATATTTGCATGATAATTTCTTAAACAGAGTGCGTCGAATCACAAATCGTTTGCTCGTATTTATTGTCGTTTCATTTATAATTGCACAACTTTTCTTACCCCGAAATTATTCCGGATTATTTATTGTTATATATACTGCGCTTTTTTATGTTGGAGAGTTAATATTCTACTATTTTTTGTACGGATATCTCAGACTGAGCCGATCTAAAGGGTTTTATGTTCACAGAGTGCTCATTATTGGGTTAAATGATATGAGTACATTTCTACGCCATTTATTGTCAAATAACCCAATGCTAGGGTATGAATTTGTTGGTTATGTATCTGATAAACAAGATGAAGATGAGAACATATTAGGCTCTATTGATAAATTGGCAACACTTGTAAGGGATAATGAAGTTGATTTTCTTTTTGTTACAAATTCGGCATATAACGATTTAAAGAAAACGAAGGAATTATTGGCAATTTGCAATAAAATAGGGGTTAGGCTAAGATTTGTGCCTGAAAATCAATACTGGTTTCGAACAAAAATGAATATGGAGTCTATTGGCTCTCTTGTTGTATTCAATCCACAGGAAATACCACTTGATGATCTTAAATCAAGATTTTTTAAGAGAGTATTTGATTTGTGTTTTTCTATTTTAGTTTTGATTTTCGTCATTAGTTGGCTGTTTCCTATTTTGGCAATATTAATTAAATTGAGTTCGAAAGGTCCTGTTTTCTTTCGTCAAAAACGTACCGGTATTAATAATAAAACTTTTACGTGTCTTAAATTCAGAAGTATGCGGATGAGTAATGATGCAGATGAAAAGCAGGCAACAAAAGGAGATAATAGAATTACCCTAATAGGAAAATTCTTAAGAAAATCAAATTTGGATGAATTTCCACAATTTCTGAATGTCCTCATTGGTCAAATGTCTATTGTAGGGCCTCGCCCACATATGCTAAAACATACTGATCAGTATTCAGAGCTTATCGATTATTATAGAGTTAGACATTATGTAAAGCCAGGCATCACAGGCTGGGCTCAAGTAAATGGGTACAGAGGTGAGACCGATGAGTTGTGGAAAATGCAAAAGCGTGTTGAATACGATATGAAATACCTAGAAAACTGGACTTTTGGCTGGGATATCAGAATTATATTTCTGACTATATTTGGCAAAAGTGCATATAAAAACGCACTGTAGTTTATATTTATATGCTTCAAAAAAACCCCGATCAAAATTATCGGGGTTTTTTTATTGGATTATATTTCTTTTTGTACGTGTTTTTTTTTCCAGATAAGCTGTAATCTATTTGATGCGTGTAGTAATTAATACTATTTTGTAAAATAATACAATAGTTCAATCTGCTTAATCTGCTGGTTTAATATGACTTTCAGCAATTTATTTATAGTCCATCAATATTATTTATATTAAAATGATATTAAATATTAAATAAAAATGAATCTATATTTATGTATTATTGTTATCTTTGTAGTTCTTTCGAGTAATAATTTGAATGACAACTGTACTTATTATGAGGCAATATGTCCGTAAATGGACGTAATATGTAGCAAATAGTGTAGTTGAATCCTGGTTAATTTGTTGAAAATAGAGATTCACATAAGTGGATTTCCATGGTTTTATGTATTTGGCATAGAATACCAGATTTATTTTCAACTAATTATATTAGTTATTGTTAATGTTGCTTGCTACAAACAGGGAAGAAGTTCCAATGGGTTTATTAGAGTTTGTTGTTTACATGAGTTTTTTAGATATCTCATTTCATGATGATAATGCATGTTTTTTAATGATATTCAATGCTATTATGAAATATAACGGTGATGATATTGAATGATATCTACACTTTCTTACAATGCTTAAAACCAAAATTATATGAAATAAGTTTACTCACTTTATCTAACTTTATTATGAACTCAACCGAAACTGATCTGAAATTTTTGTATATTTTCATTGATCTGCTTATTCTTAACATTTCTATTGCAATTATTTTTTCGATTACTCCATTTATAAAAGAATTAAATATACACGATGTTAGTTTATATCTTTTACATGCTAATATGTCTGGTATTATTACTTATTCATTATTTTCCAGACGAAATTTATATCTACACGATGACTTCTCAAATAGAATTAAACGTATAAATAGTCGAATACTGATTTTTATCGTAGTTACATTTGTTTTAGCACAGTTATTTTTACCAAGAACATTTTCACGTATATTTCTAATTGAATATATTGCTGTTTTTTATGTTGGTAAGCTAACATTTTACTTTTTCCTGTATAAATACCTTAAATTTAGACGTGCAAAAGGATTTTATGTTGATAGAGTGCTCATTGTTGGGGTAAACGAGATGAGTGTATTTCTGAGAGACTTATTGAATAATAATGCTATGCTCGGATATCAGTTTGTAGGTTATGTTTCTAATATGTTTGAAGATAACAGGAAGGAAGTTCTTGGACAGCTAGATAATTTTGTACAGCTGGTAACACAACATAAGATTAATATTGTATTTGTAACATTGCTTGAATATAATGATTTAAATAAATGTAAAGAGCTATTGGCAGTTTGCAATAAGTTGGGTGTTCGACTAAGATTCGTGCCAGAGAATCAGTATTGGTTCAAAACACGTAAAAACCTTGAATCGGTTGGTTCTTTAGTGGTAATAAACCCTCAGGAGATACCTTTGGATGATTTAAATTCCCGATTTATAAAAAGAATTTTTGATGTCATTTTCTCGTCGTTGGTCATATTGTTTATTTTTAGTTGGTTGTTCCCAATTTTGGGGTTGCTTATTAAATTAAGCTCTAGTGGTCCTGTATTTTTTGTTCAAAAGCGTACCGGAATCAACAACAGAACTTTTCGTTGTTTAAAATTCAGAAGCATGCGAGTTAATTCAGATGCTGATGACAAACAGGCTACTAAGTCTGATAACAGAATGACTCCAATAGGCCGCTTCCTTCGCAAATCTAACTTGGATGAGTTTCCACAATTTTTTAATGTTTTAATTGGTCAAATGTCGATTGTTGGTCCTCGGCCACATATGCTTAAGCATACAGATAAGTATTCTGAGTTGATTGATTATTATCGTGTTCGTCATTATGTAAAGCCCGGAATTACAGGATGGGCTCAGGTAAATGGATACAGAGGAGAGACAGATGAATTATGGAAGATGGAAAAGCGCGTTGAATACGACATGGCTTATTTAGACAATTGGACATTTTGGTGGGATTTAAAAATTGTGGCATTAACTATTGTAGGAAAAAAGGTATATAAAAATGCTTTTTAACACAAAGTACTATATAGTTTGACAGCTGTAATTGTTATATGTTGAAAGCTCAGAGTAATTATTTTCTCTGAGCTTTTTATTTATAGATTAAATTTTCTTTAATCTTTCTTGCATTCTAAATCTTCAATTATTGCCTTTAAATGGTTTATTTAATAAAACAAATAGAAGAAAGAGGTAATTTCCTTTTGTTTGCTGTTGGCTTAAAACTGAAACATTTTGTATCATTTCCTGTTTTTTTTATGTGTTTTTGCTCTTTTCTCGTCGTTTTTCGAGCACAAGAAACGTTAAAGTTCTATTTCCGAAATGAATATTTCGGTTTTAGGCATTTATTTTTGTTTCATTTACATATTTTTGTTTTACATTTTAATCGCCTATCTGATAAGCTGTATATTACTGATATGTAACTATATAATAAAACGTTAAAAGATTAAAAATCTGTTTCATTATCGATTTTTTGATGCTGATACTATACCCTTGCCTACATATTGACACAAAAATTCTGTATATTTTTTCTATTTATCATCAAAAACACTTGTTTTTTAATTATTAATACTTTATTTTTGCAAACTGTTTTAATGAGGTTACAAGAAAAAACGCAAATTAAAGAAGATTAATAAACAAAATGTTAAATTTATGAGAAAACTAACGTTCTTATTGACTTGCCTGTTTTTGGTAAGTGTGAGTTTGGTTAATGCTCAATCAAAATCTATATCGGGAAAGGTATTTTCCGCAGATGATGGGCAACCTATTATTGGAGCAACTGTAAAAGTTAAAAATACCGGAGCTGGTGTAATAACTAATGCAGATGGTGAATTTAGAATTAATCTGTCGGCCAATGAAAAGACGTTGGTTATTTCTTATGTTGGAATGAAGACAGCAGAGATTGAAGCAAAGAATAATGTGACAATTAAACTTGAGTCAGATTCTAAATTGATAGATGAGGTAGTGGTAACTGCTATCGGAATTAAGCGATCTACAAAAGCGTTAGGTTATTCTGCAACACAAGTAACATCGGCTGATATTACTGCAACAGGTAATCGTAGCGCATTCAATGCACTCCAAGGTAAAGTAGCTGGTGTTGAGATTTCATCTGCTTCTGGATCACCTGGATCCTCAACTCGTGTAATTATGCGTGGTTTTTCTTCATTAGGAGGATCAAATCAACCTCTTTACATTATTGATGGTGTACCTGTTAGTAACGGACAGATTGGTTCTACTTCGATTAATGGTGGTATGGACTTTGGTAATAGAGCAAATGATATAAATCCAGAAGATATTGAATCAATGACAATTTTGAAAGGGGGATCTGCAACAGCATTGTATGGTTCTCGAGCTGCTTCAGGTGTTATTTTGATTACAACAAAAAATGGAGCAAAATCTGGAAACAAGGCAAAAGTTGAAGTTTCCTCTACAACAACTTTTGAAGCTCCTCTTCGTTTACCATATCTCCAAAATGAATTTGGACAAGGTTGGTATGATCGCGGTGGAGGTGTAGCTGACCTACAAGAAAATGGAAGTTGGGGTCCAAGATTCGATGGCAAATTACGCAAATGGGGATTTGTAGTTGATAATCAACAACAGGTAAAACCGTATGTTGCTCAGCCATCAAATATCAAAGATTTTTTTGACACAGGTAGAACAACAAATAATTCCATCGCTATTTCTAATGGAGATGAAAATAAAAGTTATTATTTGTCTTACGGTAATATCAACGCTGATGGTATTATGCCAACCAATGCAGACTCTTACATTCGTAATAACTTATCATTGCGTGGATCTACTAAGTTTTTAAAGATATTCACTGCATCTGCATCTTTAAATTATATTCGTAAAGATACTAAATTTGTTCCAACAGGTCAAGATCAAGCGGTTTTAGATGGTTTGTGGCAATCTGCACGGGATATTAGTATTGTTGATCAGAAGGACTATATGAATAAGTTTAATAATACAGATAACTATTTTACTGTTTTTGCTCAGAATCCATATTTTGTTCTTAATGAGCATGGTAATAAATTTATTGAAAACCGCACATTTGGAAATGTAAACTTGGAAGCAAAAGTTTTACCTTGGTTGACTGCTCAGTTCAAAGTAGGAGGAGATGTTTCAAATAGTTCTCTTAAAACATGGAGAGCAATTATTAAAGGGAATAGAGCAGCTTATAATGATGAAAAAGGACAAGTTAGTGAGGATTCTTATTATTCTTCTGAGTTGAACACTGATTTTACTTTATTGATAAATAAAGATTTTTCTGAAGACTTCACTTTCAATGCAGTCTTAGGGCACAACTTTAATCAACGCGATACACGTTCTCAAGGAGCGTCTGTGATTGGACTTGACATTCCTAATTACTATAACTTGTCTAATAGTTCTGCTACACCATCTGTTTATGCTAATACTTCTCAACGCAGATTGGTTGGGGTTTATGGTAGCGTTGACTTTGGATATAAAAATCTGTTGTTTTTAAATCTATCAGCTCGTAATGATTGGTCCTCAACATTGCCTGTAAATAATAGATCTTTCTTCTATCCAAGTATTAGTGGAAGTTTTGTGTTTACTGAATTACTCGACAATAAAGATGTTCTGTCCTTTGGTAAAATCCGAGCTGGTGTGGCTCAAACGGGTAAAGATGCTGATCCTTATCAAGTCTATTCAGTATTGACTAAAACTGCACATGACGATGGTTATCGACCACTACAATACCCACTAGCTGGTTCAATAAATGGATTCTCTGTTGCAAGTACAATTGGTAATGATAAGCTTCGACCTGAAAAATCTAGAGATATTGAGATTGGTTTGGATCTTAAATTCTTTAAAAATAGATTGGGCTTAGATGTTGCTGTTTATAATAAAACAATTACAGATCTTATTTGGACTGCTACAATTCCATCTACTACTGGTTATCGCTTCCAGACTCAGAATCTTGGAAAGATATCTAATAAAGGAATTGAAATAAATCTAAATGTGGTTCCTGTTAAAACAAAATCATTTGAATGGGAAGTTTTTGCAAACTTCACTAAAAACAAAAATTTATTGGTATCGTTGACTGAAGGGTTGGATCAGGTTAGCTTAGGAGGTACAAGCTCAATTGGATTTGTTGGACGTCCTGGAAAAGAACTTGGTTTATTTGAAGGAATTGTTCCAGCTACTGATCCAAATGGGAATGTTATTGTAAATGCTCAAGGATTACCAACGTTCAAAGATACTAAAGAAATTATTGGTTCTTCACAGAACAAATTTAGAATAGGTGGTGGTACTTCATTATCTTATAAAGGATTTAAATTGAGAGCTTCATTTGATTATCGTAACGGAGGTCAAATGTATTCACGTACATCTGAAATAGCATATTTTACAGGAAATGCACAACAGACTACTTTTAACGATCGTCAACCATTTATTATTCCTAACTCAGTTCAAGCTGTTGTTGATGTGAATGGTGTAACTCATTATCCTGAAAATACAGTAGCAATTGCTGGATTCAGTAACACGATGAATCTCTATTATAATCAAAGCTATAATGCCGGAATAGGAGGAGCTTATGCATTAATAGATAAAACTTTCTTTAAATTGAGAGAAGTAAGTTTATCTTATTCACTTCCTAAATCGTTATTAGCAAGAACATTTATTAACTCTGTGGATATAGCTTTAGTCGGTAATAACTTGTTGTTATGGACTCCTAATTCAAACTTATTTGTTGATCCAGAAATGACCACTTTTGGTAATGATATGGCAGCTGATTTTGGTGATTATGGTGCTACGCCATCTACACGTTCTTTTGGTTTTAATGTAAAATTAGGGTTTTAATCAGTAAAAATTTATATATGAAACGAATAAAATATTATATAGCTGTGTTAGTAACAGGAACGTTACTATTAAGTAGTTGCAGCGAAAGCTTTTTTGATATAAATGTTAGCCCAAATAATCCAGCTGTCGTTACTCCTAGCCTCGTTTTACCAAGTGCTATATCTGGATCGGCTTATGTTATGGGTGGATATTATCAGGCTTTAGGTGGCTTTTGGTCACAACAATATGGTCAATCTTCTGGAGCATCTCAGTGGGCTGAATGGGAATCTTATAATTTAGATGAAAGTGATTTTGATCGTCAGTTTTTTACAATGTATGAAGGTTCATTATTCGATTATGAGTATGTTAGAAATAGCGCAAAATCTTCACAAAACTGGTCGATTTACTCTATAGCAACAGTCATGCAAGCTTATTCATTTCAGGTATTGGCAGATTTATACGATAAGATTCCATTTACTGAAGCATTAAAGGGTACTGCAAATTTGCAACCTCATTATAATGATGGTACTTTAGTTTATGACAGTTTGTTAACTCGTATTGATAACGCTATGTCAAAAGACTTTTCTGTAAGTACCTCTGTTTCTCCAGGAACTTCAGATGTCGTATTTGGTGGAAAAATGGATGATTGGAGGAAATTTGCCAATACATTGAAATTGAAGATTTATCTTAGATATGTAAATGTTGATGCAAATAAATACAAGACTCAAATTCAGGCTTTACTGACTGAGAATAATTTCTTAGATAAAGATGCAAAATTCTCATCATTTAAAGGAGAACAAACAAATGCAAATCCATTTTATAATACATTTGGAGATCGTTTGACGGGTAATGTTGTTGCAAATTCAACTTTAATGTCTTTTTTGGATAATAATACTGACCCACGCAAATCTAAGTTGTTTAAAGCCGCCAGTAAAGATGCATCTTATACTTCTATTGCAACGGGAGATTCTAAGAACCATCCAACTCTTACAATTGCAAATTACGCAACACCTACACTGTTAAGTGACCCTGTGGCGCCAGTTTATTTCTTTAGTAAAGAAGAAGTATTATTTTTAATTGCTGAAGCTCAAGAACGATATGGCACAACTGCAGCAGCAAAAACGGCATATGATGCTGCTATATCTGCATCTTTGGTAAGCCTAGGTTTACCTGCAAATGCTAAAACATATCCATATAATGGTATTCAGTCTATTATAGAACAGAAATGGGTAGCTGCAACAAACAAGAGATCACTTGAATCATTCTTTGATTATAATAGAACAGGATATCCTAACTTTTTCACAAAATCGATAACTTCAATTTTTGCTGGAAATGAAAAGCCAAGACGTTTGTTTTTTCCATCGAGTGAGCGTAAATCAAATGCTAACACTCCAGCTAAAGTTGCTTTGACTGAAAAAGTGTGGTGGGGTAAAGCTGTTATTTGGTAGTATTAAAAATAATAAAAACAATTCAATATGAAAAAAATATTATTATTAACTTTGTTCGCGGCTTTTATTTTTAGCTCTTGCAAAGAAGATTCAATGGGCATATCATATACTGTTACATATCCGACAATGAATCTTGTTGGTGATGTTGCTCTGACAATTCCTGTTGGTGGTACATATGTGGAAAAAGGGTGTGTTGTAAAAGAAGGAGAAACAGACTTAAGTAATTTAGTCAAGGTTTCTGGAACGGTTAATCCGGCTGTGTCTGGAGTGTACACTATAACATATTCTTATAAAAATGCTGGTAAGATTTATCCAAAGGATAGTTTGTTTTTAAAAGTACGTAGATATGTTGGGGTTATAGCTCCTGCAGCTGCTGCTATGGATATATCAGGTAATTATATGAGGAATGCAGGAGTTTTTGGAGTTGCAACAGTTGCAAAAACTTCGTATGCAGGATTGTATGTTAATAATAATCCGGGAGGTGCTGCAGTTGATAACTTATTTGTTTATATGTTTCATACCAATGCAACAGTAGTGAGTGTACCATCTCAAGATTCTCCAGCTGGAGAATTTGCTTGTACAGGTGGTGTTTACGATGCAAGTGGTGCAAGTCCTTTGTTCAAATGGGTGTGTGTAAATTCTGGTTATGGTACTTCTGTAAGAACTTTTATCAAACAATAATTAAAACAGAATGAAAATGAAGAAGATAAATTATTTAATTCTACTAGTAGTCGTATTCGTTGGAATATCGTGCGAACCTACTTATAAAAAAGAATATAGCTGGGCATATCCTGTTGCAGGGGACTGGACTTTGAAAGCTTATGCGGATGGCGCAGTTGTAGCAGGTCCATTTGAAATTAAATCATATAACTCATCTTTTGGAAAAGATTCTGTATGGTTTGATGATTATGCTACAACTTCCAGTAATGGTAATTTTTGGAGCTTTAAATTTAAAGCTAAAGTTGATATGGTTACTAAAACATTTAGTACCGCTGGATATAAAAATGCTATAACCGGATATCCTATAAAGATCGTTGTAACTAACGGTAAAATCGTTGGGACAGATAGTTTGACAATGGATGTAGTTTTTGCGGATGATCCTACTACAACTTATCAGTTAGCTGGTCATCGTACTACTTCATATGAAGAGTATATGGGTAAATAGATGTTGAAATTCTGATATAAAGAGAGCTGCTTTCATAGTAGCTCTCTTTTTTTGTATATTTACATGTTACTTATATTCGTTTTTTTTAAATGGTTTAACCCGATACTTTGTCTTTCGGGAACCGATGTTTTTTTGTACTTTTGCAAAACTTTTAATGATATTGCCGTAATATTTTTAAACCATTGCTAAACAGCATTTTTCAATTAAAAACAAACTAAGAAACAACTCTCCAAATTTTCTGAATGCATATGAACACCATACAGATTAAAGACAAAAAGTTTTCACTATCTATCCCAGAGGCAGAAATTCAGGCAGCAGTTAGAAAAGTGGCAGATGCTATCAACCATGATATTGCTGAAAAAAATCCACTATTTATCTGCGTTTTGAATGGTGCATTTATGTTTGCCGGTGATTTGATGAAAAATGTAAGCATACCATGTGAAATCACTTTTATCAAATTGTCATCTTATGAAGGTTTGTATTCGAGCGGTTCTGTAAAAGAAATTATTGGTTTGAATGAGAGTGTAGTGGGAAGAAACGTTGTGGTAGTGGAGGATATTGTAGATACTGGTATTACTATGGAGCGCATTCTGAGTTCGCTAAGAGCTAAAGGTGCTAATGAAATAAGGGTCGCTACTTTTTTGCAAAAACCAGACGCTTTGCAACGGGATATAAAGATTGATTATGTGGCAATGAGAATTCCTAATGATTTTATTGTGGGGTATGGATTGGATTATGATGGGTATGGTCGTAATTTGAAGGATATTTATACTGTGGTTTCTGAATGAAAATTCCATGAACTGTTATGTATAGGTATCATTACAGCTCATTTTAGTTAATATATTAAAGATAAAAAAATGCTCAACATTATTATTTGTGGTGCTCCGGGTTGCGGAAAAGGCACACAAAGTGACTTGATTGTAGAAAAGTACACGCTTAAACATCTTTCTACAGGTGATTTACTCCGTAAAGAAATAGCTGAAAAAAGTGAGTTAGGAATAACTGCTGAAAGTTTTATTTCAAAAGGTAATTTGGTTCCTGATGAAATGATCATCAGTATTCTTTCTAAAAACATCCAAGGCTTTGGTAATGATATTAACGGTATGATTCTGGATGGATTTCCACGTACAGTAGCTCAGGCTGAGGCCTTACAAACCATGTTGAGTAATAGTGGAAAAGAAATCAGCATTTTGCTTGATCTGAGTGTAGAAAAGGCAGAATTAATCGACCGTCTTTTAAAAAGAGGTCAGACTTCAGGACGTAGTGATGATAATCTGGAAACTATCCAGAAACGTTTAGAAGTGTACGAACTTCAAACGGCTCCAGTAAGTGACTTTTACAAAAAACTTGATAAATATGCTACCGTTAATGGTATGGGTAGCGTAACTGAAATTTTTGAACGTATTTCTTTAATTTTAGACTCGAAGAAATAATTTTTTCTGACTAAAAAACATATACAAAACACACCGGAAACTTATTCAGGTGTGTTTTGTTATCTCATAAACAAAACAAATAAAATGGCAAGTTCTAACTTTGTAGATTACGTAAAGATATTTTGTCGTTCGGGCAAAGGTGGACCGGGTTCAAAGCATTTATACCGCGATAAACTTACTATGAAAGGAGGTCCGGATGGCGGTGATGGCGGACGTGGCGGCCATATTATTTTGAGAGGTAGCAAAAACCACTGGACACTGATTCACCTGAAATATGCACGACATATTTATGCCGGCGATGGAGAGAGTGGAGGTTTGAGTAGAAGTTTCGGAAAAGATGGTGAGGATAAAATTATCGAAGTGCCTTGCGGAACTGTAGTCTATGACGCAGAAACAGGCGAATTTCTTTCGGACATAAAGGAAGATGGCGAAGAGGTAGTGTTGATTAAGGGTGGACGTGGCGGACAAGGAAACTGGCATTTTCGTTCTGCCACCAATCAAACACCACGTTTTGCACAACCCGGTGAAGCATCGATAGAGAAAACCGTGATCTTGCAATTAAAAGTATTGGCAGATGTTGGTTTGGTGGGTTTTCCCAATGCAGGAAAATCAACATTGCTATCGGTTGTGTCTGCAGCAAAACCCGAAATAGCGAATTATCCTTTCACCACACTGGTACCAAACTTGGGTATTGTTTCTTATCGTGATGACCGATCATTTGTAATGGCTGATATTCCCGGAATAATTGAAGGTGCGTCAGAAGGTCGTGGCTTAGGATTACGCTTTTTACGCCATATCGAAAGAAATTCTATTTTGTTGTTTATGATTCCTGCTGATACGGATGATATTATTGCCGAATATAATATCCTGCTTAATGAGCTGAAACAGTATAATCCGGAACTCGTCGACAAGCAAAGAATTTTGGCCATAACCAAATGTGATATGCTGGACGAAGAGTTGACAACAGAAATAAAGAAACTGGTTCCAACCGATATTCAGTCTGTTTTCATTTCGTCGGTAACCGGTTTGGGCCTTGCGGAGCTCAAAGATTTGATTTGGACTGAAATAAACAAGGAATCCAATAAAATCGTAGAAATTACGCATCGTCCAATGGAAATAGCCTATCGTGAAGTGGAAGAAGAGCTTGAGGAAGAGGAAGAAGAGGAAGAAGACGATGACTTGAGTCAATATAAAGGGATAGGCTGGGATGAATTGTAAACCATAGGTAAGCAACTATGATTACGTACAAGTTACTGGATAGATATAATGAAATTGCCCATTTTTGCACGAGCCGGGAAGGCGGTGTAAGTGTGGGCAATTATGCATCATTTAATTTGAGTCCGTTTTGTGGAGATGCGCCTGAGAGTCTTTTGCGAAATCAGCAAATTTTGTGTGAACAGCTTGGTATTCATCTTGAAAACCTTATCATTCCTTATCAAAATCACGGCACTGAGGTGAGAGAAATTGACGAAGCTTACTTTCAGTTATCAAAAGCAAAGAAACTGCAATATCTGAATGGAATTGATGCTTTATATACCAACCTACCGGGAATTTGTATCGGAGTTACCACAGCCGATTGTGTTCCGTTATTATTTTTCGATCCGGTTAAGCAAGTGGTGGCAGCTGCTCATGCAGGTTGGCGTGGCACGTGTGGGAGGATAGCAGAGAAAACTATCCGCAGGCTTGTTGAGGCACATAAATGCAGTGTAAAGGATATTCTGGTGGTTATTGGCCCATCTGTATCGTGCAATGTGTATGAAGTCGGTGTAGACGTGATAGAGTCATTTAAGACGGCAGGCTTTGATGTCTCCAACATATGTGAACAACGTGAAGGTTCATTTTTTCTTGATTTGTGGAAAGCAAATCAGCAATCACTTGAAAAAGCAGGAATACCAACTGAAAATATTGAGATTGCGGGGCTTTGTACATTTACCAACCCTGACCGTTTCTTTTCAGCCCGCAGGTTAGGAATAAAATCGGGCAGGATGCTAAGCGGAATAATGATTAAGAAATCTTGAAACATTCATTCATAGTTAGAAGTATGGATATTGTAATTTCAAATAAAATGCGTGAGGCTTGTCCGCAGCTGGTTTTGGCAACAATCATCTGCGAGGTGAAGAACTCGGATACTTCGTCTGAGTTTTGGTCTGAAATGGAGGCTGAAATTCAACGAATAAAATCGGTTTGCGCGTTGGAGGAAATAAATAAGCGGCCGGAAATAGCAGCAACCCGTAAGGTTTATAAAATACTGGGTAAAGACCCCAATCGTTATCGTCCTTCGGCTGAAGCGTTGTGTAGGCGCATACTGCGCGAGATTCCTATTTATAAAGTCAGTACTTTAGTTGATGTTATCAACTTGGTTTCCATTCGAAGCGGATTTTCTATCGGAGGTTTTGATTTAGAAAAGATAGAGGGTGAAGAAATTCGGCTGGTGGTGGGAACAACCGATGACGAGTTTGAAGCCATAGGTAGAGGACCTCTAAACGTGGAAGGATTGCCGCTATACAAAGATAAAACAGGTGGAATAGGTACGCCAACCAGCGACAATGAGCGAACAAAAATATCTGCTGATACAACAAGACCGCTAATGATTATAAACGGATACAGTGGCAGGTCCGGGCTTCAGGATGCCGTAGATTTCTCTATTGAATTGCTGGGAAAGTATGCCGAATTAGCCAATTTAAAGGTTCACTTTATTGAATAATTCAGCTCTCCAGGTCGGCCATCATTTTCTCAAGCTCCTCATCTAACTCGTGCAATTGCTTTTTACAAAACTCCATCAGAACGGCAGCGCGTTTTACTTTTTCAGCAATTAAATCCATATTTATTTCTGAATTACTTTCCAACTCAGCCAGAATTTGCTCCAGTTCAGTAACTGCTTCGGTATATGTTAGCTTTAGTTTTGCCATTGTTTTAATTTTTACGTCAGGGGAAATGATTTTAAGCTATTCTTCAGAAAAATGAACAAGCACATGTCTGTAAGAGTTGAAGATTTTAGATTTCGAACAAAATCCCAGATAGACTTTATTATCATCCACCACCGGCAGGTACCAGGAGTTAGTATCTTCAAAAATATCCATTACAGTCTCCATGGGCATACTGGCATTGAGCAATGCAGGAGCAGAAGTCATCAATTTATTTACTTTAAACCGGTTATATAAATCCGGTCTGAACATAATATTGCGCACCTCATCTACCAGCACTATACCGTTTAGTCTGTTGGTAACCGGGTTGACAACAGGAAATATATTCCTTTTGGATTTTGATATATTCTTCACGAGCTCGCCTAATGTCATGTCGGGGTACAATGTTATGAAGTCCGTTTCGATAAAATTCTCCATTTTCAGCATCGTAAGTATCGCTTTGTCTTTATGATGTGTCAGTAGTTCGCCTTTCTTGGCCAATCGCATGGCATACAAACTGTGTGGTTCAAAAAGAATAATGGTCAGATAGGAAACTACGGAAACAATCATCAGCGTCATAAATAAATTATAGCCACCGGTCAGTTCTGCGATAAGGAATATCCCGGTCAGAGGAGCATGCATTACGCCCGACATGAGCCCGGACATCCCCGCCAATGCAAAATTAGCTTCCGGAGCATGAATTCCCAAAAACGACAGAACATGAGCCACCACAAAACCGGTTAAGCAACCGACAAACAACGATGGTGCAAAGATTCCACCCACACCGCCGGCCGAAGTTGTCGATGCTGATGCAAATATTTTAAAGATAACGATTAAAGAGAGGTAAATAACTATAACCCATGGACTGTTTCCTAGTCCCAGAAAGAAGCTCTGATTAAGAACAGAAGCCGATTGACCATTTAAGAGCGCTACGATTGTATCATAACCCTCGCCATAAAGCGGCGGGAAAATAAAAATAAGTATGCTTAAGATCAGACCTCCAATAATCAGTTTCGAATAGGGATTTTTGTATTTTCTGAAAAAACTCTCGATTTTATTCATTCCCCGTGTAAAATAGAGCGATACAAGTCCACAAATAATGCCTAAAAGAATCAGGTAAGGTATTCGCTCTATGGCAAAGGGCTCGTATTTGCTAAACTGAAACATAAAGTTACTTCCTGAAAAGAAGTAAGATAATGATGTGGCTGTTACCGAGGATATTAAAAGTGGGGCGATAGCCGTGAGTGTCATATCCAGCATCAGCACTTCGAGCGTGAACATAAGACCCGCAATCGGAGCTTTGAAGATACCGCCAATAGCTCCGGCAGAGCCACATCCCACCAGAAGCATTAATGTCTTCTGATCCATCTTAAAGAAGTTTCCAAGATTTGAACCAATAGCCGCTCCGGTAAGTACAATAGGTGCTTCGGCTCCTACAGATCCACCAAAGCCAATGGTGATGGAACTTCCTACTATTGAGGTCCAGGTGTTATGAAGTTTCAGGATGCTTTTTCGTTGCGAAAAGGCATACAAAATCCGGGTCACCCCGTGACTGATGTCATCTTTTACAATGTAGCGAACAAATAAAGAAGTGATTAAGATACCTACGATAGGAAAAAGTAAATACCAGTAGTTTACATCCTGATGACTAAAATGACTTGTCAGCAGGTGCTGAATCAGATGAATAATAGATCTTAGCACAAAGGCGGCAATAGCGGCAAAGATTCCTATTACGAAGCTCAATATGAGTATAAAGTGTCGCTGCTTAACATGAGCCTCACGCCATGCAATCATTCTCAAATACCAACTCTTATTTTCCATACCTTTATAAAAAAGACCTAACAATCTTTCAAAAAACTTTCAACAAAGATATATAAATTAGAATCTAAATCAAACACCTTTTCCTTTAAATAGAATTTCGAGGGTGTACAGAAGAATTTTGATATCGGTCAGCAACGACATATTTTCCATGTAAATAATATCATAATTAAGTCGTTCTATCATTTTATCCACCGTATCGGAATAACCGATTTTTATCGGACCCCACGAAGTCAATCCGGGTCTGATTCTGTAAAGAAGGCAGTAATACGGTGCCTGATCAATAATTCTGTTGATATAATATTTTCTCTCGGGTCTAGGACCCACTACGCTCATTTGACCTTTGAGTACATTCCAAAACTGAGGAATTTCGTCCAATCTGTATTTCCTCAACACCTTGCCTACATTTGTAATTCTTTGATCATTAGGACTGCTTAAACGTGGTACACCTTTTTCAGATCCTGTGTACATAGTGCGAAATTTCAATATTTTAAACGTTCTTCCGAACTGACCTACCCGTTCCTGTTTGTAAAATACAGGTCCTTTGGAGTTTAGTTTTATCAGTAAAATAAAGGAAAGCACAAAAGGCGCAACCAAAACTAAAGCCAAAAACGAAACGATAATGTCAAAGAGACGTTTTACACTCTCTTCCCAATCGGACATAGTAGAATCGGTGATGTTTACTAAAGGGCTTATATCGAGGTTTTTTATTTTTGCACTTCCCGTTAGTATTTCATATAGTCGTGGAGTAAACTGAATCTCGATATTGAATTTGTATAATGAGTTGATAATCTTGAAAAGTTGATAGTCATCAGCATCATCTAGTGCAATTATGGTTTCTTTGATGTCGTATTTTTCTATGATTGAGTCCAACTGAAACAAATTTCCCAATACTTTGTTGGCAGGGACGGCAGTGTTTCTGTCATTGCTTATGAAGCCTATCAGTGTGTTGTGCTGAGCATATTTTTCAAATTCTGAAGCTATTCTTAATGCGTTTTTTCCTGTGCCAATGATGATAGTGTTAACAGTCCATTTCTTGGTCTTGAATTTGTTTCTGATTTTTGAGCTAATAATACTCCTAAAGCTCAGCGTGAAAATAAATAGTAGCCCGAATAATACAAGAAGTGAAATATAGAAGTACTGGTATGAAACAGAAATATCTTTAATCATTCTGATTGAAAAAATGGAAATAGATATAAATGCTGATGATGTGAATGTACTGAATATCTCGACAACTCTGGATTTTTTTATCGGGTTTAAATAAAAACCGCACAGATAATGAATTGAAATGCAATAGAAAGGAAAGAAAATCAGACTTATCAGGTAGCTATAGTTTGGAATCAGAAAACGAATACTCTCAAAAATCTGAATGTCGTTGATGAGTTTTCGGAAAGCCACAAAGAGCACCCATACGATAAGCGAAGCAAGCATATCGCAAAGCACAAATTCAAATCGTAAGCGGCCTTTATTCATTTTGTTTTATTCCCGGATTAATTTGAACAAGTTTCCTTTTCCCAGTTTTATTATGGATGATGGTTTGGGTAGTGACAATTCATCCCGTCTAAAATTCACCACGTAATCTACAGCATTTTTAATTTCATCTGCTATCTGGCTGAAGTTTTGCGGAGTTGGTTCGCCACTTACGTTGGCCGAAGTGGAGACAATGGGTTTTTTGAATTGAGCACAGAGCTTTTTTGAAAACTCTTCGTTAGTCACCCTGATTCCGATTGATTTATCTTCTGCAACCAGGTTTGGAGCCAGATTGCGAGCCTGAGGATAAATGATGGTGAGTGGTTTTTCAGACATTTCTATCAAATCCCACGCTATGTCCGGAACTTCGTCAACATAAGATTGCAATTTACCGGGGTTATCAATCAGCACAAGCATAGCTTTGGCATCGGCTCGTTTCTTTATATCAAAAATACGTTTTACGGCAATTTCATTTGTTGCGTCACATCCAAGTCCCCATACGGTATCGGTTGGGTATAGAATAACACCTCCTGACCGGAGGATTTCAAGTGTTTTTATAATTTCTTCGTGCATAATTAAAATCGGATTTATTTAATGGCTAAATGATTTATTCAAAAAAGCAAATTTTGGGAAAATCATCAAACTAATTATCGGATTTACTGCTTTTAAGATATCATTTTTCTTTCATGCAAAGATAGCATTTTATCTCTTCAATTGTTATGTATTGTTAAGCTTTTGTTTAAAATCTAATCTGCGTACTGATATTGTATTTTCGGAAAAAATCTGTACTTTTACAGCATTGAACCTTGTTTGTTATTCAAAATAGTTGAATAGTTTTCTTATAAGATTGATAAATAACAGCTTGGATTTACAGGGAGAGCATGCCTCTTCCTCTTGAGTG
>Ga0302207_1000173_pt1 | contig 25775 bp, 25 predicted proteins | sample II_Fen_E2_2_FD_198792 | JGI IMG/M metagenome (GOLD analysis project Ga0302207, IMG submission 198792) | Peat permafrost microbial communities from Stordalen Mire near Abisko, Sweden - II_Fen_E2_2 | ecosystem: Environmental > Terrestrial > Soil > Wetlands > Permafrost | place: Sweden: Abisko...
TACAATCTGCTACATTTGCACAATCAAAAATATATTTTTGTAGTATCTAATAAAAAAATCAAAATCTTATGAACAAAGCAGAATTAATCAATGCAATCGCTGCAGAAGCAGGTCTTAGCAAAGTTGATGCAAAAAAAGCTCTTGACGCAGTTGTTAAAAGTGTATCTGACGCCCTTGTATCAGGCGACAAAGTTAGTTTAGTTGGTTTCGGTACTTTCTCTGTAGCTGTTCGTTCAGCTCGTCCGGGTATTAACCCCGCAACAAAGCAACCGATTAATATTGCAGAAAAGAAAGTTGCCAAATTTAAAGCCGGTGCTGAATTTACAGCAGCTATCAATTAAGTTCAAGTTCATTGTTTTTTATAAAAAAGGAATATGTAGCATATTCCTTTTTTTTGTTCCCGCACCCGGGATAATTCTTTTTTAATCAGAGAAGTTAACTCCATACGTAATCAAACACAAATTGCTACCGCTATTTTCTCTGATATTGTTCTGCCCTTAAGTTCTTCCACCAGTTTCAGAGCAAACTGAATGGATACACCTGCACCCTTTGCCGTGCTTATTTTACCCGATTTTACTATTTTATCTTTTGAAAGTATTGCTCCGGCGAGTTGGTTCTCGAATCCGGGGAAACAAATTGCTTCTTTGCCATTCAGCAATCCCAATTTACCCAGTATGGATGGAGCTGCACAAATGGCGGCTATCTTCTTGTTTTCATCGGCTTGCTTTAGCAATAAATTTTTCAATCCTTCATGAGCATCCAGGTTCCTGGTGCCAGGCATGCCACCCGGCAAATATAAAAGGTCGCTTTCACTAAAATCGGTTTTTTCAAACAAACCATCCGCCATTACCGTGATATTATGTGCTCCGTGTACTAACTTCTCTTTCGTAATAGAGACAGTTGTTACATCAATATCCGCTCTTCTGAAAATGTCGATTGCTGCAATTGCCTCAATTTCCTCAAAGCCATCTGCAAGAAATATAAATACTTTCATAGGTAAATACTTTTATTTGTTACGTAACTTCTTCATAATTAATAATTCACAATTAGTAATTAATAATTGACAGTATACTGAAATGTAAGCTTTTGTAGATTGACAAATAGATCATGAAATATCTACTATTACTTATGTTAATATTATTCCAGCGTTTAATGATTTTAATAGCCGCTGTATCCGAATATTTTTCAGGTCTTTAATCGTTTTATTCCAATTTGTAATTATAGGTGATCGATCCTGTCTCTATGCTTTTGCCTGCTGTAAAGCGTGTTTTGTTTGCTGCAGAAATAGCATCCCTTCGCATTTCTGAGTCTGAAATTGTAGTCGGAGAGCCTATGGTTGCGCCGGTTACAGTTCCGCTTTCATTAACTCGAATATTTACAGTTATTTTTCCTTCCACATCCTTCGGATAATTTGGTTTTGCAGGTCTTCCGTAATAATTGCGGTTGCCTAGTTTTAAATCATATCCAACCCCTATAGCGCCTTTTCCTGCAGGGTTTCCCTGTACCCCGTTGCCCGATCCTGAACCTGTCCCCTTTCCTGTTCCTGTTCCGCTGCCACTACCTCCTTTTCCACCACCTGTAGCACCGTTATTACCAAACAACCCGTTAACTGCATTGGCATTGTTGATTGCAATTTGTTCTTTCCTGTTTTGATCAGCTTTTCGTTTCTGGGTTTCAATTCGTTGAATATTAATATCCGACTGAATCTTACTAACACGGTCCTTTTCCTTTTGTTCGTTTATTGCTACAGAATTATCGCTTTGAGTGAAAACTGTTTGTTTGGACGGAGTGGATGATTGTGTTGGTTGCGCTGGTTGTGCTGGTTGGTTTGTTTTTATTGTTTTAACCTGCGTTCCGGTCGAAACATTGTTCGAAGAAGATCCTCGTGAAGGTACTGCTACGTATCCCGAACCTCCGGCATCCTCGCTATCACCGAAACTAACAAGGAAACCCTCGTTCTCAGTTGAACTGGGAGCGGATAATACAACAAGACATAAAACAAGTAAGATGAAGGTACTTGATAAGGTCGAGCCGATAAGACCATATAGTTTTGATTTCTGCACGCTGTTATTTTTCAATAAATGGAGTGGATACTAAAAATTACAGGTTAATTTACAATGAAAATATAAAATGAAATTCATTTATTAACCATTAAGTGATCATATATATTTATTGATCTATTTGTTAATCTGCAAAAGCTTAAATTTCAGCATTCTGACAATTATTAATTCTTCATTATTAATTCTTAATTATTTACATCTATTCTAACTGCTTTTTATAGCGTTTTATTGTGTCTTCAAGTCCAAAATAGAGTGCATCGGAGATTAATGCATGTCCAATCGAGACTTCTTCAAGCCATGGGATCTGTGCATGAAAATAAGACAGGTTCTCAAGACTCAAATCATGTCCGGCATTTAATCCCAAGCCCAGTTTCTTTGCCAGTTTGGCTGCTTCTACAAATGGCGCTACTGCTTTTTCGCGATCTTTTGGATAATCTGTGGCATAAGGCTCGGTATACAACTCCACCCTGTCGGTTCCTGTGAGGGCGGCATATTCAATATTCTTCAGGTTTGTGTCAACGAAAATGGATACCCGGATACCTGCGCTTTGGAAACCTGCAACCACTTCTTTCAAAAAATCAAGGTTGGTTACTGTATCCCAGCCTGCACTTGAAGTGATAGCTTCAGGAGGATCAGGCACTAAAGTGACCTGATGCGGTTTTACCGTTTTTACCAGGTCGATAAAATCTGCTGATGGATATCCTTCAATATTAAATTCGGTTTTAAGGATCGAGCGTAAATCCCATACATCGGTACGCCTAATATGCCGCTCGTCGGGACGTGGATGTACCGTAATGCCCTGTGCACCGAACCTTTCACAATCCAGGGCCACCTGGCAAACATTTGGGGTGTTTCCTCCCCGTGCATTCCGTAAGGTGGCTATTTTGTTGATATTGACGCTTAGTTTAGTCATTTATTTTGTAGAATTATACTATGTTTTGATAGAAATTGCTCTTTATTTGTTTTGTTGTGAATGTTGAAGGAATCATTCATCAAAGAAATGTTTCCTTCTGCCAGATATTCTTTATAAACCTATAACTCGTAACTTAAATATTTGCGGGTTTCATTTTCATTTAGTTTCTTTGTATAGTTTATACAGAAAACTAATTTGCTACAAAAATAGCTAAAAAAAACAGAAGGTAATCAGAAGCTTTTATCTTTCAATCTTTTTTAAACATTTCGTTGATACAATCAGATCGAATCAGGTTATTTTACTGTTGGTAAGTCAAATTTATTTTAAAAATGTTTACACTATGAGAATTGCTATTTTTGGAAACATATACCGGCCTGTGATTCTTTCGCATATTCAGGTTTTATTTGAATATTTCCATGGTATACCGGCTGTTATTTTGCTCGATAAAGTCCTATACGATTTTGTGTCCGATCATGGACAAATTAACCTTGCAGGAACAGTCATTATTCAAGATGATGATTTTGTTGCCGATTTAGCCTTGAGCATTGGTGGCGATGGTACTTTTTTGAATACTGCCGCCCGTATTGGACGAAAACAAATACCTATTTTGGGGATTAATACCGGCAGGTTGGGTTTTCTTGCTGATGTTTCTACTGATGAGATTATCCCTGCCCTGGATGCTATTCTGGCACAACATTACCGGGTTGAAGAACGGGCATTGCTCTTTGTGGAAACTTCGGACGGTACTACATTTGACTATCCATATGCCTTGAATGAAGTCTCAGTGTTGAAACAGGACAGTTCGTCCATGATGAGTATCAATGCCAGTGTGAATGGTGAAATGGTTCATACCTATCAGGCAGATGGCCTGATTGTTTCAACCCCTACCGGTTCAACTGCTTATTCCATGAGTGTCGGTGGTCCGCTGGTAGTGCCACAGGCTCAGAATATTATCCTTTCACCGGTTGCATCCCATAGCCTGAATGTGCGTCCGCTAATTGTTCCCGACTCATGGGTCATTGAGCTGGAAGTTCACAGCCGTAGTCAGAATTACCTGGTGGCATTGGATGGTCGCTCTAAAATACTGGAACATACTACCAAATTGCGTATTCGTAAAGCCGATTATACAGTCAAGATTATTAAACAATTGAATCATACATTTTTTGATACCCTGAAGAATAAGCTGATGTGGGGAGTGGATAAGAGGAACTAGGTGGTTGATTAGTTGATTGGTTAATTGGTTGATTATGTTAATTGGTGAATTGGTTAATTTGGAGGGTTTAATTTATTAATAAAGAACTTTTTCCTGATCACGCTTTTTTATCACATTAATAGTTGAATCAAGCTAAATAAATTCATTACAAATAGTAAATTGTAAATGAATAAATAGTAAATATAGAATTATGAGAATAGTCTTTATGGGTACCCCGGAATTTGCCGTGGAAAGCCTCAATATATTGGTTGAAAATAAATACAACGTTGTCGGTGTTATTACCATGCCTGACAAGCCATCGGGCAGGGGTCATAAACTTCAATGCTCTGCGGTAAAGCAATATGCCGTGGAGCATAACTTACCGGTTCTTCAACCCGAAAAACTGAAAGACGAATCCTTTCTGGAAGGATTAAAACTGCTCAATGCCGATTTGCAAATTGTTGTTGCCTTCCGTATGCTTCCCGAGGTAGTCTGGAATATGCCCAAATACGGGACCTTCAACCTGCATGCCTCCTTATTGCCACAGTACCGTGGTGCTGCTCCCATTAACTGGGCAATCATTAACGGTGAAAAAGAAACGGGTGCTACCACCTTCTTTCTAACCCATGAAATAGATACAGGTAAAATCATTTTACAGGAAAAAACAGCTATTGCTGATACCGATGATGCCGGCATTGTACACGATAAGCTGATGACTATGGGGGCTCTGATGGTGAAAAAGACAGTTGACCTGCTGATGGATGGAAAGATTGAAGGCATTGACCAGTCTCAGTTCATTCATCCTGAAACAGAATTGAAATCTGCCCCTAAAATATTTAAAGAAACCTGCGAAATACAGTTATCCTGGACTATTGATAAAGTCTATAATTTTGTACGTGGCTTATCACCTTATCCTGCAGCCTGGATCGATCTTCAATTTCCCGGACAGTCTGATAATATGACGTTGAAAGTCTTTGAAACAGTAAAAGAACCTGAACAACATTACCTGCCGGCAGGTGCTATTGTAACGGATGGTAAGAAATTCGCCAAAATAGCTTTCGTTGATGGTTTTATTCAGCTGAAGTCGGTACAGGCGCCTGGTAAAAAGCGCATGGATATCGGCGAATTGCTAAGGGGAATGCGCTAAACCTCTAACCTGTTTTTTTGTTTTAACAGCCAAACACTCAAAGGTACTTCGTACACTTTGAGCTTTAAGTTCCTTTATTTTACCGCAATCGTCTCAATCTCCACCAGCGAACCCAGTGGCAGGGCCTTTACCGCAAAGGCTGCACGTGCCGGGCATTCAGTCTGGTAATATTTTTTATACACCTCATTCATTCCTGCAAAATCGGCAATATCCGACAGGTATACTGTTGATTTCACCACATCCCCGAACGTATATCCTGCTTCGGATAGTATTGCACTGATATTCTCAAAAACCTGTTCCGTTTGTCCGGCGATTTCTGTTGCTTCAATTTTACCTGCTGGCGGATTAATTGGTATCTGTCCTGATACGTACAATGTTCCGTTGGCTTCTATGGCCTGACTGTATGGTCCTATGGCTGCTGGAGCCTTGGATGTATTGATTACTTTTTTCATGTTCGTGCTTTTTATTTTTGTTAATGCAAAGATAGTAATATTTACCAATCGACGTTTTATAAAAAATCATTTTGATCCAAAACCAACCATATTTTCCGTATCCATTCCAAAAATTACAGTCCGTATTCTACATCAATATTTATCCGGATTTATCAGTCATCTTTCCAATATTGGTTGAGGATAGGTTGAGGATTGGTTGAGGATTGGTTGAGGGTTGGTTGAGGTCTTTCTCTCCAAATCCTCAACCAATCCTCAATCTGTTTTCGTTGAATACTCCGGATACATCGAACAAATGCCGGATGTCTTTTTTTAATAAAACAAAAAATAAAGAAGCAACTTCAGAACATGTGTAATTTTAGGTTCAGGTAAGGTATATTTCTTGAAAATAGAATAATTATTGAATACATATATACCCAACTGTGAGGCTTTAAGAACCGATAATGTCTAATCAGCAATTAGTTTTTACCGAATGTCTTTTTTTTCTTACCTTTGCATTTCGTTTTAAGGAATGAAAGCAATGGTTATATATCTGAAAAACAACTGATATGTAAATGGTTCTTCCGAATTGTAAATGGTAAATAATTAAATTGTAAATAAAGGATATGGAACTCGCAAGCAAATACAATCCCACCGACATAGAATCGAAATGGTACCAATACTGGTTAGACAATGGTTTTTTTAAATCGCAGCCTGATGACCGTGAGCCTTATACGATTGTAATTCCGCCACCGAATGTAACAGGGGTATTGCACATGGGGCACATGCTGAACAATACCATTCAGGATATTCTGGTTCGCCGGGCCCGTATGTTGGGAAAAAATGCCTGCTGGGTTCCGGGAACGGACCATGCTTCTATTGCTACCGAAGCCAAGGTGGTAGGAAAGCTTGCTGCCGAAGGAATTAAAAAAACTGACCTGACACGCGACGAATTCCTGTCACATGCCTGGAACTGGACTGATAAACACGGGGGCATTATCCTGGAACAACTAAAGAAACTGGGTGCTTCATGCGACTGGGACCGTACGGCTTTTACTATGGACGAAGCCCGCTCCGAAAGTGTGATCAAAGTATTCTGTGACCTGCACAACAAAGGCAATATCTATCGTGGGGTACGCATGGTAAACTGGGACCCGAAGGCGTTGACAGCATTGTCGGACGAAGAGGTGATACACAAGGAGGTAAACGGAAAACTTTATTATATTAAGTATAAAATTGAAGGCGAAGATGGGTATGCTGTAATTGCAACAACTCGTCCTGAGACAATTTTTGGTGACGTTGCTGTATGTATAAATCCTACCGATGCGAAAACGGCATCGCTGAAAGGTAAAAAAGTAATTGTGCCGATTGTAAATCGTGTTGTGTCAATTATTGAGGACGAATATGTGGATGTGGAATTCGGAACAGGTTTTCTAAAAGTGACTCCGGCACATGACATTAACGACTACATGCTGGGTGAAAAATATAACCTTGAAACAATCGATATTTTCAACGATAATGGAACTTTAAATGCCCATGGATTACAATATGAGGGTATGGACAGGTTCGATGTGCGTGAAAAAATAGTGAAAGACCTTGAAGTGCTTGGACTTCTCGAAAAAGTGGAACCCTATACCAATAAAGTCGGTTTTTCGGAACGGACAGACGCGGTTATTGAGCCAAAGCTTTCGATGCAATGGTTTATTAAAATGGAAGAATTGGCCAAACCTGCCCTGAAAGCTGTGATGGATGATGAAGTTAAATTATATCCACCTAAATTCAAGAACACGTACCGTCACTGGATGGAAAACGTGAAAGACTGGTGTATCTCCCGCCAGCTTTGGTGGGGACACCGCATTCCTGCTTACTTCCTGCCACAGGGTGGATATGTAGTGGCATCATCAATGGAAGAAGCCTACCAAAAGGCATTGCTTATAGTTGATTATCCACTGACTATGGAGGATTTGCGTCAGGATGAAGATGTATTGGATACCTGGTTCTCTTCGTGGTTATGGCCGATATCGGTATTCGATGGTATCAATCATCCCGATAATGAAGATATCAAATATTATTATCCAACAAATGATTTAGTTACAGCTCCTGAGATCCTGTTCTTCTGGGTGGCACGTATGATCATTGCCGGATACGAATACCGGAAAGATTTGCCATTTAAGAATGTCTATCTGACAGGGATTGTACGCGATAAACAAGGACGCAAGATGTCTAAATCATTGGGTAATTCACCCGATCCGCTGGACCTGATTGCACAGTATGGTGCCGATGCGGTTCGGTTGGGTATGTTGCTTACATCACCTGCCGGAAATGATTTGCCGTATGATGACAGCCTGTGCGAGCAAGGCCGTAACTTCAACAATAAAATATGGAATGCATTCCGCCTGGTAAAAGGGTGGGAGGTAGCCGATATTGCACAGCCTGAATCAGCCCGCCTGGCAGTGAAATGGTTTGAAGCGCAACTCGGCAAAACACTTCTTGAAATAGAAGACCTGTTTGAAAAGTACCGTTTGTCGGAAGCATTGATGGCGGTTTATAAACTGTTCTGGGATGAATTCTCGGCATGGTACCTGGAAATGGCAAAGCCTGTTTATCTTCAACCTATCGACCGTACGACTTACGAAGCTACCCTCGGCTTCTTTGATACCTTGCTGAAAGTATTGCACCCGTTCATGCCGTTTATCACCGAGGAACTGTGGCAGGCATTGGAAGAACGCAAAGATGGCGAAAGTATCATGATCCAGTTACAGCCAAAAGCAGGTGATGTGGATGAAGTATTGATTTCAAACGTTGAATATACAAAAGAAATTATTGCCGGAGTACGGGCAGTTCGTTTGCAAAAGAATATCCCAAACAAGGAACATCTGAATCTGCAGGTAATTGGTGGACACAATCCGAACCTCAATGCCATAATTTTAAAACTGGGTAACCTGGAAACCATTCAACCTGTGACCGACAAAGCTGCAGGTTCCATTTCATTCCTTGTTGGAACGACAGAATTTGCCATTCCGATGGGAAGCCTGATTAATGTGAAAGAAGAAATTGAGAAAATGGAAGCCGATATACTCTACTATCAGGGCTTTTTAGAATCAGTTGCCAAAAAACTTAGCAACGAGCGTTTTGTAACCAATGCAAAACCGGAAGTGGTAGATGCTGAACGTAAAAAACAAGCTGATGCTGAAAGTAAGATTTTCTCGTTGAAAGAGGGAATTGCTGGGTTGCTGAAATAAGTCCTATTGAACGAAAGTTTAGTAAACCATTGAATATACAAACCGAATAAAACTGACATAATTATCAGTATTATTCGGTTTTTTTAGTTGAACATTTTAGTATGTTATTCGGTTTAATATGATGATATTAATACAATTAATCCCAATATTATAAATACAATATCTCCAATTTCTGAAAATAGTTTGTATAAATTTAAAACCCGTCGAATTCGACGGGTTTTAAATGACTAGCCGATAATAACTTGAATTCAGCCCTATTATTTATATATAATTTTAACTCAAAAATACGCATGAAGAATAATAAGATGATTGTAAAAGGCTCAGAAATATCGATATTGCATATTGATACAGAAGATTTTATTTCATTGACTGATATTGCAAAGCACAAAGATGCGGAACGGACAGATTATATTATTCAAAATTGGTTACGAAACAGAAACACGGTAGAACTACTTGGTTTTTGGGAACAACTATAGAATCCGAATTCTAAACCCCTCGAATTCGAGGGGTTTAGAAAACAAGCAGGATTAAATAGCTTTGTGCTTAGTCCTAAGCAATGGATAGAAAAAGCGAATGCTATTGGCATGATTTCTAAGTCTGGAAGGTATGGAGGAACTTATGCACATAAAGATATTGCATTTGAGTTTGCTTCCTGGATTTCGATAGAATTTAAGTTATACGTAACCAAGGAATTCCAACGTCTTAAAAACGAAGAAAGCGATAGGTTGCAATTGAACTGGAACCTGCAACGTACCATTTCAAAAATTAATTATAAGATCCATACAGACGCCATTAAAGAAAGCCTGATACCAAAAGAAGTAACCAACCTGCAGGCAGGAACGATTTACGCTTCAGAAGCCGACTTGCTAAATGTGGTATTATTCGGAATGACAGCAAAACATTGGAGGGAAGATCATCCCAATGAGTAAGGGAATATGAGGGATAGGGCAACTATTGAACAACTGGACGTGCTGAGCAACCTGGAAAGTATAAATGCTTTGCACGTATCACAAGGGTTGCCACAAGGTAGACGGCTGGTACAACTGAATAAAGTTGCCATAACACAAATGAAATCCATACTGGGAAATAATGCTACTTCAGGATTGAAACAACTTGATAATCAATAGGTACCAATGGCTTGATGTTGAATATGTTTGTCTTGATGAACTTTAGATTGTAAATAATCAAAAATTATCCCTTGGTAGTTCCTTCTGAAAACTCTAACTTTGCATTCACTTAATAAACTTGAAATTTATGACCCCAACATACCAGCATCTTTGTTCACTTACCTGCGAAATAGCCCGTTCGGTTGGAAAGTTTATGGCGGAAGAACGCAAGAACTTTGACAGTTCAATGATCGAAAGCAAAGGCTTGCACGACCTGGTGAGTTATGTCGACAAGGAATCGGAGAAACGAATTGTTGAGCAATTATCGAAGTTATTGCCCGAATCGGGATTTATTGCCGAAGAGGGTACCAGTTCGAAGCATGGTGAACGATTTAACTGGGTGATCGATCCACTGGATGGAACGACAAATTATATTCAAGGTGTCCCTATATATGCAGTCAGCATTGGATTGTTGGATGGTGATGAACTGGTAGTGGGTGTGGTGTACGAAGTAGGACTCGACGAATGCTTCTATGCATGGAAAGAAGGGGGTGCCTACCTAAACGGCGAACCTATCAGGGTATCCGAACGGGATGATATACACGATGCCCTATTGGCTACTGGATTCCCGTATTCCAACTTTGACCAGCTGGATGAATACCTGGCCTTGCTGAAATGGACCATGACCAATGCCCGTGGGGTACGCAGGCTTGGCTCTGCTGCTACTGATCTGGCGTATGTGGCTTGCGGAAGGTTTGATTCTTTCTGGGAATATGACCTCAAACCCTGGGATGTAGCTGCCGGAGCACTGATTGTAAAAGAAGCAGGCGGAGTGGTGACTGATTTCAACGGAGGAAGCAACTATCTTTTCGGAGGGGAAATTATTGCTTCCAATGCTTTACTGGGAGATTTGATGCTTGAAAAGGTAGGTAATTTCATGGAATAACCCCAAAGCCATTCAAGATTTTTAATACTATTATTTCTTATTTCCATTTAGGGATTAGGAGTCTTTTATTCAATAATATCTTATCCCCCTTCAGGGGTTAGGGGTCATTTTTTATACATTATGCTAATAAACGAACGGGATACGCGCCACGAACGCCTGCTGCAGGTGGCCAATGAAATGATGACAGCAGCACGTACTGCACCGAAAGGAAAAGGGATTGATATCATCGAAGTATTTATGGTTACAGGCGATACCATCGATTATCTGTCGAATGCTATGCTAAAATACTCTGAAAAAACAGGCATGAAATTTATTACCCGGGATGCCAAAAATATACTTCTTGCTGAAGCAGTTATTCTTATTGGTACGAAAATACGAATTCAGAATTTAAACTGCGGATATTGCGGGTTTGATACTTGTGCCGAAAAATTGACTCATCCTGACGTCCCCTGTGCTATTAATACAGTTGATGTGGGGATTGCTATCGGTTCTGCTTGTTCAGTGGCAGCAGACCATCGTGTGGATAGTCGTGTTATGTTCTCGGTAGGAAGGGTTGCTCAGGAATTAAACCTGTTGCCCGGTTGCACTTCTATATACGGAATTCCTATCAGCGGCTCCACCAAGAATCCTTTCTTTGACCGGGTATTTACACCACCTGCAATCACTGAATAACGGCTGAAACTTTTATTTCCATTTGCCTTAAGTAAAAAATTCACACCCAATTCCAGTTGATAGATTTATACTTTGTCGGAAGAGTTAACTCTGCGTTACAGTTGATTCTATTGATCTGATTGTGTGTGTCATACAAGTTTATAAAGTTCATGAAATCAATGAACGGTTAATTTAATTGTTTTATGGATAAAGATACTATTCTTCCAAAGGACCGGCTCTGGACGCAAAGCTTTATAAGTGCCTGTACCAGCAACTTTCTGCTTTTCTTTGCATTTTATTTATTGTTACCCATTCTTCCGCTTTACCTGATTGAAGAATTTCATACTTCAAAGTCATATGTCGGGATTATATTGTCGTGTTATACCCTGGCGGCATTGCTTATTCGTCCACTGGCAGGCTTTATCCTCGACATGTTCAGGCGTAAACCCATTTACACCATTGCATACTTCTTTTTTATACTATCCTTTATTGGATATCCGTTGGCATCCGTTGTAAGCATGTTCCTGTTTCTGCGTATTGTTCACGGATTTACATTTGGTATGGTAACGACTGCCGGAAACAGCCTGATAGTGGACATTATGCCTGCATCACGAAGAGGAGAGGGATTGGGCTATTTCGGGGTGGCAAATAACCTGGCGATGGCGATAGGACCTATGATTAGTCTATTTATGCATGATTACTACAGCTTCGATACGATATTCTATACAGCTATAGTGAGCGGTTTACTAGGCTTCCTGGTTGTCTTTACTATCAAATCGGATAAGACGTTTGAACGGAGTGCCAGGCAACCCATAGCATTCGACAGGTTCTTCCTGTTAAAAGGATTCTACTCCGGGTTATCCCTGTTAATGCTTGGAATTCCATACGGTATGCTTACTACCTATGTGGCGATATATGGAAAGGAACTGGGGATTAAGAGCGGTATGGGCATTTTCTTTTCATTAATGGCAGCCGGACTGATAGGTTCACGTTTATTTGCCGGTAAACTGGTTGATCGGGGAAGACTGATTCCGGTTATTGTAAACGGGACGTTGGTTTGCCTGGTGGGCTTCTTTATGCTGGCGGGATTAAAAACAATTGAAATTTACAATGCTCAATTAATTGAATGGGTATTTTATTTTATTGCTATCGTTTTAGGGGTTGGTTATGGTATGCTTTTCCCGGCATACAACACACTTTTTGTAAACCTGGCGCAGAATAATCGACGTGCCACTGCAAGTTCTACTTATTTAACCAGTTGGGATCTGGGCGTAGGATTTGGATTGGTACTGGGAGGTACACTGGCTGATGCGCATGGTGGATTGCCTTTAGCCTATCTGGTTGGAGCAATGACCACAGGCTTTTCATTCTTGTTTTTTAAGCGTATTGCCGGTCCGCATTTTGATCGGAATAAACTCCGTTGAATTCAAGCTACAATATCGAAGTTTATTTCAGTAAAAGAGTTATTTTTACTCTTCTCTCTGATACTCTTTGGTTAGGGCAACAAATTCAGAAATCTTAGAAGGAATGCTTTCGAAGATATTTCCTACAACCACCATATCGGCTCCTGCATCAAATGCTTCTTTGAGTTGTTGCGCAGATTTAATACCGCCTCCTACGATAAGTGGAAGCGATAATCCATCTTTAACGCATTCAATCATATCGGCAGGAACAGGCTCAAGTGCTCCGCTTCCAGCTTCCAGATAGATCAATTTCATCCCCAATAATTCTCCTGCAACAGCTGTGGATAGTGCAATTTCCTTTTTATCGCTCGGGATGGGGCGTGTGTTGCTGATATATTCCACCGAGGTTGATTTTCCACCTTCAATAAGCAGGTAACCGGTTGGAATTACTTCAATCTCCGATTTTTTTATAGCCACTGCAGAACCAACATGCTGTCCGATCAGAAATTCGGCATTCCGTCCGGATAACAGCGACAGGTAGAGCAATGCGTGGGCATTTGAGCTGAATTGTAAAGCATTCCCCGGAAACAATACGACAGATGTCTTGATTTCTTCTTTTAAAAGGTCAATTAAAGAATCAATGGAATTTAAGGTGTGGCTGCCGCCTACGAAAATAAAATCGGGGATATTGGATTTCAATTCAGCAATGGTACTTGATAAAACAAATCCACGACACTGATCAGGATCTAATAATACAGCCAACATTTTGTGGTTTCTTTCTTTATTCAGAATAATCGTTTTGTAGATACTTTTCACGTCGAATTTGTTTTATTTAGCCTGGCAGTACACCAGGGTGTATTCATCTGATTGTTGATACAATAATTTGTAAAATGATTTCGTTGGAATATGTTGGGCCTTCATTTCACCGGAGGCATTTACTACGAAAGGATAAATACGCAACTGAGTTGCAAAGTCGATAGCTTCCTTTCCGATAATCTTATACAATGCTTCTTTTGCCGACCATGCCAGAAGCAGCTGCCTGATATCACTTCCCTCAGAGAGTTCCTGCTGTTCAGTGAAACTCATAAACCTTTTATATATCTTCTGTATTTTATCCGTTGGACATTCAATGTCAATTCCTACCATGGCTGTTGGGTGAGTTATGACGGCTATCCATTTGTTACTGTGTGAAACACTTATTTGATAGCTCTTATCTGAAAGATGGGGTTTGCCTTCTGCATCATATTCTATTCGTGTATTCTTTCCGACCAACGCTTGTAAGGCAACACGGATTCCCAGGAACTCAAGCTTCCGTTTTACTGAAACTATGTTGTTAAAGGCAGCGTTGTCCGATTCAGTCAGATTAAGTTGATCGTAAAGGGTATCAACACTTTCGGTAAGCTCCCAAACCAACACTTTTGCCTCTCCTGATATGATGAGTTCGCGTTTCATCGCTTCCACTCAAAACTTTCCATAATACGGATTACATCTTCCCGTATATAATTGGCCATAGGGGCAATAGAATCTTTATTGGGAACGTTGTTGAAATATAATGCACCGCGGAAAAAGTTACGGGTGCTGTCGGTTAGTACAAACTGAACAGAGGAAGCTGTATTTCCTTTTAATTCGTACAAAATACCATGAACATTTTTATCCCGATTATCGAACGGCTGTTCACTAATGTCATCGGCACGGACGCTGTGTTTATATACTATTTTTCGTGTGTCTTCCAACAAATTGATCAGGTTGCCTTTTACAGGTTTAAAGCTGCAGTAAATGCTGGCATTGAGTTTCGGGTAATACAAATCGATCCAATTTGTTTCACCTTCAACTTTCCTGCTGATAAGTTGTACATTTTCAGGTAAATCGAACCGGTAAGGAAGATTGAGGGTGTCAATTGTACGGTAAGAATGTTGTGGGAGATCCACCCTGAAATATCCGTAAGGACGTGGAATAGATGTTTTGCTGCAAGAACAAAACAAGCAGGTAAAAACAAGCATCAATATTATACTAAAAGAACGAAACAATTTCATGTACACCATTTTATTAATTGCCATTTATTACTTACCATAACAATGGATTTGTCTTCATTTAATCATTAAATCAGCGCATTATCATACATCCTCTTTGCTAAAATCGTCTTTAATAAACAATTTCACTTTCTTTATTCTGCGATTGTCTACAGCCACGATTTCGAATACATAGCGTCCATATCCTATCCGTTCATTTTTTGCAGGGATATCGCCTTTTATCTCCAGAATAAGCCCTGCAAGAGTTTCTACTTCATCCGTTACTTTTACAAAATCCTCCTCTTCAATTTCAGCAATCTTAAAAAAGTCGTTAAGTAGTATTTTAGCTTCAAAAATAAAAGTGTGGTTATCAATCTTTGTAAATAATTGTTCTTCAGTGTCATACTCATCACTGATGTCACCTACGATTTCTTCCAGGATATCCTCCAGTGTGATTAACCCGGATATGCCACCATATTCATCAACCACCAGAGCCAAATGCACTTTATTCGACTGAAATTCATTCAACAGATCATCAATCATTTTAGTCTCCGGGACGAAATAAGCCTGACGAACCAGTGTTTGCCAGCGGAAATTAGCAGGTTTATCCAGATGAGGCAACAAGTCTTTGCTATAAAGCAATCCCTTGATATTATCCCTGTTTTCACCATAAACAGGAATGCGTGAATACCCCGATTTGATAATAATATCCAGCAATTGCTTGTAATTGGTTTTAATGTCTACTACTATCATATCTAGCCTGGAGGTCATAATATCAATAACCTGTATATTGCCGAATTTAATAATGCCTTCCAGAATTTCAGTGTCTTCGTCTTTGCTGTTCGATGTTAGCTCAAGAGCATGCGACAATTCATCCATGGAAATGTTTGAACGGGTATGTTTTGCAAGCCTGCTATTGACTACAGAAGTTGAATTTACCAGAATACTGACTAACGGACCAACCATTTTCCCTAATGTAGTAATGATAGGAACGGCCTTTAATGCTGATTTCTTAGCATATTGGGTGGCATAAACCTTCGGCATAATTTCACCAAAGAGTAACAGAATAAAAGTTATAAAAATGGCTTGAAAGATAAACCCCAGGAATGGCACATTATCGAAATTAAGAATGGAAGTTGTGACATGTGTCAGTAAAAGGATAACAGCTACATTCACAAAATTGTTACCGATGAGGATGGTTGCCAAAAGGCGTTGAGGTGACTGAAGTAATTTGAGAATGTTCTTGTCCGTTTTCCGTTCACTCTCTTCCAACTCATTCATTGCTTGCGGATCAAGCGAGAAGAATGCAATTTCTGAAGCCGATATCAGCGCTGAAAGTGCAAGCAACAGAACACATACAGTCAACGATACAATGGCTGATAATAATTCCGGAGTAGTTAAATAATGAACCGTAATGCCCCCGAAGGAAGAATATATAGCGTCCGTTTCCAATGAAATAAGTTTAATGTGTATTTTGCAGACAATTCATTCTGCATCTGCAAAAGTAGTTATTTTTTTTTGAAATGAAATTACATGAATCGAATCAAAAATCAGTTGTCAATAGTCTGGTCGAAAAGAAAGAACGGTTTTATACAAACGTATCAATTATGACTATTTCACGGATACTATTTTATCGACAACAAATTTATTGACTCCTCTCCAGGGAAGTACGCCCAGGTATTCTTTATAATGTAATTCTACTTGCCTGCCACTACAGCGCATCAACGAATCGGCTACTGCTTTATCCTCCACTGAAAAAGGGAATTCATACGACTGGATAGTTCCCGCTGTCTGTGAACGGAAGCCGGATTGAATCATTTTTCCTTCGTATGTTTTAAAAACGTATCCCTTATGAACAAAATAATTTAATTCTCCTGCTTTTACCCCTTCTCCAAAAACAAAGTAAAATTTGAAAAACAGAAATAAAGCGAACACTATAACCACTATAAGCGTTGCAATGGTAAGTCCTTTTTTAGTTTTAGGATTCATATTTTCAATTGAATTTAAATTTTGTTACAAATATAGGCCATTTTTTTCATGTACTTTAAAATATAATCGAAAAATAAACATTCTGTTAGTTAATATTGGCTATCTTTACCACGTCATCGGAACGAATAAAGATCCGGTGGGAATATTCAATATTGATTTGTAAATCGATAAATTATAGACTATTATGGAAGACAAATTAGTTACCCTCGCAATTCGCACGTATAAAAGGGCACAGATGATTAAAACCGTTCTGGAAGAAAATGGAATAGTGACTGTGATACATAACATTAATCTGGAACATCCCGAACTGGCAGTAGGTGTGCGTGTCCGCATAAAAGAGAGTGATTTGCCCATGGCCCTTCGGATTGTTGAAGAAATGGAAAGTGCCTGGGAACATGAACCTGTAACAGGAAGTACTTCAACTCAGAAAGTATTAATACCGATCGATTTTTCTGACCAGGTGTCAAAAGCTACTGATTTTGGTTTTCATTTTGCAGATATCCTTGCCGCTGAAGTTGTATTCCTGTATGTCTATTTTAGTCCGGCATTTACGATATCCTCGAACAATGATATGAGTACCTATAGCATTAGCGATAGTGAATTGCTGAAAAAGATTCTAAGTTCAGCCAATACTGAAATTGAGAATATGACAAAGCAAATTCATAAACGAATTGCAAATGGAGAGCTTCCAAATATCCCGTTTAGTTTTGAAATGAAAGAAGGAGTGCCCGAAGATCAGATACTTGATTACTGCAAAAAAAACAATCCTTCATTGGTTGTTATGGGTACTCATGGAAGGAAACTGACAACCGAACTGATAGGAAGTGTAACGGCTGAAGTCATGGAAGCATGTGTCTCTCCTGTATTTGCTGTTCCGACATTGATGACTATGCATTCTCCTGATGATATTAAGAGAGTTGCTTTCCTGACCAACTTCGATCAAAAGGATCTGATTGCCATTGATCGTGCTATTTCACTTTTTGGTCCTGAAGATGTGGAAATCTATTTTATTCATGCCTCTGATAAAAATGTAGCCTGGAGTGAAGTCATGCTTGCCGGGATAAAATCCTATTTTGCAAATCATTATCCCCAGTTAGTAACTAACTATGATTTGTTGAATGCAAATGATACTCCCGAATTTCTGAATAATTACATGGCGAATAATAAAATTAATGTACTGGCATTCAATTCGCGCCGGAGGAATATCTTCGCACGTCTTTTTAATCCCGGATTGGCTTATAAGATGGTGCTTCATTCCGATACTCCTTTATTTGTCACTCATGTATAAACTTAAAGACCCGGTTCACCCGGGTCTTTTTGCTACATATTGATTTTATAACAATGATAAAAATTTAAAATCAGGTAAAATAATTACTTTTGCATTTGAACATTGCATTCAAAGGATGAAATCATCTTTTGTCAATCAATGCTTTTAGCCCTTATTTCTTCTTTTTTATAATCGAATTGCTTTAAATCAAAAGGATCAGAATATCATGATTCATCAATACCTTATGAAAAAAAATCTAATATTATTTGTTCTGCTATTTTCATTTTGTTCAACTACTTTTGCTGAAAAACAACTGGTACAACTTTTAAAGGACCGCATAATTGAATTAAGCCGTAATCCGTTTTTCCAGACCAACGATCAGTATAATCTGGCATCTGCCATTTCAAATAAAGGGAATACAACCGATTTGAGTTTACGTGAATTATACTGGAATACCTATCAGCAAGATTCAGATTTAGAAAACATAATCCATACACAGGTATCCGATGGCTCATGGAAAGATATAGATTATAACGATCAGGCGCTAAGCAACTGGGATCCTACTAATCATGTATCCAGACTGTTATACCTGAGCAGGGCTTATATTACTCCTGCTTCGAAATTTTACCAACAGAAATATGTTTCGGAAGTGTTACACCGGGGATTAAATTACTGGTTTCTGAAAAAGCCTGTATGCCGAAACTGGTGGTATAACCAGATAGGGGTTCCCCGTTTTATGGGATTGATATTTCTGTTTATAGAAAATGAACTGACTGAGAAAGAAAAGTCAGAAGCTATTACCGTGTTGAACAAAGCAGGTTTTAGGATGACAGGACAAAATAAAGTATGGTTAGCGGGCAATGTCATGCTAAAAGCCCTTTTGATGAATGATGAAAACCTTACTAAGATGGCAAGGGATACTATTGCCTCTGAAATTTTTATTACTACCAAGGAAGGCATTCAGGCTGATTACAGTTTCCATCAGCATGGCCCTCAGCAACAATTTGGCAATTACGGGCTGGCTTTTATTTCAAGCATGGCCTATTATGCGAATGTGTTTGGCGGTTCAACCCTTACATTTTCACCGGCACAAATGAGCATTTTGCGAAATTATATCTTTGAAGGAGAAAATTGGGTTATATGGCATGGATATATGGACGTCAGTGCCTGTAACCGACAACTGTTTAAGCAGGCACAGGTTGGGAAAGCAATGACGCTTTGTGTTGCAGCACACCAACTAAAACAAGTCGATTCTCAGTACGTAGAACGATATAATGACTTGTTAAAACGTAATTTACAACAGGAACCAATGGTTGAAAAATCGATGGCTAAACATTTTTGGCGGTCAGACTTAACCGTTTTTCGTGGTACTAAAAGTTATATCTCTATACGTGCATGTTCCCCACGGGTGAAAGGTACTGAATTTACTAATAATGAAAATAAGAAAGGTCACTTTATTTCGGATGGTTCAACCATCTTTCTTCGCGATGGATACGAGTATAATGATATTTTTCCCCTTTGGGACTGGAATAAACTACCCGGTGTAACAGCCCCTTTACTTGATTCGATAAAGCCTGATCCCAAAAAAGATGACTACCGCAATCCTAATCCCTTTGTAGGCGGATTGACTCATAACAGCAATGGAATAGCTACTTTTCATCTCTCCAGGAATGGGATAGATGGTAAAAAATCCTGGTTTTATAATAATGGTGTCCTGGTGTGCCTTGGTACAGATATTTCATCTGATTCCGGTCACGAAATTATTACCGGTGTTAACCAGTGCAATCAAAAAGGAAATGCGGAAATTACTTTTAACGGAGGAATGACAATGTCAGTATCCGATACCTTGTTAACCTCAAATTCAATAAGATCAGTATGGCATGACTCTATTGGATATTATTTTCCGGTGCAATCTGCTGTATCACTATCCGTCAAAAAGCAAAGCGGAAACTGGCATGATATAGCCGATCCGTATTCTTCCGCTTTAGTAACCGGTAAAGTCTTTAATCTGTGGATAAATCATGGCGTTGATGCAAAAACATCTACCTATGAATACATTGTTTTGCCGGCTGTTTCGCCCGCCCGGTTAAAAGAATATATGGCAAAACAGGTTATTGATATTATGGCGAATAATGAAAAGGTACAGGCTGTTAAGTTGAAGGATAACTCGTTGTTCCAATATGTTTTTCATGAACCTGCAAGAATGAACACATTGTCGGGAGCCAATTTTATTGAAACTAAGAACCCGGGGTTAGTTATGATCGAAATAAGTGTCACCGGTAACCTGATAATAACAGTAGCCGATCCGACACAAACCCTGAAGGAATTTAAATTAACAGTAAGCGGCAGGTATCGTGCAAACCAATCGGCTTATAATGAAGAAAAGAATCAAACAGGACTGAAAATATCATTACCGCAAAATGAATATGCCGGCAGCTCGGTTACTGTGGAGTTAAAGAAGCGATAACTGGTGTATGTCCACCATTTTACTCCTGCTATAATCCACTGGCCAGGATGTCAGCTAAATGAATTCCCTTCAGCGGGAGTTTGTTTTTTGTGCAATACCCGTTGATATTCATTAGGCACGAAGCTTCCGTGCTTACGATGTACCCAACATGTGTAGCCAATGCATTTTGCACTTTTTGCTCGACCATGGAGGAGGAGATAGCATTGTTTTTAACGGCAAAAGTTCCTCCAAAGCCACAACAAACATCACTTTCCTCCATTTCAACCAATTCCAGCCCTTCTACATGCGACAACAGTATCCGGGGTTCATCTTTAATCCCGTATTCGCGTAAGGCAGAACAAGAATCGTGAAAAGTCACCTTGTGTGGAAACGAAGCACCCAGATTTGTCACCTTCAATACGTTTACCAGAAAATCGGACAGTTCGTAAATTCTATTCTTCATTCGGGCATGCCGTTCAAGTAAATCAGGCCGGTCTTTCAATACTTTGTGATAATGATGAATGATGAAACCGGAACATGAGCCTGATGGTGACACAATGGGCATATCCGGGTTGAAATCATTCATGAATTTCTCTGCAAGGCTTGCCGATTCTTTCCAATAGCCACTGTTGAATGCCGGCTGTCCGCAGCAGGTTTGTTCGTGGTTATAATGCACCTTGCAACCGGCTTTTTCAAGTATTTTTACCGTGTTGAATCCTGTCTGCGGATATAATTGGTCAATGTAGCAGGGAATAAAAAGTTGAATGTCCATTATTCTGTAATTGAGATGAATTAATACCAAAAATCGGCATAAACAGGTAAATGATCTGAATAACCATCCTGGTATTTTAGTCCTGCGTATGTCCTGAATGGCTGTTTGCCCAGGAACGCTTTATCGTTCTCAAGTAAAAAGGAGGCATCGAAAATATGCGCATGATCCTGTGATGTGAAAAATGAACCTGATGGATTCAGCAATTCGCCTGAAATAATAATCTGATCGAGTGTCCCCCATTCTCCCTTGAATTTATTCGAGCCTTTTCCTTCCAGTTGCAGGTTGTACATCAGGTTGTATAAACGGGTAGCCAATACAGACCCTGTTATGGGGTTAGCTTTTAAATCCTCTGCTATGCTTGAACTGGTAGGAAAATCATTAAAGTCACCCATGATAACTATCCTGGGATGACCGTTGACAGTGTAAATGCTATCCACTTTTGACCGGATAACCGAAGCTACAAACTTTCGTTTGTCTTGTGACTCCATTTCACCACCCAGCCGGGAAGGAAAGTGGCAAACAAATACATGCAGGGTATCCCCCGTTGGAATAATTCCTGAAACAAACAGAACGTCCCTGGTCTTGTTTTCAGGAGCCATCGGGAAATGAATTCTGATTGCCTCATTATGTATTGGCTTAAATTGTATCGGTTGATACAGTAAGGCAACATCAATTCCTCTGGGGTCGGGCGAATCATGGTGTATATAGTTGTATCTGAAGTTTTTTAATCCTGAATAATGAGTCAGGTCATACAGACATTTATCACTTTCTACTTCACATAACCCAACCAATGCCGGTGCGTCCCAACCGCCTATTGCAGTGATTACCTTTGCTATGTTTGATTGTTTCTTTTGGTATTTCGAATAATTCCAGGCCCGTATGCCCGAAGGCAAAAATTCATTATCGTTTGACAGGGAGTCGTGTACACAATCAAAGAAATTATCTGCATTATAACACATGATTTTAAAATTCTGCTTTTCCTGTTTTTGGGCAACAAGCTGAATCGTTATAATCAAAATCAATTGTAGAAGAATTCCTTTTTTCATAAACGGGCTATTTGGTAGGTTGCCATTCGTAGGCTCCGGCATCAGGCGCCCCATCTTTTAACCGGTTATTCCCATTTAAATCAAGCGGGTGTTGCAATGCAATTGTAAGATCGGCCAGTCCACGTGCAGGTGATACAGAGTCAGGCATAAAATTAAAATAGGTGTTGTTGTCCAGGCTGTAACTGATATTTTTAAAGACCGTATCGTTTCTTCGCGCCCACCGGATTTTGGTAAATTGAGGTAGATTTAATGAATCTGTTTTCTTGATATAACAATGATCGAACGTTCCGTTGTACTGATCCGGGAACCGGGTAGCAAGGCTGAATTCGTTATCTTCATTCCCACTGATGATACAATTTCGGAATATCGATTCCATGGGGGACACACGATTCAGGTTCATGATCATTACGGCAGGTTTCTTGTCGCGTGAAACAGGTTGAAAACTGTTATTGTCGAAATAATTTGCTATGGTGCATTGAATAAAGCTATGTTTTCCACCGTTTAAAAACACACTGTAACTGCTGGAATTTGAAATTTCGGTATTCGTTACCTGAACATTCCCATTTTGAACTACTAATCCGTAGAAATAGAAATTCTGAATGCGACAATCCGATATTTCTAAATTAGGAATTGTATTCCTGTCATTATTTGAAAAATAAATTCCAACATAACCACTGCTTATATTTACGTGCCTCAAAATATGATTCCCGGAATTACCAAGAAGATAAACACCATCCCATTGTCCAGCAACATAATTGTAGGGAACAGGTGTTGAAAAATTGATTTTATCAAACCTGTCACCTCTCATGACAATAGGTTTTTCAACTGTCCCTAGTGCTTTCAAATTACCATAAACTTTCAGGTTGGCATTATTATGAAAATAGATTCTGCATCCGGGATTCAACGTGAGTGTTTTGTTTTGTGAAACAATCAGGCTATCGTAAATCAGATATGGTTTATCTTCATTTAATACAGTATCGTCTTTAAAGCTTTTACCACGGAGAATAATTACATTCTGACCATACGCCCGGAGTTTGACATTCTGAATAACACCATTTGTCTGTGCCACGAGCGAATCATTAATAACTACAGGCGAATTAGCATTGGAGGGATCAACTGTCACAGCTACAAAAATATACATGCTGTCATTGGCTCGGATTTCAATATTGTCAAATTGATTATTTGCATTCAGACTACCATCCACGTTGATTTTAAATGCAGACTCTTTTCCTCCGGCAAGACCTAAGTGGCTTATTCTCAATGCCACATTATTCCTGTTGTAAACCATTATTTTAGCCGTAGCACTGCCAATGGTCGTAAAAACGGTATCAAAGGTGAGTGTGTCAGTGGAAAATGAAAGTTTATCTTTTGGATTTGTCGAATAGATCCCGTCATTACAGCCTGTAAATCCGATAACGGTAATTACCGAAATTAAGACGATAAAAAGGAAATAGGTTTTTCGTGAAATAAAAGTCATATATTGTTGGATCTCTTTATGGACAAATGTGAATATCGGATATTATTTTTCGCAAATTTACGGTAAAAGATGGCATTATCATAATAATGGCTTACTTTTGTAGAAATAAATCATTAAACAGAGTCCACATGGCAAGCCGTAGAAAATTAAAGAAAACCATTAAATTTGTATCCTTCGAATTGATTACTGATATCTATTTTAGGTGTTTAACGTCAAAAAATGTTGATGATCAAAAAATTGATGCTTTGGTTGTTGACATTATGTCATTAAACCGTGAATATATTTTACGTACCAATTGTCCGGATGGAAAAGACAATCCCAACCTGGTAAAAGCTTATTTTCGTAAGCTGTTTGTTGACTGGCAGGCAGCCATGGAAAAAGTGATTAAGGAAATAGAAAATATTTAATACCTAAAAAGAAACAACGGATCTATCTGTTGTTTTTTTTTATTCAAAATTAAAACTCAGGGTTATCATTTTGGATGTGAGTCTGGAAAGTGCATTAGAGAAACGTTGGTTGGCCTGGCTTAAACCTACCCGATCCTTACCGGGCACTAATATATTCCCAAACCCGATGGAGTATTTTAGTTCAGGCGCTAACTTGAAAAATGAGAAATAAATATCACATCCCACTCCAAACTCTGTATAAAAGTCTAACGGCTTTAGTGTGACCGGGTTGTCTGAATTTGCACTTGTTGCCAGGTCAAACGAAACTCCTGCACCACAAATTACGTACGGTCTGTAATTTCCTTTTCTCTCGGCACTGTATTTCAAATAAATGGGAAAACAGATAGGAATTGATGAAATATCGATAGAATCTTTGCCAGAATTAAACGTATAGCTTAATTCCCGTTCACCAAAATACAGGGTGGGAGTAAAGCGCAGGTTTAAATACCTGTTTAATCTTAAATCGCTTATAATACCTACCGTGAAACCCGGTTTTAATGTTGAAACGCGTGCACTGTCCCTGTGAGTTACATTAAAATCCATGGCGTTTACCCCAAGTAAAAATCCAAAATGGATGATTTTTTGGTCTACATAAGGCAAATTTCCTTCGGCCCGCGACACAGTGCCAAATTCAAGCACTAACATTGCAAGCAGTATGTATTTCTTAAGATTACGACTGATCATATTTTTTGATAGTTAAGTAAGATACAAACGTACAATAATATTGATTATTGCACAATAATACGTGCATCTATTTTTTCGTTTCATTTTTTTGATCTTTCTGCCGATAATTAAATTGCCCGGAGTAACATAAAATCTGGTGCCATGGCTGAGTCAGGACTATATCCTTGCATGTCTTGCCTTGGAATAAAATTTTGAGGTATGTTTGTTATTTCCTGTCCTTCTGCAATATATTTATAAACAGATATGGTCTCCTGTTTTTTTATGAAAAGAGTATGGGTTTTGACATTTGGATGTTAATAATGTGTCATGTTTTTTAATAGCCCTGTCTGGAAATATTATTATAGTAATATGATTATCCGTAATATGTCCTAAGATAAAGTCATTATCCTAAATTCGAAGGATTTAAAATGTGAATAGGCATGTATGCAATTTACACAAGTCGAACTCCCACTTTTCGTACTCCCACTTAATCCCTTTCCAGCACGAGTGTGAGTGCGACTGTGCAACTTCTTTGTCATGTCTTTTTTCTTTTTCCTCCCCATGCCTTTCCT
>Ga0302207_1000179_pt1 | contig 25469 bp, 20 predicted proteins | sample II_Fen_E2_2_FD_198792 | JGI IMG/M metagenome (GOLD analysis project Ga0302207, IMG submission 198792) | Peat permafrost microbial communities from Stordalen Mire near Abisko, Sweden - II_Fen_E2_2 | ecosystem: Environmental > Terrestrial > Soil > Wetlands > Permafrost | place: Sweden: Abisko...
TGCTTTTCGGGCAAATGTAAGTCAATTCAAATCAAAAAATCAAAGAGCTCATTTATTGTATTGCATTACACATATATACAAGTTAAAGTTAAAAGTAAACGCAACACTACTAATGGTAAATCTTTATTTAAACCATATATCAAGCAATATAAAAAATGGTGGTCAGATGCCATAAAAAAGGCTCAACAGTTGTTTGAAGAAAAATCAGATGTTACTATTGTGAATTTTGATTTAAAAAACTATTATCACAGCGTTCAACTGGATTTCGAACTTGTGGAAAAAGAAATAGGCTCTGATATTAAAAAAGCACATCTTCATAAGTTATTCAAAAAAATACATCAAAAATATTATGATCTTATTAAATTGAATAATACTCCCATGTTTGAATTAGTTAAAAATAAATATCCCTTACCAATTGGACTTTTATCTTCTGCAGTTTTAGGAAATTGGTATTTAAAGGAGTTTGACAAGTCTATAGAAGATTCATTGAATCCGGCCTTTTATGCAAGATACGTCGATGATATCATTATTGTTCTAAAAGATCGCATGATTAATTTCGAAACACTGCCCAAAGATGAAATCAAAGATTACTTCGCAATGAAAGGTCTTAATATTAACGATAAAACTATTGATAAGAGAGAATTGTCAAATATTATTCATTTATTGATAAGCAAATACTTTAACGAAATATTCACACCATATTTAGATGGTAAAATCAAAAACTGCGAAGACAAACTAGTTGAAACAATAAATTACAAACTGAAAAAATATGAAAATCTCAAACTGCAGAAGGAGAAAATATTTGTATACCAATTCAACAATAAATTATCTCCCAGCATTATAAACAAATTTATTGATGATCAAAAAGCTAGAAGTAGTGAATTTAGATTTTTGTCTGATGAAGAAGACGAGTCATTCGATGAATTTGACTCAAATACTTTCGAATCAAATTTTGATAATATCGATGGTAACAAAGCAAAGTTTAAAGAAATTGAAGATAATAAATTCAAACTTTCTGTTTTCTTCGCTAAACTCATCAAGAAAAGAATTCTCAAAGGGAAAGGTTATAAAGATGAAGAGATAATCAAGATAGATAAGTTCTTTCAGGGATATTATTGTTTAAAACACTACTACTTCTGGGAAAAGATATTTACCTTATATTTAGTCTACGACAATAAAGAATTATTTCGGGATTTCTATTATAGAATAGATAGTTTAATTTCAAATCTAGAAATACATGATGAAATTACGGGCTGTCAAGATGATTTAGTCAAATCATTGAGAGACCACATGGACAATTCAGCGCGCATGGCTTTAGGTTTAAACCCAACATTTATAAATAAAAAAATAACAAAAATCTCCATAGATAATCCATTTATATTTAGAGAGTCTGGTTTATTGCGTAAACATTATATATTTTATCCACTTTCTCAATTAACGTTAAAATCTAAAGCTAAAAGTGATTTAGAGAGTTTAATTAATCCTAAGCTAGATCGAAAAAACAGGATAAATATAGACACTCAATATGTACCATTTGATGTTAAGTTTTACGAGGTTTGTTATTTCAAGTATAATGAAGTACTCACAAATGCAACTGACGAAAAGTATATTGACATTGATACCGATAAATTTAAAACCTACGAATTAATCTATAATGATTTTACTAATCATAGAATCCTAAATGATGCATTTAAAGACTTTGTAAGAATAAATGGGAAAGATTATTTACTCAAAAAAAAGACCGAGTATAATGAATATAAAAATAAATACTTTAAATGTTTTGAAATTGAAAAATCAGGTGAGAAAAGTATTGATATTAGTGAAGTACATTTGACAAGTTCAGAACCACATTTTAGTGATACCAACCACAAAAATCACTATCTCAGAGTTGCAATTGTAAATAAATATGTTGATTTCAAAGATTATGAAACAAGTCTTTTAAACAAAAGAAAGCTTAACAATGAAGATGTTGAAACTTTTTTTTCTATTTTAGATCAGGTTGACGGTTTAAAGGGATGTGATCTTTTTATTCAACCTGAACTTAGCTTACCTCACATATTAATACCAGAATATCTAAAGTATTCAGCAACTAAACAAAAAGGATTTATTAGTGGTGTAGAGTTCATCCCGTTATCAAGAATTGGATTTAATTTTGTTCTTACATGCTTGCCAATAAACATTGATGGAATTAGGGATGCAGTACCAATTTACCGTTTAAAGAATCACTATTCTCCTGAAGAAGAAACATTCGTTAGAGGCAAACATATGGTAGTTCCAAAGTTTAAAGATGAAAATTCCCACCAAAAATATCGATATGATTTGTTCGTGTGGAAGGATGTATATTTTTCAACATATTATTGTTTTGAATTAGCTAATATAATCCACAGGACACTTATGTTCTCAAAGGTTGATGCAATCTTTGCACCCCTTTGGAATAAAGATATACATTATTACAATAACATTGCAGAATCAACGTCGAGAGATTTACACTGCTATTTTGTTCAAGCTAATACATCTCAATATGGAGAAAGCCGTGTATTAAGACCAACTGATCATGTTAGAATGGACAAAACTCGGATTAAAGGAGGTACAACAAAAGGAAATCCTGTAACACTTGTTGTTGCTGATTTGGATATATTTGGGCTGAGAGATTTTCAATCAGTAGATTATTCTGAACAAAAAGAAAGGAATAAAGATAATAAAGCTTTTAAGCCCACACCTCCAGATTTCATTAAAGAAAACGTAAATAAAAGAATTGAGAATAAGCCCTTTGGCGAAAGAATATAATTCACGGCCTATTTACACTAACTTCCCCCCTATGGATGCACGCGATAAATTTTTAGAAGAAGCCGGCAAATTGCTGGAGATGATAGAAATAGAAAAGGTACGAAAAGATAAGTTTATTGATCCACTTGTGCTGGATCTGGAGCATGTAGCTATACAGTATTTTCCTGAAATAAGTAATCTGAGTACCGATCTACGTGATTTAATCAGGGGAAAAGCCGTACGCCGTACCAATGACATCTGCGAGTTTATGTTTAGGCGGGTACACGATGGCGTAGATGATATGGAAGAAGACAGTACCAAATTCGGGGTTCCACCCCGCCACGACGAAGAGGCTAAAAAACAATTTTTGCAAAAACGACTGGAGAAAATCCCCCCTGAATATCATGCTGAAGTTACCGAAGCGCTCGCTCCGGCATTAGAAATGATGGAAGAGGTAAACGAATTGACGCATGACTGCTTTGAGAAAACAAAAAAGGCCTTGTGGCTTTCGTTTCCCGAAATAAGTGAATTAACGGGCAATTCTATCTTGCACATGAATTATTATGCTTATGACCGAATCCGGTACTTTGTTGATGATTTATACAAAATTGTAGGTTAAGTTTCCACAAACCTTATGTTTTCAGACGGCCTTTCAGCAATAGGATGATGCAGAGTTTTTTAAACCCGATACAATGTATATTGTAACTCTTAGCATGTAGCTTTTAGGTCCTACAATGTATATTCTAACTTCTACAATGTACCTTTTAGCTCTAACAATGTATATTATAACGGGTCTATTAGGGTCTATTCAATAAACTGTGTCAAAAAGGATAATTAATTGGATACTTCATTTTGTCAATACTATTTTCCAGGCGGGTTGAAGCGGATACTATTTGCTGTTTATCTTCTGTTTTTTTTGAAGAACCATTTTAGTTTACTAAGTTTTATTATTACCCGCGTTGAACAAAACAAAAACTTAACTGCTATTGTTGGCTAAAAATGGATAAAGAACCAATACTGATTGAACCTTGTATTGCTTTCTTTGTTTGGGCAATTAAAGCGTGTATAGAAATTGATTACTTTTGCAAGCGATGGTGTGACAAAGAATACCGGCATTTTAAATGAACGAACTCAAAAATAGAAGACTGATTTCCAGCAGTAAGATAAAATGAAAAAACAGTGCAACCTCCCTTTTCTGGTATTGTTATCTTTATTGACTCTATTTTCGTCCTGCACGGTTAGGAAGGCTGTTTTGGTGGAATTGAATATTCCTGTCACCAATCAGCTTAACCCGTCTAAAACAACTGTACCTGTTCGGGTACCATCGTACTGTGGAGTTTCGAATTGCATTTACCTCCCGAGCGAAACTCCACAAAAAGAGTTGAACTTTTCAGCGGATTACATAGTTCCGGTATCGTATTTATTTATCAATCTCCCCAAGGAAACCAAACAGCAATTAGCTCCTGCTTATTTTGGCTATTATGTTTCCGACAAAGTCCCTATCTACATTTTATATAAAAAGATGAAACTCTGGGTTTAGACCTTTTTGTAACTATTTGGTATAAAAATTTCTAAAATCATAATGCCTCTTCCGGAATCTTTAAAGATTCTCCGGGAATAGAATCGTGTATCGTACATATTCTGAGGCTTCATCATACTATATAAAAAATGAAAAATAATATTGATAAAATTGTCAATCAATCCTATAAATATCCCGGATTATTTACCCTGGCTTTAAGACTGGTAGTAGGATGGACCTACTTCTCGGCATTCTGGAGACGGCTGGTTCTTGAGTATAAATTAGACCCGGAGGTTGCAGGTTATATAGGCGGAAAGTTTAATACTTTTCTGCCTAATGCACTTGGTATAAAACCAATCATTCACCATTTGGTCACCCATCCTGAATTGTTATGGTGGGCTATGGCGGCATTTACCATTATTGAAGGCATAGTCGGGCTTCTATTCATGTTTGGATTCTTTACACGATTAATGAGTGTTGGAGTCTTTAGTTTGGCTATGGGAATATTACTGGGTTCCGGATGGTTAGGAACTACTTGCCTGGACGAATGGCAAATCGGTGTACTCGGCATTGCAGCCGGCTTTACTATTTTTCTGACAGGAAGTAGTCATTATTCGTTGGATCATTGGCTTTCGGTACGTAACTATAAAATAACCCGTAAAAAATGGTTTAGATGGATCGGGTCGGGAGAATTACCGATGTCTTTCAATAAGCTCAATAAAGCAGTGCTGACAGGTTCCCTGCTTATTCTGTTTGTAACACTCTTCACTAATCAGTATTTTTCCGGTGGAGTTTGGGGAACATTGCATAACAAATCCGTAAAGCCCAAAATAGAAATTACGGATGCCAGCATACATAAAAGCCGGTTATCATTTACCGTTTTCAGGGTAGAGGGAGTTGATGTCTACGGTTCGTTCCTTATCGGAATCAATCTGAAAAACAAAGATGGTAAAACCGTGCTGCAACTCAACGGGGAGGAACTGGCACATTTTCCGGTAAGGAATATAAAAAATGACTATATCGAAAAAGTAAAACCGGGAGCTCATAGTTTAATCGTTCCTCTCGGGGCCAAAGCCACAATAAATATTGATATAGCTCAGCCGGATAGCTTATCAGCCGGTACGTATCAACTCACACTAACAGACATAAGCGGTGCCGAATGGAAAAGCAACGTACGTCTATAATGAACCATTTATAAAAAAATCAAGAAAATGAAATCATATATTTTAATAACAATCGCTTTATTCTTTGGCCTTTTTGCAAATCAGACTTTTGCACAAACAAAAAGAAACTATATCGTTATCACAAGTAATATTGAACAACTTAAACCCATCATTCTTGCGGCAAAAGGATTAGCTAAAGAAGATGGACCGAATTTCGGAAAGTTTGAAGTAGTGTTATGTGGTAAGGCAGTAACCGGCTTAACTGAAGGAGAGAAAATTCTGCCTGTACTGGAGATGGCTGATAAAGAATCTGTCAAGTTAATTGCTTGTGGTTTATCTTTAAGCAAATTCAACATAAATAGAGATTCTATTCCCAAGCAAGTAAAAGTTGTAGATAACGGACTGCTCTATGATTTTCAACTACAGAAAAAGGGCTATCTAAGCATTGAACTTTAGGTTGACTGTATACATTATAGAAGTATAATACTGACAGGGAGGATTGGACGTCCTCCCTTTTCAGTATTTGTAAACGAAATATCAAAGAATAACTATATAAACTACAGTACTTTGCTGAACTTATTTTACTATCTACCTATATTTTATAAAACAGAAAGTTGAATAGAAAACCAACTATCATAATTCCAGCACCAACAATGGCTATAAAAGTCAATATCAGCGGCATTTTCAATACTTTTCGAAGAATAATCATTTCGGGCAACGACAAAGCAATCACAGACATCATAAATGTTAAGACAGTTCCAAGTGAAGCACCTTTTTCAATCAATACCGAAACAATTGGAACAATTCCGGCAGCATTGGAATACAACGGAATGCCAATCAAAACCGACAATGGAACAGCATACCATACATCTTTGCCCATAAATGAAGCCATAAATTCAGCAGGGACGTAACCGTGTGCACCTGCACCGACCAAAATGCCAAATGCCACATATAACCAAACTTTGCCAACTATTTCTTTTACTGCATTATAGCCCATAGTAATTCGTTGAGAGAAAGTGATTTCTTCATCTACCCCATCACCTTCGCTCAATTTGGTAGCATACACCCATTCCTCCACCCATTTTTCGAGCTTCAGTTTGCCGATTATCCAACCGGCTACAATGGCAATGATTAAACCTGTCCCAATATAAATAGCAGCACAATAGAAATAGAGAAGTATTTTATAATTCACTATATATTAGGTTGGTTATTCAGGACTAAATTTCTTCCAGGTCTAATGTGTTGATTAAATTTAATAACGCATTACTCCTTTCAATCATTGATTGTAGTGTTGGGCTGAAGAAGGTTTGAATTTCCGGCAAGACCTCACTTCCGACCCCTCTTCTTGAGGAGAGGGGAGATTTAAGTTCGGTAATAATAAAATCAGCAATATCTAATCCATTGGCACGGTCGGTGTCTGTGGCCTCGTCTTCTAATAAAGTTGAAATAGATATTTTGTACCTCACTCCTGACCCTTCTCCAAGCTCTATCCTCCTGTGGGGACTTTCTCCATATGGAGAAAGAAAATGGACTTTTTGAGAGTTTGAGGGGAAAAGAGAGTTAAGTATTTGAGCTTTCTCTTTCCATTTTTCAAAAGCTCCCAAATCTGGGTATAACATTACATCTCTCCCTTTTAGTACCTGACATTTTTCAATGGACAATCCGTTCAGGTTTCCGGCTGCAAGCCAAATCAATTCCGGCATTATACAGCTGGCAATGATAGCTGATTTTTCGCTTTCGACAATTGCGACGGACTTGCCTGGATAAATTTTCAATAAATGTTCCCCAAAGAAGCATTGTTGCAAATTGAAATCTTCAGGTAAATAACCAGACTTTTTTAATTTGTTATGTACCCAATCAATTGCACCACTTTCGTGTTTAATGCGTCTGCCTGTAGCAGGGTTGTATTGCATGATTTTTCCGGTGCGAACTTTGCCTGTGATGTCGATTTGCCAAAAGATTACTTCTTTTGATTTGGTTGCTCCTAAAGCATAATTTTCAGCAACATTGCGTATTTGTTCGTCTGAAAAATTGTCGAACAGGAAGCGTACAAAATTGCTTTTGTAGCTTGCTGACTTTTCGACGTAGAAGAAAGGCACCTCACCCCCGGCCCCTCTCCTAGAGGAGAGGGGAGGTTTTGAGACGAGGCATACCTCGTCTCTACGATGATCGGCTGTTGGATTATCCATGAAATATTGCTTGGGGGTGTAATGATAACCGCATTTGCTTTCGCGGTTACATTTGCCTACAATGTCATGAATGGGTCTATGTGTGTTGCCATCTAAATACTGCGTGAAACTAAGTTTTGCCTTGCATGATGGACAATCGTGGCGGGTATCTTTGCCTTTGTATGGTTGGAGGTAGGGGTGAGGATAGTTCATTTCAGTTAGTTGGTAGTTAATAATTGATAGTGAAATGTAGACTTATGGTGGTTGCGGTGTGATATGTAGTATGTCCCTTTATTTAAATGGAATGACGTATTTTTGACCGCAACTAACATGTATTTTTGAAGTATTTTATTTTTATTCTAGTTGCGGGGTATTTCTTCCGAAAGCTTTACTGGTAAGGCATTTCGGCTGACCGCAACCGCAACTCTGCAACTGAGTACAGTTATCAGTAAACAGTCATAGTTGTCAATGTCATTATTCGTTGCAGATTTTTGATACATATTGCCGTGAGATTCCAATGGAATCTGCAAATGCTTGTTTGTTCTTAATGCCATATTCTTTTTGAATTGTTTTTATAGCTTCAGAAGGAGTTATTTTTGTTGGACTGTTACTATTATCAACAAGAAGTATTTTTGAATTAAAGTAGTTGCAAAGCTTAATAGAATATTGCATTGCCTCTTTTGTTATCATTCCTTGTTGCCATTCGATATTATCGTAAATACCCCGGATAATTTGAATAATGAGGGCTAACCGTAGTACCTGAATCTCCATCTTGGCATAGGTCGCACGCACGAAGTTATTTGAGCAACTATTCACTAAATCTGTTGTTTGGTTGGCGTACTGAATAAACAGCTCCTTTGCTTCTGCAGAAAGTGTGAATGGATTTTCAACTCTTGACAGATAATAGCAATGAGTAATCAGTTTTTCGTATCGGTCAACAATAGTTTTATCGGGTGTTCTTTCAGAATACTTTTGCTTCTTGACTTCTTTAGGATATACATACAGGAAGCGACTTGCAAAACCATTTTCTTTAAGCGTGTTACTGCTCAATGCAATAGTTAATACTTCGGGCTGTATTGTGCCACAAATGGTCAGGAAAGGTTCTGGAATCTGAAGTGGTTCTTCACTTTTTCTGTTGATACAGAATTGTGCATTATTGAAAATAGATAAATACCGGCTGATCTCACCATTTTTGTTATACCTGCCAAAGTCGGCAAACCAACCTGATAATTCATCCCGATAGAGCGATATGGATCCGTTATTTCGGAACATGGTTTGGTATAAACTCTCGGGTGTGAAGTCATCAATCAGGCATTGTTTGAAAAATGGTTTTTCAGGTTCCTGGTTTTTGAGTTGTTTTGCTTCTGCACATTCCGCTTTCCAACGGCTTAGTTCCAGTTGATAATCATCGTAGCTGGCATTGTCCATTTTTTGTAAAGGACGGAATGCGGCTGCTACCGGTTCGGTTTTACCTACTCCGGGAGGTGCAACCAGCATAACCCACAATTGGCCAAAGTTCTTATATTTGCCGCTGTCTATAACAAACTTTTTTCTTGTTGCCGCACTTATGGCACACAAGGCTGACATGACCGGAAATTCAATAGGCACTCCATAGACTTCTGAAATTTCCAAAGCAAAGTCAAGAATAACCTGAGGTAGTCCATTGATAGGGAAAGCGGTATCATTTGCATCCGAATTCAGACTGTTAGCATGAATCTCAGCTTTTAGCTTTTGAATGAAATTTGTAGTTTTGTTCTGCCTTGGTTTATTTGCCTCTTCGGATACTGCAACGTTCGAAGGGGCTTCTTTTTCTTCTATCATGGCTTTCTTGCCTTTTTTATTGATTTGTGATAGTTCTCATCCAATAGCTGCTGAATATCTGACATTCGATAATAAATTTTCCCACTAATTTGAGAATAACTAATCAATCCATGGTCTCTCCATAGTTGAGCAGTGCGAACACTGATTCTCATTAAGTCCATAAATTCATCATTTGAGAAAAAGGGGTCAGTGGGTAATTTCCGGTTCTTATTCAATTCGAGCATTAAATTATCTAATCGTTCAAGTAGTTTTTCGTGCTTCTGACTGACTTCCTTCAATGATTCTATAATTGTTTCATCATCGAGCATTTTCTTCCGAAGATCTGCTTCAAATTTCTCAAAGTGCTCTTTGAAGTTCATCGGCTTGTCCTCCCATTAGAAAGCTTGTTTTCTTTTTCCTCGATAAATTCTTCGACGGTTTGAATGCGGTTGGCCAATAACCAGGCTTCAATCTCTTCTCTCCGGAAAAGAACTTTTGCATTTCTCTTGTAAAATGGAATCGCTTTTTCACAAATCATTTTATTGATCGTGTTTACGGCATAGCCGGTCAATTTACTGCATTCATTTTTTCCGAATGTGTCGGGAAAAGTCTCTTGTTTTGTTTGTGCTACAAGTTGCGGTTTTACCATTTCTCCTAATAGATCTTTGAACTGGCCAATGGTTAATGCTGCTAAGGGAGTTTCATTTGTAGGTTGGAATTTCGTTTCCATAATTGTGCTTATTTTTGATTTGCCGGAAGTCAATAGCTGCGCAGTCTATCGCTCTCCTGAATGCAAATTTATAATCAAAATATAAGCCGATACTATGAAATCAATTGAATTTTAGGGTCGTGCTCCGACTGTTGGTCGGTCGGGAATGGTCGGGGTTTTAATAAAACAGCCTCAATGTTGAGGCTGTTAAATGGTCGGGGAAGAGGTCGGTGATTTAGTTGTTTTTTTGTTTTGAAATGGTAATAATTTGTTCTATTTCTTTGTAGGTTTTTCCTGATTCGTATTCTTTTCGAGTTGGTTTTACATAATCTTTGGCACTAAAGGTCGTTTTTATGGTTGCTGAATTACTCTCTCCACAGAGGTGTTGGATGATATTTGAAAGCATGGTCGGTGTACCTTTCCATTTTAAGGTTTCTGGATTTTTTAAAGTTTTTCGGTTGAACCAAAATAGCCAACTATCGGTGTTTGGATTTTCGAGCATTTTTTTATCGGAAAGATAATGCATGATCTTGATTAGACACTCATCGGACAAAGAAGACTTGAACTTTGGAAGGATATTGTTTTGAAAGTTATATCCGGTTCTTTCCTCAATATACGTGTTGGTTGTTGATGAGCCAAGTGTTTGATCAACATTGTTGTTGCGCTTGTTCTCATCAAAGAGATATAAATTGTGTTTGTGTTTTTCTGCTAATGCTAAGAGGTCTATTTCGAAATACGAAAATACTTCTATTAATTTGTCTATAAAATCGAGGTGGTTAATTAGCCGGACGGAAAGATTGTAATTTGGTAAAGTCATATTATCGTTCCCGTTTGTGATAATTCCATTTTCAAAAATAAATTGTCGGTTTAAAACAAATTCAAAAAACTCTTTGCATTTATTGTTCTGCTCTGAATCGCTCATTGTTTGATCGTGATGATAACTTTTATTAAAATCACGCAGAATGATATTTGCATAAGCAATTCTTTCGGGTTTATCTTTGAGTATAAATATGTTATCTTCAACTTCTTTGAGTGCCTGTTTGTAAAGCTCAATATATTTACAAAATACAGCATCATCAACAGAATATGTGTAATCGTTGACCCAGGTAAGTGTTTTAAAAAGGGGCTTGTCTTTAATATTGAGAGGTTCTTCAATTATTATTGCATTTTCATGATTATAAACTCCATAAGAACGAATTTTTTCTTTCAATCTAGCTTTATCCAGTTGTTTTGTTTTATTACAAAAGGCTGTTTGCCAACATAAACATAATGCTCCGTAAAGAAAATCAAAATGCTTTAAATAAAGTTCAGTAAAAGTTCTTGTAATCATCATTTGAAATTTCTATAGTTTATAATTAGATATAGTTCTTTGTAATAAGCAAAAAAAAATGACATGATAAATCATGTCATTTTAAATATATTAATCAACTAATTGTGTGTTTAGTATAAAAGTGTTACAAAAATAATACAAATACTTTACAAAACTTTTACTGCTTCATCAATTACTGAAGAATTAAAGCTATCAAGATAAGTATTGGTTGTTTTAAGGTCTTTATGCCCCAGAATCTGGGAAATTACTTCCCTTGGAACTTCATTATTTTGCAGACTCATAGCCATGGTGTGGCGGCTAACATAAGAGGTTAGGTTGATGTCATTAATGCCAAATTCTATTGCCAAATTTTCAAGATACATATTTAGTTTTTTCAATCTTGTTTTTAAATGGTTGTAAAGACTTTCACCAAAAAGGCCTTCGACAGTTACAATTGGTAGCAAGTAATTTTCAACCGGTTGGTTTATACTGCAGAGGTCGTTGATAAGTGTCTGTAGTTCTTCTGTTAGCTTAATGTTGATTGCTTTAGCTCCTTTGCTGTTTCTTGTTTTATAACGTTTATATACGATGTATTGACCGTTTTCTAATCTTTTGATGTTTTCTGGTGTTAGTCGTGCCATATCAACAAAACTCATTCCATAAGAAAAGTAAGAGAAAAGGAATAATTTTCGGGCATATTCGTTAACTTTCTTTTCTGAAGTTGTTGTTTTTATTTTTAAAAGATAGTCGGATGGCAAATATCTTTTTTCTGTTTCTTCTCCTAATTTGGCAATTTCAAAACCACCTTTTCCAAATGGGTATGTTGTTGGACTTGCCTCTTTGGTTTCAATGGCCATATTTAAAAGCGAACGCAACGTTTTGAAATAGATTCTCCGGGTATTGCCGGTACAACCTTTTCGCTTGACTATTATTTTGTTGCCTTTTTTGCTTGTGTAGATTGTTTCACGTGGCATTTGCATAAAAATATCTAAAGCCCGGACATACTTAATGTCAATTTCTGAAAATAGCTTCTTGTCGAAATTTTTATCGAAAAGTTCGAGCATATCCAACGTTCGTTGATAACAAATTGCATTTCCTGTGTGATCAGTCTCTTTCAACGTTTTTATGAGATTCTCAAAAAAAGGTTTAACTTTACCTTTCTTAGAGCGATTGAGGAATGCTTCTTCAAACTGGTTGAGTGTCCAGTCGATTTTGTTACGGTCAAAGTCGTCTATCACATCTTTGGCTTTTATTTCCTGGACATTTAGAAAAGCGTTATTTTCAACAAAATCAGGGTGTACTAAAATACCTTTTTTCTTTTTCTCATTGTAACGACCAAACTGCTCATCCCATTGTTCCGGAAGTGCAGAAATTCCAAGAGAAATGTATTTTACTTTACGGTCTTTTGTAATGCGTAAGAAAACTGAGAATTCTCCGCTAATTAATGTTTTGTGTGTCCACAAAATGACTTTATAATTTTTCATTTTACAGGGTTTTCTAAATTGAATACCGTGATTTTTAGCTGAGAGCATAAAATAATGGTAAAACAATGGTAAAACATTTTGCCTGAATCAATACAATATTGAGCTTTTTAGCTATTTTATTCTCGATTGATTTTCAATACAAATATACATAAATACAACGAATTACCAAAAAGTATTATCAATTATTTACTGGTCTGGGGGACCAGTGGTCGCAAGTTCGAATCTTGTTATCCCGACTGCTGAATAAAAGAGGCTTACATGAAAATGTAAGCCTCTTTTTATTGTACTATTCTGCTTTTCTCTTTGTGTTTTCTTGTTTTTTTCTGAATTCTTTAGGAGTACAATCGTTTATTTCTTTGAATTTTCGGTTGAAGTTCGATAAATTGCTAAAACCTACTTGATAAGCAATGTCTGCAACGCTGAATTCAGCTTGCTGAAGCAGTTTGCAGGCCTGACCAATGCGGTATTCGGTCAGGAAATCAAGGTAGGATTTTCTTGTCCGGGTTTTAAAGTAACGACAAAAAGAGTTCACCGTCATATTTGCTATTCCGGCCACTTCTTCCAAATTAATTATACGGTGAAATTCGTTCATCGTAAAGCGGTAAATATCTCCCAGACGTTTCTCGTCATTCTCGTTTAGTTTACTATAGGCACCTTCCGTTGACAGAATTACCTGAGCGGTAGACGTGGCTAACTGTTTGAGTACGGTAAGCAATAGGATTAACCGATCAATTTCCTTCACAGTAGCTAGTTTCTCAATGTTTTCCGCGATATACTTATGAGTGTTAGCAGCATAAAATATACCTCGCTCGGTACGGAGTGCGTAGTCTGCAAGCATCCGTGTTTCTGGTAATTCCCAAAATGTAGTTCCGGTTACATTCCATTCGAAATATACCGACATAGATCTGGCATGAAGTTTATTATCAGGGTTGTAATATGCCGGATCGTTGCGAAAAGCATGTGGAAGTTTATTTCCGAATACAAAAATATCACCGGGTTGAAATTCGCAAATGCTGTTTCCGGCAATAGTAGTACCGGTGCTCTCGTGAATAAGCGTGATTTGTATTTCGTCGTGTTGGTGCAGGATATCGTATAAATGCGGTAACGAGTCATGTTGTATCCAAAATGATTCATTAACAGGTTTAGCTATTTTAAAGGGTAGAATTTTCATTTTCTTTTGTCGGTTTTCTTCTTTGCTCTATGTGCTGTTTGATTGCAAAAATACAGGAATAGTATTAAATATGCTTCAAAAGTATGCAAAATTTAGTATTAATGGTAAGATTGTATTAGTATGAGGTAAGAATTAGAGTAGTAGATTGTAATAATTACAAATAATTTTGCATCATCAAAATTGATCTTTTAATTGCAGAAAGAAGTATCAAATTGTATAACACTTAATATTTACAAAAATGAAATTTGAATGGAAAGGGGTTTTTCCCGCAGTTACGACAAAATTTACAGCCGATGATCAACTTGATTTTGAGGCATTCGATCTAAACCTTAAAGCTCAGCTTGAAGCCGGAGTTAATGGTATTATTCTAGGTGGATCATTGGGCGAAGCAAGTACGCTTACTCAGGATGAAAAAGATGCTTTATTGGTACACACGGTTGCAGCAGTTGCCGGAAAGGTTCCCGTATTGATGAATATTTCTGAAGCATCAACCAAACTGGCTGTTGCAGCTGCCATCACTGCCCGTGATAAAGGCGCTGACGGTTTGATGGTATTACCTCCAATGCGTTACACATCTGACGAACGTGAAACAGTTGCTTTCTTACGTGCAATAGCACAAGCAACAGAATTACCGATTATTCTTTACAATAATCCGGTGGATTATAAGATCTGGATTTCGCCTGCTATTTTCCGTCAGTTGGAAGACCTTCCTACTATTCAGGCTGTAAAAGAATCTACCCGTGACATTTCGAACGTAACCCGCATGAAAAATGCATTTGGTGATCGTTTTGCCGTATTTACCGGTGTTGATCCACTGGGTATGGAAAGTATTGTGATGGGTGCTGATGGTTGGGTAGCCGGATTGGGTTGTGCATTCCCTCGCGAAACAGTAGCTATTTATCGTTTGGTGAAAGCTGGTATGATTCAAGAAGCTTTACCAATTTATCGTTGGTTTCTACCAGTTCTTGAATTGGACATTTCTTCAAAATTGGTACAAAATATCAAATTAGCTGAAGCCATGACCGGACTGGGTAACGAAATTGTGCGCGAACCACGCCTTCCGCTAGTTGGCGAAGAACGTGAACGAGTGCTGGCTATTTTGGATGCTGCCTTGGCAAATCGTCCTGAGCTATCGGATTATTTAAACTTGTAAAAAATAATTTTCATGATACACGGAAAGAACTTTATCGGAAATGATTTATCTGCTGAAGGTGCTACCGGTTTTCAGACTTTTAGTCCGGTGAACCTTGAGCAGTTGCCCGAAACATTTATTCAAGCCACTCCTGCCGAACTCGGACAGGCAGTTGCAAAAGCAGTGAAGGCTTATGCTGTGTACAAAAAGAAAAGCGGACTTGAAAAAGCTGCTTTTCTACGTGCCATAGCCGACGAAATAGAACTGCTGGGTGCACCCTTGATTGAACGGGCATGTGCCGAATCGGGTTTACCCGAAGGACGCATTACCGGCGAGCGTGGCCGAACTACCGGACAGTTGCGCTTATTTGCCACCTTGCTTGAAGACGGAAACTGGACGGAAGCCTCTATTGACACGGCTTTGCCTGAACGCAAACCGGCTCCGCGCTCCGACCTCCGCAAGATGTTGCTACCTGTAGGTCCCGTAGTTGTGTTTACAGCAAGTAATTTCCCATTGGCGTTCTCCACTGCGGGTGGAGATACCGCTTCCGCTTTGGCTGCCGGCAATCCGGTGATCGTTAAAGTACATCCTTACCATGCCGGAACCAACGAATTGGTAGCTGGAGCCATCATACGTGCAGCTGAAAAGACCGGTATGCCAGATGGAGTTTTCTCTTCGTTGAATGCAATTGATTTTACCATTGGTGAAAGCCTTGTGCTTCACCCTGCGGTTAAATCTGTAGCATTTACGGGTTCTTTTATAGGAGGAAAAAGTTTGTACACTTTGGCTCAAACCCGCAAAGAACCCATTCCTGTGTTTGCTGAAATGGGTAGCGTGAATCCGGTGATTGTATTACCCGAAAAGCTCAAAGCTGATACCGAATCATTGGCAGCAACACTTGCCGGATCTATCAACATGGGGGCTGGGCAGTTTTGTACCAATCCCGGAGTGATCATTGTGTTGAAATCAGCAGAAGCAGATGCCTTTCAGGCTGCATTGTCAGTTCAGATTCAGCAATTGATGCCGGCGGCGATGTTGCATGTCAACATTAACAAGACCTACGAACACAAGACAACTGAGTTCTTTGAAAATGAGCTTGTGGAAAAACTAGCCGAATCGACAAACGAAGTCGGAGAAATGCGTGGGAAACCCGTTGTGGCTAAGATTAGTGGCAAAGAATTTATTCAACATCCGGGACTGGCAGAAGAAATATTCGGTCCTTTCTCCTTGCTGATTGAGTGCGACGGAGAAGGCGAATTGTCAGAAGTATTGACGTCTTTCGGTGGTCAGCTTACGGCTTCTGTACTCGGAACGAATGCCGACTTTACTACATTCGAAGCACAGATACAAATTATTCAGGAGGTTGTGGGGCGATTGATTTTTAATGGTGTACCAACAGGCGTAGAAGTATGTTACTCCATGCAACACGGAGGCCCATATCCTTCTACTACCGACGGACGATTTACCTCTGTGGGCACAGATGCCATCAAGCGTTTCGTGCGTCCGGTTGCCTTTCAGGATGCGCCTGATGCGTACCTGCCCGATGAATTAAAAGATGCCAATCCGTTGTCTATCTGGCGGCGTGTAGATGGTAGTTTATCCAAAGAACCGATTAAAAAATAAATAATATGGCTTCGAAAACCTTTTTTTGTGTAGATGCACATACCTGTGGTAATCCTGTGCGGGTAGTGGCCGGTGGAGCTCCCTTGTTAGAGGGGAAAAATATGTTCGAACGCCGACAACATTTTTTGAGAGAATTCGACTGGATTCGGAAAGGATTGATGTTTGAACCCCGCGGACATGATATGATGTCCGGAAGTATTCTCTATCCTCCTACCGATCCGGCCAATGATATAGGTTTCCTGTTTATCGAAACGAGTGGATGCTTGCCCATGTGTGGACACGGCACCATCGGGACGGTGACAGTGGTGATTGAACAAGGATTGGTGAATCCAAAAGTCCCCGGCGAGTTGCGGGTAGAAGCTCCCGCGGGCCTGATCCGCGTGAAATACGAGATGAACGGGAAGAAAGTGAAATCGGTGAAACTGATCAACGTCCCCTCTTATCTTGCGGGACGCGATTTGGAAATCGATTTTCCCCCGTTGGGAAAGCTAACGTTCGATGTGGCCTATGGGGGTAACTTTTATGCCATCATTGATCCGCAGGAAAACTTTGCCGGGTTGGAAAACTATTCAGCCGACGAACTGATTGCTTTTAGCCGCCCGTTGCGGAAACTGATCAACGAACAATTTAGTTTTGCACATCCCGAGAATCCGGAGATTAAAGGGGTAAGCCATATTCAATGGACTGGGGCAACCCTTTCGGCAGAAGCCGACGGACGTAATGCGGTGTTTTATGGCGATAAAGCCATCGACCGCTCGCCTTGCGGCACCGGAACTTCGGCCCGTATGGCTCAATTGACGGCTCGTGGAAAGCTGAGCAAAGGAGATAGCTTCCTACACGAAAGCATTATCGGAAGTCAGTTTCTTGGAACGGTGGAAGAACTCACTAAAGTAGGCGATTTTGATGCCATCATTCCCGGCATTCAGGGATGGGCCAAAATTACGGGATACAATAATATCTTTATCGATAATGAAGATGATCCGTATGCTTCCGGTTTTCAGGTTGTTTGATATTTTTGAATTTGGCTTAGTATGTGAAATAATATAATGTCGCACCTACGGAACTTTTATTTCATTGAAATTAATATTTCTACCATAATATAGCTCCTAATAGAGCATTTTAAGAGCTTCGTAGAAGCGATATTATGGTAGTATGAATTATATAGTATATGTCTAAGCTCCGTCGGAGCGACATTATGTCATCATTAGAAAGTCAAGACGAACTCTATACATGGACAGGCCAAAACAGTGGGATACCTGATAGGAAAAGAATAAATACAGAGAATGAAATGAGTAAAATTGTAATTGTTGGAGGAGGTGTTGTCGGGTTGTTCACGGCCTGGTATCTTCACAAAAAAGGCGCCGATGTCACCGTTCTTGAACGGGGAGATATTACCGACGGCTGTTCATTTGGAAATGCGGGACTAATTGTTCCCAGTCATGTTATTCCATTGGCTTCGCCGGGTATGTTACGCAAAGGATTGAAAAATATGTTTCGTTCCACATCGCCGGTAGCTGCACGTATGGCGATTGATGGCGATTTGATAAACTGGTATCTGCGTTTTGCGGGTGCAGCAACCGGTGAACATGTCAGTAAATCAATTCCGGTATTGAAAAATCTGAGTTTATTGAGCAAGAGTCTTTATGCCGATTTGAAAGATTCAGGCGAACTGAATTTTCCTCTTTGGCGTCAGGGATTATTGATGCTTTACAAATCGGAAAAAGTGGGTGCCGAGCTGCTCGAAGAAGCTGAGATAGCGCGGCGTGCCGGATTGGTGGTTTCCGAATTATCGGCATCTGATGTGCATTTGCTGGAGCCGGACACGCTGCCATTGGTTTCGGGAGGGGTGCATTATCATTCCGATGGTCATGTAAATCCATCGGCATTGATGCAAGCGCTGATAGCAACCCTGGAAAAAGAAGGAGTCAACTTAGTACGCAACTGCGAAGTAAGACAGATCTTAATCAATGGATCTAAAGCATATTCTGTTGAAACATCACAGGGTACTTATGGTTTTAATCAGTTGGTTATTACTGCCGGAATGTGGAGCAGTACTATTCTCAAACAACTCAACACCCGACTGGCTGTGCAGCCTGGAAAAGGGTACAGCTTTAAAGTAAAAACAAAAGAGCCAATTCATTTCCCGGCATTGTTATCTGATGCCAATGTGGCGGTTACACCACTTGGTGGCGGATTGACGCAGTTTGGTGGTGGTATGGAGCTTGGTTTTGGCGATATGAAAATACGTCGGGCACGTGTTGAGCAAATAGTCAAGGCAGTAGGAGAATTCTATCCAACTCAGAAAGATATGCTTATTTCCGATGAGCAGATTTGGCAGGGCCATCGTCCGTGTTCGTTCGATGGCTTACCTTTTATCGGTCAGATGGAAGCCTTTCCGAATGTATTTGTCGGAGCGGGACACTCTATGATGGGTGTAACGTTGGCACCTGCTACCGGCTTATTGCTGTCGGAACTTATGTCGGGCGAAAAAACAACGGTAGATTTAAAACCTTTCCGCATTGAGCGTTGATTTCTAATTTTTTCATAAGAAAATTTGCTTACGGGTAATATGTGTTGTATAGCCATGTCTGCCCTGATTACTTTATTGTTTATAAATGCTGATTGCGTCGAACTTGCAGGCTTGCATACATTTTGTACAACCGGTACATTTGTCGGCATCGTACATAAGTACTTGTTCATATACTAGAGTGTCGGCAACGTATAAAAATGATTTGTCAATTACTTTATTGGGACATACCTCAATGCATTTCCAGCAGGCTGTACAGGCAAAGGCATTCAATTGGACGAATGCTGTATGTGTATTATCGTTTTGTATCAATGTCGATTCCATATTTTTCAGAGAGTTATTGTTGATAATTTAAGGAGCAGTACATTAATAACACAGATGAAAAATTTCTCAACAACAAGAATAATTATTGAATTGTATTGTCCTCCTAAATTTGTTCTATAGCAGAAAGATTAAATGATCTGTTATGATTATTGGGTGTACCATGCTTTAAAATCGGAAACGCGGGCTTTGCTTACAATGATTCTTTCTGGAGCTGAGACTACTAAATTTACTGATATTTTACTTCCAAACCAGATAGAAATATCCTCGATAGCTTTATGAGCTACAATGTATTGCCGGTTAGCCCTGAAAAACCGTGCCGGATCCAGTTGTGTGTACAAATCGTCGAGTGTGGCATCAATCGCAAAGGTTTTGTTGTCTAAGGTAAGAATGTTCACATTTTTGTTGCCGGTATAAAAGCAGGCTATTTTGTCTGTTGCCAGTGGAATGAGCTTGTCCTTGTGTGGAATCAGAAAGTTCGATTTATAATTTTCTTTGTTCTGCCTGAATGAGGCTAACAGCTTGGCCACAGCTTCGGCTTCGATATTTTTCTCGACCGGTTGCAGGTTGTGAAACTTGGTCATAGCCCGCTCCAGGTTTTTGAGATTGATGGGTTTGAGCAGATAGTCGATACTATTCACTTTGAATGCTCTGAGCGCATATTCATCGTAGGCTGTGGTGAATATTATGGGACAGGTAATATTCACTTTCTCGAAAATAGCAAACGACGAACCGTCAGCCAGGTGGATGTCCATAAATATCAGTTCGGGCGCCGAATTCAGCAAAAACCACTCGACAGTTTCGTCAACACTTTGCAGAATGGCTATCACTTCCACATCGGAACTCAGCGTGGCCAGCATTCGCTGCAGGTTCTGTGCAGCTACATGTTCGTCTTCAACAATTACAGCTTTCATATTGGTTGGACTTTATTCGCATTTAATACTTTTAGTTAACAACAAAATGGACCGCCCAGTTTAATTTCGTCAGGAAATTTCTCAGCATTCAGTTCTTTTATAAGAGGTAATTCCACACAAAAAACATCGTTGGACGAAATCACAATTTCTTTTTGGAACAGTAAGTTATATCGTTCAGCCAGATTGCTTAATCCAATACCTTCACCGGTTTCGGGTGTGTTTTTGGGCTGAATCATATTCCATATTTTTATTGAATCGTTGCGGGTGGTCTCGATATGGATAACCAAGGGTTGTTTATTACTTAGTACATTGTGTTTGATCGCATTTTCAACAAGCAGTTGAATGCTGATAGGCATGATGTACGAGTTTTTATATTCGTTGTCTACCTGAATATTCACATGTAAACTGTCGCCATATCTTATTTTCATTAAGCCAGCATAAGCCTCTGTAAAATCCAGTTCTTCGCCCAACTGAATAATTTCTTTATTACCTATGGTATACCGAAACACCGACGATAAGTTTTGTACATATTCATGTGCCTTCTCCGTATCCATACTGATCAGACCATCAAGCGTATTTAGTGAATTGAACAGGAAATGCGGATCAACCTGACTTTTCAATACTTCATAGCGGGTACGAATGTTTTCAGCCACCAGTTTTTCGTTTTTCAGCATGTTTTGCTGATTCTCGTACACCGATAAGAGTAAATAAGTTGTTAGTATAACGATAAGTGCAGCAATCAGATCTGTCATTAATACAGTTCTTGAAAACTGAGTGCTTCCGCTAGCTATCTGAGGATATAGGAAGGAAGACAAGCGGCAGAACAAGATGTTATAAACATATGCAAAGGCAAATGATCCAACAAAGCTAACCCACACCCATAATCGTTGTTTTGGCTGAATTTCCATGATGCGGAAATTCAGTCGGAAAAGCAGGTAAAGCAGCAATGCGTTAGAAAGAAAAACAGAAAAGACAATTCCCAGATTATCTGCGATAATTTTTTGATTGTAACTATATCCAACCATTAAAATAGCATCAAGAATGATACTGATATAGATGGTTAGTTGAATGGCATGTTTATGAGTAAACGGATTAAGTATGATGTTCTTCCTCATGATATTCTTATTTAAAGATGCGTTAAAGGTATAAAAAATAATGGATATATTGCCGGAATCAGAGCAGTTATTTCTTGTTATGTAAATTGAAGGCAATTCCGATCCCCACATTCCATCCATTGCTTATATTAAACTTATATGCAGTCTCATTGTCTGTATTTTGTAATTTCAGGCTCCTGTTTATTGCATAGCTCGCATCGAAATTCAATAGTATGTTGTTTAATTTATAGCTATATTCCAGTCCGGTTAAGATGTCGCGATAACTTACCCGTTGCGCCGCTCGGTTTTTCTCAAAAAGAGGATCATTGAAACCGCTACTGATATTCCCATTGTATCCTTTAAGTTCAAGTAATGTCATTAAGCTTGACTTTTTGTTGAAGTGATGGGTCAGATACATTTTGGGAAATCCAAGGTTCATTTCCCATTGGTCGTTCCATGCTTTCCAATAACTGATTATGGGAATAGGAGCCGGAAAACCCAGGGTGCTTGAATAGGTTAATCCTATAGTAAGTCTTGCATCTTTCCGAATCATGTGAGTTGCTAATAAGACTGCATTCAGATAGAAATCACCTCCTTTAATTCCATCAGTAAAATTTGAGTTTAGTTGTGGGATTACCATTCCTGTTAGGTACCAGTTTGTGTTTTTTAGTCCCCTGCTGTAGGATAGCGCAAAGCCTATACTATGAAAGTAGTCCAGATCTTTGAATAATTCTTTGTTGTTTTCAAATGTAAAATTTACAAAGCTATACATTCCATTGACACTGATGACTCCATCTTTGCCCTGATTTATCGGGCTAGATAATAATTTTGCGTGTATACTATGTGATTGAAAAGCGGCGTCGCTATTACTACCAACCCAATGTCCGTCTAAACTTATATCATAGCCATTTGCAGACTGAGCATTTGCATTGACAAATAGAAAGATCAGGCTTGCAAAAAGAAAGAACTTCATGTTTTTTTGATGTTTGAAAATTTTCATTTTTGTAATACGTTTCTCAGATACTAATTTTATTGATTCAGGTGTAATGCCTATACTCTAATTCTCTTTTTAAGTACAAGTAATATGCGCCTTGTACTTAAAAGAGAGTTTAGTTGTTTATTGCTACAATTGTTATATTGCTGGCTTAAAATACCAGCTTATTTTATTGTTACGCCACGCTTGCTTCGAGTTGCCGGGCTTTTACTTTTTTTATCAGCTTTTTTCTGTTGAACGATCGGATTTTCGCTCCGATGCGGTCGAAGATGTAATACACGATTGGCACCACCAAAAGTGTAAGTACCATCGAACTGGTTAATCCGCCAATAATTACCCAGGCCATACCATTCTTTATTTCGGCTCCATTGCCCGAGGCCAGTGCAATAGGAAGCATTCCTAAGATCATGGCAAAGGTGGTCATCAGAATGGGACGCATACGTTCTTTTCCGGCTTCAATAATGGCATTGTAGGTATTTAGCCCTTTGTTTTTCAGATGGTTTGTAAAGTCAACCAGCAGAATGGCATTTTTAGCCACCAATCCGATCAGTACAATTAATCCGATAATACTGAAAATGTTCAGGGTGTTCAGTGTCAATGCAAGGGCTAGTAATGCGCCAATCAGCGAAAGCGGAATGGAAAACAATACAATCAACGGATCGGTCAGCGAATTGTAAAGCATCACCAGAATTAAATAAATCAGGACAATGGCGGCAAGGAATGCAAATGCAAGGCTACCAAAAGCCGAATCCTGCTGTTCCATCATACCACCGGGCTTAATGGTTACACCTTCCGGTATCTTCCCGGCAATAGCTGCCATTATTTCTGAACCTACAGTTCCCGAAGGGCGACCGATAACGTTTGATTTAACGGTAATAGACGACATACGGTTGGTACGTTCCAAAGCCGATGCTCCCAAGCCGTAACCAATTTTGGCAAACTGGTTTAGTTCTATCAGTTCTCCTTTTTTATTTATAAAAGTAAGACCGGATACGTCATCCGATTTTGTCCGATCGAAATTATCAATACCAACGCGAATGTTGTATTCGTAGTTACCTTCTTTGTATTTCGAGTCGTCGTTTCCGTTCAGCGAAGTACGAAGGCTGGAGCCAACATCGCTTACCGATAATCCGAATTCAGACATTTTATCCCGATCGAGTTTTACCTGTACTTCCTGCCGTGGATCGTCAATAGAGTATTTCGGATCCGACGTTCCCGGAGTGTGACGAACTGTATTCAGAACCATAGCGGCAGTTTCCTGTACTTTGTCGTAATCGGCACCCTGCACAATCAGCTGAATGGGTTCGTCCGACCCTCCCGAAATGGACGTAGGAGTAGCGCGTGCCCGAACACCCGGAATGGCATTCATAATTTTCTCTTTGGTCAGCGAAGCATATTTCTCGGAGCCCATCTTTCTTTTCGTTTTATCTACCAGTCGTACCGTAATGGTGGTTACATTGTTTTTGGTCGAGGTGGCGGATGAGCCTACATTGGTAAAGATGCTTTCAACACCCGGAATGCTTTTGATGATTTTCTCTGCCTGCATCGTGATTTGGTTATTCTGATACACGGTTAACTGCGGGTTCATATCCAGCGTCACCACATATTCTCCCCGGTCGCTGTCGGGCATAAAGGCAGCTCCGATAAAGCCGGTTGGGATGAGGGCAAACGAAGCAAAGAACAGAGCAATTGTTACGCCCAACACCATTGCTTTGTGTTTGAGTCCCCATTCCAGTGTGTTTCCATACCAGTTTTTTACCGAATCGAGAGTCCGTTCAACCAGACGGGAGAAGCGGGCTGAAAGGGTAGTGCGTGTGTCGTCGGGCATATTTCCGTAGCGCGACATCAACAGAGGGGTAACCGTAAAGGATACCAACAAACTGCAAAGGGTGGTAATCACAATAGGAATAGAAAACTCTTTCAGAATGTTTCCGATTAATCCGCCGCTAAGTCCCATAGGGAGGAACACCATAACGATAACCAGGGTAATAGCCATGGCGGTAAACATAATCTGTTTAGCTCCGTCGAGTGCTGCCTGCCATCTTGTTTTTCCTTTTTCCATGTGGCTAAACATGTTTTCGATTACCACAATGGAGTCGTCGACCAGAATACCCACTACCAGCGACAAAGCCATCAGCGACATCATGTTCAGCGAGAATCCTAAGATATACATCCCGATAAAAGCCGGAATAATAGAGAGCGGTACGGCAACCATAACGATCAATGCACTTCGGATGTTGTGAAGAAAAACAAAACAAACGATGGCAACAATAAGAATAGCCAGAATCAGATCCTCCACCACACCGTCGGCCGAAGCACGGGTAAACACAGAGTCGTCGGTGGCTATTTCAAATTTCACATGATCGGCAGCATATTCTTTTTCAATGGCTTTTAATTCTTCTTTGGCCATATCAGAGACTTTAACGGCATTGGCATCACTTTGTTTCTGGATGGAAAGCCCGATGGCATCCCGTCCGTTGATGCGGTTAATCTGTTTTTGTTCGGCCAAACCGTCTTCCACTTCGGCCACATCCATTACTTTTACGTTACCGCTGTTGGGCGTAGTGGCTATTACCGTGTTGCGGAGTTGATCTAAACTCGTATATTTAGCTGCCAGACGGACGGAATAAACCGATTTAGTGTTTTCTACATTACCGGCGGGAATTTCCATATTGGCCGATTGAATAACCGACAATACCTGCAAAACCGATAGTTTATAAGCTTTCAGCTTTTCGGCATCAATATTTACTTTGATCTGGCGTTCTTTTCCTCCGG
>Ga0302207_1000193_pt1 | contig 24556 bp, 19 predicted proteins | sample II_Fen_E2_2_FD_198792 | JGI IMG/M metagenome (GOLD analysis project Ga0302207, IMG submission 198792) | Peat permafrost microbial communities from Stordalen Mire near Abisko, Sweden - II_Fen_E2_2 | ecosystem: Environmental > Terrestrial > Soil > Wetlands > Permafrost | place: Sweden: Abisko...
ACAAATGCTTGAACACCTGAATAATTACAATATAATCCTTGCTTCGCAGTCACCACGTCGTCAGGAGCTTTTAGCGGGTTTGAAAATTCCCTTTGAAGTTCAGGAGATTGATGTCGAAGAAAGTTATCCATCTCAGTTGGTTGGAGTAGATATTCCTATGTATTTAGCTGAAAAAAAAGCGAATGCATATGGAGATAAAATGGATGATAAAACATTACTTATTACAGCCGATACTATTGTATGGCATGAGGGATGTGTTTTTGGAAAACCTACTGATAAAGAGGATGCAACACGAATGCTCAAGTCTTTGTCAGGTAAAACTCATCAGGTGATTACAGGAGTTTGTATCAGTACTTTATTAAGACGCAGAACTTTCCATGTGATTTCGGAAGTACGATTTGCAAGACTTGCCCCTGAAGAAATTGAGTATTATCTTTTAAACTTTGAGCCTTATGACAAAGCAGGAGCCTATGGTGTTCAGGAATGGATCGGTTATATCGGAGTTGAATATATTGAAGGTTCTTACTTCAATGTAATGGGATTGCCTGTTCAAAGGCTTTATTCAGAATTGAAACGTTGGAAAAAGTAAAGTCATTTGGAAAATTCTCTTTTATATTCATTTCAGTTAAGGGATATTCAACAATTTATGAAGCTGAAGTGAGAGTCTCCATTGTGGATTATTTTTTATAAAATCAATGGCATAATTTATATTCTCATCAATTTTAAGAAAGCGTTTCTTCTCTTCACCTAAAAAAACAGGACTTATAAAATAATTATCTGCCAAAGGTAATTCGGAAATATCAGGTAAATCTATACCTACTTCAACAGGATAACGAAACTCATTAACATGAGTAAAATTTTTCCGTAATACATCAGGACTTACTTTAGGACTGCACGAAATATAGGCTATTTTGGATGGTACAGGATTTGTTCCATTTGTTTCAATACAATTATAATAATCCTGAAATAAATCAAGTATCCCGTTAGTCAGTTGCAAAGTTGGCTCTCCACCTGTCCAAATAAGTAAACTATCAGGGTAGACATCTGGGTTTGAAAGTTTATGTACTTCTTCCTTCACCTCAGACACTTTCATTTTAGTACCGGTACTCCAATCAGTATCACAATACCAACATGACAGGTTGCATCCTGCAAGTCGCACAAAAACAGCTGCTTTTCCTGCGTTTGCTCCTTCCCCCTGGATCGATTTAAAAATCTCAACTACATTCAAAATGCTGTCTGAAGCATTATTCTTCATAACGACAATTTGTTTTGGGAGTTTCACTCATTTCAACAGCAAATAATTTCGGGAATTGAGGTTTAAATAAATCGTAAACATATTTACTCATATTCTCAACCGAAGTTTGAAAATTGAATACTTCATTTAAATGTTTATGATCCAATGTTTGATTCACCCATTCCGAAATAGGTTTCAGATCACTATAATCCTGTACGAAACCTTCTTTATTAAGTTCCCCCTTCAGAAATACCTTTAATGTATAATTATGTCCGTGGATACGACCACAGGGATGATCTGTTATCAGACCAATCAATTGATGACTTGCCGAAAAATAAAATTCTTTACTTATAGTGTGCATATTTATATATTCAACTGTATTAATAATTTTATATTTCAACAAATGTAACAAATTATTATTGTTGCCGATTTTTTATTTCGGTTTTTTATTATTCTTTTAAAACAAACTTATGAACAGTGCAATGTTGAGAAGAGTTACGATAACTCCTAACATATTAAGCAAAATCATCGATAATCTTGAATTTCTATACTTTCCCATCACTTTTTCTGATGACGTTAAATACACCTGGAAAAAGATGGTGAAAGGCAATTGTATACTTAAAACCATTTGTGAAATCAACAAACCCTGAAAAGGATTTGAAATGAGCAATATTATAATAAAGGCAATGATCAATGAAATGGCAATGCCCAATCGGGTATGGTTATCTTTTATGTCGTAAGGTTCCTTGTACATACCTGCAAATATTGAACCTGCAGCCATACCAGAAGTAATGGTTGAAGCAACTCCGGCAAACAGCAGTGCTACAGCAAATACAACTGATGCATGCAATCCAAGTAACGGGGATAATAATTCTTTGGCTTGTTGAAGTTCGGATACCGGAGTCTTTGTTTTAAAAAATGTAGCCGCTGCAAGTAAAATCATTGCACTATTAATGGCCCAACCGATTATCATAGATACTAATGTATCGGTAAATTCAAACCGTAATTGTTTCTTTATAATTTTTTCATCTTTTCTGTTCCATTGTCGACTTTGAATAATTTCAGAATGGAGAAACAGATTATGGGGCATTACTACAGCTCCTAAAACACTCATAATAATCAACATCGAGCCCTGAGGAAAAGACGGCGTCACCCAGCCTGTCACTGCACTGTTCCAATTAATATCAACCAGAGATAACTCGTACAAAAAAGAAAGCCCGATTACCGAAACAAATGCAATAATCCATTTTTCAATGATTTTGTAGGAATTGGTATAGAGCATGATCATCACAAAAAGCGTTACCATGAAAGCACCTGCCGGGATAGGTATTTTGAACAGCATATTAAGGGCTATGGCTCCTCCCAATATTTCAGCCAGTGAAGTTGAAACAGAAGCTAACATAGCAGACGAAAGCAAAAATTTCGAATAAACCGGCTTCAGGTAGATAGCTGCAGCCTCTGAAAGACAAAGTCCGGTAGCAATACCCAAATGTGCCACATTATGTTGAAGGAATATTAACATAATGGTAGATAAAGTTACCATCCACAATAATGAATAACCAAACTGTGCACCTGCTGCCAGATTCGATGCCCAGTTTCCCGGATCTATAAAACCAACTGTTACCAGCAATCCGGGACCAATAAATTTCAAAATGTCTAATCCACCATATCTGGGTCTATACCCCTTGCGATCTATATTATTGAATAATTTGAACATAATTTATTTTAAACCTTTTTTTTTATCTATATAATTCAGTAGGGATGATTCATCCTTTATTTTTCTTGTAAAATTCTATGGTATCATGAATTCCTGCCTGGTAAGAAACAGGCTTGTAATTAAAGTATGTATTAAATTTTGTTGAATCAAACTGATAGTCATTCTCACTCTGATACAACATTTCCAATGATTCGAATATTGTTTTATTAAATAAACCTCCCATTCTCAGCATCCATTTCTTTAAAATCATATGAATCGGTTCTACTCCAAGTTCTTTAGCTATTAATTGAATAAAATCATTTCCTGTAATTGCCGGACTATACGTAGGCATGTGCCATACCTGCTGATAACATTCATTCTTGTTCCATAAAAGATTCAAAGCTTTCGCACAATCTAATGTATACGTAAACGAATGTAATTTTGTATCATTTACCAACCATTGTGCTTTCTTATTTTTCATCATTTTTTCAATCGCTAAAAAATACAAAACACTTGAAGTCGATGAATAAGGTCCGTAAAAATCTGCTGATCTGGCTATAATAGCCTGCAAATTATTATGTTTCATTTCATTATTCAACAGATTTGCAACAGTAGCTCGTATCTCGCCTTTTTCACTGCACGGGAAATAAGGCGTATCTTCTGTCATTTTTCCATCTACCAACCCGTACATGTAAACATTATCAAAGAAAATCAATTTTGCACCACAGCTTTTACAGGCATCTATAACGTTTCTCATTATTTTAGGCCAATATTCACTCCATACTTTACTGTTATACGGTAATCCTGCCATTAAATAAACAATATCAGAGCCTTTTACACTATTAAACGTTTCATCATAAGAGGTCAGATTTGCCTTAAATGATTCGGCACCGGAAATTGAAAAATTACTACGTGAAACAAGACGAACGCTTTCTTTAGATTTTAGTAATTCGTTTGTCAGGGCATTCCCAATTGAACCTCCTGCACCCAAAATAGTGTGTTTCATAACTTATTTTAATTAAAGGTTTAATATTATATTAAAAAAACACTTCAAATAGCTTCAAGTTCATTTATCACATCGTTTTTTTTATTTTATTATTATTAAAGACTACAAATCGATCTTTTATAATCAAAAAAATAAAAATTTCACCATATTTTCCCCTTATTTCTTATTATTCACAATTTATTCAAAATTTCATTAAAAATAATAATAGAAAATGCTTAACAATGTAAATAATTTTTTTTATATTTGCATCATGATTATTGAATTATATACAAAAATACCATCTTTCAATGATTAATGAGGCAGACTTGCTTAATTATGTTGAAAAAGAGAAGCAAAAATTCAAATAAACAGTTATTAAAACATAATTATTTATTAAATAAAGAAATACTTCCATTATTTTTAAGAATTAGTAAAAAACTGATGCGTCAATAGAATATTTAAAATACATTCTTTTTTTTTAAAATCCGGTGTTGAACTTAATATTTTCATTAAAACAATTGGTTGTTAATAAATATTTGATTAAAAAGGTGGTATAAAATAAAATAATATATATCTTTGGCACAAATAATAAATAAATAAATAAAAACACGATTGTAGTATCCGGTTATATATCAGGATATAGAATACATCAACTATGATATTGTAGTTTTTACAGGTTTTATCAATCAATGGAACAATGGTTTAACCATAGACAAAATTATTCAGACACTAAATTCACTATCACTATCACTATACAAACTCAAAAAAATTACGAAAATGGAAAATGAAAATGAAAAAAGCCCGTTAGTCGAAGACGATGATGTGCTTTACAAACTACTGCAGGTGCCTTTTTATACAATAGGCGGCTTTGAAGTTGATGTTCAGAAAAGACTGCTTACACTTAAAGGTGAGACAACTAAACTTACCAAAAAAGAAATGCATCTACTTATTTTATTTGCATCTAATCACAACAGTTTTTTAGATCGTAAGTATACACTTAAAACAATCTGGAAAGACGACAGTTATTACAATGCAAGAAGTATGGATGTGTATATCTGTAAATTACGCAAGTTATTAAGTGGTGATCCCGATGTTATGATTATCAACATTCATGGTAAGGGATACAGAATGGTTGCTTCTGTAAGCCAAAGATTAAGCTAAAAAGATTGTAACTGTCAGACAGAAACAACGGATGAACTTTTCCGTATAAAAAAAGCCTCGCAACAGCGAGGCTTTTTTTTTACGGAATAAGACTCAATTCTTATTCAGTTTATTTTTTCTGTTTTGTCGGGCATGACTATGTTTTATGCCATACGTGAAGTATATTACAAAACCAATTGCCATCCATACGAACAAACGGATCCAGGTATCTAAAGGCAACGAAGACATGATGAAAAAGCAAACCAGTGCTCCCAGTATAGGAACAAAAGGTACCCAGGGTGTTTTAAATCCACGGATAGCATCCGGTTCAGATTTTCTTAATATTATAATTCCTACGCATACTATCACAAATGCAAGCAAAGTACCAATGGATACTAATTCACCAAGCAAACCTATTGGGAATAGTCCGGCAAAAAAAGCTGCAAAACTGCCGGTAACAATAGTTGTTATATGTGGAGTTTTAAATTTTGAATGTGTTTTAGCAAAACTCTTCCACAACAATCCATCGCTGGCCATTGAGAAGAACACTCGTGACTGTCCCAATAACAATACCAGTACAACTGAACTGAGACCTGCAATTGCACCAATTTTTATAATAGGACGTAACCATATTAAATCCGGACCTGCTGTATCAATAGCCAAAGCAATTGGAGCTGAAACATTCAATAGTTTATAACTAACGATTCCAGTAAGTACCAGACTAACCCCTATATATAAAATTGTACAAATCAGTAAGGAGGCAAGAATTCCAATAGGCACATCCCGTTTCGGATTAATAGCTTCCTGCGAAGTAGTGGAAACAGCATCAAATCCAATGTAAGCGAAGAAAACAACTGCAGCACCAGTTAATACCCCTGACGCTCCAAAATGCCCCCATTCACCCGTGTTGACCGGAATAAAAGGAGTCCAGTTGGCAATATGAATATGCGAAATGCCAAATCCGATAAAAAGAAGTATAACTACCACTTTAACCAAAACAATGATGTTATTAAATTTTGCAGATTCTTTAATCCCGATAACCAATAAAGTAGTCATTATTGCTACTATAAAAATTGCAGGAAAATTGATTATTGCTCCCGACAAATGCCAGCCTGCTGAATCAAAAACAAATGGACTTTGACAGATTGAAGTCGGTAAAGCTAATCCAAAGTCAGCTAAAAAACTGGTCACATAACCCGACCAACCCACAGCAACAGTTGCCGAACCGAAGAGATATTCCAAAATCAGGTCCCACCCGATAATCCATGCGACAAATTCACCCATAGTGGCATATCCATAGGTATAGGCACTTCCCGATACAGGAATCATTGACGAAAACTCAGCATAACATAAGCCAGCAAGCAAACAACCAAAAGCCGAAATAATAAACGATAAGGCAATGGCTGGTCCCGCATGCAAAGCAGCTGCAGTTCCGGTAAGTACAAAAATTCCGGCACCAATGACACAACCTACTCCCAGCAACGTCAGATTTAATGCACTAAGATGTCGTTTTAAAGTGTTGTGTTTACTATCAGCTTGTTCCTCAAGCTCAGCCAACGTCTTTCTGATAAATAAATCTTTAATCATAAATAATTAGTTTCATGCAACATAAAAGTCAGTTTGATAGAATATATCCTATTCTACTTAATAATTGGTATGTATTGATCACAAAAATAGCTATTTTTATCGGTTTTTACCTGATTAACACTAATTTTTTTTCAATCACCCTATTTTGCACCAAAAAGAAAGAGACGTTGCACGCAACGTCTCTTTCTTAAATATATTTACTGATAGAATTATTATATACAGTTATTTTTTTTCGATATAAGCAAGTACTTCCCCTTTACGAACCATTTCACCCTGTTTCTTCTCAACTCCTACAATTCGTCCGTCACAGAAGCTTCCAATATGTTCCAAACCATAGTTCGTCTGAATGGTGCAAAGAGTATCATATTCTTTGACTTCTTTTCCATGAACAGGTTCTACTGAAACTTCATTGAAATCAAGTTCCCAGATAACACGACCAGTTGCATTTGAAACCACAGGTTCTGCATTGGGATATTTCAAGGCACGCAAATCGGGTAATTCAATAGTACTGGTTGCATATTTTTCTTTGATAGCTGCTTCCAGTTCTCCTTCGAACCTTTTTTTTGCTTCTCCTGATTTGAAATCCTTGTATTGTTTTTCGTGCATTGCAAATTCAAACAGTTCTTCATCATCTTTGCCTCTGTCCCAACCATTGGTTTTCATTTCGTCAATGAAACGTGGCAGTTCGTTTGGATAATTTTCCTGTGGATTTCCTTCAAAGAATACATATTTGTTCTTTTCGGCCAAAGCTATGATTTCAGGAGCAAGTTTCCCGGGAAGTTTTCCGGCTTTACCCAAAATCATATCCCAGCTATTTTTATCGATCATACTAAAACGGGGCTGTCCTTTCACCAGAAACATGACATTCATCAGGGCAATATTTTTTACATACTGGCTGAATGGAGTAACCAGTGGTGGATTACCAAGCATAGGCCAGATATATTTTACTTCATCAAATAACATGATCAGCAAATCATCAGTGGACATTTCTTTTTTGTTTGCGCCTTTGAGGTATGAATTTATACCTGCATGAACACCTTTCAGGTCGGCCATCAATGAACCCATCATTCCTCCGGGAAGTCCGCAACCTACCAAAAGGGAAGTCATGAACTTATTACGGTCGTCAATAAAGTAACCCAGGAAGTCATCCACAAAGCTTTGAGTCAATCTGCGTGCTTCCATATAGGCTGTCATATTGATTTCAGGTACTTTGAAACCGGCATCTTTCAACATAGCCTGAATGGTGATAACATCAGGATGAACCATTCCCCATGAAAGTGGTTCCATAGCAACATCAAGGTAATCAACTCCGGCTTTGGCTACTTCGAGCATTGATGCTACTGAGAAACCCGGTCCAGAGTGACCATGATACTGAACAATAATATGTGGATGAGCTGTTTTAATTGCTTTTACAATTTTCCCAAGCATTTCGGGACGGCCAATTCCGGCCATATCTTTCAGACAAATTTCGTCAGCACCCGCTTCAATAAGTTTTTCAGACATATTCACGTAATACTCTACTGTGTGAATTTCAGAGTAGGTAATACACATGGTTGCCTGAGCAATCATTCCGGCAGCTTTTGCATAATGAATAGAAGGGATAATATTGGTCACATCATTCAATCCGCAAAAAATACGGGTAATATCAACACCCTGTGCTTTTTTTACTTTATACATCAACTCACGTACATCGGCAGGAACCGGATTCATACGTAACCCGTTCAGACCACGGTCGAGCATATGGGTTTGAATGCCTGCATCATTGAAAGGTTTTGTAAAAGTTCGAACTGCATCATTTGGATTTTCACCATAGAGCAGGTTTACTTGTTCGGAAGCACCACCGTTTGTTTCTACACGTGCAAAACACCCCATTTCAATAATGACCGGAGCTATCTTTGCCAATTGGTCCTTCCGCGGCACGTATTTCCCTGACGATTGCCACATATCGCGGTAAACTAGACTGAATTTAATTTCTTTCATAATATATTTGATAATTTGCTTTAAAATTCAATTTGAGTTTCAGGTTTTACAATTCTAAATAAATTCATTTTCAAGCAATTAAAACCTTATAAAACCGTCTTGATAACGACTGTAAATATCGGATTTTTTTTTCAACTGACAAAGAAATTAAAGAATTATTTCTTTAATTATTCCACATGATTTCTATTCATTTTTTTTCAACATGAAAGTAATTATATTGAAAAAGTAAAACATTAAAATCGGAATACATAAAAAGAAAATAATAACAACCAAAATAAAAGAATTTCATATCAAATCATAAGTTGATACGAAAGATTAAAAAAAATAATTAATTTAATTGATACTTTAAATAGGTTGGATAAATGGCAACTTAAATTCACGAATTTAAATGGCAACTCTGTTTTAATGGTAAATGGTATGTGAATAGGCAAAGTGTCCGGATTCTTCAAAAAAGAGGTTTAATTTTAAATCAGACTATGAATGTCTTTTTATTATCTCAATGTTCTTATCTGCTATCCGGTTTAGCTTGTTATTCTAAATCCAGCAAGTTAATTCGATTCTGGTTATTAAAAGACCCAGTTCCTCTTCGCTTGCTGTTTTATTCCTGTTTTACACCCGTTTTAAGGTAAAACATAACTAAAACTTAGATGTTCATATCTATATAGATATGTATAAGAATGTATTATGTATGTTTTAGGAAAGTTTTTTTGAAATATTGTCACAAAACCGGAGTAAAAGGGGTAAAAAAGGGGAGCCAAAGGTATAGTGAAAAGGATAATGGAAATAGAATTTGTGGAAAGATGTAATTAATTGATACAACATGGGATATCAGAGACTTAATCTGAACTCATTTAAATCAGTAAAGTTATTGTTTTACTTCACCATTAAAAGTTATCGCATCTCTGTTGAATGAATTAACAGTGAACATAGAACTACCGTTATTAAATATATTCAGATAAATATCGTAATCGGATTCACGGGCTTTAATTTTAAAATGAATTTCCCACCCATCAGATTTCTTGTTCGGTTTGAGAGAATACTCTTTAACAGGTTCCGAGAATTTAATTCCACCTTCACCACCACCGTACGGTGCGGAATAAGCTACTCCAAAATAGGGCAAAAAAGCAAATGCAGAATCATTTTTAATCCGTAAATCATATTCGGAATTCAGGTAAATCTGCCTTCCCCTCACGGGGTTAGCATAATTTGCAATAACTGTATAATCTTTCATCTGAATTTTACGGGTAAGTTCTTTAGTACTTTCGGGCGTTGTTTTTATTGAAGAACAAGAGGACGTAAAAAACAGTATGATAATCGCTATTTGATAATAAAATGTTTTCATAAAGTATAAATTTGAATCCATTTCCAGTACATCTGATAAACATTTAAACAACAAAAATGTTGCCAGAATTGAGTTCCTGCAACATTTATGATATAAAAAAATAAATATGAATTCAATTATTCAATTGTATGATGGAATAGATGCACCGATCAAAAGCATATAGCATCTACACTTTTTTCAGTTTTAAAATCAGTCCTTTCCAGGGTTGTATACCAGAAATAAAAGTATTCAGTGAACTTAAAGTAAGCAATGGGAACTTTTCGGTGGTATCCAATAAATTGGTAACGGTATAATTTTGACCTTCTTCTAATTCAAGGTATTGAAAAGCCTCAAGTGGAAACCTTACTTCAGTTTCCAGGAATTTATCATCGAAATTTAAGACAAATAGCAGCAATTCCTGCTTATATTTGCGGAAATAAGCATATTGTTCGTGAGAATTGAATTTTGGATTGTCAAAATTAGCAAATTCAAGATCATACATCAGTCCATCGGTTATAGCCTTTTCGGAAAGGGTTATATTCAATAATTTCTGATAAAACGAGCGAAGTTCTTTTTGTTCGGGAGATAAATTTTCACCATCAAATTTGCCATGATTTGCCCAGGCCTGAATAGATTTTAATCCCCAATAGTCGAATATACTGGTTCGCCCATCCAGTCCGCTAAAGCCTTCACTATCCATGCCCTGCTCTCCCAGTTCCTGACCTGAATAAATCAGAACAGGAGCCTGAGTAAGTGTTGCAGCCACAATCATTGCAGGTTGGGCATACATTCCATTTCCAGAATAGAACCCGGAACCAATGCGTTGTTCATCATGATTCTCCAGAAAATTAATCATTTGATTTTCAATACCACCCAATGATTGCCATGAATTTGTTATCTCACGAACCGGAAAATTATGGCTGGTTACATTACGTAGCATTTCATACAGGCCTTCTTTGTCGTACAAATAATCGAATTTACCGTTACAAATATAATTTCTATATTCTTTAGGATTATAAACTTCACCAATAAATATCAAAGCAGGGTATTTAGCCTTAAGTTGAGAAACAACCCATCCCCAGAACTCTACAGGTACCATTTCCACCATATCGCACCTGAATCCATCCACTTTTTTAGAAGCCCAAAAAAGGAGAATATCGCGCATTTTGAACCATGTATCAGGTATCGGATTAAATTGCTTTTGATGACCCTCCACGTAATTCACTCCATAATTTAATTTCACAGTTTCATACCAGTCATTTTGTGACGGATGGGCAGTAAAATGATCATTACCGGTAACTTTAGCCGGAAATTCTTTATATCCAAGCACATTAAAACGAGGTGTAAAGGCCTCATTGGGGAGGTAATAAAAATTATTTAATGGAGAGAAAGCCCAACTAGAATGATCTTTTTCGCCAAGATCGACCACATCTTTTGGTTTGGCAGTTGAATGATACTGACGGGCCACATGATTGGGAACAAAATCAATGATTACTTTTAGTTTTGCTTTATGTGTCCGGTTAACCAGGTCTTCGAATTCAGCCATCCGGTTATCCACATTTTCAGCTAAATCGGGATCTACGTCATAATAATCTTTTATAGCATAAGGCGAACCGGCAATTCCTTTTACTATTGCAGGATGATCATTGGCAATACCAAAGGAAGAATAATCGGTCTGAGTAGCATGTTCAATGACACCTGTGTACCAGATATGGGTAACTCCAAGTGATTTTATTTCGGATAATGCATTTACAGTAAAGCTATTAAATTTTCCACAACCGTTTTCTTCAATAGTTCCTTTATGTTTGTTTGACGAATTAAAATTTCCAAAGAGACGGGGCAGAACCTGATAGACTACAAATTTCGACATGAATTTCAAATTAGAATGAAAACTAGATAAGATATTTTTAAATTAGACTATTGATTTTTGATTTTGTTTAAATCAAACTGACTGCTTTTTTGAATTTTAAATTCGATGGGTTGATTTTGTTTCACCTTTGAAGAAACAGATGTACTTCCTTTTGTCGAGATGAGCAAATTATCAACCCAAATATCGCCATTAGGCGGTACCATGAATCCAAATTCATTTAAGTTACTGTTGGCTACAATCTCGGAAGTATAGCAATATACATTGTTTATAAAATAATACAATACCTGACCAATCTTGACTACCTTTAATTTATTATTTCCAGCTGAAACTATCGATGATTCGGTTAATTCGGTAAAATAGCTATACCACGACCGGTTACCCATGTACATGTTCTGATTATTATTAATACTGAAAAATTCAACCGGGTCGGTAGTTCCCGTAGAACCTTCAGGTACGGAACCAAAAATTAAACCATATTGATTGGATACATCCCCTACAGGGTAATTTATTGTGATCTCAAAAGAAAAATCACTTTGGATTGGAACAGGAACAGGAATTTTTAAAAACACAAGATAAATATCACTCACTTTAGAATGAAACAGCATACCTCCATTCTTAAGACTGAGATTATAATCGGCATTAACTCCAAGAGGCCATCCTGACTGGGATGGAGTATCAAAATTGAGATTAAAAGAGGGATTGAATCCAACAGTATCCACAGGTAGTTTATTACTGCTAAAATCAGGAACAGGAGTGCTTTCATTAAAGAGTTCGTCAACATAATACTTTCGTCGTATGCCCCTGTAATTTATATTCCACGATCGGTTATTTACTTTATCTCCCCCGCACATGATTGATTTCCAGTCATCATTTGGAAGTGTAGAATTCAAATGGTCCCGGTTAAGCAGTCCATGTCCCAGTTCATGAAAAATCAGATCTTCCTTCATGGCATCAGCTCCGGCACTGTTTGAGATATCATTCCAGTATGTTTTGTCAATTTCAATGCGGATAGGTTTCTCATAGTGAGTTAACCCTGCGTTATTGTCTTTTAAATTTGCAAATTCGATGATCAGCCCATTATTTTGAGGATCAAAAGTATGCCCCCTGGTTAATCCTTCAGATTCAAAACGCTGTAAATATTCGGTGAAAGAGCTGTTAACATTATATTCTTTGGAATCTTTGCAGGATGTAAAGAACAAGAGACCACAACTAATACAAATAAAAAAATACCTTGATAAAGTCATAAAAACGCTTATTTAAAAAAAACACCCGCAAATATAAACAAAAAACGGAACGATAGCGTTATAATCTAATTAACATATATTTTTTTAAACAATATAATAAAATAAGTTCATGGCAACAGTAAAATTTAAAGGCAGTGACGTTCATTCCAGTGGAAAATTACCGGAAATTGGTTCGATAGCTCCCGATTTCACATTAGTAGATGCAGGTCTTCAGGAAATACATTTAAGTGATTACAAAGGGAAACGTGTTCTGTTGAATATTTTTCCAAGTTTGGACACATCAACATGTGCCTCATCCGTTCGCAAATTCAATAAATGGGTATCCGAAAAAGACAATATTGTGGTTCTATGTATTTCGAAAGATTTGCCATTTGCACAAAGCCGTTTTTGTGGTGCTGAAGGATTGGAGAATGTAATCACCGCATCTGATTTCAGATACAATACTTTTGCCACTGATTATGGCGTTCTTCTTACTGACGGTCCGTTAAAAGGTTTAATGGCGCGTTCGGTGGTAGCTCTTGATGAAAACGGGAAAGTATTGTACACCGAACTGGTCGCTGAAATCACAAATGAACCAAATTACGATATAAGCGTTTATTGATTTTAGAATGCTTGTTTACGAACAAGTAATTATTATGTGTGAATAAATAATATTAATCCTTTAATGATAACCTTTCTCTGCTGTGAAGCTGAGAAAGGTTTTTTTTAATCCATCTGACAATCTTTTATACATTTACTTTTTATTGTTTTGGATTTTCAGTATCGGCTTGTCTGCTTATATTAAGAATCTTAACGGACAAGTCTCTTTTTTTATTGATTTTAGTTAATCAGAACTTTGCCGGTATTTTTTTAAGGTAGTTCTTTATTCTTTCATCAGTTTTTAAAGTTTTTTCAACAGCAATCCCAACTTGCTTAATCCATCCTGAACATCCAAAGCTTCCAGAGTTTCAAATGCTTTTAGGGCAATCATTGCACACACCTCCGCATCATCACCGGCCCTGTGATGATTGAACTTAATATTGTGAAACTCACTGACAGCACTTAACGAATGGCTTGGCAACTCTTTCCATACTTTTCGGGAAACATTGACGCTACAAAAATAATTAACCCTTGGTATTGCCAGATCGTAACAGGCTAAAGAGGCACGCAGCACTCTCATATCAAAGGCAGCATTATGGGCCACCAGAATATTATCTTCCATCCAGGGTTTCAATTCACTCCATAGTTCGTCGAAAGTAGCAGCATTAGATACATCTTTGGTTGAAATACCATGCACCCGCTGATTCCATGGGTTCATATACGGAAAACATGCCGGTTTAATTAACCAGGATTTTGATTCGATGATCTCTCCATTTTCGACACGGGTAAGTCCTATTTCGCAGGGGAAACTTGCATGTGCGGTTTCAAAATCAATTGCAGTAAATGTCATATCAATTTGTATTTATATTAGCGATTTCAAAGATACACTATCTTACATTAATTACCAATATCAATCATAAAACATTATTTGCATAAAAGAATGTGATTTTATTATAATAAGATAATATTTGATATCGAATTTTGTGTGAATAGACACAAAAAAATGAGAATACTGTTAAAAGTAAGCATGATGCATTAAACACTTCGCAGCATATGCCTATTATTCCGTACATTTGCACAATAAATATCAAATTGTGCAATATGAATAACTTAAAAATCGGAAATCTGATAGCCCGCTTACCAATAATTCAAGGAGGTATGGGTGTTGGAATTTCTTTGTCTGGTTTAGCGTCTGCCGTTGCAAATGAGGGGGGTGTAGGCGTTATTTCTTGTGCGGGAATCGGTCTTATATATCGAAACACAGCTAAGGATTATATGGAAGCATGTATCATTGGCTTAAGAGAAGAAATTAGAAAAGCAAAAGAAAAATCATCGGGTATTATCGGTGTAAACATCATGATGGCTTTGACTAATTTCAGTGATATGGTAAAAACTTCTATCGCTGAAAAGGCTGATATAATTTTTGCTGGTGCCGGTCTTCCTTTGGATCTTCCAAAATACCGCACTCCCGACTGTACTACCAAACTTGTTCCAATCGTTTCTTCGGCCAGAGCGGCAAGAATTATTTGTGAGAAGTGGAAAACACTCTATGACTACTTACCTGATCTGGTAGTGGTTGAAGGACCCCGGGCAGGTGGCCATCTTGGTTTTAAAATGAATCAAATTGAGGATGAAAATTTTTCAATACAGAAATTAATTCCTGAAGTGGTACGGGAAGTTGCTATTTTTGAAGAAAAATACAATCAGGAAATACCTGTTATTGCAGCCGGTGGGATTTACACAGGTGAGGATATCTATAACATCATGCAACTTGGCGCTAAAGGTGTTCAAATTGCAAGTCGTTTTGTCACCACAAATGAATGTGATGCAGATATCAAATTTAAAGAATCGTATATCAATGCACATGATCATGACGTTGAAATAATTCAGAGCCCTGTAGGAATGCCTGGTCGTGCACTGAAAAGCGAGTTCCTTGAAAAAGTAAAACTGGGTCTTACACGTCCGAAATCATGTCCTTACAACTGTTTGCATACATGTGATTACACGAAAGTACCTTATTGTATTATTGTGACATTATATAATGCTTATCTGGGCAAAATGGACAAAGGATATGCTTTTGCAGGGAGCAATGCTTACCTGGCAACAAAAATCACAACAGTAAAGGAAATTGTTGACGATCTGGTTTCCGGATATAATAAAGCTGAAAAAGAAGCAATAGCATAAAACAACGATTCATTCAATTAAGAAGTCATTTTAAAAGAACAAATCAACCAATTTGGATGGTTTGTTCTTTTTTTTGTTCATTAGACACTAAGTGCTAAAAATAACGCATTTTTTCAATGAGCTGATTTCATTGCATTAACATCGTTTTACAAATAATTTTACAATATTTTCGAGATAAACACATTAGTTTATCAGAATTATTGGTTAATATTGCAGAAATTTATGAATAAAGAAAATATGCGAAATTTAAAAATTCGATATATCGAAGCTTTAAATGATATTGATATAGAATTGGCAGGAGAGATACTTGATGATTTCGGTGTGCTTGATACCATTGAAATATTAAATTGGGTAAAAGAATTCCCCTATCGACCCATTACACAATTTAATATTGCCCGTTCTACTGACAGTATCTTTATCAAATTTTCAGTTCGTGGAAGTATGCTGCGGGCTATTTATTCAAATGATCAGGATCCTGTTAACGAAGACAGCTGTGTTGAATTTTTCTGCATGCCTGTAGGATCAAATAAATATACTAATTTTGAATTTAATTGTATCGGAACCTGTGCTGCCTCAACCCGTAAAAGCAGGAATGAAGAAGTAGTTCCATTTACTGTGGAGGAATTGAATACTATAAAAAGATCACCTTCAATCGGCCGGCGTGCTTTTAATGAAATGGAAGGCATGTTTGAATGGGAATTAACTGTAAAAATTCCTTTCAATTTAATGGGTTTAGACCCTGCCAATTTACCGGAAAAGATACTTGGGAACTTCTTCAAATGTGCTGATGGTACCGATTCAATGCATTTTGTAACCTGGAGTCCTGTAAAAACAGAAAAACCTGATTTCCATTGTCCTGAATTTTTTGGAGAATTGTATTTTTAAAAGCAAAAACTCTCATACAATTATATTGTATAGTCAATAGAATTCAGTCGTCTCAATAAATCATTTTTCCTCTTAAAACATATCGTCCTGTCCTCCATTTATATGGAGGACAGGACGATTTTTTATTTGAACACATCAAAAAGTTTTTTTATGACTTAATCATTCGTTTGTGTAAAAAAATAATTCATTCGGAAGAACAAAACAAGTACTTTAACTGTTTAAAATTGTATAGAAATTAAGATTATAATTTTGTAGTTAGTGGAATTCATTCACAAACTTACTGCAGAATAATAACCTTTTCTATTTTGTAAAATGGTAATACAATTAATTCATATAATTAATTGAAAAAGAAACTCAAAACAAAACAATTATGAAAAAAATTAGTCTTTCCATTGTATTGATGTTGTTTGCAATTACCTCATTTTCGCAAACCTGGATTTCTGATCCGGCACATTCACATCTCGGATTCTCTATTTCCCATCTAATGATTTCGCATGTGACCGGTAATTTCAAACATTTTGAAATAAAAGCTGTCACTACCAAACCTGATTACAGTGATGCTAAAGTAGAACTTACGGCTCAAATTTCAAGTATTAATACCGATGTCGAACAACGGGATACACATTTGAAGAGTGCTGATTTCTTTGATGCTACTAAATACCCCACTTTGGTTTTCAAGAGCACTTCAATGAAAAACGTCAAAGGGAATGATTATAAACTAACCGGCAATCTGACCATGCATGGGATTACTAAAATAATTGTATTGGATGTAGTATTCGAAGGAAAAGTTACAGATCCAATGAGTAAAAAGGACATTGCTGTATTTACCATTAAAGGTGTTTTGAACAGATCAGAATATGGTGTAGGAAATAAATTCCCTGCAGCAATGGTTGGTGATGAAGTGACTATTAATGCAACTGCAGAACTGAGCCCGTCAAAATAAAATTCAGGTTGAGTAAAAAGGGACATACATAATTTGTATGTCTCTTTTTTTATTCCGGTAAATTGAACTACAATTTCAATGACTGAAACAGAATAGACCAATGTAATGCAACAAACGGGTAATGATTAAGACAATAATTGAGATGAAACAAAGCAGAATTCACAAGTATTTGCTAAATTTGCAAAACTATGAGAATAGGATATTAATATTTAATTTTTCAAAAGATATACGACAATGAATATTGAAAAGATTAACTGGCATGGAATTGATGCCGTTTTGCTTGAAACAAATGTCTATGAAGCCATTATTGTGCCTTCGGTTGGTGCAAATCTAATCAGACTGTACAATAAAAAGAAACAGATTGACATTTTACATACACCCGACTCAGGAGAAGTAGATACTTTCTTAAAAAGGCCACAGATATTTGGGGTACCGTTACTTTTCCCACCGAATCGAATTGAAGATGGAAAATATACTTTTGCAGGCAAGAATTATGAATTTCCTATTACCATTCCTGCTCAACACAATTATCATCACGGGATTATTAAATCGCAACCGTTTACAATTACCCGTACCCGTTATTCGTCGGATGCTGTTGAAGTGGAAGCCAGTTTTTACTCAAACTGCATTCAGGATGCTATCTTTAAAAACTTTCCACACGAATTCGTTTGCCGAATACGTTTCATACTTACTGACAAAGAGTTGACCCATATCGTCTCTTTTACCAATTTAGGTACAACGCCGATGCCGGTTGGAGTAGGTTTCCATACACCACTGAATCTGCCTTTTTCAAAAAACACTTCAAAAGATGATTACAAATTGCGGCTGTCGTGTGGAAAACAATGGGAATTATCCGATCGCAGTCTTCCAACAGGAAAATTATTGGATTTAAAGGAAGAAGATTCCCTGTTACGGACCGAAGGAATGTCAGTTACCGGTAAACCGATTGAGGTTGCACTGACCAATGAATCAATTACAGAAAGCGGAAGAATATACAACGGTGCTATCCTGACAAATAGAAAAGACAATGTTAGTGTTTATTATGAAGTGGACAGCCAGTTTAAACACTGGACATTATGGAACAATGGCGGAGAAGTCGACTGGGTATGCCCGGAACCTCAGACATGGGCAATCAATGCACCCAACCTCGATTTGCCGGCTGATATTACCGGTTTTCAATCGGTTAAAGGAGGCAAAACATGGAGTGGTACAACACGTTTTTATGTAAAATAAGAGCCATATCTTATTAACAAAACAAGGAAGAATCGATCTATTCTTCCTTGTTTTGTTAATAAATAAAATGAAAGATATTAAATGGTGTGTAGAGCTATCATTTTCAGGCTGTTAATCTGGCTTTCATTACCAAAAACCAACAATTTATCACCTAAATGAATAATGTTCTCAGCTGTGGGATTTACCTGCAATTCATTGCTTGAAGAATAGAATCCTATAACAACCAGATTAGTCCGATGAGGGATATTGGCTTCCCTGTAAGTTTTGTTAATCAAATCGCTGGTATCTTTTATTTCCACCAACCCGAATTTGTATTCTTTTAATTCTTCTTTTGCTTCGGCAAAATCGATAAAACTAAAGAAATCACTGCTTGTAGTGGCGATTGAAATTATCCTGTCGGTAGCAATTTCAATGGGTGATACAATAAAATCGGCACCTGCTTTTTTGAATTTTTCAGCAGAGTTAATTTCATCAACACGTGTAATTACCTTGATGTCATGATTCAGATCCTTTGCACTCAGAGTTACAAACAGATTCTCGGCATCACTTGAGAGTACCGAAATGAGGATACCGGCTCTTTTAATTCCGGCCTGAAGCAAAACATCATCATTGGTGGCATCGCCGTCAATATGGATGAATTTCTTGTCGATAATTTCTTTTATCTTTTCATTGCGTTCGGCATTACTTTCGATTATAACTACCTGTAAACCTCTGCGAACTAAATCGTCCAAAACCCGCTTTCCGGTTTTACCATAACCACAGACAATGTAATGATCGTTCATTAAATCTAATACTTTGTTCATCTTACGTTGTTTTAATAATTTAGACAATTCACCTTCAGCAAAAAAAGCAGAAATTTTACCCACAGCATAAAGTCCTACTGTAAATGCAGAAATTATAATACAGATTGTAAATATTCTTCCGGCATCTGATACAGGAACTATATCACCATACCCAATGGTTGAAAAAGTAGTCACCATCAGGTAAAATGATTTTAATGGACTAAATCCTTCAATGATAATATATCCAAAAAAAGCAATCATTAACAGGCTGGAAATTGCGATCAGGGGGACCAGCAATTCTTTTAATATCAATGTTCTTACTTTTGATTCTTTTCTCATATTGAATGATTTATCTGACCCACAAAATAATTCTCAAAGATATACTATTTTTCAGAAATTCATTGAAACAGGAATCTGTTGAATTAGTCGATTCGTTGAATAAGTTTAAACCGGGGATTTATCGTTTCTCAATCACAAAGTGCATACAAATCGCCACGAGGATTGACTAATAAAACGGGTATTGACGATTTTTTAATAACATGATATTCCTTTGGACCGAAAAGTATATCATCCAATCCATAGTCACGGGAAGCAGAGATAATAATCATTCCGGCATTTTCTTTCAAGGCAACCTGAATTGATTCAACTTCCACCTTAAAACTGTCTTTGGTAGCTTTATCAAGCGTATAATTCAAATTGAATTTTTCAAACAAAAGTTTCATTTTTTCAGCTGTAAAAGCTGCTTTCGAACCATAATCATTGGCCAGTAACAATTTGATTTCAGAGTTACAAAACCTCCCGAAGGCTGAAGCAAACTGTGCTTTTTCAATTTCTTCTTCCAGAAAACCAACGGGTACAATCACTTTAGTCAGATTCAATTCATCAAACGAATCTTTAAAGAACAAATAGGGTATTCTAAGTTCACGGCAATCAGTAAGGCGGTTTCGGATACTTTTTGTTTGCCCGTCAGGTAATTGAATAAACAGAAACGAAGCATCCAATTCTTCACAAACTGAAGTAAGGGTATTTGTTTTTGAATTCCATACAGAAATTTGAATATCCTTTAGGTTGAGTGCTTTCAATAACTCATTCAATTCAACTTCACGTTCCGGAATAAGTTCGTCCTGTTCAACAAAGCTGAAAATACCAACTGTTTTTTTGAGTTGTACTGCCAATTTTGCGGCACTTATTAACAGGACTTTTGCTGTTTCTACTTGATGGATATGAATTAAAACCATTATTGATGGAATGATATGTTGATGTGTTGATGTGTTGATGTGTTGATGTGTTGATGTGTTGATGTGTTGATGTGTTGATATGTTGATATGTTGATGTGTTGATGTGTTGATGTGTTGATATGATGATATGTTGAAATGATGATGTGCTGATATGATGATGTGTTGATATGATGATGTGTTGATATGATGATGTGCTGATATGATGATGTGTTGATATGATGATGTGTTGAAATGATGATGTGTTGATATGATGATGTTTTGATATGATAATCTTTTAAATGGATTGCTCAACTTTAATTTAAAATGACAGAATTAATTCAATTAAGTTAAGTAATTATAATTAAGGAAATCATCACATTATCTCAACATCACATTATCTCATCATCATATCATTACATTATCTCATCATCACATTATCTCATCATCACATTATCTCATCAACACTTCATTACTTTATTCCTGAAAATAAATTCGTTTCACCCGTCTTGATACACTGGTAAGGACTTCATACGGAATTGTTTTCAACCAACCGGCTACTTCGTTTATTGTCAGGTTATCTCCAAATATTTCAACCACATCACCTTCATTGGCTTGAATACCGGTTATATCAATAATCACAAGGTCCATGCACACATTTCCCATAACTTTAGCCCGTTTTCCGTTAATAAGCACCTCTCCTACTCCATTACCCAGTTTACGGTCAAATCCATCGGCATATCCAATCGGGATAATGGCAATTTTTTTATCCGTATTGATAATTCCTTTACGACTATACCCTACCGTTTCACCGGCTTTTACATTTTTAATCTGCAGAATTACGGTCTTTAGAGCACATACCTGTTTTAAATTCACTTCAGGGATGGAGCTGATACCGTAGTGTCCGATTCCCAATCGTACCATATCAAACTGATATTCGGGGAATCGTTCAATTCCGGCCGAATTGAGTATATGTCGCATAATATGGTGTGAAAAAGCAGTTGTTAACTGATCTGCACAACCCGTAAATACAGCAACTTGTTGTTTGGTGAAGGCATCAAATTTAGATTCATCGGAACCTGCAAAATGGGAGAATACCGATCGTACCTTTACTTGATTCTGTTTTTTTAACCGTGTCACCAGTTGTTCCATATCCGGTGCTTCAAAACCTAACCGGTGCATTCCACTGTCAATTTTGATATGAACAGGATAATCGGTCAGTCCCAGTTTTTCAGCAGCAATGATAAAGGCATCGAGTAAACGGAAACTATAGATTTCAGGTTCCAGCTTGTTGTCGAATATCATTCCAAAGCTGCCTTTTTCAGGGTTCATAACAATAATAGGAATACGAATACCTTCGCGTCTTAAATCAGCACCTTCGTCAGCTACAGCCACAGCCAGGTAGTCGCAATGGTTGTGTTGCAATGTCCGTGCTACTTCCACTGCACCACTTCCATAGGCAAATGCTTTGACCATGCACATCATTTTAGTTTCAGGACGGAGCTTTGACCTGAAATAATTCAGATTATCCACTAATGCATTTAGATTCACTTCCAGGATGGTTTCGTGTGTTACCAGTTCCAGTTTGGCGGATATATCTTCAAAATGGTATTTCCTTGAGCCTTTAAGCAAAATGATTTCATTTTTCATTTCACGAATCAGTGACGATGTAAGAAAATCTTCCGTATGTTCAAAAAACGTTTTGTCAATTGAAAGAAACTTAGATTCCTGTTTAGAAATTTCGGATCCAATGCCAATTATTCGTTGAATGCTTTTATTTTTAACCAGTTCGGCTACTGTTTTATATAATTCGTCGGGTGATTGTCCGCTTTGCAATATATCAGATAGAATTAGCGTTTTAGACAAGCCTTTTGCAGTAGCTTGCTGATTCAGAAAATCAAGTGCAATCCCCAATGAGTTCAAATCAGAATTGTAGCTGTCGTTTATAATTAAACAGTTCCGGACTCCTTCTTTTACTTCAAGGCGCATAGCTACTGCTTCAAGATGTAAAATACGCTTCGTTATTTCCTTTCTGCTGATTCCTAAATTCAACATCACTGCAACACACTGCAATCCGTTTTCGACGGATGCATCATCGGTAAACGGAATAGTTACCTGCATCTCTGTACCAGCATATTTGATCGTGACATCCGTTTTATTGGCCGATTTCAAGACTCCCGAAACCTGCATACCTGCTTTATCACTTTTTCCCCACGAAAACAATTTTCCTTTAAAACCAGACTGTGCTATACAAATTTCTACCAGTTTATTATCCGAACAATAAATCAACAGGTCGGCCTGAGTAAACAGCTTCAGTTTTTCTTCACATTTTTGTTTTAGTCCGGTAAAGTTTTCCTGGTGAGCTTCTCCCAGGTTGGTAAAAACTCCTATGGTAGGTTGAATGATTTTTTGCAGATGTTCCATTTCATGCATTTCGGAAATGCCGGCTTCAAAAATGCCCAGTTGCGTATTTTCATTCAACGCCCAGACAGATAAAGGAACCCCGATCTGGGAGTTATAACTGCGCGGAGAACGCACTATACTGTAATCGGAATGTAAAAGCTGATACAACCATTCTTTGACTACCGTTTTACCATTACTTCCTGTAATACCTATAACCGGCATTTGAAATAAAGAACGCTTAGCAGCAGCCAGACTTTGAAGCGCTTGCAATGTATCCCCGACCTTAAGAAATACGGCATCAGTCAGTTTTTCAAATTCAGGTCTCATTTCACTGACTACAAAATAGCGTAGATTTTGTTGATAAAGCTCCTGTATATAATTATGTCCGTTATTCCGTGCGGTATGAATGGCAAAAAACAAACTCTCTTCAGGGAAGGATAACGAACGGCTATCGGTCAATAACCAGTTTATTTGTTGTTCATGAATGTTTTTAGTATCAGCTCCGATCAGTTGAGCAACTTTTGTTAGTTTCATTATTCTGATGATTTAATTCTTATTCAATTAATTCTTTAAAACAAATTTTCAATGACTATTTTTTTTACTTTCAAAGGGCAATGTTAACCATTTTTCTTCGGGCTGTCCAATCCTCTTTTCATAGGTACGTATAGAATCGGATATGGAGAATACTGAATATCCACCCACCGGATCATTACCACGCATAATAGTACGGCTGATAATCCCGGGAATTCCATCATAATTAAAAATTGCATTCCGATGATAATGACCACCGAGTACAGCCTGAACGCTATATTTTTTAGCTATATTAACTATATCTTTCCAGTTGTCCACATCACCCGTTTGAAGGGGGTAATGAGTCACTAAGATAACAGGATTATCAGTTCCTGTTTTTTGCAGAACGGTTTTTATCCATTGAATATCTACCGGTTGAATAAATCCGACCCCTTTATTACTAAGGGGTGCTGTGGTAAATCCTATGAACTCGACTTCATTGTGCGTAAAATCAAATTTTGTATCTCCAAAGACAGCATCAAAATTAACTGAGCCCGATTGATACCATTTGACATCGTGGTTTCCGGGTATAATATAATACGGCATTCTCAGTTTTTGAAGCATCTGCTTTGCCATTCTAAGCGACAGGGTATCTCCCTTATCCGAAACATCACCGGATACAATTATAAAATCTATTCCTGTCAGGGCATTTACATCAATGACGGCCAGTTTTAGATCTTCTGAATGTTGAGGATGAGTTGCAGAG
>Ga0302207_1000195_pt1 | contig 24513 bp, 17 predicted proteins | sample II_Fen_E2_2_FD_198792 | JGI IMG/M metagenome (GOLD analysis project Ga0302207, IMG submission 198792) | Peat permafrost microbial communities from Stordalen Mire near Abisko, Sweden - II_Fen_E2_2 | ecosystem: Environmental > Terrestrial > Soil > Wetlands > Permafrost | place: Sweden: Abisko...
GGCGATAATTTCATTCTCTAATGAAAACGTGTACCATTTTGGTAAGCCTACTGCTATTATAACACAGTGAAATTCGGATATTTACTCCCAACGTATAGTTGTTTTTAAATCGGGTGCAAAGGTAGTAAAATAATCGGATAATACGAACCTAACAGTATAAAAGAAATTGCAGGTACAATTGAATGCGGTTTCTGTCGTTATATTTGCATGAAAATTCAGAAACCAGCGCAAACAAAAAAGCATGTTCTTCACAGCCCAATAAGTGAATTAAATTTATTGCATTATTGAAATATTTCATTAATTTTGCAAGCGATTTCCAGCAAAAACATACAATTGAATATCAAACTATTATAATATATTATCAAAATGAAACCAATGACCAAAAGTCCTTTACAGATAGCAAGAGCCGGCTATCAACCCAAATTACCGGCAGCTCTCAAAGGCAATGTAATTTTAAAAGAAGGTGCTGTCACCGAATCAGTAGCTGATCAGGCTGATATTAAAACCCTTTTTCCAAATACTTACGGAATGCCATTGATTACACTCGAAACTGGTGCAAAAAAAGAATATGCTACTGTTGGAGTTGGTGTAATTTTGTCAGGCGGACAGGCTCCGGGCGGACATAACGTGATTTGCGGATTGTATGACGGATTAAAAGCACTAAACCCAAACAATAAATTGTACGGTTTTCTGGGTGGTCCAAGTGGATTGGTTGATCATGAATATGTTGAACTAACGAAAGAAATTGTTGATGAGTACCGCAATACCGGTGGATTCGACATTATCGGTTCGGGACGTACCAAACTTGAGGAAGAATGGCAATATGAAAAAGGTGCCGAAATCTGCAAAAAATTGGGAATTAATGCCATTGTTGTTATTGGTGGTGACGATTCGAATACAAACGCGTGTGTTTTAGCCGAATATTACTCACAGAAGAATACAGGTATTCAGGTGATTGGTTGTCCTAAAACCATTGATGGTGACCTGAAAAACGAAATGATTGAAACTTCGTTCGGTTTTGACACCGCTTGTAAAGTTTATTCCGAATTGATTGGAAACATTCAACGCGATGCAAACTCGGCAAAAAAATACTGGCACTTTATCCGCCTTATGGGACGTTCGGCCTCACACATTACGCTGGAATGCGCGCTACAAAGCCAACCGAACATTTGTATTGTTTCGGAAGAAGTGGAAGCAAAAAACATGACGTTGAACAATGTGGTTGAAGAAATAGTAAAAGTAGTCGTTGCCCGTGCAAAACACGGATTAAACTTTGGAACAATTTTGATTCCGGAAGGACTTATTGAATTTATTCCTGCTATGAAAACGCTGATTTCGGAACTGAATGACTTACTGACTCATAACGACGATTTCAATGCATTGGTTTCGGATGATGAAAAACGTGAATATGTAAAAGGAATGTTGAGCCCTGATAGTTGCGAGGTTTATCGCAGCTTGCCAAAGGGAATTGCCCGCCAGTTAACGCTGGATCGTGATCCACACGGAAATGTTCAGGTTTCATTGATTGAAACTGAAAAATTATTGATTGAAATGGTTGCCAAACGATTGGCACAGCTCAGAGCTGAAAAAAAATACAACGGTAAATTTTCTGCCATCAATCACTTCTTCGGGTACGAAGGACGTTGTGCTATTCCATCAAATTTTGATGCAGATTACACATATTCATTGGGTTACACAGCTTCCATTCTGATTTCCGAAGGTAAAACCGGATATATGTCATCAGTTCGCAACCTGACTGCTCCGGCAGCTGAATGGATTGCAGGTGGTGTACCTATCACTATGATGATGAACATGGAAAAACGCCACGGAAAAATGAAACCGGTTATTCAAAAAGCGCTGGTTTTATTGGATGGCGCTCCATTCAAATATTACGAATCGGTTCGCGAAAGTTGGGCTGACGATAAAACAAGTTATATCTATCCGGGTCCAATCCAGTACTATGGTCCGACCGAAGTTTGCGACTTGCCAACTCGAACCTTATTGTTGGAACAACGAAAATAAGATAACAACAAAAAATCAGCTACAACGGATTTGCCATTTGGTAAGTCCGTTGTTTGTTTTTGCAAATTTATTAAAAAAAAACTGTCAGTTTCTTTACATGCTTAAAATATAATCTTTATCTTTGCAAAATATTATTAATTTAAAAGCACATATATGAAAAAAGTAATTTTAGGTTTGCTGGTTATTGCATTTGCTATGAGTTTAAATGCACAGGAAAAAGGAAAAATCAGAGTAGGTTTGGATGGTGGTTTGGCATTACCAAACATGGGTGCCGGTTTTGATGGCAATCTGGACATTCGTTACAACATTATGGACAATATTAATGTTGGTCTTAAATTTAACGGTGGTCTCTTATTGAAGGATATGATGGTTAACCAAAGTGCAAACACTGCATCACTAACCACTTCGATTATCAGTTCAACACTTGCCACAGGTGACTATTATTTCAACAATGGGTCCAGTATGTTTGCACCTTATCTGGGAGCTGGTTTAGGTTTTTATAAGGTTACAAACATCGGTCTATCTGTTAGTGGAACAACTTCTCCAACCCCTCCTACAGATTACTCACCTTTTACTGCAGTAAGTACTTTTGGCGGTTTACTTCGTGGAGGTTTTGAACTTGGTCATTTCAGAATGGGCCTTGAATATTATTTAATTCCAAGAACAAATGTAATAGATATGACTACAATGACTCCTTCGGGCACAACAGCTAACAGTTTCCTGAATATTACTTTAGGATTCTACTTTGGTGGTGGTCACTGGAAAAAATAATTTATTCTAAAAGATTTCGGAACGGACTTTCCTAACGGTGAGTCCGTTTTTTTGTTTGACGGAATTTGGAAATGTGAAACCGAATGCGTAGTTTTGATCAATAAATTAAAATAAAATGATTTTACTTCTGTCCCCTGCTAAAATTCAAAACTTTGAACCGCAAAATATAGTAACCAGGCACACTTTACCACAATTTATGGATGAAGCTGAGTATCTGGTTTCAAAAATCAATCTTCTATCCAGAACTGAATTAGGGGAACTTCTCGATGTGAATTCAAATCTTGCCAAATTAAATTCCGACAGGCATTTCAACTGGCAACGACCCTTTACGCTGAAAAATGCCAAGCAAACAGTATTTGCATATAATGGCGAGGTTTTTCGTGGATTGGATGCCAAAACACTGTCAGCAAGCAACCTGACTTATCTGCAATCACATTTGAGGATTCTTTCAGGTCTCTATGGTGTACTTCGGCCTTTTGATTTAATACAACCGTATAGACTCGATGTGAGTACTCGTTTAAAAACCGATGCCGGAAGTAATTTATATTCGTTCTGGAAAAATAAAACTACCGAAGCACTTAATGAAGCTTTGAAAGCTTCCGGAGGTGAACAGGTTCTGCTAAATCTGGCTTCAGGCGAATACATGAAATCGATAAACAGGAAATTATTGAAGGCCAGAATAATTGATTTTGAATTTTTAGAATCCAAAGACGACAAATACAAACCAATTGTGATTTATATCAAGAAAGCGCGCGGCATGATGGTGCGGTTTGTAGTTGAAAACAGAATTGAATCGCTGGAAGATATCAAAGGATTTAGTGCCGAAGATTACTGGTTTAGCCCGCAATTATCCACTGAAACTAAATTTGTTTTTACAAGGTGAGAAATCAGAATTGATTGACGACTGCCACCGTATGACAAGCCACCACACCGGCAGTTTCCGTCCGCAAACGACTATCCCCCAGCGATATAGGAATAAAGCCCAGTGAAACAGCTTTTTGAACTTCGTCTTTACTGAAATCACCTTCAGGTCCAATCAGAATTAAAACATCCGAATATTTTTGTATTTCGGTTTGAAGGAGTTTCTTATCTTCATCATAACAGTGAGCAATGAATTTTTGATCAGTCTGATGATTTTTCATCAATTCGTCGAAGGTACAAAGCGGATTTAATTTTGGGAAATAGGCTTTTACAGATTGTTTGGCTGCAGAAACAATGATTTTCTCCAACCGTTCTTCTTTTACAATTTTACGTTCGGAAAATCGGCAAATAACCGGAGTTATTTCATCAATTCCTATTTCGGTGGCTTTTTCAATAAACCATTCCAGCCGTTCGATATTTTTGGTTGGCGCAATGGCAATGTGTAATTTATAATCACGCTTTCCGTATTCCTGAATAGTTTCGGTAATTTCAAAAGCGCAATGTTTCGGGTGTGGATTAGTTATCTTAGCATTATAAAATCCTCCATCCCCATCCACCACAGTAATAAAATCACCAACCTGCAATCGCAAAACTTTGACAGCATGCTGCGATTCTTCTTCCGGAAGAACATTACCTAAAGTGAGATTTGGAACGTAGAATAAAGCCATAAATACAATTCACAAAGCACAATGCATAATGCATAATGCATAATTATAAAACGATGAATTATGAATTATAAATTATTTGTAGATTTCTCCTTTTGCGGCTAAAAGCGTGTTTTTCAATAAAGAAACGATTGTCATTGGGCCAACTCCACCGGGAACCGGAGTAATAAACGAACATTTTGGTGCAACTTAATCGAACTTTACGTCACCACTCAGGCGGAAACCACTTTTGGTTTTATCAGATGGAACGCGGGTTGTTCCTACGTCAATCACAGCAGCACCGTTTTTTACCATGTCACCTGTCAAAAATTCGGGCATTCCCAAAGCTGCAATAATGATATCCGCCTGTAAACAAATTTCTTTCAAATTTTTAGTGCGACTGTGACAAACCGTAACTGTGGCATCGCCCGGATAGCCTTTTTGCATCATCAATGAAGCAACAGGCTTACCGACAATATTACTGCGTCCGATTACCACACAGTTTTTACCTGCAGTTGGAATTTCATAGCGTTTAATTAATTCTATAATTCCCGAAGGAGTTGCACAAACAAAACAAGGCAAACCAATTGACATTCTGCCTACATTCACAGGATGAAAGCCATCCACATCTTTGCGATAATCAATGGCTTCAATCACTTTTTGTTCGGAAATATGTTTTGGCAAAGGCAATTGAACGATAAAACCATCCAACCCGTTGTCTTTATTCAGTTCATCAATTTTGGCAAGTAATTCCTTTTCAGTCACATCGGCTTCGAAAGTAATTTTAGTTGATTTAAAACCAACTTGTTCACAAGCTTTTACTTTGTGCGCTACATACGTTTCACTTCCACCATCGTGTCCAACAATAATTACCGCCAAATGAGGAGCTCGTTTTCCGGATGTGACAATTTGTTTTACTTCTTCGGCAATCTCTTTTTTTACCTGATCTGAAATGGCTTTACCATCAATAAGTTTATAAGACATATAGTTGATTGGTTAATTAGTTCATCAGTTAATTGGTTCATTCGAAAATTAGCATATTGGCACATTAAAATTATCTGTGTTTTCCCATTTTTAATTTTCCCTGACTCATAGTAGCCATTTTCATCATTTTACTGGTCTGGTCAAATTGTTTCAACAAACGATTTACATCAACAATCGTAGTTCCGCTACCTTTTGCAATTCTTTGTTTGCGACTTCCATTTAATAATGTTGGATTTTCGCGTTCAACCGGAGTCATGGAATGAATAATGGCTTCAATTCCTTTAAACGCATTGTCGTCAATATCAACATCTTTCAACGCTTTTCCCATACCGGGAATCATAGCTGCAAGGTCTTTTATATTACCCATCTTCTTAATCTGGGCTATCTGAGCTAAGAAGTCATTGAAATCAAACTGATTTTTGGCAATTCTCTTTTGCAAACGACGGGCTTCATCTTCATCATATTGTTCCTGAGCACGTTCTACCAACGAAACAATATCACCCATTCCCAAAATACGATCAGCCATACGTTCGGGATAAAACACGTCCAATGCATCCATTTTTTCGCCCGTACCAACAAACTTAATTGGTTTGTTTACAACGGAACGAATAGAAAGCGCAGCACCACCACGTGTATCACCATCAAGTTTTGTCAGAATTACGCCATCAAAATTAAGTCTGTCGTTGAATTCTTTAGCTGTATTTACTGCATCCTGTCCGGTCATTGCATCCACAACAAACAAAATTTCCTGAGGATTGATTGCTTTTTTAATAGCAGCAATCTCGTTCATCATCATTTCGTCAACAGCCAAACGACCGGCTGTATCCACAATCACCACATCATTTCCGTGAAGCTTAGCGTATTTAATAGCCGCTTCGGCAATGGCCACCGGATTTTTACTTTCCAGATCTGAATATACAGGGATTCCCAGTTGTTCGCCGAGAATTTTCAATTGCTCAATAGCAGCCGGACGATAAACGTCGCAGGCAACCAGCAAGGGAAGTTTGTTTCGTTTTGTTTTCAGCAGATTAGCCAGCTTTCCGGAAAAAGTGGTTTTACCCGAACCCTGCAAACCGGACATTAAAATTACTGCCGGTGAACCTTTCAGGTTAACATCCACACTTTGACCGCCCATCAGTTCGGCTAATTCGTCATGAACGATTTTCACCATCAACTGATTTGGTTTCAGCGAAGTGAGCACATTCTGACCCATTGCCTTCTCTTTAACCGTTTCGGTAAATGTTTTGGCTATTTTATAGTTTACATCGGCATCCAACAGAGCTTTACGCACATCCTTAAGCGTTTCAGCCACATTAATTTCGGTAATTCTACCTTCCCCTTTCAGGATTTTAAACGACCGTTCCAGTCTTTCACTAAGAGATTCAAACATAATTTCTTAACTGTTATTATTTTTTGAGAGCACAAAGGTACTAAAAAACGCTTTATTATCAAACCAAAACCGGTTTCAAAGAAGTAAAACAATTAATTTATTTTCTTTTTTACAAATTCAATTAAATCGGGAAAAAACAAATGAAACTGTTGTTCCAGATAAGTCTGATTAAGAATTAAAAAATCAATTGTTTTTTGCGGATGAATCGCTGTCACTTTGTGTTTTGACATAATTTCCAACGAGCGTTTCAATCCTTCCAGTGAAGAATAAGAACTTAACCGGTTCGTGAAGATAAAATGGAAAATAAAATTTTTTACTCTGTCGGGTAGGTATTTGTATTTGATTAAAGCGTAAAAATAAAATCGGTATGCAAAATGGTTGAGCGATTTACCTCCGGAATATTTCGAAAAATTGATTGCCAGAAAATAATCAAAATACATATCAATAATAATCCCTGAATAACGGCCAAAATCCGGTCTCAGGAAAGATATTGTTTCCTTTACAATTTCGTGATTATCGGTAAAATGATCAATACTCCGATGTAAAATTATTCCGTTACGAATTCCTTCCGGAAAATCATTAAACTGGTTGCCTTTTACAAAATCGCCGATAAAATTCCCGATTTGTAAATCTGAATCTTTTCCCGATAGAAAAATATGTGCTAAATAATTCAAAATGTTTATTTTTAAAACAAAAGTAACGAAATGCCTCCATAAAATCGAGATATAGACACAAACTATCGGCAGATTGTTTTTTCAAATGCAAAGTTTAACTTAAAACAAAGCTTAAATAAATAATCATTCTTTTATCTTTGCATTATGAGACTGAAAGATGAAGATAAAGTAAACAGAATCTATGCGGCTGTCCTAAAAGTAACAAATCGGGAAGGGTTTGAAGGGAGTTGTATGTCAAAAATTGCAGCAGAAGCAAATGTTTCTCCGGCAACAATTTATCTTTATTTTGAGAACAAAAATGACATGATCAAGAAGCTGTTTATCCATTTAGAATCAAAAATGGGAAACTCATACTTTGAAAATAACAATGAACTGGCACCTTCTAAAGGCACTTTCAGAACCATCTGGCTAAATCATTATCAGTATATAATGAACAACATGGATGAATATGCTTTTCTGGAAAATTTTTCAAACAGTCCGTTAATCGGGCATATTGAAAAAGAAAATACCAATGATTATTGCCCTTTTCTGGAAACTCTGTTTGAACAGTCCAAAAAATCCGGTTTAATTGCTCCATTGCAAAATGAAATGATATTCAGTTTACTTTTTGCACCTATCGGGCATCTGGTTAAAAAAAATAAAAGCATTGACAAAATGCTTTCAAACAATGAATTGATTCAGATTTTTGATGCATCATGGAAAGCAATAAGTATTTAAATTGGTTTATAAATGAACAATCATTCGTTTATAAATGTTTTAGAATAAAAAACTAACAAATAATTATATGAATTTAATAGAACAACTAAACTGGCGCTATGCCACAAAAAGGATGAATGGAGCAAAGATTGCTCCCGAGAAACTGGATAAAATACTGGAAGCAGTCAGACTAGCTCCAACTTCGTTCGGACTTCAACCTTTTAAAGTAATTGTAGTGGAAAATCAAGCTCTTCGTGAACGGATTTACAATGAAGCATGCCAACAACCGCAGATTAAAGAAAGCTCTCAGATTCTGGTATTTGCCGCTATCAAAAACATTGACGATCAGCAGGTAGAAGATTATATCCAATTAATTGCAGAAACAAGAGGACTGAAAGTAGAAAGTCTGGAAGGTTTCAGAGCTATGTTCGGAGGTGTTATTGCCAGCGACGAAAATAAAAACTTTATCTGGACAGCCCGTCAGGCATATATTGCCTTCGGAATTGGCATTGTTGCCGCAGCCATGGAAGGTGTGGACGCCACTCCAATGGAAGGATTTAATGCTGATGCTCTGGATAAAGTGCTTGGATTGGCAGAACAAAATTTAAGCGCTGTAAATATTCTGGCACTTGGATATCGAGATGCAGCAAACGATCGATTGGCTTTGGCTCCCAAAGTACGTAAAAGCAAGGAACTTATGTTTGATTTCAGATAAACAATATACTTCCTTGATTAACTTACGGTCACTTTCCAAACGGAATGTGACCGTTTTTTATTGTAAAAAAAGAGTATAATTATATGAAACTTCAATTGATTTTCTGAACTTTTTAAAACACTTTTTGTTTGCATATTAATTGATTCATAACACATAAAACAGACAAATATGAAAGCAAAATATATAATCTCCTTAATAATAATCCTTATGATAAGTACAATAATTTCAGGATTAAATACTCAGAATTCTTCGTCCAGCATTAAAGAAGAAAACATAACGTATAAGATTGACAACACAGTTTTTAAAGGTTTCGTTGCTTATGACGACAACATCAAAGGAAAACGTCCGGCTGTTTTAATTGTACACGAATGGTGGGGATTGAACGATTATCCGAAAATGCGTGCCAGACAACTTGCCAAACTCGGTTATTTGGCAATGGCAGTAGATTTATTTGGTGAGGGGAAAGTCGCAACAAACCCAACAGAAGCTCAATCGTTCACTGTACCTTTTTATGCTAATCCACAACTTTCAAAAACCAGATTAGATGCCGCACTTAATAAAATTAAAGAATTCCGACAAACGGATTTATCGAATATTTATGCAATTGGGTATTGTTTTGGTGGCACAGCGGTATTAAATTCGGCTAAACTTGGTTCTGATTTTAAGGGAATTGTCATTTTTCACGGTGGTTTGAAAGGCGTTCCAGCCAGTAAAGAACTACTAAAAGCAAAAATTCTGGTTTGCCATGGTGGAAGTGATAAATTTGTATCCGAAAAAGATGTTACTGATTTCAAACAACAGATGGATTCAATCGGGGCAAATTACAAAGTTATTGTTTATCCCAATGCAACTCATGCTTTTACAAATCCTGCCTCAACTGAAAACGGCAAAAAATTCAATATGCCCATTGAGTATAATGAAAAAGCGGATAAAGATTCGTGGAACGACATGAAAATATTTTTAGCAGCATTGATAAAAAAATAAATCAAAAAAATATTCAACTATTTAAAAATCAATTATTATGACACAAGAAACAGGAACAAAAGAAAATCCGTGGTTACTGAAAACGCCACCATTATCATCCGAATTTACCATGCACAAAGACCTGAAAGACGGCAAGGAAGTTTTGGTTTGCACTGTCGGCAAAACGGTTTTATTTTACGATTACCGATGTTTAAATGATTTACAAACAATGCTTAAAAATCATGGCGACTGGATGGAACTAGGCAGTGCTGACGAACAAAAACAGGCAAAACCTGGAACTGTGGAAGCCTGGGGTCGGTCCGGAGACAATCCCGTTGGAGGTTGGTATGGTTTAAAAAAAGGACTTCGTGGCCGATTTGGCATGTATGTTCCACCGCTAATGGAGAAACTCGGATTGGCAGAATTGACTCACGAAGCGAAAGGAAATAAAATGAAAGCACTTTAATCCGAAATTTTTATAAATCACTCATCAAATGCAACCATGGTAACAAAATCAATAAAACAAACAGTCACCTTTGATGCACCAGCCCAAAAAGTGTATGACCTGATTATGGATCAAAAGAAACATGCAGCTTTTACAAATTCAAAAGTCATCATGAGTACGGAAATCAATGGAAAATTTGATGTTTTCGATGGATATTGTTCAGGATATAATATTGAATTGATTGATGGTGAGAAAATTGTACAAGCATGGAATTTCGTGGAAGATGGCTGGCCTGATGATCATTATTCAATCTGTACATTTACTTTTCAACCCAATGAAGCAGGAACAAAATTAATATTCAGTCAAACATTGATTCCGGCTCATAAAGCAGAAGAATTAAAAAACGGCTGGAAGGAATTTTACTGGGAACCCATGAAAGAGTTTCTGAAGAAAAAATAATTTTCGAAAAACTTTATTTTGCCATTCAAAAATGTTTCCGTACTTTTGTGGCGTATAAAATGTGGAGAGATTTGGACTGCTTGCAACCACAGAAAAAAATGCTAAATCGCAACCTCTTTTCTGCCCCATTAAAGTCCATTTTTAAAACTCCCGTTTTAATTATTAATTGTAAATTACTAATTATAAATTAATTATTATGGGATATTTATTTTCATCCGAATCGGTATCGGAAGGTCATCCTGACAAAGTTGCCGATCAAATTTCTGATGCCATTCTGGATAATTTTCTGGCACTGGACAAAAACTCAAAAGTAGCGTGTGAAACATTGGTTACAACCGGTCAGGTTGTGTTAGCCGGCGAAGTAAAATCATCTGCTTATATCGATGTGCAATCAGTTGCTCGTCGTGTGATTAACCGCATTGGCTATACCAAAAGCGAATATATGTTCGATGGAAATGCCTGTGGAATTTTCTCTGCTATTCACGAACAATCGGACGATATTAACCGTGGTGTTGAACGCGTCGACCCAATGAATCAGGGTGCCGGCGACCAGGGAATGATGTTTGGTTATGCCACCAAAGAAACCAAAAACCTGATGCCGATTGCATTGGATTTATCACACGCATTGGTGGAAGAACTGGCAGCTATTCGTCGCGAAGAAAAAGTAATGACTTACCTCCGCCCCGATTCAAAATCGCAGGTAACCATTGAATATGACGATAACAATCAACCGGTAAAAGTTCATACCATTGTTGTTTCAACTCAACACGACGATTTCTCAAAACCGTCAGCAACTAAAACTCAGGAACAAGCTGACGATGAAATGTTGTCAATTATCCGCGAAGATGTAAAGAACATTTTGATTCCACGCGTAAAAGCTCTGGATATTCAGTTTGCTCAACTAATTAAGGACGATTACGTTTTGCACGTAAATCCAACCGGAAAATTTGTAATTGGTGGTCCTCATGGTGATACAGGCCTTACCGGCCGGAAAATTATTGTGGATACTTACGGTGGAAAAGGTGCTCACGGTGGTGGTGCTTTTTCCGGAAAAGATCCTTCGAAAGTGGACCGCTCGGCAGCTTATGCAGCCCGTCATATTGCGAAAAATATTGTTGCAGCGGGACTTGCAAACGAAGTGTTGGTGCAGGTGGCTTATGCTATCGGTGTTGCAAAACCAATGAATTTGTATGTAAACACCTATGGAACTGCTCAGGTAAAACTGAACGATGGCGAAATTGCTACAAAAATTGAAAAATTGTTTGATATGCGTCCGAAAGCCATTGAAGAACGCTTGAAACTTCGCTTCCCTATTTATGAAGAAACTGCATCTTACGGCCATGTGGGACGCACACCGGTGGAAGTTACCAAGAAATTCAAAGACGGCAATGGAAATGAAATTTCTAAAGTAGTTGAACTTTTTACCTGGGAAAAAACAGATATGGTAGACGCTATTAAAGCTGAATTTGAAATCTAATTGATTTTAGAGCCAAGAATCAAGATTATAGACAAAAGGCTCCCGGTTTACATCATGTAAATCGGGAGTTTTTGTTTAAATTACTATTGATTATTCAAATTAGCTAATTTTAAACCAAACTACAATACCTGCGATAAAAGTAAGTGCATTGGCAAAAAACACCATAAGAAAAAGCCTTCCATTAGTTGGTTTGTTAATCAACACTTCTCTCTTGTATAAAATTTTCAATGCAATTTTTAACAAGAAAAATTCTGAAACAAGCGGAAATAGTTCTGCTAACAATATTTCTTCTCCATTAATAAAACTGCTTTTTAATCCATAAGCAATTAATTGAGTTACCGGAAATGTGATTAGATGAATAAAAAAATATGAAATGAAAAGTGCTAATTTGCTTTCAAGATAGTTTCTGAGAAAGGCCAGTCCAACTAGAAATTCAAAATAAACTGTTATTAAAAAAGCAACAAAAACACACAAAACTAAATTAAACATTGATGATTTAGATACTTCAAAATAATCAACAACAATAGGATTAGCCATTATTAGATTTAAAAATACACTTAGCACTAAAAGTGTTGAAATAATAAACGCTTTTTTCATAAGATTATGTCAGCTTAATTGAAGTATTATTTAATGCTCAAAAATATTTGCTGTTTATTTTTCCCCAAAGATAAAAACATTTCTTAAAACCTCCATAATTTCCAATATTAAAAAAATCTATAGAATTAATATAAATGCATGGATTTTCATCTTTTGCATTAACTTTGCATCAAAATTCTACAATTAGAACATGGAGAAGAAAAACAAAAATCAACTTGACGTTGTGATAGTGTTTATTTTAAAATGGTGGAGGAGATTTCTCGATCTTCTACCTGTAGCATGGGAATTCTTAAAAGTTTGGTTCGAAAAATTCATTGCATGGCGAAAAGTCAGGTTGGTTCGTTTTCGTGGGCTGGTGTGGTATCGTAAAATTGCGAATATCTTTATTACTTCAATTGTATTATTCCTTCTGTATCTTTTCATTGTTGATATCAACTTTTTATGGTTATTTGGTAAATCGCCCGGTTTAAGCAGTATCAGCAATCCAAATCAAAGCGTCGCTTCAGAGATTATCACTACCGATGGCAAAGTGTTGGGAAAATATTTCCACGAAAACCGGACTCCCGTTAAATATGACGAAATTTCGCCGATACTGATCATAACCTTAATCAGCACGGAAGACGAACGTTTTTATCATCATTTTGGTATCGATTTTCAGGGAGTTTTTGCTGCCATTAAAGATATGGCCAAAGGCAGAAGTCGTGGTGCGAGTACCATTACGCAGCAATTGGTGAAGAATATGTATAAAACCCGGAATCAGTATTCCACCGGATTATTTGGTTATATCCCCGGTCTTAAACTGATTATCAGCAAAACAAAAGAATGGACTACAGCTGTAAAAATTGAGATCTTTTACAGCAAAAAAGATATTCTGACCATGTATTTCAACACGGTTGATTTCGGCAGTAATTCATTTGGAATTTACACTGCTGCCAAAACCTATTTCAAAACCACACCGGCCAAACTGAATTACGAACAATCGGCAACACTGGTCGGATTATTAAAAGCAACTACTACCTACAGTCCTATTTCACATCCAAAACGTTCTATGGAACGCAGGAATGTGGTACTCGAAAATCTGGTTAGTCATAAAATCATTTCACAACATGAATGTGATTCATTAAAGCAAATTCCCATTGAACTGAATTTCAGAGTTGAACAATCGCAGGATGGGAATGCATTGTACTTTAGGACTTATCTGGAAAAATATCTGCAGGATTGGGAAAAGGAAAACGGTTATGATATTTATTCGGATGGACTTAAAATTTATGTAACCATCGATTCGCGCATGCAAAAATATGCCGAGGAAGCCGTGAACAAACAAATGAGTCAGGTTCAAAGTCGATTTTTTGAGCACTGGCGCGGACAAAACCCATGGCAAGATGAAAATCACAAGGACATTGTGAATTTTGTTGAAGATATTGCCAAAAAAACTTCCGTCTATGCTGCTTTGGCTGATAAATACGATAATAACACCGATTCTATTACCAAGTATTTGAATCGGAAACATCGTACTAAAGTTTTCGATTATAAACGGGGAGAAAAAGATACTACGTTCAGTGTTATGGATTCCATCCGTTACATGAATCATTTCATGCACAGCAGTTTTGTGGCCATGGAATCGGAAACCGGAAACGTACGGGCATGGGTTGGCGACATCAATTTTAAATACTGGCAATACGATAAGGTAGCCCAATCCAAACGACAACCGGGATCAACTTTTAAATTATTTGTGTACACGGCGGCCATGATGCACGGCATGTCCCCCTGCGACATGATGACCGATAAGCCGGTAACCTGGACCTATGGTGAAAAGGGTGGACAAAAAACATGGAGTCCGCACAATGCCAACGGCTATTGCCTGGGCTATCCGGTTTCGTTGAAAAATGCTTTTGCACAATCCATTAATACTATTGCCGTACAGATTGCACAAAAAATAGGTATCCCTGAAATTATTAAATACGCACATTTGTTGGGGATTCAAACACCACTTGAAGATAAACCTTCCACTTGTTTGGGTTCATCGGATGTATCGCTGTTGGAACTGGTGAATTCATTCGCCACAGTGATAAATGAAGGAAATTATCACGATCCGGTTTTGGTTACACGTATCGAAGACAAAGATGGAAACATTATTTACCAACCAAATACCGAACAAAGACGGGTCATTCCTTACGAAGATGCCTGGCTGGTGACTGAACTGCTGAAAGGCGGTATGACTGAACCGGGTGGAACTTCACAAGCGCTGTGGAGTTGGAATATTTTCAATTACGGTACCGATTTTGGTGGCAAAACAGGAACTTCGTCCAATCACTCCGATGCCTGGTTTGTAGGCGTTTCGCCCAAACTTGTAGGTGGTGCATGGGTTGGTGGCGAACATCGTAGTGTACATTTCCGCACGGGTCAACTTGGGCAGGGAAGCCGCACGGCATTACCCATTTTCGGTATGTTTATGGAAAAAGTATTGAAAGACGAAAGCCTGAAACAATATCGGGGAAAATTCCCAACCAAACCGAAAGAAGAAATTACCCGCGAGTACGGTTGCCACACCTATTTACGGCCAGATTCCACGGCAAATGACACATCAGAACTGGACGTTGACGATGCTGCAGTAGAAGATATTCCGGTTCCGGATGCAGAAAAACCTGTAGAATAAATTTATAAATTTACAATAAAAAAGCCTGATACAATTAATTTGCATCAGGCTTTTCTAAATTATTTACTTAAGAACTAATCTGGCAGTTTTCATTTTATTTCCGGCAATGCCTATTGCTAAATAAACACCGGGTGGCAGATTAAGTTTCAATGTTGAAATTTCATTCGCATTTAATGAATGTTCTACAATTATTCTGCCGGAAATATCATAAATTTTCAGATTACCTTTTACATCGGAAAAATTATGAATATAAACCGTGTTTTCAGCACTGAAAATATTCAAAGTCGAATTGGCTGGAAGATTAGGTTTATCGGTAGTTATTCCATTGCTAGTAACAATTTTAAACCGATCTACCAATGTATCCAACTTTGAACGAAGAAAAGTATATTGTGTACCACTTTCGGTTACATCGATAGTTGAATCTTTCTTTAAATCAACCAAATAAATATTAGGGTAAACATCTTCGGAGTTAGTATGAGTAAAAGTCAGAGTATAAACCGAATCTTCGCCCGCATAAAATCCAATCATCGTATTATTAATATTATCAACAGTATTGGTTTGATAATTTCCATCTGCTTCACTGGCATATATTTGAGGAAAAGGTGCAGAAGACACAAAACTTTTCGCACCATCCCAGCCATTTTCAAAATCGTGAGAACATTGTGAATTGGAGAACAACCACATTCTGTCGCTAAAGCGTGAACCCTGTACCTCAATTAAAGTCATTGGCAAATTGTCAATAGAAACATCTTCTTTTACTTTTCCCGGGGCACGTTGGATATCAGTATTTTTCATAACAGTCGAACTGTAAGGAATTGTAAGCGTAGCATCTACTGAATTACTCAATGCCTTCACCAAAAATCCCTGCATAGATGGAATTTCACGGGGCAAACCAATATATCCGGCCAGATATTTGGGGATGGAAGTATATTGTCCAGGGCTTGTTCCTGTAGTACTTCCTGCTCCACCGGTAGTATACCAGTCATAATAGCTACCACAATTAAACAAATAAACAGTCCATTCCATTTGTGATCCAAAATCCATTTGTCGAATATCGATTGCAGCAGTATAAGGATTTGACAACACATGTTGGCCGGGATACAAAGCGGTAGAAGTATATGCCAATTGTCCCGAAGAATAATTTGAATTAATAAGCATTCCTGTAATTGTATACGTTTTAGCAGTTGCTTGCGTTATTTCGTATCCTTTAAATGTGTACATAGTATCTGTTGGTGCTAGATTTAACCAGTGGTTTGAAATCGTCGTACCACTTTCATCCCATTTTCTAACATTATTGATTGTACTATAATCATAAGTTGTTTTTAAAGTTGTTTTTACCGGAACTCCAAAGTATTGCCATTTGTATTTATATCCTGTTGGTCCGGCTGCATCGTAATATGCTTTGGAATACATTTCTACTGTGGCAGGAACCGGATTCCCAGAAGAATTATGGAAAATAAACGAACCGTTTGGTGCAACGGAACTGGACTTGATTACTAAACCGGAAGTTCCGGCACTATTTGTTACCGTTCCCTGAACTTCCATTTGGTTGGCCACCGAAATAGTCAGATTTTTACCAGAATTAATAATCAGGTCATTTGAAACGGTAAAATCTGCATTTAAATTCACACCAACCCCATTGTCAATTGTCAAGTCGTAAATTTTATTAGAAACAAATCGTCCATCTTCAATCGACTGAGATGCCGTTCCTGAGAAACTGAATAAAGGTGAATTGGCAAATGCATCCAGTTTGCCGGAAGTGGCTGTGAGTGTATGCAACAATTTCAAGGTCCCGTTAAGTGTTACATTGTTGGCATTATTAATGGTCAGATTATAAATTCCATTGTTGTAAAATGAACCTGTAGGGATTGTTTGAGCTGAAGATCCTGCAAATTCCACTGTTGAACCTGTTGATGTTGCATCAATCTGTGCCCCGTTCGTAAAAGTCAAATCGCCTTTTATTGTCAGTTTAAAACCATTAGTAACCACTCTGTATGTTGATTGAGAATTGATAATGCTCGTTACCGACCTGTTTTGATCCATTACACAATGATTAACCGGAGAAGCATCAAACTCGATATTTGCATCCACAGCCGGAACAATATTTCCTGTCCAGTTTGTCGATGTATTCCAGTCATTGCTGGTGGTTCCTTTCCATTTATTGGCATTACTTTCCCAGGCACCCATTGTTGGTGCAGTTCCGGGGCGCGCATTCAAGCCATAATCAGTTGTAATTCCGGTCCCGGTAATACCGGTCAGAGTCACGGCCACTTTATAATCAGTAGCAACTGTCGAACCTGCCGAATTAAACATTGGATTAATATTCAAACTATTAGCATCCTGCCCTGTAATAAACGGAACGGTATTGTCATTGGCACTGTTATATCTGGCCAGATAACTTGTAGTTCCTGTACAGTAATAATCGTTGTAATTAGCGGTTATTGAACCTGCACTCGAATAATTGTAATAAATAGCATAGTGAACACCTGTGCCTCCGGTTCGTGCATTGAAAAACACATTATTCCGATAATCGCGTGTATTTGAATTAGCCAGACTGTATATCGTTGCAGAGACATTACTTCCTGATTCTGTACCTGCCAAATAGACTGTATTGAAATAAAGATTACAGGTTTGAGATGATGCTCCAGTGTCATAAATGCCGTACATCACATTTCGACTCGTTGTACCGGTTACTCCAAGATTCACAATATTATTGGCATAGGTAGTTACTCCTGAAACTATTTTAATACCAATAATCATCGTTCCATTGGTTGTTGTGTTATTCGGTATAGTCAAACCGTAGATGAAATTCCGGAGGACTGTATTTGTTCCGGACGTGCTTCCTTCATAATATAATCCCAAAACCGCACCGGCATAATTCGTGTATGAATTAGACAAATTAGAAATTGTATTATCTGAAATAGTTCGTGTTGCACCTGTTCCTGTAAGATTAATCCCAACTACTGAAGCTAAAGTACCACTTGCATTGTTTGCATTGGCAATGTTCAGGTTTCTTACAATATTTGCCGAAACGATATTTGCCGAACCTGCGGAAACTAAAATACCGTCAATTACACCATTAGTAGAAGTTGTGGTATTGGTTGTTCCATTATTCAGGTTCGCAATCTGATTTTCATTGATTGTGATACTTCCTGTTCCGGCTGAATTTATTCCATATACAGATTGTACATTTCCGGTTGACGTCGAACTTGCATTAATGCTATTTGCAGTTGTTGAACTACCTATTGTATTTTTACTAATCGTGGTTGTACCGGCTGTTGACGTTTTATTTATCCCGTATAAATTGGTGGCATTGGCAGAGCCATTAGTGGCTGTAACTGATCCGATTGTATTATTTTCGCAATCAATAGTTCCGGTTGAAGCGATATTAATTCCGTAAACAGTTCCACCCGAAGTAGTATTTGTAATAGCTATTGAACCGTTGCCGGTTGTAGCCCCTATTGTATTTCCTGTCGTTGTTCCAATATTTGCTGCACCGGCACCAATGTTGACCCCAAACCAGTTTGGAGTGCCCGTATTTCCCCAGGTAATATTTTTAATTACATTTCCCTGAATGCTGCTGGCTGTACTTCCTGCACTCAGATTAATTCCGTAAAAGCCATTGCTGTATCCGTTTATTTTGGTCCAGTTTCCGGCACAAGCGCTTGCATTTCCGCCAATATAGTTATTTGAAATATTGAATGAAACACCTGAAGTATTGTTGATATTGATTACGTTATAATCAACACTTGCCGTTGGCGTAAACGAAGTAGTTTCATAAAAACTGTTGTCGTTTACCGTAAATTGAGTAGAATATGAGCCAATATTAACGCCATATGATGCAAATCCGGGATTAAAGAAATTATAAATCTGATTATTCTGAATACTATTTCCGCTATTTTCATACGTTGTTGAACCTGAAGAGTAAATAGCGTTTACAGGCCGGTTTGTTGAATTCACAGAGGTAATCATATTGTTTGAAATCACATTATCATCATTTCCGGTTCCGGAAGTAGCTGTCGCAAAATATATATTTCCACCGGTTGAAGCCGTACTTGCTCCTTTAATTACACAATATTGAATCGTATCATTTTTGGCAGAATTCACATACCTGAAAGTAGAAGTTCCATTGGTATTTGAAGTACTTGTATTGATAAAAGTAAACTCATACGAAGCACCGTTTCCATCAACCCTTCCATCAAAAGTCACATGATTGGCACCATTCACATCCACTAAAGGTGTAGCCATGTTTCCGGTAACGGAAATTCCGCTTCGGGCCGGATAAATCAGGATACGGGTATAACTTGCCGATCCGGTTCCACTTGCATTTAAAACTGCCGAAGCTGTTTCGGTAGTATTTCCACGAAATTTAATTATCAAATCGCCGGTGTAAGTCCCTGCATTTATCACATCAAAAGCCCCTTTGAGCGTGTTGTAAGAATTCCTATAAGTCGTTCCATTCCAGATTTCCACCGGATTCGAAAAATACTCCCAGGCTCCCATTGTCGGAGTTACGCGGGTTATATTATCATAATCAGTAGTTATTCCGCTGATTGTTACACCTTGCAACTGAATCGTACTCTGATAATCTACCGGCAATGTTCCGCCCAGATTTTGAAGTTGCGGATCAATATTTAAGCTGTTAGCATCAAATCCCGTTCCCGACTTCCAAAGTGCAAACGTATTATACGTTGTTGAACCTACAATTCCAAATTGCTGGGCATATTGATAGTCATTATAATTGAGAGTCAAATTGGTTGTACAATTCAGGTAAAGGGCATAATGTGAAATTGTGCCGGAACTGTTTACACGGCCATCCCACAGAATATTATTTCGTATATCGGCGGCAGATGGACAATTTAATGAACGGAATGCATAAGAATTGGATGTCCCGGAAGTTGCCGTTCCGGTTAAATAAATCGTGTTGTAATAAATTTTAATATCACCGGTACTCCCATTCCATATTCCCCAGATTGAACAACCCACTGCGATATTATTCCCTAAATAAACAATATTATTGGACGCCGTATAATTTCCTGCATAAAGTGAGATTCCGTGTAAATAGTCTCCTGTATTTCCGCCTGTGGGAATAGTGAACGTATAAACAAAATTTCTGGAAATAGTATTCGTTCCGCTGTTCGGACCGTTGTAATAAATTCCATATATCTCAATTTTTCCAGTGGCAGTAGTTTCAAGATTATTAACTGTATTCCCTGATATATTCTGACCGGCAACGGTACTTATCAATGAGATTCCCACAATGGAGCAATTGTCATAATTCGATCCGTTTGACAAACCTCCGGTTTTCAATGAACTCACATGATTATTCTCAATTGAATTCGAACCTGCATTGGCAAAAATCCCTCGCGTTCTGGAGGCCAGTGTGGTTTCAGTAGTGCTGTTGGTCAGATTTGAAATAGTATTTCCTGAAATAGTAACCGTTCCGGTTCCCAATGAATAAATACCGTAAAGAATCTGTGCATTCGAAGTTGCAGTTGAGCTGGTGTTAATGCTGTTGGCTGTGCCTGTACTTCCGATTGTATTATTGCTGAAGGTGGTAGTACCCGCGGTAGCCGATTTATATATTCCATAAAAATATGTTGCATAAGTTCCGGTGCTTGCACCTGCCGTTATTGAACCAATGTTATTATTTGAGCACGTTACCGTGTTGGTGGAAGTTATATATATCCCGGTTATGGCAGCACCGGTCGCACCGCAGGTTAATGCAATTGACCCGGTTCCCGTAGTCGAACCGATTGTATTTCCGGTGGTTGTTCCGACATTTACAGCACCTCCGGCCACATAAATTCCGTACCAGTTGGCTAAACCATAATTGGTATACGAAAAATTCTGAATGGTATTATTTTGCACGCTGTTGTTTGTGGTACCCAGATTCAGATAGATGGCATTAAAAATATTGCTACTGTTATTTGCATTTGTCTTGGTCCATGCCGTTCCTCCACACGAAGAGGAACTGCCACCAATAAAGTTATCGGAAACCACAAAATCGTTGCCGGAAGTATTATTTATCCGGATGATGGCAAATTCCACCGAAGCAGTTGGTGCAAAAGAGGCCGATTCATAAAAACTGTTTCCCGTGATGGTAAATGCAGTTGAATAGGATGAAATAAAAATTCCATTGGAAGCAGTTCCCGGTTTCAAAAAATCGGAAATATTATTATTGCGGATGGTATTTTCGCTGTTTTCGAAACCGGTTGAGCCCAGAGAATAAATTGCATTTACAGGTCTGCTCGTTGAACTTAAGCCGTAAATATTACAATATTGGACGTAATTGCCATCATTTCCTGTTCCTGCAGTCGATGTTGAAAAATTGATAATTCCCTGCGTTGTAGATGCTCCTGCTCCGGATATTTTACAATATTGCAGATAATTATTCTGGGCCGAATTAATCCATTCAACTGTTCGGGCTCCCGATGCAGTGCTGGTGTTACTGAGCAATAAATCCTGACTTCCGCTCTGATTTACGCGTCCATCTAAGGTGATATAATCGGCTCCGTTCAATTGTATCAGAGGAGTTGTCAACGAACCGCTTATGGAAAGTCCGCTTACTGTAGGATAAATGCTGACGGCAATATAACTTGCGCTACCCGAACCGCTGGCATTTAGTGCTGCTGTTGCCGTTTCGGTGGTACTTCCATTAATTTTTACGGTAATTGTTCCCTGATGAGTTCCATCATTTATTTTATCAAACGCACCTTTCAACGTAGTATAATAACCTAATGAAGAACCACTGGTTGCATGAACCTCAATCGTTGTAATTATAGTTATTACAACCAATCCGTTTGCACCCGATCCACCAATTCTGTCTGTTCCACTGTTTGTAACTGCTCCGCTTCCACCACCACCATACACATTTCCAACATTTCCGTTAATGCTACCGCTAACACCCGTTCCGCCATTTCCACTATTTGGAGAGATTCCGGTTCCACCTGTACTTCCTGATGCATTTCCACCTGCTCCCGAGCTTCCGGCAGCACCACCGCCGCCACCCGAATATGTAGATCCACCCGCAGCACCATTTCCACCTGCATTTTTTACGGTTCCGGTGGATGCTGTTGTTGTTCCTCCTGAACCTGCACCCGTGTTGTTATTTGTTCCACCGGAACCACCGGCTGCTATAACTGTTGTGGAATTGAATGTTGAATTTCCCCCTAAAGTGCTTGCTGCGCCCCCGGTTCCTACTACCACATTATAATTTGTTCCGGCCGTAACCGGTACAACACTACTTGCATAGGCTCCACCGCCTCCACCACCACCGCGTCGACCATTAGCCGTAATTGTACTTCCACCACCACCTGCTCCCCAACATTCAACTTTCAGCGCCGTTGTGCCTGCCGGAACGGTATATGTACCCGAGGATGTGAAAGTAGTTTGAGCTGTAAGGTGTAAACCTATAAATCCTAAGAAAACTAAAATAATTAATCCCCTAACTGAAAAATAGTTTTTTCCAGTTCCCAAATTACTTTTAATTGAATTCATGGCTACCAAATGTTTATAGTTTAAATATCAACTGAATGACTGAAAAATCAAATCAACTATTTACTTGTATTTAACTCTCAAATGAATAAGAAGAATTGTGAATTTTAATTGTTAGTTTAATCAGAGTATATAATTATCAGATAATTCGACACTAAGATTATTTCATTCAATCATAATTAATCTGTTCTCCCAAAATCCCACATTTTGAATTATGCAAATGTAGCATTTTTTCTTATTCTGTAGTAAAATAAACTACAACATCACTTAAAATACCTTCCAAATCAGGTTTTTTAAGTGATTTTAAAAGTCAGATAAGATTTAAATGCATTTTTGATAATGACGGTAAAATAGTTTTCAAGATACAAAAGCCTGCAAATTATTTAAAATTCAGCATAAAAAAAACGCTTTCAAGTCTTCGAGACATTGAAAGCGTTTAGCAAATGTAATATATTTATATAATCAACATGGCATCACCATAAACTCCAAATTTATAACCTTCTTTGATTGCCATTTCGTAAGCTTTCATCACCAGATCATAATCGCCAAACGCTGCTGTAAGCATTATCAATGTTGAATAAGGTAAATGAAAGTTGGTTATCAGCGAGTTTGCAACCGTAAAATCGTAAGGTGGAAAAATGAATTTATTGGTCCATCCATCATAAGGTTTAATTTTACCTTCTGTCCCAACCACCGTTTCCAAAGCACGCATGACCGTTACACCAATGGCGCAAATATTACGGTTTTCGTCGTGAGCTTTATTTACTTTCTCAGCTGTTTCCACCGGAACCGACATTTGTTCGGAATCCATTTTATGTTTGGTCAGATCTTCCACATCGATTTCGCGGAAATTTCCCAAACTCATGTGTGAAGTCAGGTATGTCGTATCAATACCTTTAATTTCCATGCGTTTCATCAGTTCACGGCTAAAGTGCATTCCGGCAGCAGGAGCTGAAACAGCACCTTCATTTTTAGCAAATATGGTTTGAAAACGATCGGCATCGTCGGCTTCAACCGCGCGTGTAATATTTTTCGGTAACGGTGTTTCACCGAGTGAGTAAAGTCCCTTTTTAAACTCTTCGTGCGTTCCGTCGAACAGAAAACGAAGTGTGCGACCACGGGAAGTGGTATTATCAATAACTTCGGCAACAATCGAATCGTCTTCGCCAAAGTAAAGCTTATTTCCGATACGGATTTTTCGTGCCGGTTCCACCAATACGTCCCAAAGTCTCATTTCGTGATTTAATTCACGCAATAAAAAAACTTCGATTTGCGCACCGGTTTTTTCTTTATTTCCATACAAACGGGCGGGAAAAACTTTTGTATCATTAAAAATGAACAAATCATTCTCATTAAAATATTCAAGTACATCTTTAAAAGTCCGGTGTTCAATTTCACCTGTTTTGCGATGTATAACCATTAAACGCGATTCATCACGATGTTTAGACGGATACTGTGCGATTAGCTCATCCGGCAATTTGAATTTAAACTTAGATAACTTCATATTTTTTTGTTTATATGTTTTTTATTTTTTTTCGGTAACTGACAGTTTCTCAACAGCCAATTGTCCCTTAATTATTTCTGCTTCCACATGCTGAACCA
>Ga0302207_1000198_pt1 | contig 24407 bp, 26 predicted proteins | sample II_Fen_E2_2_FD_198792 | JGI IMG/M metagenome (GOLD analysis project Ga0302207, IMG submission 198792) | Peat permafrost microbial communities from Stordalen Mire near Abisko, Sweden - II_Fen_E2_2 | ecosystem: Environmental > Terrestrial > Soil > Wetlands > Permafrost | place: Sweden: Abisko...
TTTTCCGCACCTTAGTTTTGTTCGCTATGCCGATGACATTATCGTGCATTGCAACAGCCAGACGGAAGCGGAGAATGTGCTGACCTCCATCAAGGAGCGTTTGGGCGATTGCAAACTGGAGCTGAATGAACGTAAGACTAAGATTGTGTATTGCAAGTCGTGGCACAGAAATGCCCCCTTCAAGACGGTCAAGTTCGACTTCCTCGGATTCAGTTTTCAGCCCAGACCTACGGCAAGCAATGACGGTTCAATGTTTCTTGGTTATGATTGTTCCATAGGTATTGAGAGCGAGAAGAAGATAGCGGATTACTTCAATCCTATGATTCGAGGCTGGATCAACTACTACGGCAGGTTTCGGAAATACAACTTGATGCGGATTTTTCGTTTCTTCAACTGGCGTCTCATCAAATGGGCGGTAAAACGATACAAGCGGTCTTATGGCAGCATGCAAAAAGCTGGCAGATGGATTCGGCAGTTAGCTGTAAGCTATCCGGGTCTTTTCGTCCACTGGCAGCATGGTTTTCAAAACGCTTGATTACTTTTGTATAACAAGAGCCGTAAGATGGGAGACTATCAAGCACGGTTCTGTGAGAGGCTGGAGGGGAAGTTCCTCCGGCCTACTCGACAAAACACGTATATTTGGTTTCCTTCGATTATATAACCAAATTAAGAAATGAAAGACTTCATTGCACAAGCAATTAAAAATGGAGTTATTCATCATTATAAGCAATAATAAAAACATAACTATGAGCGAAAAAATTTACACTGATGAAAATGGCGAATATTTAAAAAACAATCCTACTTGGCATGTTGAGGATTCGCCATGGAAAGCAAAACAAATTATCAAAATGTTAAGTCGTAATCAAATAAGTCCAATATCAATTGCAGAAGTAGGCTGTGGTGCTGGTGAAATATTAAATCAATTACATTTATCAATGCCCAATAATGTTTGTTTTACAGGATATGATATTTCAAGTGATGCAATAAGTCTTGCTAAGCAAAGAGAAAAAGAAAGATTAGAATTTAAGCAAGAAAACTTTTTGGAGATAAATGAAAAATTTGATTTATTGCTAATGATAGATGTTTTTGAACATATTGATGATTATTTAGGGTTCTTGAAATTGTGTAAAAACAAAGCAAAAAATACGATATTTCATATTCCATTAAACATTTCTGTTCAAGCAATATTGAGAAATAAACTAATATTAGAACGAAATTCATTTGGTCATTTGCATTATTTTATGAAGGAAACTGCGATTGCGACATTGGTTGATTCTGGATATGATATTGTTGATTTCTTTTATACAGCTGGCTCATTGGATTTGCCAAGAAAGAAACTGAAATCAAAAATTGCTTTTTTACCAAGGAAAGTAATGTTTAAAACAAATCAAGATATTGCTGCAACAATATTAGGAGGGTTTTCCTTATTAGTTCTGACAAAATGAATAACTAAGGGGCAAACCCCGAGGTTTCTTAAGAAAGATTATCACACATTTTGGAGAGTGGTCAAAAGGGAACTCTTGATATTTCTAATTGGCTGTCTTCGCAGGATACTGCAGTTAGGGACATTCAGGATTTGATAAATAAGATGATTCTTAGAAAATAACCATCGGGGGATAGAAGTACCAACTACTAATTGATAGAATCAAAATGCCTGCTGCCAACACCAGCTAAGCCACAGGCTGCTTCTCAGGCGAAATACGCCTTCGTACCGCCCCGACCTAACCACCAGTTAGTCAGGATGTTAGAACGCACATCTTAAGGTTCCTGCAAAAGTTAAACAAAGAGAAAGAAAGAAGCCTCAGAAGTGTTGCAATAATTATGAAATTATTTGTAGATTTCGCTTTCTGTCGATAGAGAAAGATTACTGCCGATAACTTGTACGATAATTTAGCCGATATCGATTGATTTATTAACCATATATAAAGTAGACAAAATGAACGACCTTTTGATTGCAATCCTAATTGGACTTGCGGCGGGTACGATTGATGTGGTCCCGATGATTATTCAGAAGTTGGACAAAACGAGTTGCCTTTCAGCGTTTGTGCATTACTTTGTATTAGGGCTGATAATTCCATTTATGAGTATTGACATTGCACCGTGGATTAAGGGCGCCGGTATTGCCTTTTTGTTGTCAATACCGGTGATGATAATTGTATTCTCCAAGGATCGAAAAGCCATCATTCCTATGTCAATATTTTCATTAATAATTGGCGCGGGTATTGGGATCGTAGGGTCGATTTTTATTGGATAGGATTTTAGAATTACAACCAATAAGGACGAAATTCCATACGGTTGATATCGGATATTTATTCGTAAAGAAATAATAGATTATGATTAAAGTTACTAATATAAAATATGAGTTATGACAAGGACGAGAATTATTGTTTTTTCATTACTACTGATTGGAGCTTCAATATTGATCCTTGTGTTGGTGGATGATTCCAATACAAGACTTGATGATGGCTTGGTGAGTTTCTTTTCTGGAATACTAATGGGCGCAGGATTATTGACTCTTTTAAATGAGCTTTTAGCCCGAAAGAAAAGAGTGAATACTGATAAAGAAACAGCAAATCCAAAGGAATAAAAAAACTAGGGCTAACACCAGCTAAGTCACAGTAAGCAAAAGCGTTGCAATTTACTTACCGAGCCGTTACTACCAGTTGGCGAAAATGAAAAAACGTACATACCAACATTCTTGCAACACGATTCTTATTTAGTTCATCAAATTCTTAAGGGTTGTTTTCTGATTGAAGATTAATACAGATAATCAACTAAAAAATGATGATAGGGATTTCTATATATTTACAGATTTGAATTTTTAAAATTTCAGATCAATAATAACCAATAATTGGTATTTTTGTTGAAATTTGCCAAGATAAATAGTAAAACTTCCATTTCATTAAAAAGATATATTAATGATTTCATTTAAAATTGTTTGTCAACAGGACGCTACAAAAATGCAAGTGAAATAATACGAACTGGGCTTAGGCTTCCTGAGGATGAGGAAAGTAAGTTTCTGTCGCTTAAGACATCCATTCTAGAAGGACTAGATAGCGGACTATCTCTCGATTTCAATCAAGTAAACCATTTGGCAAAGATAAAAGCTAACATGGATTTGAATGGGAAAGTATATATACAAATTTCAATTGTTGGAAAATAATAAAAAGTAAGAAAATGAAATACATTGTTGATTTTAATAATGTGTCTACGGTCGGCTTAGAGTCGTCACCTGTAGCAGAAGCACTTGCTGGTTTACGCGCTAATGAAGCACGTTACTTCATGAACAAATACAAGCATGAATTTACCGTTATTCCAGCTGACGAAAGCAGTGAGTCCCTCGATTATGTGAACCGGATTTTGAAAATAGAACGTGATATTGAATTTGCAGCCAAACCTTTGGAAACATCGCATTTTCAAGTGGAAAATATCCAATGGACATACGTTTTTTATGAAGATGGACTTTCGGTCAATGTCCTGTATACGGTTGATGATCCGAAAAAGCGGGCTGTTGGGTTTAAGCTTTCAGAAGGGATGGAGGTGCCAAAGGAGTTGAACGGGAGGTTTAAATTTGCCAGACAGAAGTCTAAACTAGCTGGAACAATTCGGGGATCGTTTTTTGTAATTAAAGGCAAATAATCTCCAAAGATAACATCCAACAATTACAGCCGATAGTAGATTTTCATTGCTGACACCTACTCATTATAAGGTTTTTGAGGAAAGACATTAAGAAAAAACACTACCGTTAACATAAGCTATAATTCAGTAATACAATGCGTTGAAATAGTTTTCCGCGCCCTAGCTACCCATTATGCCCAATTAAAAAATTGCACATATTTTGGCTCCTGCAATAGTGAAATAAACAGCCTCAGAAGATGAGCAACTTTCATGAAAGGGAAATAGAAGTCTTCGGTTTCGGCCGATAAGAATGAATACCTGCAATTATTAAACCCGTAAAAATATCAATATGAAAATGAGTAGATTTGGGATTTTGGGATTTGTTATTATATTAATCGGATTGACTTCCTGTGGACAAAAGCAGCAGCCATCAACAACTGACAAAAATCTAGATGGATGGAAAACTTATGAGACTGCTGATTATTCTATTAGATATCCTGGAACCTGGGCTTTTGACAATTCTGGCCAGAATGGTGTGATACTTCAGATATTTTCAGCTAAAACCTCAACTGAGGACAATTTCAGAGAGAATGTGAACTTGGTGATTCAGGATTTGTCTGGACAAAATGTTAAAAATCTGGATCAATACACTCAACTTTCAGAGTCACAGATTAAAATGTTTTTGACTGACAGTGAAATACTTTCTAGTAATAGATTGACTAAGGTTGGTCAAGAATATCAAAAGGTGATTTTTTCTGCTGTTCAAGGACAATTCAAATTGAAATCTGAGCAGTATTACCTGATTAAAGGGCATTTGGCTTACGTACTAACACTGACTTGTACGAAGGATACATATGATAGTTACTGCGAAGTGGGAGAGAAGATTATGGATTCATTTAAAACAGTTAAATAATAAAACTGGGCAAAACACTAGCTATGCCACAGCAGGCTCATGCTTTGCAATAAGCCCACGTGGTTTAGCTACCCGTTATGGCTAAGTTTAGAACCGGCTATTTTGGTTTTTGCAAAGTTCAGCAAAGAGGTTTTCTGCAATCATGAAGCAAGAGAAAGAAACAGCCTCAAAAGTTGTGGCATGTTCATGAAAGAAAATTGAAGATTGCTGTTTCGGCTGTTGTAGGAAGACACTTGATAATTGGATTCTGCAATTGATAATAATAAAGGCTGATAGAGATCAGTGGTGGATAAATATATAATTGCAGATAATCATAACGGAGGATTCGGCCGAAAACTTCGAATTTCCATTCGGTTAATGCCGGATTCACATAAAGACAATATTTTTTCAGGCTAACATGAGAATTCAGATAATTGAAAAAGAATAACTAGCGAACAACTGTCAATATATTGAAAAGCACCTGGTTATCGACAGATGACGATGATTTTAATAGGATTGAAAAATTTTATTAATAACGAAAAAAAATATTTCTATGGAAGAATCGATTACTAGTCCAGTTGTATTCTTTGAAATGCCAGCAAATGATATGAATAGGGCAAAAGAATTTTATGAAAAAGTTTTAGGTTGGCATATATCGCCAGATTATGAGAATTATTATTTTGCATTGACAACCTTATCTGACGAGAATAAAATACCAAATATGGTTGGTCAAATCAATGGTGGGATTCAAAAAAAAGATGAAACAATCGGCAAATTGAGATTAATGATTCATGTGACTGATTTGGATGAAACATTAAAGAGATGCTTGGATGAAGGAGGTAGAATTTTGATACCACCAAAGAAAATACCAGGTTATTATTATGCTGTGATTTTGGATACTGAAGATAATGAGATTAATTTGGCGGAAAGGTTAAATGAATAGAATTTAAAGAAATTTAAAATGCACAAACCGCTAAAAACGGGCCATTTTGGTTCCCGTAAAAGTTAAGATAAGAGGTTTCCAGCAATCTTGAAGCAAGAGAAGGAAATAGCTTCAGAAGTAGTGGAATGTTCATGAAATAATAATTGGAGAATGCGGTTTCGGCTGATAGAGAAAGACGCCTGAAAATTGGATTCTGCAATTGATTGTGATAAAGACTGATAGTGATCAGTTGTGGATAAACATAATTGCTGATGATCAGAACGAAGGATTCGACCGACAACTACAAATTTCCCTACGGTGTATGGTGGATTCTCAAACAGACGACAACTTTTCTGGATCATATGAGATTACAGATAATTAAAAAATAGACGAACAACTGTCAATCAGCTGAAAAAAAAATTAGTTACCTAAAATAGAAGGATAGTCATGAATAAACAAAACCTAACCCTATCACCACTCAAATCACACCATCTTCGAGGGCGCAGCTTTGCTCACTATTTGGCAATTTATTTAAACCCACAAAACATAAAACGTGCAATTATTCTTCTGACATTTTTTTTACCCTTTTTTATAAGCTTTTGCCAATCAAATGATTTACTGACTCGTAGAGCATTCACCCTAAAATTGCCGATTGATAAAATTCACTTTTATCAAGCCGAAATATCACCATCAAATTTTATATTGCCAAATAATACCATACAGATATATCCTGGCGAAAAATTATATATTGAGATTAATGTCAAGAGAAATAAAATTGTCGATATGAAATCAGTTAGAGAGATAAAAGATTCAACAAAAACTATTGTGATTTCTTTAGCTCATGTCGAAAATGATAGTATATATTCAAGAACTGTACTTGATGTTCAGAATCCATTTAAAAAAGATTTGATTTACATTGCAAGAATGTATTTGATGAAATATAATAAATGGGTTCCAACTGATGTTTACCCAGTACGATCAAAACTTCATTCAATTGAAATGTGGCCAGAAGTGATTGTGACAATGGCACTTACTGGGTGGGAATTTAAATAAAAAAACAAAAAAGTTGCCTATTACATCGGCTAAGCTACAACAGGTTCAAGTTTAGCAATGAGCACATCGCGCCCTAGCCACCCGTTTGTGTAAAATTTTAATTGCACATATTATGTTACTTGCAATTGTGAATCAAAGAAAGAATGGTGTGTGGGGTTTTGGTCGAATGATAGAGATTTCTGATATTTGGGCAATACCTGATTTAAAGAATTTAATAGGTCTAATTTATTAATTCAAATTTCAAAAATTAAAGAATGAAATTATGGCATCAGACCAAAACTTTGTTGACTTCGTTATAGAGCAAATCCAAAAAACAGGGGTTATAACTGCCAAGAAAATGTTTGGTGAATATGGACTTTATAGTGATGGAAAAATATTTGGTGTAATCTGCGACAATAGACTTTTTATTAAGCCAACAAATGGAGGACAAGAGTATATTGGTAAACCAGTTGAATTGCCTCCCTATGATGGAGCCAAACTATGTTTTTTAATTGAAGATAAATTTGAGGATAGTGAATGGTTAAGCAAGTTAATAAGAATTACATTAGTAGAACTGCCAGAAACCAAACCGAAAAAGAGCAAAAAATAACTGCTACTTGAGTTACTTTCAATTGTGAATCAAAAAAACGAATTGAGTGTGGAGTATTGGTCTGAAGATGGAGAAAACAAAAACATTTAGAAATAAAAAAATTAAATTTATTGGTTTTGATAAACTTGAGTGTGTCTGTTCACGCACAAGAAATGAAGGTCCATATCCAATTCAATCGACTTCAGACTATTAAAGATTCTGAATTTGAGATAGCTTCAATGGTGAATTATGGCAAACTCCTAAAAACGAATGATTCATTGATGATTATCAATTCGAAGAAAGGTCAAACAACTCCTGTTCTATTTCCACTAAGAATCAGTATAAGTAAGATAAAACAAGTTCGGATTAAAAGTAAGGTGATAAATTACCTGATTGTATCAGCCCAAACAATGGAAATAGATAATTCGATTTTTAATTATCATGCAAAACTATTTATAATCTCAATTGAAGGGCAAACTGTCAGACAAATTACTGATGACAACTTTTTCACTTCTGATTGGGTGGTTAATAAACAAGTTGGGTACACGTTATAAACAACCTTAAAACGTGCCATTAAAAGCCTTTGCAATCATCATTAAATAGAATATCAAGATTCTGATTTAACTTGATATTGGATGTAAGATAAGGATAGCCAAACTAAATGTAATTTTGTACAAATTGGTAATTATTAAAAGTATGCAAGATAGAAAAGTATTAGTGTTTCTAGCAAAAGCATTTGAAACTATGGAATTTTGTGTTTTTATAGATGTTCTTGGTTGGGCTAGAGTCGATTATGGACATAGAATTATTGTTGATACATGTGGTTTTACTGATAAAGTTGTAAGTACATTTAATGTACCAGTTATAGTAGATAAAACCATTGGTGAAATAATCGTTGACGAATATGACGCTTTAGCAATACCTGGTGGTTTCGGGGAATTTGGTTATTATGAAGAAGCTTATGACGAAAGATTTTTAAAATTGATTAGGGAATTTTATGAAAAAGGTAAAATCATAGCGACAGTTTGTAGTGGAGCATTCCCCTTGGGAAAAAGTGGAGTTTTAAAGAATCGGAGAGCAACTACATACCACTTAAAAGACGGATATTGGCAAAATAAACTAAAAAAATTTGGAGTGAATGTTGTGAATGAGCCAATTGTAGTTGATGGTAATATTATTACGTCATATTGTCCTGAGACAGCTCCAAATGTTGCTTTTGAATTATTAAAAATGCTGACGTCAGAAGAAGATATGGCAGTAGTAAAGAAGGCTATGGGATTTTAAGATAATGGCTAACAGATGTTGGAAGTTTAAATTCTAAAAACGTCCAACGGCGAACTAAGTATCACGTCAAAATTATACCTGAAGCATCAATTGATAAAATAGGTAAATGGACTTATCAAGAACAAAGTTGTATTGGATGAAATTTTAGTAATCGGATGCGATAAGTAGTTAAATCGTTGATTAACAAATAAAAAGGTTGCGTATAACACAGCCAGACTCATATGCATCCGATACTTCGCAATGAGTTCACTGTTATTTGGCCACCCATTAGTGAAAATTCAAGAAGTGAATAGGTTAAATTTATGGATTTGTTTGCAATGAGATGGCTTTACATAGCTGATTAATAATTTTCCTTTCATTACATAAGCTCCTTTATACCTCAGATTTGATTTCAATTTGCGATTTTTCTGAATTCAACTTCGGCAAGACACGAATGCCGTAAGAATGACATATATGAACCGCAACAAGATTGAAAGGTAATGTTGTAGTTTTGAGCCCAAAATCAAGACTTAATCAAAAATGGAAACAATTGGTGCAAAAATTTTAGAGATTAGAAATCGGAAAGGCTTTACCCAAGAGAAACTTTCAGATTTGTCAAAAATAAATTTGAGAACCTTACAACGAATTGAAAAAGGAACGACTGAACCTCGAAGTGATACTTTGAATAATATTTGTCGGGTCTTAGAGGTCAATGTGGAAGATCTGCTTGATTATGGTAAAAAGGACGATTTAAAGTTCCTTAAATATTTTCATTTATCCGTATTGACTTGTTTGTTTCTCCCACTTGGAAGTATCTTATTACCATTAGTATTATGGCTGACTAAACGCGATAAAATCATTGGTTTGGATGAGCAAGGCATCAATGTTCTGAATTTCCAGATTTTGTGGTCCATATTATTCTATCTCAATATTATAGCATGGGGCCTATTAAAAGTTTGCCATTGGAGTCATGCCAATCTGTTATTATACGTTGAAGGTGTATTTTATTTATACAACTTGGCCTATCCGATCATCATTAGCCGATCAATCAGCAAAGGTATTTTGAGAAAATTTTATTTTACTCCCATCGAGTTTCTAAAATAAAGACTGGCATAACTATGAAAAAGATACTATTTCTGATTTTTCTAATTATTTGTCAACAAATTTTTGCTCAGGAAAAACAGCTCATTGAAACTCCCAAAGTCGATAAAAGGGTGGAGTTGCTAAGCATCGTTTTTCGATTGGCGGGTAATCAAGAGTACCATGCAACGTTCTTCAAAAAATACACCGATAAGGTTGATGACCATTTTAACGCATTCAAAGAGCATGAGCTTATAAAGTTTGCGAAAGAATTAAATGGAAAAGGGATCTCGTTTGATGCCGTCGTGAGCATGGCTGTTATTCTTGACGATCATCTGAACCCTTTGATTGATTTTTCAACCACTCTGCCAGAAAAAAGGTGGACCAGGGAGGATGCAACTAAATTTGTCAGATTACTGAAGAAATTTTATAAAGATGCTGCATGTGAAGCGTTCTTCAGAGAGAACGAAGCGTTATTTCAGGAAGTATCCAACCGCTTTAATCCTGTTTATAAAACCTTAGATTTGAATTGGTTTCAATCATTTTATGGAAAAAAGGCTGACGAAAATTTCAACATCATCATAAGCCCTGGTTGTGGTGGCCAAAACTATGGTCCTTCCTATTCACTCCCAAATGCCAAAAAGGAAGTGTTTGCAATCATGGGAACGTGGAAAGTTGATGAATCTGGGATGCCGGTATATGAGAAAGATGACTATTTGCCACTGATTGTTCACGAGTTCAATCATTCGTATGTTAACTCGCTTTTGGCAAAACAGGAGGCTTCCTTTGAGGAAAGTGGAAAGAAAATCTATAAAGCGGAGGAGTACGAAATGAGTCGTCAGCAAGCGTATGGCAATTGGCAAATCATGCTTGATGAAGCGTTGGTTCGGGCATCCGTAATCAAATACTTCATGGACCATGGCTCCAGTGAACTGGAAACGGGCAAGATGATGGTCAAGGAGTTTATTAATGGTTTCATTTGGATTAAGGAGCTTGTCGATGAATTAAAGAACTATGATCTTCAAAGAAACCTATACCCAACACTGGAAAGTTACATGCCTGTCCTTTCGAATGCTTATAAATCATTTGCTCAGAATATCGGTCAAATTGATGCTCAAAGACCTAAAGTTGAATCAATTACTGAGTTTGCAAACAACGATACTTGCGTAAGTCCTCAATTAAAAACGGTTACCATCAATTTTGACAGACCATTAGCAGGGAAAGGTTATTCCGTGTATTATGGTAACAAAGGTAAACTGGCCTTTCCAAAACCGGACACCATTTATTACGCAAATAATAATAAATCATTTGTAATGGAAGTTCAGTTGATGCCGGACTTTGAATATCAATTTGTTCTAACCGGCAAATATTTCAAGACAGAACAAGGTGCTGGATTAAAAACGTATGAGGTGAATTTTAAAACAGCAAAAAACTAAACCACTTAAAAATGACATTTGTACATTTAAAGCAAGAAGTAGATGTTCAATTTCTGGATAACGAAATCAAAATGAACGTCGGTTATTACAAGCTAGGCTTAACACTAAAAAGGAATTCCTTTGCTATATTGACAAAGATGAACTATCCAAAAACGCTATATTGGAGATCTTATCTTTAAATGTTCTAGATAAATCTCTTTTTCTAGAAATTGTCGGACATTTTTCACAAGGACCTGTTGCAATTATAAATGAAGTACAGTTACAATATTTGAATTAGCAGGAAAAGGAAAAACTTTGTGGGATTATTCACGATATTTTGATGGAGCGTGGAGGCTTTTGGATAACTGCAGATATCCTAGTTAAAGACAAAGAATCAAAATTGGAGTTAAAATTATGTGATTAAAAAAAGGACTATAATAATCTACATAATATTGAAGCCAATACAATTGATACAATTAAAGAAACAGAGTTGTTTTTCAAAGACATGGGTTTTTGTAATTGATAAAGTAGCTGATATTAAATACTTTGAAATGAGTTCCTTTAAATTCTTTATTAAAAGTATGTCGTTGAGGCACTTAATAAAAATTAAGAAAGCAGGACAACTTCCGGCAACTTGGCAGTTGAGAGCTATTTAATAGTTGAGAGCTATTTAATAATGGTCACACCCGGTCTGACAACTTGTTAGTGGACCTACTCGGTCATATATATTAACCTAATTCAATTTTTATGAAACAAACACGACTTTTATTCATTCTTCTGTTTTCAGGAGTTTTATGTTTTGCGAAGAGTGATGGAAGACAGTTTATTGGGATAAATTTATTTCAGTTGCCAACCTCCACATTAAATTTTAACTATTCAAAAGAAATCCGTCCATTTTTAACAGGGTATATCGATGTTGGATATACATTTGATTATGTTGGTGTTCATGAAGGTGATTGGTTAGGGAAATATTTGACTGACCATTGGGTTGATCAAGGTGGATTTAATAACCACGAAGTGCAATCTGGTGGATATCTTAAATTGGGATCCTACTTTAATTTGAGAAAAACTTACACGAAGGGTAATTATTTTCGATTAGGTTTCTTTTTCACAAATTCAGTCGTTTATGAAGATTACATGGTTGAAGATGCTGGTGGTTATCATACACTATATATTCCTAGTGTTTGTGGGTCATGCGGTTATGAATTTAAAATAACATCCAGAATAAAGACGAGTTTGGATTTTCAATTGTCATCTTCAATAATCAAGAATGATTTGTCAAGCGAGGAATGCTTTGTTCCAGGGATGGGACTTAGTGGAAAGGGGAAAAATCTATATCCAATGGTCCTTTTAAATATCAAACTTGATCTTAATAAAAATTGTATTCGCTAAGATTGCCATCAATTTAATGTATTAAACTGAAAACGAATTGGTTACCCGTTAATTGGCATATTTGTAAATCACACATATACAGAGAATCCAAGTTTATTAATTGACTTTTCGACATGAAATAAGCGAATATAATTCTTTGAATATTGTTGTTCATAATACCTTTAGCCTCCAGTTGTTTCAGTCAACAAAAATACACCAAAGGTTTTTTGTGAATGCCACGGGTTACGGGAGTAAGTATTGAGAAAATGGATTTATTAATGATACCAACGATGTTGGTGATTGATAATATCATGGAAAACTATAGAATGGATTTTCAAGGAGACCTTCAAAAAAGCAGCTATAATCGGCTTTTAAGTTGCTACAATACGAATATTAAGACACCAAACTCATTCTGAAATGTGTTAATACAGGTTTTAATCCCAATTACGGCTGCAAGCGACCTTTAACTCTCTTACAATAGCGAACCTGATGTTGGGTTGCTAGGTCAGAACGGTAATACCTACCGTTTGGAAGTATATGCTTATGTCGACCCGACTGATGCCTTTTTGTAGCAATTGGCGCTTGACAACCATAATGTAGGAACTGAGAACTTTCAAAAGCTGCCCCGTTCAGTCACTCACTTGGAAGATTTCAAAATAATTATTATTAGGGTAGTTGCTTGAGCAATATTTTCTGAAGATTCACTTTGAATATCAAAGATAAGACTTATTTCAAAATTAAAATTTGAACCTTCAAGGCTGTTTATATATTTGGATTACAACTGGTAAAGCCTATATAAAACGAGGCAACTTTCAATTTAATTCCACTTTGTGAGTTGACTCAGCAATAATCGGCCATTCCTTATTTCTTTTCGGCTTTTGCGATTCAGATGAATCACTTCGTCGAGCCGTAAAAGAAGTGAAAAGTTTTCGAAAAAGGAAAGCAGCTGAAAAAAATCAATTAAAGTTCACCGAAGGAATATTCTCGAAGTTGGTGAGGGTGGAAAATAAGCATAGGTCAAAAAGTTCATTCTATTGTTGAATATAGTGATGAAAGTCTAATTCATGAAATATACTTTAATAACCTTGAAATTAAATCGGTTGGTGCTGGTGTCTATTTGGGAGTTGGTTGTTTTCGCGGAACTGGTGGAACTAAAAGCAAGACAATGATCATGCTATTTAGCAACCAAACCTTCAAATCTGTGAAAGAAGAAGAATCAGATTGGTGTAGCTTTTTAATTATTTTTCGAATTTTTAGAAAAACAAGCAATACAGATTATTTTCATAAAACTGACTATTTCAATTCCAATAATTTTGAAATTTAAGGTACAATTTATTTCTTTTTAGTCTATATTCGTCGTTGTAATTGCCAGATAATTAAAACTATATAGCACTTAGATTATTAACCTGAAAAATTAATTTTATGAAACACTTAGTAGTTTTTTTCGTAGCAATGTCCACTTTATTTGTTCAGGCACAAGTAAAGTATAACGATCAAGATTTTTCCGATATTAGCAAAATGGCAGATAAGATTGCCAATGTAAATGCAAAGAACCTCATCAAAGATGGTATTAAAAAAGTGATGATTGTTGAATTCTTTGGAGAGTTTGTTACTGCAAAAGAAGTTGACAATGGTTACACCATTGCAAAATCATCTGCTGAACTTGGAAGTGACTATTATGAAATGGTTGCAAATGTTTTGTATGAAAAAGTAAAAAAGATTTTTTACGACAATGGAATTGAAATTCTTGACAAGGACACGCTTATTAACAACCAAGATTATATAGCTCTTGGTTTGAAACAAGAAAAGAAAGGGCGACAATATACGGGTGGTGTTGCTAAAAGCAGCAAGACTAGTGAGGTCGAAAAACGTTCTGTAACTGGGATGGGGATGTATAGCGAAACACTTCAACTTATGGCAATTAGTAAAATAAATACCTTAGTACCCAAAATCGCAAATGACAATAATTGTCAGGCAGCATTGAAAGTGAAATTCAGGATAGGAATGGGAAAAAAATTTACTCCGACATTGGATTATATCAACTTGACAATGGACTCAAAAATAGATTCCTATAATGCAGGTAAAGGCAAAGTGACTTACTATTTTAAAAATGGAGCAGCTGGAATCTGTTCAACTACAAAAGGTTTATTCACTGACGCTGATGTCATGAGCAATGAAAAGGGTAAAATCGATATGGATAAATACAACGATGCCCTAATGAAATTGGCAGATGCATTGTGTAATTCATATTCATATCTGATAAAAGAACAAATGCAGAAAAAATAATTGTATTATTACTTAAGACGTCACTAAATAAGCACACTTGGATTCAAATGGAAAAGGATTAGTTTTGTTCACACATGCACGATAAATTGATGGAATGAGGAGGCTAAGGGATTGTTCTTGATTATCTGCTGACTGAGGAATTGAAGTGTAGTGTTCCCTGTTAAACATTTCAGAACAGCAATGTCGTTTTAATACATGCATTTAAAGATTACTGTGCACTTTTGTTTATCAAAGGTGCTTTGATGTAAGATGCCCATGGTGTTTTATTTCAACAAACGGATTATGTATATGCCGGATGTCAGATTCGATTCTCCAGTATTCGTGAAATAGTTGAAATGGAAATCATATTGAAAGCCTAAATTCTTGAAGCCGTTGACTTAGAAAAAGCGAGTTTGAAAGTAATTTTAAAACGAATGCGGAACTCGTTTTCCTGATGTATTTCAGAATAAGTTAGATGATATTCCGAACTTGAAAACGGCTTTTGATGCATTGACTCCTGACCGGCAAAGAGTGTACAATCTTTACTTTTCTGAACCCAAACAATCTAAAACTCGGGAGTCAAGAGTTATAAAATGTATTCGGCAAATTCTAAATGGAAAAGGGTTGTATGATTAGTAGAAATTACTACATTTGACAAATAAGAAATGATAAAGTAAGGTTGATGGAAAATAAGGGTACGCGTGGCATAATGCCGTTGCTATTTGTCGGCGTTTTAATGGGGGCTTTAGATATCTCAATTGTAGGACCGGCAATCCCGTCCATTGAAAAAGTGCTCAAAATCACCAGTCAATATTCCAGTTGGATTTTTTCGATATATGTGCTTTTTAATTTGGTTGGCATTTCTTTGTTTGCAAAATTATCGGACAAATATGGTCGAAGAAGAATCTACATTATTTCCATATTGATTTTTGCTTTTGGTTCGCTTGTTGTTTCATTGACAAACTCTTATGACTATTTGCTTTTAGGCAGAGCGATACAGGGTTTTGGTGCAAGCGGCATTTTCCCGGTTGCTTCAGCTGTAATTGGTGATTTGTATCCTAAAGAAAAGAGGGGGCAGTTGTTGGGACTTTTAGGTTCGGTATTTGGCATTGCATTTATGATTGGCCCTTTAATGGCAGGCATTATTTTGAACTATTTTTCATGGAATGTTTTATTCCTGATTAATTTGCCGATCTCTGCTGGTCTGGTATTCTATAGTTATCGAATTCTTCCTAATTATATTATTTCGAACAAGGCTAAAATAGATTGGAAAGGAATTATTTTCTTGGGCTTGTTTTTAGCGGGTTTTGCATTTAGTATCAACAATTTAAGGTTAAGTGAAACAGGTGGTTTTCAAAATAAGTGGATTTTGTTGTCTATCGGTGGTTCCCTGGTTTCATTTATTTTGTTGGTCTTGACTGAACGCAAACAAGCACATCCCATTATTAAGTTTAGTTTTTTCAGACGTTCTACTATTGTCATAACTGGAATCATTGCAATGGTTAGCGGGTTAGTGCAAGCTTGTTTTGTGTTTATTCCCAAGTATTCGGTGCAAACATTTTCGGTAACTTCCTCAGAAGCAAGTTTTATGCTTGTTCCATTTGTTTTGGCAACGGCCATAGGTTCGCCTATTTTTGGGAAAATGATTGATAAATATGGCGTAAAACCTATTTTGATTTTAGGCATTGTATTGAATTTTATTGGTTTTGCATTATTGACGGCTAGTGGTAAGGCCTTGTTGTTATTTTATACAAGCGGTGTTTTTGTTGGTTTGGGCTTATCCATATTGGCAGGTAGTTCCCTACGTTATATCATGTTGAATGTCACCAAACCCGAGGATAGGGCAGTTTCTCAAGGGATGCTCACTATTTTTACAAGTTCCGGACAATTGATTGGTGCTGCTATATTTGGGCTGATTCTTGGCTCCGTTTCATCCGCCAATCCATTCAAATTTGTGTTCTTAACTGCAGCTACTTCATTGTTTTTTGTTCTATTACTGGCTTTTAGGTTGCGACTTCCAAAAACTGAATAAGTAAACTGACATCCTTATTGAAATGAAAATCACAAATGTCTTTAGATTATTGATTAAGTTGCTCAACTTGTTTTTTTTAGCGTATGCTATTTTTTCAATTTTACCATCCATTATGTTCATGTTCTCTTCTCCACTCAATTGGATTGTATTGGCACTTGTGGTCGTTCAAATTTTAATTGTGTTGCTGGTGTTTTGGATTTTACTTTTTAAAACGGACTGGCTTATTAAAGTACTTAAGCTTGATAAGGGTTTTGATGAGGAAATCATCGAATTCAAGGACAGTAAGAAAGAGCCTCTTATGGAGTTTGCAATCGTCGTTATAGGTGGTTGCGTCTTTATAAAGTACATCCCGCTTTTAATTGGAAATCTATATTATTCTTTTCAAACCGCTGCAGGTTTGAATGATGTTTCAGCTTCATACAGGACAGATATGAAAATCCAAATTGCTTCAAACCTGTTAGGCACTTTAATAGGATATTTATTGATTACGAATCGCCATAAATTGATAAAGTGGCTAAAATTGGATAAGGATATCGAGTAGAAGTCCTTTGTCTGATTTTATAACGATGGTAAATGGAAAGGCTTTTAATAATTCTGATAAAATTTCAAAAGAATATTTCTTGTATTCGAACATCGGAATATCGATTTGGAATTATTAAAATGATGCATTCGGCAATAATACCAAGGTGAATAATTTAAGTTGTGAATGCTATTAGTATGATGGCCGACACCATAAAGAGTTTCGAAAAATGAACTTAGAATAGAGGATGGGAAGGGTGGTCTAAAGGAAGAAGTACGGTTCGAAAGGGGCAAAATGCTAGAAGATTGTACGTTTGAATACAAATAGTTAGATCAGGTTACTAAAATACGATTCCTTGCTGAAAATCCTGGCGAAATAATTGCTGAAGAAACCTATACCTGCAATGAAGAAGATTACATTATTAAAAATAAAACCCATAACTTTAGTACTGGAAGAAACATAGTGTTTGAATATCGCTATGAGTATGAATATTACGTATAGAATCAAGTTATGGAGAATGTTAAATCATATAGCAAGCGCGAAGAAAAGGCGAATTACTTGACTCATGCTTTTGGTGTGATTGTTGCTGTTGTCGCTACAGTTGTGTTGATATATAGGTCTATAGAAGCAAATAATGGGTGGGCTATTGTGGCAAATGCCATTTATGGGTTCGGAATGATTGTTTGCATGCTGGCATCTACGATTTACCACTATGTTCAGGATCCAAAAATAAAAAGTTTTTTGCGCCATTTTGACCATGGAAGCATCTATGTGCTTATCGCTGCAAGTTTTTCACCTGTTACTTTGATTTTGTTACGAACTGATGGTCTATGGGGGTGGGGTCTTTTTGTTTTCATCTGGGTTTTCGCGTTGGTCGGTTTGGGTATGAATTTTAGAACACTTAAGGCAAACAGCAACCTCAAAACAGCTTCGTATGTGCTGATGGGCTTATCTCTTTTCATTGCTGTCAAACCTCTGATTGAAATTACAATGGCTGCTCATTGCGTAGATGTTCTTTATTGGATGGGCGCTGGTGGAATATTTTATATTGTTGGTTCATTCTTCTATGCATTGGCCAAACACGAGTTTGTTCACTCCATATTTCATGTGTTTGTGTTACTTGGCTTAATAAGTCATATCATTGCTACTTTACTTATACCGCTATAAAAGATGAGTGAAATGATTGTACCCTTGTTGCGTTAAGAAATGTACAATCCTGTTTATTCGCTTTCGGTTGAGAACTTTGAAAATATTGAACGTTATATAAAATCATTTTAACAAATCCAGCATATGAGTAAACATTTGAATTCAATTTTATTTTCTGCCGCCATCGTAATTGCTGCCTTTGTGTTGGGTAATGCTTTTGTCAACCGGAATAAAGCTGAAAATCTGATTTCTGTCACCGGATTGGGTGAAAAGAATTTTGTGTCGGATTTAGTGGTATGGGAGGGATCCTTTTCGTGTGCGAACATGAATTTGAAGATTGCATCTGCCGAATTGAATAGCGACAAGGGTTTGATTGAGAATTATTTGGTTCGAAATGGTGTTGAGAAGAACAGTATTGTGTTCAGTGCCATCAACATTCGGGAATTGACAAGGCAGAAATATTCTCAATCCGGGGAAGTAGTTGGTGAAGAGTTTGCAGGTTATCGATTGACCCAGTCTATTCAGATCAGTTCCAAGGATATAGAAAAGATTGAGGGGATATCACGAAAGATTACAGAGTTGCTTAATGAGGGTATTCAATTCAATTCGGAAAATCCACGGTATTATTACACAAAGCTAGCTGATTTGAAAATCGTATTGGTATCGGAAGCGACCAAGGATGCCCGTGAACGGGCAGAAAAAATTGCAGAGGAGTCGGGTAGCAAGATTGATGAATTGCAATCGGCTCAAATGGGCATCATTCAAATAACGGGTCAGAATTCAAATGAAGACTATTCTTGGGGAGGGACATACAATACTTCCTCTAGGGATAAAACGGCATCGATTACCATGAAACTAACCTATAAGGTTAAATAGGACGCTTTTGGATGAAAAAATTCGTGTTTATTGTATTGGGTATGATGACTTTTTCCGGTGTTTATGCACAGGTAAAGTTGATAACGGCAAACAATGAATTTGCCTTTAAATTTTTTAAGGCAACCAAACCTGATTCGTCCAACTATTTCATTTCGCCATTCAGTTTGAATCTAGCCTTAGCCGTTGCAAATGAAGGTGCTGTTTCGACCACTCGTAAAGAAATGGACGAATTGTTATGTGTCAAGGATATAGAAGACAGGGCAGAAGGATTTCAGAAGTTGTATAAGGAAAGATCGGGACTTTATTTGGCCAATTCAGTATGGATAAGTAATGGAATAAGGATAAACAAAACCTATAAACAGACGATTGAGGATAAGTATCACTCAATGGTTTTTAATTTTGATAAAAGGAATATTCCAGCTGCTTCGCTGGAAATGAATCGTTGGGTTTCGAACAAAACATATCAGAATATTACGGAACTATCTGGTTTATCTCCTAATTCTATGTTGAATATTTTAAATGCCGTATATTTTGTCGGTGAATGGGAGACTCCGTTTAATAAGAAAAATACCGCACAACGATTTTTCTATGGCATTAATGGTGTCACCATGGCTGCCGATTTTATGAAGGCGCAAGATTTCTACCAATATTATGAGGATGCTGATGTTCAGAGTTTGGTGTTGGATTATAAAGAGAATTACTCCATGATTGTGATGCTGCCAAAAGAACGGTACGGCATTTCAAGATTGGAGGAAAAAATGAACAGTGAATACTTAAATGAGGTCCTTAATTTAGGTTCTTCAAAGGATGTAATTGTATCTTTACCCAAATTTAAGATTGAAACGGAAATGCATCCAAAGTTGGAAATAATGAAAATGGGCTATGGTACGATGTTTTCAGACAGGGCTGATTTTTCGGGTATTTCACAGGTTGATAAATTGAAAATTGATCGTATTACCCACAAGACTTTTATTGAGATCGATGAAGTAAAGACCGAAGCGGTTGCTGTTTCAAGGGTTGAAATGATAAGAATAGGCAGTGTTGTCAGTATGACTGAACCACAACCTCCAGTGGTTTCTACTGCCAATCATCCGTTTGTTTTCTTCATCGTTGACAACAGAACACGGGCAATTATATTTATTGGAAAATATGTAAAAAGCTGAATATGAAAACGATTCCTGTTATTTTGCTCTTCGACTTTATGGGCAGAGTTCCATGTTTGGCGAATTTCACACAGGCTCACGATTAATTGGGTATTCAAATACCCACAAATGAACCCCGATAAAAATCTTATTGAATGAAAAACACACTTTTAGTCATTGTACTTGCCACGTTTTGTTTCTCCATTTCTGCACAAGAAAGCCCAATGATTCGGATCGAAACCGAAAATACGGCCTTGATTTTGAAAGTCGGTAAAAACCAACGGCTTTACCAAACATACTTGGGAGCAAAGTTGTTAAACGGTTCAGACTATGATGCCGTTTCAAAAGAAAATACCAAGAAATTTGCGGTAAACGACGGTAATCCGTTAATAGATTTGAAACACATTGTATATCCGACTTTTGGGACCGACAATTTGTTTGAACCGGCTATACGGATGACGCACAACGATGGAAACCCTTCGTTGGAGTTGTTGTATCAGAGTTTCAGCACCCAACAGACAGATGCGAACATTAATGAAACCACCATCAAACTTAAAGACCCGCAGTATCCGGTATTTGTAACCCTACATTATAAAACGTACTTTAAGGAGAATGTCATCGAATCTTGGACAGAGATTCAGCATCAGGAAAAAAAACCGGTCACACTGTACAATTATGCCTCTTCCATGTTGCATTTTGATGGTGGAAAGTATTGGTTGACTCAATTTTCAAGCGATTGGGCTGAGGAGGCTCGAATGGTTGAAAGTGAACTGACAGCCGGCACCAAGGTCATCGATTCTAAATTGGGCGTGCGTGCCAGTATGTTTGCGACTCCGACGTTTTTTCTATCTTTGAACACAAAAGCGGAAGAGAATACCGGCGAACTGATTGCAGGAACCATCAAATGGTCTGGAAATTTCAGGTTTGCCTTTGATGTTGACAACAACCATGCCCTTCGCATATCTTCGGGAATCAACCCCTTTGCTTCGGAATACAGTCTTGCACCGGGTAAAGTTTTTACCACACCGGCTTTTGTCTTTACGTTTTCGAATGAGGGTAAGGGTCAGGCAAGCAGAAGTTTGCATGCTTGGGCTAGAAAATACGGACTTAAAGATGGTGAGAAACCTCGTCTGACTTTATTGAATAACTGGGAAACGACTTATTTCAATTTTGATGAGAAGAAATTGACCGAAATGTTTACCCATGCCAAGACATTGGGTGTTGACATGTTTTTGCTGGACGACGGTTGGTTCGGCAACAAATACCCGAGAAGCGGTTCTACCTCTGGTTTGGGAGATTGGCAGGCAACAAAAGCCAAATTGCCCAATGGGTTGGGATTCTTAACGGAGGAAGCAACCAAAACAGGCATCAAATTCGGGATTTGGATTGAGCCTGAAATGATCAATGAAAAAACAGAGTTGTATGAAAAACATCCGGATTGGGTGTTGAGTCTTCCAAACAGGCCAAAACAAACGTATCGTACACAGTTGGTCCTGGATTTGTGCAATCCGCAAGTTCAAGATTTCGTGTTCAAAGTAGTGGATGATATTATGCAAACAGGTAATGGAGTAGCGTTCTTCAAATGGGATTGCAATCGGATGATGACCAGTGCCTACTCTAACTATCTGAAAGATCAGCAATCGCATTTGTTCATTGAATATACGCTGGGTTTGTATAAAGTACTCGACAGGATTAAAGCCAAATATCCGAACCTGCCCATGATGCTGTGTGCCGGGGGCGGGGGACGGGTCGATTATGGTTTTTTAAACTATTTTACCGAGTTCTGGGCTAGTGACAATACGGATCCGTTTGATCGTGTATTCATCCAATGGGGATTCTCGCAGTTTTTCCCGGCTGTTTCCATTTGCAACCATGTCACTTCTTGGGGGAATCAATCCATCAAGTTCAAAACGGATGTGGCAATGATGGGAAAACTTGGTTTTGACATCAATGTAGACGATTTGAAGGAAAATGAACTGAAATATTGTCAGGATGCGGTGGCTAATTACAAGCGATTGAGTCCCGTTATTTGGCAGGGGGACATGTATCGGTTGGTTTCACCTTATGAGGATAGCAGGGCAGTTTTGATGTATGTGAATGATTCAAAGACGAAGTCGGTATTGTTTTCGTATACCTTGCACCCCTTGTATGATCCGAACTACAATTTTGTCAAACTTCAAGGTCTGGACGCCAATAAATCGTATAAAGTGGAGGAAATCAATAGAATGCCACAAACAAGTAGGACTTTTGAAGAAACGGGATCTACATTTTCCGGCGATTTCTTGATGAAAGTGGGATTGAAAGTCTCCGCTTCTACAAAGGAGTCCAGTGTTGTGTTGGAGATTTCGGAGGCTTCCTAAAAATTCAGTTTGCACAACTAAATAAATAAACCTATGAAAAAAAACGTATGCCTTTTAATCCTGCTGACCTCGTTTTTGGGTTACACATTCGCTCAAAATAAGCTTATATTAAAAGCTAAGTATAAACCTGAAACTGCATACAATCAGACTATTGAACAAAGTTCAAAAACGGAGGTATTGTATTCAGGATCGGAAGATTTTTTGAATAAACTGAAAGATAAGGGCATTGTAAACCCGACAATACTGATTCAGCAATCAAAAATAGACGCTATTCTCAAAACAGAGAAGATGGTTAATGATACGCTTTTTCCTTTGACCATAGAGTTTATTAATTCGACTTCAAGTGATGGTAAAAAAGCGATTCCGGACGGGACAATCATTTATGGACATAGCAGCGTTAAAAGTATGCCTACACTTGATTCCATGGTTTCAAAGAATATGGATGAAAGCATTCGGAAAGCATCGCTTCAATTGATGCAAACCATGTTTTCTCAGATTCCATTCCCTGATGATAAAATGGTGCAAATTGGTGATAGTTTTTCTGTTGAAACACCATTGTTGTTGCCTTTGTCCGGAATGACAGTAGCAATGGGAATTACGACGTATTATAAACTTCTAAGTATCATCAACGGTATTGGTAATTTTGATATTGTGCAGGTCTACAAGATGACTTCAGCTAGTCAAGGATTTGATCTTACGGCATCGGGTAGCGGTAAAGGGCAAATGTTTTATGATATCCAAAATGAATTCTATACTAAATATAAAGTGGATATGGAAATATTGATGAGCATGAAAAATCAAACGTTTGCTTTTAACATCAAGACCAATAGTAGTATCATTCAAACAATTGGCATTTCTAAGAATACAAAATGAAGGCTTTATTGCTGACTTTGTTCCTATTGTTTTCAACTGTCCTGGTTTCACAGAATATCGGAACGGTTGATACGAACATTGTTGACAGCATCGGTATAAAGGATAGCCCTTTTGACCATAATTCTTCAAATTCTGCTCGAAATCCAAAGGTGTTGGAGTTCATATCCGTCTTTCCAGGGGGGCAGGATTCCCTTTACTATTTGCTGGAGCATTCATTTGATTACGTTCGGATGAATTATGGCATCAAGCGTGGAAAAATCAGCGTTTATTTTCATCTTGACCGTCAAGGAGCCCTTTGTTACACGGATTTATACGAGTGTCAGGATTTAATGATGGTGAACTTAAAATTACTTGGTGATAAGAAACTCATAAATGATTTAAGAACTATATTTAGAAAGCTTCCCCGTTGGAAGCCTGCGCAATTGGCCGGGAAAGGCATTCCTACAGTTTATGCAATCACGCTTACAATTCCATATACGGACTTCAAATCCATTGATTTGCGTGGGGACTCGACTATTTGCCACGAGGTTGATAGGGCTCCTGATTTTATATTTGGAGAGCAAACGAAATTGATAGATCGAATCAAGGATTTTACTGGACAAACAATAAAATTGCCATTAAAAATGGAATGTAAGGGCACTGTTTTTTATCAGTGTACCGTGGAATGTGATGGGAGTTTGAGCCATTTCAAATTGATTCGAGGAATCAATTCGGTTTGTGATGCTGAGGCACTTAGAGTTCTGCAATGTATGCCAAATTGGATTCCGGCTGAGAAAGAAGGGGAGAACGTTCGGTCATTGGTGGTGATACCTATAGTGTTCTAAAATTTGGTAAATATTTAATAATCAATAGTATGAAAATTGTTGTATTTGGAGCAAATGGAAAAACTGGTTCTTTGTTTGTTGAACAAGCGTTGTCCTCGGGTCATAAAGTAATCGCTTTTGTACGTAGGCTGGATTCAATCGCAATAGAAAATCCAAACCTTAAAATTGTTGTGGGTACCTTGAATGA
>Ga0302207_1000199_pt1 | contig 24373 bp, 34 predicted proteins | sample II_Fen_E2_2_FD_198792 | JGI IMG/M metagenome (GOLD analysis project Ga0302207, IMG submission 198792) | Peat permafrost microbial communities from Stordalen Mire near Abisko, Sweden - II_Fen_E2_2 | ecosystem: Environmental > Terrestrial > Soil > Wetlands > Permafrost | place: Sweden: Abisko...
CGTGAGAGTTCAAGTCTCTCCATCCGCATAATTTATTATATACTATATAAACGCATAATTTATTATATATTATATAAAAATAATATATTTATTCATATAAATAAATATGACAAATATGGAGGAATGGCAGAGTGGTTAAATGCATCTGATTTGAAATCAGAAGAATTTTAAATATAATTCCGTGAGTTCGAATCTCACTTCCTCCTAAATACAAATTACATTTTAATTTTTTGTTTATGTTATACATTCTATAATATTATCTATTCTCATCATATAATCAAAAATTTTTATTCTAAAAGTTCTTTCGATAGAAATATTATTGATGAAAGTGTAAAAGTACTAATTGGTTTAAGTGGGTGGACTACAGATGAAACTAATCAACTATTTGGTAAAAAACATTTTTTGAGAAAATTAGTAGCAACATTTAGTGTAATTCTAGTCATCGTATTAGCTATTTTAGCCAAATTTTTCCCTCTTTTTAATACTAAAGGGTAATGACGAATAGCTTGCCCACATCCAACATAGACAGTACTTAATCGACCACAATTATATCCAATTGTCCGAATATTTGTGTACATAAGTACATTGATTTTATAATTATAAAATATATAATTATATTGTATTAAACTTTCCAATCTATGGAAGCCTGCACTTCTACCCTTTACAAAATTTTTTAAAAAAATAAAATTTATTTATATACATTATAAATTATTATAAATAGATTATATAAATAATCATTTTAATTTGGTTAGAATATTTAATTTAGAGTATTTATAAATTTTTTAAAATATTTACGACATTTTTTTTGAATTGTACGTAACCGTCCATGTTAGCATATAATGTAAAATCCTTACCATATTCTACAAAAAATCCTGGTTTATATTTTAAACCACGTTGTCGAATTAGAATCATACCTTTTTTAACATATTGAAGATTTGCGACCTTTAATCCTAATTTTTTAGCTTGAGAATCTCTATTGTTTTTAGTACTTCCTGTTCCAGTTTTATGAGCCATTATGTATAAATATGTTAGTATACAATTGACGATGTCCTTTTCTTTTACAGTAATTCTTTTTAGGTTTATTTCGTAAAATTAATAGTTTTGGACCTTTAATTTGATTTAGAATTAAAGCAAAAAGTGTTGCATATTTTATAAATGGTTTGCCTATAAAAATTCTTAAATTTTTTCGAATTAATAATACTTTATCTAAAAATATGAAATCACCTATCGTAGATTTTGGTATTAAATTGATATTTAAATATTTACCAGGTGTTATTAAAATTTGTTTGCTTAGGATATATGTAATTACGTACTTCATATTATTATATTTATTTTTTTTTTAAATTTGAACGTTTACAAAAACGTTTAGATGCCTCACTAATTATTGGAAATTTAGGATAAAAAAATAAAATAGCTTGAAGATACGAAATCATGTAGATAAAGCTTATTATTATTACCAAGACTTTAAGAAAATTTTTATCTAAACCTGAACAAAAAAATTCACACCATAAAATTATTAAATAAGATAGCATATCTAATAAAACTAAATAATAATAATTATATTTTATAGGTGTTGAAAATATATTACTAATATATGATGAACGTTTAAAACTAAACATAACTAAACGTGTAATATTAGTAAAAAACCACATATTTTTACCAAGATTGCTAATAATGGGTAGTTTTGGTAACATTTTACCAATAGGAAACAATTTAAATGCAAAAGTAGAAATTTCAGGTGAAAATTTTGTTATAATATTTACAAAAACAGAATAATTAAAAGAATATAATAAAGTTAAACCAATAATATTTAAAAAATGTTTTACAATTTTTAATTTATTTAAATCATTTAAATAAGATATTATAAAAATATAATAAGAATTTTTATTGATTGATTTAATAAAATTAAAAATTTCATTTAAATCGGTTTTGCTTTTAATATCTTTTAATTTATTTTTAATATCTTTTAGATTTAGATACTTTAAATAATTATTTATTAAGTTATTTTTAATATTTTTTAATTTACTTTTGATATCATTTAAATTTATATATTTTAAATAACTACTTTTTAAGTTATTTTTAAGATCTTCTAATTTATTTCTAATATCTTTTATATATATTGGATAATTATTTTTTAACTTCTCTTTAAAATCTTTTAATCTATTTTTAATATTTTTTAAATTCATATATTTTAAATAGTTTTCTTTTAATTTGCTTATAATATTCTTTAACTTGCTTTTTATATATTTTAAATAGTTTTTTGTCATATTTATTTATATGAATAAATATATTATTTTTATATAATATATAATAAATTATGCGTTTATATAGTATATAATAAATTATGCGGATGGAGAGACTTGAACTCTCACGAATCATTTAATTTCACCAGATTCTAAGCCTGGCGCGTCTACCAATTACGCCACATCCGCGTTATTTTTTGGAATGGCGAAAAATGGATTCGAACCATTGACCTTCGGGTTATGAGCCCGACAAGCTACCGAGCTGCTCTATTTCGCCATGACCCCCCCAATCCCCCATAATATATAATATATAATATATTATAGAAATTTTTTACTTGGGCTTAGTAGGATTTGAACCTACATTAGAAACTTAGAAGGTTTCTGTCCTAATCCCTTAGACGATAAGCCCAAAAGGGTTAGACGATACTGGGCTTGAACCAGTGACCCTCTGCTTGTAAGGCAGATGCTCTACCACTGAGCTAATCGTCCTTTTTATCGATGATATTTTTATGTTTTTTATTATAAAAATACTATAAATATAATTCTTTTTAAAATCTTTTATTATAAATTTTTCTTTTAAATCGCGAATAATCGCTAATAGGAATGTTTTTTTTATTATATTATAGAATATATTGGCATGATAAAATTTTAAATGTAAATTCTGAAAATTTTATTAAGTTAAGATTAACATGAGTTTGATCCTAGCTCAGGATGAACGCTGGCGGTATGCTTTACACATGCAAGTCGTACGAAAAAATTTTTATTTTTTAGTGGCGTACGGGTGAGTAATGCGTAAGAATTTGCCTTTAGGAAAAGAATAACAACTAGAAATAGATGCTAATACTTTATAAATCAATTTTTAAAAATTGATTGAAAGAAGAAATTCACCTAAAGAGAAGCTTACGTCTGATTAGCTAGTTGGTAGGGTAAAGGCCTACATAAGGCGATGATCAGTAGCTGGTCTTAGAGGATGGTCAGCCACATTGGAACTGAGATACGGTCCAAACTTCTACGGAAGGCAGCAGTGAGGAATTTTTTGCAATGGGCGCAAGCCTGACAAAGCGATACCGCGTGAGGGAGGAAGGCCTGCGGGTTGTAAACCTCTTTTCTCAAGGAAGAAGTTCTGACGTGTACTTGAGGAATAAGCATCGGCTAACCCTGTGCCAGCAGCCGCGGTAATACAGGGGATGCAAGTGTTATCCGGATTTATTGGGCGTAAAGAGTCTGTAGGTTGATATTTTAAGTCTTTTGTTAAAGCTTTAGGCTTAACCTAAAAAGTGCAAAAGATACTAAATATCTAGAGTATAGTCGAGGTAAAGGGAATTTTCAGTGGAGCGATAAAATGTGTAGATATTGAAAGGAACACCATAAGCGAAGGCGCTTTACTAGATTATTCTGACACTGAGAGACGAAAGCTAGGGGAGCGAGCGGGATTAGATACCCCGGTAGTCCTAGCTGTAAACGATGGATACTAAATCTTACATTATTATAATGTAGTTTTATAGCTAACGCGTTAAGTATCCCGCCTGGGAAGTACGCTCGCAAGAGTGAAACTCAAAGGAATTGACGGGAGCCCGCACAAGCGGTGGAGCATGTGGTTTAATTCGATGCAACACGAAGAACCTTACCAGGATTTGACATGAAGAGAAATTTTTTGAAAAAAAGATGTGCTACGGCCTCTTACACAGGTGGTGCATGGCTGTCGTCAGCTCGTGTCGTGAGATGTCGGGTTTAGTCCTGTAACGAGCGCAACCCTTGTTTCTAGTTAAGTTCCTAGAAAGACTGCCGGTGAAAAATCGGAGGAAGGTGAGGACGACGTCAAGTCATCATGCCCCTTATATCCTGGGCTACACATGTGCTACAATGGATATGACAAAAAGTTGCTTATTTGCGAAAATTGGCTAATCTATAAACATATCCCAAGTTCAGATTGCAGACTGCAACTCGTCTGCATGAAGGTGGAATCGCTAGTAATCGCAGGTCAGCTATACTGCGGTGAATCCGTTCTCGGGCTTTGTACACACTGCCCGTCACACCATGGGAGCTGGTTATGCCCGAAGTTTTATTAATAGAAATAAGATTAAGGTTAAATTGGTAACTATGGTGAAGTCGTAACAAGGTAGTTGTACTGGAAGGTGCGGCTGGATTACCTATTATTTAAATAAAAATGCCATATTATTAATTTTAGTAGATTTTTTTTATATTTTTGGGTTATTAGCTTAGTTGGTTAGAGCATACCCCTGATAAGGGTAAGGTCCCTAGTTCAAATCTAGGATATCCCAACATAAATAATTTTTAAATAAAAATATATATAATCTGGGGATATAGCTCAGCTGGTAGAGTATTGCTTTTGCACGGCAAATGTCAGCGGTTCGAATCCGCTTATCTCCACAGTTATTCTATTGTTACTTAAACACGAATAGCTTATAACGGATCCCTTGGCATTCATATAACTAAAACAAATTATAGCTACTGTTCTAATTTAGAAAGTAAGTATAAGCCTATATTGTTTTATATCTTAAACAAAATATTTTGTTTAAGATAATGTTACCCAACGAACTGAAACATCTTAGTACTTGGAGGAAAATAAAGTAATAACGATTCCCTCAGTAGTGGCGAACGAAATGGGAAAAGTCTAAACAATTTTAGAAATTTGAGTATATTATTGGGTTAATAATTTAGGAATAAGAAACAAATTTACAATTAAATTTAAAAATTAATTGGTCTTTTCGAATAACCAACCAAAGAAAGTGATAGTCTTGTAAATTTATATATATATTAATTGTAAAATAATGTTTATTCCTGAGTAGCATGGGACACGTGAAACCCCGTGTGAATTTGCGAGGACCACCTCGTAAGACTAAATATTCATGAATGTCCGATAGTGAAAAGTACCGTGAGGGAAAGGTGAAAAGTACCCCGGAGAGGGGAGTGAAAAGAACGTGAAATTATAAGCTTACAATCAGAAGAAGAACGACTTAACGTTTAACTTTGTGCCTGTTGAAGAATGTTCCGACGAGTTATGGTTTGTGGCAAGGTTAAAATACATAAAATGTATTGGAGCCATAGTGAAAGCGAGCCTGAATAGGGCGAATAGTCACAAATTATAGACCCGAACCCGCTTGATCTAACCATGTCCAGGATGAAACTTAGATAATACTATGTTGGAGGTCCGAACCGACTAATGTTGAAAAATTAGCGGATGAGATGTGGTTAGGGGTGAAATGCCAATCGAAAGCGGAGCTAGCTGGTTCTCCTCGAAATGTATTTAGGTGCAGCGATTAATGTTTAAATATAGGGGTAAAGCACTGTTTTGATGCGGGCTGGTAACTCGGTACCAAATCAAGGCAAACTAAGAATACTATATGCATAATTAATCAGTAAGACTGTGTGGGATAAGCTTCATGGTCAAAAGGGAAACAGCCCAGATCACCAGTTAAGGCCCCAAAATAATTACTAAGTGATTAAGGAAGTGAAAAGGCATAAATACCCAGGAGGTTCGCTTAGAAGCAGCAATCCTTTAAAAAGTGCGTAATAGCTTACTGGCTTAGCCGTTTTGCGCCGAAAATTTACGGGACTTAAGTAATTTGCCGAAGCTGTGAGATATACATTGTATATCGGTAGAGGAGCGTTTCATAGTAGAGAGAAGTATTAGCGGAAGCGAATATGGACGATTTGAAAGCGAAAATGTCGGATTGAGTAGCGAAAACATTGGTGAGAATCCAATGCCCCGAAACCCTAAGGATTCCTCTGGAAGGTTCGTCCGCAGAGGGTAAGTCAGATCCTAAGAAAAGGCGAATAAGCGTATTCGATGGATAATAGGTTAATATTCCTATACTAATTTTACATTAACATATTTTTAAGGGACGGAGAAGGTTTTCTTAACTAACAATTTTTGGTATAGTTAGCTTATCATTTAAGGTGTTGAAAAATAGCAAAACTATTTTGAGCTAAAATATAAGAAATAAATTAAAATGAGTTTATTATTAAGTTAAATCATACTCTCAAGAAAAGCTTAAAAATATACGTAAAATTATCTGTACCATAAACCGACACAGGTGGGGAGGTAGAAAATACTAAGGGGCGCGAGAGAACCCTCCTTAAGGAACTCGGCAAAATGACTCTGTAACTTCGGAAGAAAGAGTGCCTATTTGTTTTGGCTTTTTAAAACATAGGCTTCAATATCAAGTTCCAAGCAACTGTTTAACAAAAACACAGGTCTCCGCTAAGTTGAAAAACGATGTATGGGGGCTGACGCCTGCCCAGTGCCAGATGGTTAAAGAAGTTGGTTAGATATATATCAAAGCTAATGACTTAAGCTCTGGTGAACGGCGGCCGTAACTATAACGGTCCTAAGGTAGCGAAATTCCTTGTCGGGTAAGTTCCGACCTGCACGAATGGCGTAATGACTTGGAAACTGTCTCAAGGAGGGGCTCGGCGAAATAGCAATGTCTGTGAAGATGCGGACTACCTGCGCCTGGACAGTAAGACCCTATGAAGCTTTACTGTATCTTGATATTGGATTTTGATTTTATTTGTGCAGAATAGGTGGGAGACTTAAACCGTCGTTCGTGAGATACCACTCTGATAAATTTGATTTCCTAATTTCAAATTACTCTTTGAAAGACAGTTTCAGGAAGGCAGTTTGACTGGGGCGGTCGCCTCCTAAAAAGTAACGGAGGCGTACAAAGGTTTCCTCAAATCGATCAGCAATCGATTGTAGAGCATAAAGGCAAATGGAAGCTTAACTGTGAGACAAACAAGTCGAGCAGAGACGAAAGTCGGTCTTAGTGATCTGACGTTACTGTGTGGGAAGGACGTCACTCAACGGATAAAAGTTACTCTAGGGATAACAGGCTGATCTCCCCCAAGAGTCCTTATCGACGGGGAGGTTTGGCACCTCGATGTCGGCTCATCGCATCCTGGGGCGGTAGTATGTCCCAAGGGTTGGGCTGTTCGCCCATTAAAGCGGTACGTGAGCTGGGTTCAGAACGTCGTGAGACAGTTCGGTCCATATCCGGCGTGGGCGTTAGAATATTGAGAGTGACCTTTCTCTAGTACGAGAGGACCGAGAAAGATATGCCGCTGGTGTACCAGTTATTGCGCCAGCAGTAAACGCTGGGTAGCTATGCATAGTTTGGATAATCGCTGAAAGCATCTAAGTGAGAAACCGTCCTCAAGATAAGTATTCTTAAGTCTCGGTAAGACTAACCGTATAATAGGGTTTTAATGGTATAAGTATAGTAATATATTAAGCCAAAAACTACTAGTGACTAGAGTTTAAGTAAATTTAAATCATATTAATTTATAATATTTTTTTGGTGTTAATAGCATAGTTGGAACCACATCATTCCATTCCGAATATGATCGTTAAACACTGTAGCGGCAATAATATTAAATAAGTAATTATTTAAAAAAATAGCACAATGCCAAAATCTTTAATTTTTTAATTTGCAACGCATTTTTCCTCATAGCGCAATGGTAGAGCATTAGACTGTTAATCTAAGGGTTATTGGTTCAAGCCCAATTGAGGAAGTATTTTATATTTTATCTAAAATAAATGATATTTTTGTATTAGTTGTAATTTGTAGAAATACAATATATTCTGGATTATATTGTCCACATTAATAATCTCAATTTATTATCATTTTTATATTGAGTCGAATAGGATTCGAACCTATGTAAGCTTTTGCCAATGGATTTACAGTCCACCCCTTTTAACCTCTCAGGCATCGACCCAATTTTTAATATTTAAAAAAAGAATGTTCTTCTAATAGCTTCGTAGAGTTAATTGAATTATTATTATTTAAATTCTTTAATATAAGATCTTAAAGATCTTATATTGTATATAAAAATCCATAGCTTTTGCACATTGAAAATTTAATTATTGACACGCTATTAGGATCTACTTTAAAATTTTTAAATGAATAAAATTATTTAGATATTTAACTTTGTGTATATTATTATTTTTTATTCGTAAAATTGAAATTACCAGCTAGATTTTATTAATCCAGGTAAAAAACCATTTTGCCCAAAATCTCTTAACATATTTCGAGATAAACCAAAAAATCTATAAAAAGCTCTTGGTCGTCCAGTTTTCCAGCAGCGATTTCTTAAGCGTATAGGAGAGGAATTTCGAGGTAACATTTGTATTTTTTTACATATTAACAACTGTTGATCTATAGTTGTAGTATATAGTTGTTCCTTGAATAAATTATTTCTTATTTGTGAAAATTTATTTATAGATTTTATTTGTTTTTTTTGTCTTTCTATAAAACTTTTTTTTGCCATAATTGTTATTAAATTACATTACCATTTACAATACGATTTATACTATTTTAATAGATATAGTCTCATTTCAATATAGTTCGTATAACTATATAATAATATATATAAAATATAGAAAATATAGAGACATTACTTTTTAAATTATAATATCATATAAAAAATATGTACCAAATAGGACTTATTGGTCGCAAATTAGGAATGACTCAAATATTTACTAATACTGGTATAATGATACCAATTACATTAATTGAAATTCCTCCTTGTACTATAGTACAAAAAAAATTATCAAATTTAAATGGTTATAATGCAATTCAATTAGGATGTTTTAATATAAAAAATAATAAAATATCAAAACCATTATTAGGATATTTTGCTAAATATAATATTAAACCAGTAAAATATTTAAAAGAGTTTAAACTTCAAAATATACAAAATTTTTTTATAGGTCAAATTCTTAGCTTAAAAAATATTGATGAGAATAAAAAATTACAAATAGAAGGCATTACTATTGGAAAAGGTAATGCTGGAAATATAAAACGAAATAATTTTAAAAGAGGTCCTATGACTCATGGGTCCAAACATCATCGATTACAAGGATCTTTAGGCGCAGGTACAACTCCAAGTCGAGTATTTCCTGGTAAAAAAATGGCAGGTAGATTAGGAAATTCTCATTGTAGTATTAAAGGATTATCTATAGTTTATATTAATATAAATAATAATATTTTATTTGTAAAAGGTTCAGTACCGGGAAAATCTGGTAGCATATTACATATTTTACAATAAATTTTTATGAATAATTTGAAAAATATATTTCAAATAAAATATAATAATATTTTATATTTTATACACAAATGTTATAACTTACAGAATAAAAATAAAATTTTATATACGTCTAATACTAAAACACGTGCGGAAATATCAGGAGGAGGACGAAAACCATGGAAACAAAAAGGTACAGGAAAAGCACGTGCTGGATCTAATCGTTCTCCTATATGGAAAGGTGGAGGAGTAACTTTTGGTCCAAGGTATCTAAAAAATAGTCCACGAAAAATAAATAAACAAGAGAAAAAATTAGCAAAAATTTTAACAATTAACATTAAAAAATCTAATTTTATTCTAATTGAAAAATTAGATGAAATATTACTAAAAAAATCTTATGTACAGATATCAAAAATATTAAATGCTATTTATAGTAATTTAAATATTAATTTTTCAATAAAAAATAGTTTATTTATTACGAATAATCGTCTAAATCAGTTAAATAAAAAATCTGAAAGTAAAAAACTTATAAATTTAACAATAGAAAATATATTAAAATCGCAATTAATAATCATTTCAAGTAAATCCTATAAATCTATTTTTAACATTATATGAAAAAAAATATAATTTGGCAAACTCTATTTTTAATAAAAAGCCCTATTAATATATCAAAAAATAATAAAAAAATTGAAAATAATTTTTCAAATTATACTTTTTTTGTGAAAAAAGATATAAATAAAGAAAATATTAAAATGGTAATTGAAATGATTTTTCAAACAAAAATTTATGATATTTATTTTGTAAAACATTCAAATAAAAATCTAAAAAATTTTAATAAAATTGTAATTAAACTAGAATTTAATAAATTTTTACAATATCCTAAATTTTTATTATGATTTTAAAATCGTATAAACCATACACTTCTGCAATAAGAAATAAAATTACAATAAAATATTCATTTATATCTACTGAAAAAAAATTTAAAAAACTTCAAAATAAAAATCATCAATTACAGGGGCGAAATAATACAGGAAAAATTACCTCTCGACATAAAGGTGGGGGCCATAAAAAATTATATAGAATAATAGATTCTTCTCGTAAAAAATATGACATTTCAGGAAGAATTGTAAGAATAGATTATGATCCTTATAGATCTGCTCAAATAGCATTAATTACATATGCAGATGGTATATCTAAATATATAATATGTCCTCAAAATGCAAAACTGGGTGATTTAATTTATTCTACAATTAAGCCTGAATCTATACAAAATTATAATATAGGAAATAATTTTCCTCTTAAATATATGTTATTAGGAATGAAGATTCATAATATAGAAATTATACCAGGAAAAGGAGGTCAATTAGTAAAAGCTGCGGGTACTGCAGCCTATATAATTGCAAAAGATAAAAAATATGTAATTATTCAGCTACCTTCAAACGAAATTCGATTATTAGAAGATAAGTGCGCCGCTAGTATTGGTCAAGTAGGAAATTCAGAACATTACTTAAGAGTTTTAGGTAAAGCTGGTGCTAAACGCTGGTTAGGAATACGACCTACTGTTCGTGGATCTGCCATGAATGCTATTGATCATCCACATGGAGGAGGTGAAGGAAAATCACCCATTGGAAAAAAATCTCCAATGACACCTTGGGGTAAACCTACGTTGGGGTTTCGAACTCGCAAAAAAAAAATTAATGATAAATTCATAATTAAAAGACGATATGCAAATAAATAAAAAAATAGAAAAATTAACTCATTCTAAAAAACCTCCATACATTGCTCATCATTTATTAACAAAAATAAATAATTTGAATTTATCAAAAAAAAAAGAGATAATAAAAACGTGGTCACGAGCATCAATGATAAGTCCTATTATGATAGGGCATACAATTAGTGTGCATAATGGTCGTAAGCATGTTCCTATATATATATCTAACTATATAATAGGTCATAAATTGGGAGAATTTGTAGCTACACGTACTTTTCATGCGCATAAAAATGTAGAAAAAAAATTAAAAAGACGATAATATGCAAACATTTACATATAGAAAAAAATTAAAAATTTCACCAACTAAAGTATTATCTATGGTATATAAATTTAAACAAAAGTATTTATTAGATGTTTATTTAATTATTTTAGAAAGTCCAAATTTAAAATTTAAAAAAATAATACTAAATTTATTTAGAAATATTCTTTCTAATATTAAAGAATCAAATATATATTTATTGGAAGTATTGGTAAATAAAAATATTATCCTGAAAAGGCTCCAACCTCGAGCTAAAGGTCGTGCGTTTAAGATTGAAAAAAAATTTTCAGAATTATATTTTAAATTTTCATTGAATGAAAATTTGAAAACGATAAAACCAATATATAGCCTTAATAAAATTCGCTATTATAACAATCTTTACAATAATTTAAAAAAAATTAAAATATAATGTGGGACAAAAAGTTCATCCAAAACTGTTTCGATTAGGAATTTCGCAAAAACATTTGTCAACATGGTATATTGCCAAGTTAAAGTATGCACAAACTATAAAAGAAGATTATTTAATTAGAAATAAAATATATTCTTTATTGAGTAGCTTTTTTACAATATCTGAAATACACATAGCTCGTATTATAAGTCCTTTAAAGAATAATACATGTATACATATATCCATTAGTGGACAATTAGCGGAGCATAAGCTTTTATATAAAAAAGCAAATGAAATATTTAATGTTAGCAATGAAGTTATTAAAAGAAATGGAACAAAATCAATTTCGAAATTAATTCAATATGAATTACGTTATTTGATTCGTTTATTACAATATTTATATAAAGCAAATATTTATATATCATTGAAATTTATAGAATCTCCTTATGACGATGCTACTTTACTTGCGAAACATATTGGATCACAATTACAAAAACGAATTCCTACTCAACGTATTTTAAAAACAATATTTAAACAAATAAAATTTATGCCTTCAATTATAGGTTTAAAAATACAAATATCAGGTCGTTTAAATAAACAAGAATTAGCACGTATTGAATGGAAGCGAGAAGGAACAATACCTTTACATACATTAAAAGCGAAAATAGACTATGCATTATATCCAGCAAAAACAGCTGATGGTATATTAGGTGTGAAAATTTGGTTATATAAAAATAAATAAAAATTATGTTAAGTCCAAAACGTACAAAATTTAGGAAGATGCATCGAGGAAGATTAAAAGGACGTGCATATCGAAATAACAAATTATGCTACGGTACATATGGTATTCAAGCTTTAGAGCCTATATGGCTAAAATCAAATCAACTTGAAGCTGTTCGTAAAACAATATCAAGATATACTAAAAAGATAGGAAAATTATGGATAAAAATATTTCCAGATAAATCGATAACAGCTCGAGCAAAAGAATCACGTATGGGATCTGGAAAAGGTGCAGTATCACATTGGGTTACTGTTGTAAAACCTGGAATGATTTTATTTGAACTTTCAAATGCTCCAAAAGTATTAGCAGAAAAAGCTTTAAAAATTGCTTCTTATAAATTACCAATAAAAACAAAAATTATAAGCAAAATATGAACATTAAACAAAAAATAGGAATAATAATAAGTAATACTGTAAATAAAACTAAAATTGTTTTAGTAGAAAATAAATATGTTCATCATCAATATAAAAAAATAGTAAAAAAAAGTAAACATTATATGATACATGATGAAAAAAATATTTCAAAATTAGGCGACATAGTTAGTATTGAAGAATGCGCTCCTATATCTAAAAATAAAAATTGGAAACTAAAAGAAATACTTAAAAGCATATGATTCAAGCAAATAGTTTAGTACATGTAGCAGACAATTCTGGTGTAAAAAAATTAATGTGTATTCGTGTTTTGGGTAATAATAAAATATATGCAAAAGTTGGAGATATTATTATTGCTGTGGTAAAAAAGGCATTACCTAATATTGCATTAAAGAAATCTACAATAGTTCGAGCTGTTATTGTTAGAACAAAACAAAGTATTAAACGTAAAGATGGAACCGTTTTAAAATTTGATGAAAACGCAGCTGTTATTATTGGCATGGATAAAAATCCTAAAGCTACACGTATTTTTGGCCCTATACCTTATGAATTGCGTGATAAAAAATTTAATAAAATAATATCATTGGCACCTCATATTATATAAATGGTATGAATAATAAAAAACATTTAAAAATAAAATTCTTCAAAAAAATTTCTAGTGGTAATTATAAAAAATGGATCTGTCGATTCCTATATTTTGATAAAATTAAAATGTTAAATTATGGTATGCTCATAAGTTCAAACCATTTAAAAAGAATTATTATTCATAAATCAAATGTATGAACAATTTTCAGATACTTTATACAAAAATTATTAAACAAAATTTATTAAAAAAATTTGGATATAAAAGTAGTTATCAAGTACCAAAAATTGAAAAAATTGTAATAAGTACTGCGCTAGGATTACGTGCTGAAAAGAGTTCTATATTAAACAAAGAAATAGAAGATTTACGTACTATATCAGGTCAACACCCAATACATACTAAAGCAAAAAAATCTATATCTGAATTTGGAATCAAAAAAGGTTCTATTGTAGGATTATTAGTAACTTTACGAAGAGAAAAAATGTATGCTTTTCTAGAAAAGCTTATTAAACTATATTTGCCACGAATACGTGATTTTAAAGGATTATCTTTTAAGCATTTTGACAAAAATGCAAATTTCAACCTAGGAATTTCAGATAAAACAATATTTCCCGAGTTAGATTATATAAACCTAACAAAAAGTGGGTATACAGTTACTATTGTAACTAGATCAAATAGTTTACATGAAAATTATTTTTTATTAAAGGAATTTGGTTTTCCTTTTAATAATTCTCCTTAATATTAACATTATTATAATATGGCATCTGATTTAATATCAAAATTATTTTCACATATACAAAATGCGTTAGCGGCACAAAACACGAAAATTACGGTACAATATAGTGAGGAAATATTAGCAATTGTAAAAGCTCTTTTTAAGGAAGGTCTTATTAAATCTTATCTTATGATAAATAATCCTTATAAAAAAATTGAAATAGAATTACGTTACATAGGTCGTTGGATTAAAAAACCTATTTTAAATAAAATTTTTAGAGTAAGTAAACCTGGCCGACGTGTATATATAAAAAGCAATGCTTATAGAAAACTCTTTCTTGTTTCTAAAATAAAAAATTATTTATTTTTTATTTCTACATCTAGTGGAATAATGTCTCATCTTCAAGCTTCTAAATGCAGAAAAGGTGGAGAAATAATATGTTGTATTTATTAATATTAATATTCAATTATGTCACGAGTAGGTAACAAACCAATAGAAATACCTGAAAATATAGAATTTGAAATACTAGATAATAAAATTAAAATTAAAGGACCTTATGGCTGTCTATATAAAGAATTTTTATCGATAATACACTTTGAAATAAAACAAAATAATTTATTTATTACACGATTGGTTGAAACTAAAAAAGCAAAAGCTTATCATGGCTTAATTCGTGTCTTAATTCAAAATATAATTCTTGGTGTAACAAAAAATTATGTTAAAATATTACATTTAGAAGGTATAGGTTTTAAATTTTCAAAAGAGTTGAATTTATTAACAATTAATGTTGGCTACACACATCCATTTAAATTTTTAATTCCAGATACATTAAATGTTCAAATAAATTCAACTACAAAAATTCAAATTGCTGGACCTAATAAAGAGGAAGTAACTTTATTTGCAGATTCGATACGAAGAATAAAATTTCCTGAACCTTATAAAGGCAAAGGTATTTTATACGAAGGAGAGCAAATAATAAAAAAAATTGGTAAAACTCGACGCTAAAATAAAAACTTATGAATAAAATAAATACATCAAAAATTTTTAAAAAAAAATATTATTTAAAAAAAATAACACAAAATTATAAAAAATTAAGACTTTCTATACATAAATCTAATAAGCACATAGAGGCACAAGTTATTAATGATGAAATAAGAAAAACTGTGGCATATAGTGGCACATCAGATGCAAATATTGGAAAACTCAGAAAATATTTGAAATATCCATTACAAAAAGCCGCGTATATAGCAGGTCAAATTTTGGGAAATAAATTAATTTGTATTAATGTAAGTGAGGTTGTATTGGATCGAAATACGCTTGTTTTTCACGGATGTATTAAAAATTTTATTTCAGGTATACGTAGTACTGGTGTGAAAGTATAAATTAATTAATAATATGATAGAAAATAAATCACAAAATTTTTTTAAAAAAAAAGCAAAATATATTTTAAAAAAAATTCAAATGGCACGAGTAACGAAAGTTACAAAAGGTGGTCGCAATATAAGCTTTCGAGCTACAATTGCTGTAGCTCGTGTCAAAAATGATAAAAATGGAAGAATGGTAGGATTAGGTATTGGGAAAGCTATTAACTCTAAATTGGCAATAACTAGAGCTATAAGAGCTGCAAAAAAAAATTTAATATATGTACCTTTATCTTTAAACAAATCTGTATTAAATTATATCCATTATAAATTTGGTGCAGTATCTGTTATAATTTACCCTGCTTTATATGAAACTGGAATTATTGCCGGCGGATCTATACGTTCTATATTAGAACTTTCAGGAATAAAAAATGTTTTTGCAAAACAATATGGTGCAAATAGCCCAATAAATAATGCCAAAGCTACTATTTTAGCTTTAGCTAAAATAAATGAAAAAGCAAAAATCAGAAATTTTGCATTTTAAAATTTATTATGAAAGTTTATTCTTCAATAAGACTAAGATGTCAAAAGTGTCGTATAGTACGAAGGTATGGTGTATTAAGAGTTATATGTATTAAAGCTCGCCATAAGCAACGTCAAGGATAATTAATAAAAAAATATGGTAAGAATACTAGGACATAATTTAGCACAAAATAAGGTAATATATGTTGCACTAACATATATATATGGAATTGGTATTTCTAAATCACAGTACATATTAAAACATTTAAGTATTAATAAAATGTTAAAAGTATCTGAACTTTCTGAAATAGAGTTTAGCAAAATTAGAGCATATTTAGAAAATAGTAATTTAAAACTGGAAGGTGATTTGAAAAAAGCACAATATCAAAATATAAAACGTTTAATTGACATTAATTCATATAAAGGAAAGCGTCATTTAAAAGGATTACCAGTTAGAGGTCAGCGAAGTCGTACTAACTCTAGAACGTCAAGACGTCTGGCTATTTTTAAAAAATAACATATAAACTAATATGGTATATAAAAAAAAAATTAAAAAATTTTATACATTTGGAGTTGTTCATATTCGAACAGCAGCACGTAATATTATTATTAGTGTTTCTAATAATTCTGGAGACGTACTTTGCTGGGCATCAACTGGTACTGTTGGATATACAGGGCCAAAAAAAAAATCATTAATAGCTGCATTATCCGTAGCAAAAAACGTTGCAAAACAAGCTCAAGAATACAAAATAGAATCAATTTCTATAGTAATGAAAGGACCAACAGAAAATCGAGAAGATATTATACAAGTATTTAGAAAATCTGGTTTTACTATATTATCAATAAAGAACTTAATATTAGTACCACATAATGGATGCCGACCCCCTAAAAAACGTAAACTATAATGAATATGATTACTTGCGTTGAAAATTCTTTAAATAAAGATAACGAATACTGTTCCCTATTTGTTATAGAACCTTTGAACTTAGGTCATGGAATTACTTTAGGCACTGCTCTTCGTCGAATTCTTCTCTCAGAAATTAGAGGATTAAGTATATCTGCAGTACAAATCGCAGGAGCTCCGCACGAATATGCCGATCTAGAATATATAAGAGAGAATACTATAGAGCTTTTATTAAACCTTAAAAAAATAGTTTTTAAATCTACAAATAGTATTCTAAAATTACCTATTAAAGGTACAATCAAATGTACTGGACCTAAAATTGTTACGGCTAATTCATTATTAACAAATAATGAGAATTTATTAATATTAAATCCTTCACAATATATATGCTCAATAACAAAATTAGAAAAATTAAATCTAAAATTATTTCTTGAAGAGGGACAAGGATATAAATCAGCAAAAGATTTTTCTACAAAATTTGCGACTAACTTAAATGAAAACCAAGGTTCATATATTTTTACAGATAAAAATTATAATCCAATTAAAAGAGTTAATTATAAACTTTTTTTAATCCATGATAAAAACGGGCTTCTTAAAGAATCGCTGATGATAGAAATACATACTAATGGATGCGTAACACCTTTAAAAGCAATAAAAAAAAGTGCGCAAATTCTTCTCGATTTATTTTATCCATTGACATATTAATATGAAAACTTTTTTTCCAAAAAATTATTTTCACATTCCAAAATACTTTTTTTTAGATGCTAATAATAAAATCTTAGGAAGATTTTCAGTGGAAATATCCAAATTGCTTAGAGGAAAAGAAACAAGTTTTTATACTTTAGGTATCAATCTTGGAAATTTTGTAATAATTATTAATTCATATTATATTAACATATCAGGCAAAAAACCCTCAAAAAAATTGTATTATAAAGCAACAAATCGACCCGGAAATTTGAAATATGAAAGCTACAATCAATTAAAAAATCGTTTTCCTTTAAAAATTTTACAAAAATCAATACTTGGTATGCTTCCTAAGACAACATTAGGACGTCAATATTTTCGACAACTTTTTATTTATATATCTAGCCCTTTTAAAATATGAACGTAATTATAAAATCTATAGGTAAGCGAAAAACATCTATTGCTCGTGTAATATTAAAAGAAGGTTTAGGAAGTATTACTATTAATAATAATAAAAGTGAATTTGTAAAAAATAAAACTTTTGAGGAATATTTTGCTCCAAAAGCATATTTAAAAAGTGATTTACTTAAGCCATTATACTTCTCAAAGTTACTTGGTAAGCTAGATATAATTGCATCTGTATGTGGTGGTGGCATAATGGGACAACTAGAAGCAATACGATTAGCAATTACAAAAGGAATTTGTAAATTTAATTTAAAATTTCGTAAAAAATTAAAAAAAAATAAATTATTAACACGTGATTCTCGTATAAAAGAACGTCGTAAATATGGATTAAAAAAAGCTAGAAAAGCTCCTCAATATCATAAACGATAAACTAAAAATATGGCTAAAAAAAATTTACACCCAAAATTATACCTTACTAAAATTTATTGTGACAGTAAAATTATATTAGAACTAAAAAGTCCAAAAAAGGAAATATTTGTGGATGTATGGTCAGGAAATCATCCATTCTATACTGGCTCTAAAAAGCAATTAGATCTTACGGGAAGAGTTGAAAAATTTAAAAAAAAATATAAGAATAATTTTTAATATATGCCTACAATTCAACAACTTGTTCGAAATAATCGCGTTAAAAATAGAAAAAAAGCTAAAACTCCTGCACTCACTAATTGTCCACAAAAAAAAGGTATAGTTACTAGAGTATATGTAACTGCTCCTAAAAAACCAAATTCAGCCCTTAGAAAAGTCGTACGTATTAGACTTACCAATAGATTTGAAGTTACAGCGTCAATTCCTGGAGAAAGTCACAATTTACAGCAACATTCAATGGTACTTATACGTGGTGGACGTGTAAAGGATCTTCCAGGAGTACGATATAGAGTAATACGTGGTACTTTAGATTGCGCTGGTGTTAAAAATCGAAAACAAGGCCGCTCAAAATATGGAGCAGTTCGTATAGTAATAAAACGTAAAATTAAAAAATAAATAAAAAATATATGGCACGACGCATATCTACTAGTAAGCGATTACCAAAAAGAGATTTAAAATTTAGTAATTATTTAGTTAGTATTTTTATAAATCGAATATTAAAAAATGGAAAAAAAGAATTAGCTCGAAAAATTATGTACAAAACTCTTCAACTAATTCAAGCTAAATATCATCTAAATCCATTAATAATTCTTGAAAGAGCTATTGCAAATGTAAAACCTAAAGCTATAATAAAACTATTAAAAAGAAAGAATAAACGTAGCCAAAAAACAACTGTAATACCTGTTCCAATAACAACAGGTAATTTTAAATCCATAAATTTAGGAGTTGCCTGGGTTGTAAAATTTGCGCAAAAACGTCCAGGAAAAAATTTATCATTTAAACTTCAAAATGAAATTTTAGATACGTTAAAAAAATCCGGAAGTGGCGCAATTCGTAAAAAAGAAGAACTAGAAAGAATGGCTGTGTCTTGTATTACTAGCAAAGCATTATCAGAATAATACCAAAAAAATCTAAATTTTATTTTATTTATTATATACTATAATATATGGCACGATTAAAATTCGAAAGAACAAAACCGCACATTAACATTGGAACTATTGGCCATGTCGACCATGGAAAAACTACATTAACTGCTGCAATAACTGCAGTATTATCTACTCTTGGAAATGCAATATTAAAACGTTATGAAGATATTGATGCAGCTCCCGAAGAACAAGCACGTGGAATCACTATTAATACTGCACATGTTGAATATGAAACGGAAGTTCGTCATTATGCTCATGTAGATTGTCCTGGGCATGCTGATTATGTTAAAAATATGATTACAGGTGCAGCGCAAATGGATGGTGCAATTTTAGTTGTTGCAGCCACTGATGGAGCAATGCCACAAACTCGTGAACATATTCTTTTAGCTCGTCAAGTTGGAGTTAAACATTTAGTTGTATTTTTAAATAAAGTAGATCAAGTGGATGATCCAGATATAATAGAATTGGTTGAGTTAGAGTTAAGAGAATTATTAGAAAATTATAACTATCCAAGTGATGAAACACCATTTATTGCAGGATCTGCACTTTTAGCTCTGCAAGCAATAGAATCTAATCCTAATATTAAAAAAGGAGAAAATAAATGGGTAGATAAAATATTTGATTTAATGGATGCTATTGATTCTTATATACCAACTCCTACACGTGAAATAGATAAACCATTTTTAATGGCAATTGAAGACGTTTTTTCAATTACAGGTCGTGGTACAGTTGCAACAGGGCGTATTGAAAGAGGAACCATTAATGTTGGTGATACTGTAGAATTAATTGGATTATTAGATACAAAAACTACTACAGTTACAGGGCTTGAAATGTTTCAAAAAATATTAGAAAAAGGACTGGCTGGTGATAATGTAGGTGTTTTATTGCGAAGTGTACAAAAAAGTGATGTTTTACGTGGAATGGTATTAGCAAAATCTGGAAGTATAAAGCCACATACTAAATTTATAGCTGAAATATATATATTAAAAAAAGAAGAGGGGGGGCGTCATACTCCAATCGCCGAAGGGTATCGTCCACAATTTTATGTACGAACTACAGATGTAACAGGACAAGTATCAGATTTTTATACGAATGATAATAAAGTTCAAGCAGCAATTCCGGGTGATAACATTACTATGCGTATAGAGCTAATTGCTCCAATAGCAATTGAAAAGGGAATGAGATTAGCCATTCGTGAAGGAGGTAGAACAGTAGGTTCTGGTTTAGTCACAAATATTTTAGAATAGATTTATTATGAAAATTTATATTATTTTAAAATCATTTCAAAAAGAACTAATAAATCACACATTATTAAGTGTTATTGAACAATTAAAAAATACTAATTGTAAAATTTTTGGAGTAATTTTTTTACCTCTTAAAATTAAAAAATTTTGTGTACTAAGATCACCTCAAATAGATAATGATTCTAGAGAACATTTAGAGATTCGTACATACAAATGTTTTATAAATACAGATTTGACAACAATTGAACAAATTGATAAATTATTAAAACTAGAAATACCAGAAGGTATTTATTGTAATTTTAAAACTATTATTTGACAAATTATTTTGTTAAAAAAAATACATCTCTGCGGGTATGGTTTAATGGTAAAACTTTAGCCTTCCAAGCTAATTATGACGGTTCAATTCCGTCTACCCGCTAAATTTTTTTCATTAAATAAAATAAGGTATTTTAGCAAATTAATTATAATTTGTGTTAATAGGGGATTAATCTGGTATAAAAATAACGCGTATGTGAAATACATGACAAATACAACTATAATATAAAACCACACTGCACTAAATATAATTAACAAAAATTCTATAGGAAACAAGTTAAATGATGGCCCTATTAATTTACTAATAATTGTAAGAAGACACTCTTTTATTACATATGCGAGAGTGTACCCGAAACCATAGATAACAAGGTAAATTATAATCATCAAATCTATAATAAGATCTTTATTGAAAAAGACAAAAGTGAATATAAAAACAAATTTCAAAAAAAATAGTAAATTTGTCTCTTTTTCAAATTCAAAAAATGCAAAGATTTTTTTATTTTTAAGAGATAATATCAATTTAATTAAGATTACCTCTAGAATTACAGGGCTTACGAGGCGAATTATAACATCTAAAAAATTTAATTTTGCAATCGAATTTAATATGCCCGTGTCTTTGATAACGCATTGTAAATCAAAAAGTGCGCTCGATATTATACTACAGCATTCAGCATAACTTGTATAAAATTTAGATTCCGCAGACGTATAAACATTTTTTAAAAAATTACTTATTTTTTTAAATTTAGTTTTTTTTTCATATAAATTTGGATAATTTTTTTTTATATTTTGATAATATTTATCCGCTTGCATATCTATGGTTTTTACGGTATCAATATCTTTCATCTTTTTAGGTAAATTCTCTAATTTAATTTGTTTAGACGTAAAAAAATTAGGTCGTTTAAAAAAATCAGGTCGAATTTTGGCTTTGCTGACATCACTATTAACATCGAGCTTGTTTAAGTTACTTAAGTTAAATTTAATGTCGTCCAGTCGAGATTTAGCTAAATTTAGCTGAGTCCTTTCAATTTTCATTTCCTCTAATCTTTTTTCTATATTTTGCATCTCTATTCTATTAATTTTTGCATCAATTTTTGGACTGAAAAAACCAAAACCATTATCCGGACCATCCGGACCGATCTTTATTTCTTCCTTTTTAAAATTTTTTATTTTTAAAAAATTTTTATTGTTTTTTATATCATTCAATACGTCAGATAATTCTTCTCCATCAGAGGAAGAAGAATTTTTTTCCCTTAAATTTTTAATTAAACAGATTACAATATAAAGCATAAAAATTTTAATTTTTTTTTTAGATTTAGTATAATATTATTAAATATATTTTTATTATATAAAATAATACTGAAAATTTGTCAAATTTTGTGCTTATATTTTGTTAATTTTTCAAATTTAGAATTTTTTTTTAAAAAAATTCTAAATTACATTGGTATAGGCGGATAGACTGCGATTAAATTCTAGATGGTTCAACTCTAAATGTTAGTTTAAATAAAATACTTTTATTAATTTATTTTTTTAATATATAATAATATTGACTTCACTTAACCTAGAAATGGTTAACAGTTTTCGAATACCCCCAAGGGAATTCGAATCCCTGTTTTTTCCGTGAAAAGGAAGTGTCCTAGGCCCCTAGACGATGGGGGCTTAGAGTAGGCTTCGGGATAGTAAGATTTGAACTTACAGCCTCCTGCTCCCAAAGCAGGCACACTACCAAATTGTGCTATATCCCGATAATAACTTGAATTATTATCGTGAGTTACCCGGGACTCGAACCCGGAACATTTTGATTAAAAGCCAAATACTCTACCACTTGAGTTAGTAACCCAGTGGCGGGATTGACGGGACTCGAACCCGCAGCCTCTGCCATGACAAGGCAGTGCTCTAACCAATTGCGCTACAATCCCTTTGGGATTTTAGGAGAAAGAGGGATTTGAACCCTCGATATATAATTTATAATATATAATAGATTAGCAATCTAACGCATTCAACCTCTCTGCCATTTCTCCATATTATTAGTAAATAATATGGCTCTAGTAAGCTTTGAACTTACGACCTTGGGTTTATGAATCCCAGACTCTAACCATCTGAGCTATAGAGCCTAAATATTGTTATTTTATAACAACTTTAGCACCTGCTGTCTCTAAATCTTTTTTAAGACGATCACATTCATCTTTTTCTATATTTTCTTTTATAATTTTAGGCACATTATCTATTATTTCTTTTGACTCTTTTAATCCTAAACCTGTAATATTACGAACTACTTTTAAAATTGCTATTTTATTAGCTGTTGGTACTTCATTTAAAAGTATAGTAAATGAAGTTTTTTCTTCTTTTGGGCTTATATCTTTATTAGTTTCTATCGAACTAGAGGTAATTATGTTAGAAATTGTAGTTGGCATTGATATGCTGCTATCAATATTAAAAGTTTTTTCAATTTCTTTAATTAAATCGTTTACTTCTAGTAATGTTAAATTTTTAAGTTCAGTTATTATTATATTTATTTTATTCATAATTAATTTATAGCTTTTTTATATAGAATTTATATTTATTTGAACTGAAGGGCTCATTGTAGTACAAATATAAAAAGATTTTATGTATTTTCCTTTTATTCCAGATGGTTTTGTTTTTTCAATTGAATCATATATTGCTAATAAATTTTCAAGTAAATGCTCTTTTTTAAAATCTATTTTACCAATAGAAGTATGTATTATTCCGGATTTATCTGCTTTGTATTCAATTTTTCCTTTTTTATATTGTGAAATTGTATCTTCAATATTATTTGTTATCGTTCCTGATTTAGAAGAAGGCATTAACCCTTTAGGACCTAATATGTGACCTAATTTTGCTAATTGTGGCATTACATCTGACGTTGTTAATAATATATCAAAAGCTATAATATTTTGAGATATGTCATGCAATAAATTTTCATAACCAACTATAGTAGCACCAGCATTTAAAAATTTCGATTTATCACTTTCTAAAGATAAGACTGCAATTTTTCGATTTTTATTAGAATTATAAAAAGGTAAAACAACATTAGAACGTACTTGTTGATATCCTGATTTTGTATCGATGTTTAAAGATATGTGACTCTCAACAGTTTCTACAAATTTAGTTGTTCCAAATTTTTTTATTAAATTAATTCCATCTACAATAGAATAAGATGAATTTTTAACATAATTTTTTAAGTTTTGATA
>Ga0302207_1000201_pt1 | contig 24230 bp, 24 predicted proteins | sample II_Fen_E2_2_FD_198792 | JGI IMG/M metagenome (GOLD analysis project Ga0302207, IMG submission 198792) | Peat permafrost microbial communities from Stordalen Mire near Abisko, Sweden - II_Fen_E2_2 | ecosystem: Environmental > Terrestrial > Soil > Wetlands > Permafrost | place: Sweden: Abisko...
AGTTTACCTAGGTGGTAATATTGGCGTTGCTCCTTTTACTTTTATTGACGAGGTTCAAGAAGATTCTTATGTAGTTTTAGAATTATCTAGTTTTCAATTAGAAGATTTTAAAATTAGTCCACGCTACAGTATTTTAACTAATTTATTTCAGGAACACCTAGAACCAGCCGATCCAAATAACCCTAACTATCATAAAACTTTCGAAGATTATAAGGCCGCTAAATTAAATATTGCTAAATTTCCTGAGAACGAACTTTTTTTAACTCATTCTAGATTACGCGGACTAGCTTCAAACGACAAGGCTAAATATTTTGATACTTGTGATTATCCAAGCAAATTAGCGGGCGAATTTAATAAAGAAAATATTGCCGCCGCGGTTATGCTAAGTGAAATTTTGGGCATTGATACCAATACTATTAAAAAAGCAGTGGCTAATTTTAATGGCTTACCTCATCGCTTAGAAAAAATCGCTGAAATCAATGGGGTGGCTTACTATGATAATAGTTTTTCTACGACACCAGAGAGCACCATCGCTGATATAAAATCTTTTCCAGGCGCCATAATGATTATGGGTGGAGCTGATAAAGGAGCTGATTTTAAAGAGTTGGCTCAAGAAGTAGCTAGGAGTGCTAAATTTGTAGTTCTATTTAAAGGTGATGCTACTCCCAGACTTAAAATGGATTTAATTCATGCTAACTTACATGCCAATAAAATAACCATTGCTGGTAGCATGGAAGAGGCTGTTAAAAAAGCTAATGTTCGAGCTAAAGAATTAGAAGCGACTACTATATTACTTTCAACCGCTTGTGCTAGTTTTGGTTTATTTAAAAATTATAAAGAGCGTGGTGATTTATTTCAAAAATATGTTAAAGAGCTCGAATAATTTAATTGGTGTTTTTGATTCCGGCCTTGGCGGACTCTCTGTGCTTAAGAGATTTTTAAGCAACGTGCCTGGTTATTCTTATATCTATTTGGGTGATAATGCTCGCGTGCCTTATGGCAATAAATCACCAGAAACAATTTACAATTACACCGTAGAGGCCGTTGATTTTTTGTTTAAACAAAATTGTCATCTAGTAATTATTGCTTGTAATACTGCTTCCGCTCAAGCGCTTAGAAAACTACAGCAAGAATGGCTACCAAAGCATTATCCTAATCGTCGAGTGTTAGGCGTCATTAAACCACTGGCTGAAGCGGCTGCTAATAACAATTTTAAAAAGATTGGTATTATCGGTACCACCGCTACGATTAATTCCGAAACTTATCCTAAAGAAATTCATGAATTAAATTCAAAGTTAAAAGTTTATGGACAAGCGGCCCCATTACTTGTACCTTTAATTGAAGATGGCCGAATTAATAATCCAGAGACAAAATTAATTTTAGAATCATATTTAAAGCCACTTCAAGTAAAAAAAATTGATTCTTTAATTTTAGCCTGTACTCATTACCCACACCTAGAAAAAGAAATAAAAAAAATTCTTGGTGAAAACGTAGTCGTACCTGATACTGGAAAAATTATTGCCGCCAGTTTAACAGATTATTTAAGTAGACATAAAGAACTTAAAATTACTAAAACTAAAACTAGTTGTGATTTTTATACGACTGATAATCCAAAGATGTTTAAGGACTTAGCAGAGAAATTTTTAGGTCAGAAAATAAAAAAAGTTCAGCAAATTGAATTATGATTATATTTATTTACGGTGCTGATACTTATCGTAGCCGTCAAAAACTAAACGAACTTAAAGATAAATTTGTCACTGAGATTGATATTAATTCTCAGAGCCTTGTAGTGCTTAACGGGGCTACAGTTACACTAAAAGAAATTGGTGAAAAAATAAGTACTGGTTCATTATTTGTTAAAAAAAGGATGATTGTACTTGAAGATATTTTTGATAACAAAAGTGAAAAACTTTTTACCGACCTAGCTGCTTTTTTAAAAAAACGTGACGAGGCGGCTAAGACCGATGAAGATAATATTATTATTTTCCGCGATGGTGATTTAAATAATAAAGACAAAAAATTAAAAAAGGACGCTCAAAAATTATTTACCTTTTTACTCTCTCAAAAATACGTTCAAGAATTTAAAAATTTAAGCGGCACTTCACTTAATGATTTCATTAAAGATGAAGTTAAAAAATTGGGTCGTCAAATTGAGGTAGCCGCTATTAATACTTTAATTAATCGCACTAACGCTGATTTATGGCGTCTAAGCTCAGAACTACATAAATTAGCGATGGCTATTTCTGAAAATGAAACAATTACTGATGCTGAGGTAAAACATCAAGTTGTTGGTACTTATGATGAAAACATTTTTTCTTTAACTGACGCTATATCAGCTCGTAATAAAAAACTAGCCTTAACAATTTTAGAAGAACAATATATCGCCGGACTTAGCGAGGATTATATTTTAAGCATGTTGATTCGCCAGTTTAAAATAATGCTACAAGTTAAAAGTGCGGTAGTCGCTAATTTAAGTCCTAATCAAATTTCCACCGATTTAAAACTACACGCCTACGTAGTTAAAAAAAGTTTAAACCAAATCTCTGGATTTACACTTGATACTCTAAAAGAAAATTTAAATTATCTAGTGTCCTTAGATTTTGGCAGTAAAACCGGACAAAAAGATATTAAAGCGGAGCTATCACTATTTATTTCCAAATTATAAGACTATTGACAAAAGTATGTTTGTATAGCATACTTTTTTTAATTCTTTAAAAATAAAATACTAACCCAAAAAAATAAATTAAAATGAAAAACTTCAGATTATTACTAGCTTTAATGCTAGTTGTTTTAATTTTTAGTAGTTGTGTAAAGAAAAATACCAGCTGTAACGATCACACCATTAAGGTAGAGTTTATTGAAAACAATTACTTGGTTTTAAACCCATGTAATATTACTATTAATTCTTACAAGAATCCCCGAAATATTTTTTTGGAGATCAAATCACTTAATGATAATCAGACTCGAATGACCGCTAATTGGTACAAAAAAACTAATGGCGTTTATCAACTCTTTTGTTTAAATGATACCGGCCGAAAATTAAATCAAAATTTAGCTTACGAAGTTATTGATACTTTAAATTTAAGTAAAGAAATTATTAATTATCGAAATGCCAATGTTGATTCAATTGATCTGGCTTATCAAGGAAAAACTATTTTATTAAATAGGGACATTAAACGAGAACATTTAAAGGATTATTGGTGGACCAAAATGACAGTAACCAGTGAAGACTCTGTTTTAAGATATAATCCTGAAACTAAAAGTTTTTACAAAAGCACAACTTATCGAGTGACTAAAATAAAAAATGATTTTGGTCCGATAATTATTCTTGCAATATTTTTTCTGTTAACTGTGGTAATTTCCTTAAAAGAAAGACTTAAATGGCTTAAAAAATCAAGAGAATATATTTTTAATCATGATTTTTTTGGAATAATAACAGCAAATGATCACAAGCTAAATTCATTGTTATTGTTTATAATCGTTTCCACATTTAATCTTGTTTATGGTTTATGGTTGATTAAAGACAATGTTATAGCCATCTTAGTATTTGCAATTTTAACTGGTTTTTTAGCTAGACTTATATTTTGGTTAGATCAAATAAAGTTTAAAATATTTAAAGATTTTAACTTTAATACATCATTTTCTATAATGCTAATTTCAGTTATATACGCCTTAATAATCTGTTTAGCTGGACTACCTCAAGAATTTTGTTATATCACCTCAATAATTGTCGTTTTACCTGCTCTTTTGGATGCTATTTTATTTACAATTGAACAGAATAAACTAAAAAGATCACAAGATAAAAAAGCTTGGTATGAAAAAATTGAGAAGTAAACTAGAAAGCCTAAAGACCCGAAACAATTCGGGTCTTTTCTTTTTAAATTAGAGCCTTTTCACTCTTGCCTTTTTCTTTTTTCTTTGTTATATTCTATTAAGAGTTTGACCAACCCTATTTTTATTTATCGAGAGTCAAAATAAATTAGCTAAGATTACGGGCAATTAGCTCAGTTGGTTAGAGCGCTACACTGATAATGTAGAGGTCGGAGGTTCGAATCCTCCATTGCCCACCAAAAATTGTGAATTTTACAATTTAAGTATCGCGGGGTAGAGCAGTTGGCAGCTCGTCGGGCCCATAACCCGAAGGTCGTCGGTTCGAATCCGACCCCCGCAACATAACTTTTTTAATTAAAAGTAATGGGCCTCGGTAGCTCAGTGGTAGAGCAAAGGATTGAAAATCCTTGTGTCGTCAGTCCGATTCTGACCCGGGGCACAGAATTTTTTATAACGGGGTGTCGTATACCGGTAGTACGCATGCTTTGGGAGCATGTTGACTGGGTTCAATTCCCAGCACCCCGACATTTTTGGCTAAAATGCCAAACAACTCTAAGATTTAGCCCTTGATTTTTATTTCAATTTATGCTAGAGTCTTTGAGTAATAATTAACGAAATTTTATTTAAAACTCTGTATGCCAAATAAGAAATCTGCTAAAAAAGAATTACGTAAGAATATTAAACGTAATATTGAGAACACAAAAGTAAAGAATGTGATGAAAAAAGCAGTTAAAACTAGCGTTAAAGCAATTGCTGCTGGTGAAAAACTAACTAAAGAAACTATTTCTTCTACTATTAAAGCGATTGATAAAGCTGCTAAAAAAGGCGTTATCAAAAAGAATACTGCTGCTCGCAAGAAATCTCGCTTACAAAAAAAGATTAACACTTTAAAATAATCTATAATTTAGACTTTTTCTTGGATACGACGTGGGATTCTACCCCATCGTTTCTCGGTAAAGCCCACAAAAACAATGTTAGATAAAAAGATTAAAGAGAAAATTATCAAAAAGTTCCGTGTTCATGACACTGATACTGGTTCAACTCAAGTTCAAATTGCTATTTTAACTGAAGAAATTAAGGAATTAACTGAACATTTAAAGCAGCACAAACATGATTACTCTTCCCGCCGTGGTTTACTTAAGAAAGTTGGCGAAAGACGTAAACTTTTGAAATATTTACAGAAAGAGAACGAAACTCAGTTCAGAGAATTAGCAGAAAAATTAAAATTAAAGATTGCCAATAAATTAATCGCCGAAGAAGAGGAAGCAAAATTGAAAGAAAAGAAATATGCTCCAGCTGATGGCGAAGAAACTATCGAAGAACCAAAAGATTTGGTTGACGAAGTAATCGAAGAATAAGCAATCAAAAAGCATACGGTTTACAATCTATATGATTAAACATAAAGAACAGAGAGTCGGAATTTTGGTGGATGTATCAAATATGTATCATTCTGCCAAGAATTTGTATAACCGTCGCGTAAACTTCCAACAGATACTTACACAAGCAGTGGCTGATCGAAAATTAATTCGGGCCACTGCTTATGTTATAAAGAGCGACAATGAGGACGAAATGCCTTTCTTTGAAGCTTTAAGCCAACAAGGTTTTGAAGTTAAAATGAAAGGACTACAGACATTTGCTGGTGGTGCTAAAAAAGGAGATTGGGATGTCGGAATTGCCATTGATGCCATTAAACTAGCTGATAAATTAGATGTTATCGTTTTAGTTTCTGGCGATGGTGATTATTTGCCACTAGTTTCTTACTTACAAAACAACAAAGGTTGTTTAGTAGAAATTATGGCATTTAGAAAAACTTGTTCCTCACAGCTTATTGAAGAATCGGATGACTTTATTGATTTATCCGGGGATAAGAAATTTTTAATTGGAAAAAAATAACCTTGTAGCCACATCATCAAGGTGTGGCTATTTTGGTTTTTTATATATAACGATGCGCTGGTTGGTAAATAGATAGCGCTGTAATTACTTACAGTTCTGTAATTTACCCTCCAGCCTCAACAAACAAATGTTAAATGAAAAAGTGTTTAAGACACAGTGGTTGGGTCGCGAACTTAGTGTAAAAACTGGTCGCTTAGCTCTTCAAGCTGACGCTTCAGTTCTTGTCCAATATGGCGAAACTGTGGTTATGGCTAACGTTGTTCAGTCTAAATCTGAACGTGATGGTGTTGATTTCTTCCCTTTAATGGTTGATTTCGAAGAAAAACTTTATGCTGCTGGAATTATCAAAGGTTCTCAGTGGGTCAAACGCGAAGGTCGTCCAACTGACCAATCCGTTTTAACTGGTCGTATGATTGACCGCGCGATTCGTCCATTATTTAATCAAGACGATAAGCGTGATGTTCAGGTTATTATTTCTGTTTTAGCCGTTGACCAAGAAAATGATTACGATATTGTATCATTACTTGCTGCTTCAGCTGCACTATCTATTTCTGGCATTGAATGGGCCGGACCAATTGGTGGTATCCGCGTTGGTTTAATTGAGGGCGAATTTGTTTTCAATCCAACTTACGAAGAACAAGCTAAAAGCAGTTTAGATTTAATTGTATCTGGAACAACCGACCGTTTAATTATGATCGAAGCGGGTGCTAATGAAGTTCCAGAAACTACTATGGCTGATGCCATTATTGCTGGTATGAAAGCAATGAAGGGTGCAATTGATTTATTCTCTGAACTTAAAGCAGGTATTACCCCTCACGAAAAAACTGCTAAACAAGTCCTAAAGACTCCTGAAGACTTAGCTAAAGAAGAGGCTAAAAAAGAATTATTAGCTACTAGCGCTGAGTGGTTAAAGAAAATTATTCCAACTATTTTATTTGAAAAAATTTACTATACCAAGACTGAACGTAAAGGTGCTGTCACTGAAATCAAAGCTCAATTAGACAAATATTTGTTTGATGCTGGTGTTGATAAAGATAGTCGTGGCTACGTTATTAAAAAATTAGTTGAAAAATTAGTTGATGAAGAAATTACTCGTTCTATCATCGAAGAAAAACGTCGTGTTGATGGTCGTGGTATCACGGAAATCCGTCAATTACTAGCTGACACTTCTCTTTTACCTCGTGTTCACGGTTCTTCTTTGTTCTCTCGTGGTGAAACCCAAGTTATGGGTGTAGTTACACTTGGTGCTCCTGGACTTGAACAGTCTTTAGAAGGTATTGAAGGTGTTAGTAAGAAACGTTACATGCATCACTACAACTTCCCTCCATATTCTGTGGGTGAAGCAGCTCCACTACGTGGCACTGGTCGTCGCGAAGTTGGTCATGGTGCTCTAGCTGAAAAAGCTTTAATGCCAGTTATTCCTACAAAAGAAGAATTCCCATACGCTATTCGTGTGGTATCTGAAACTTTAGGTTCCAATGGTTCCTCCTCAATGGCTTCTACTTGTGCTTCCACTTTATCCTTAATGGATGCGGGTGTGCCAATTAAAAAGCATGTAGCGGGTATCGCTATGGGTCTAGCCTCTGTTCCAGATATGAGCCGATGGCAAGTTATTACTGATTTACAAGATTTAGAAGATGGTGATGGTGGTATGGACTTTAAAATTACTGGTACTGACACTGGTCTAACTGCTATTCAATTAGATACTAAGACTATTGGATTAGACGAGGCCATTATTCGCCAGACTTTGATTCAAGGACGTGAAGCTTTGAATCAAATTTTAGAAGTTCTAAAAGAAGCAATTCCAGCACCACGTGCTGAGCTTTCTAAACACGCTCCAAGAATTATCAGTTTCAAGGTTGACCCAACTAAGATTGGTGCAATTATTGGTTCTGGTGGAAAAACTATCAATGGTATTATTGAAGAAACTGGTGTTTCAATTGATATTGAAGACGACGGACTAGTTATGATCTGTGGTACTGATGTAGCTATGGTTAACTTAGCAGTCGCTAAGGTTCAAGAAATTGTTAAGGTGTTTGAAGTTGGTGAAATTATTAAAGGTAAAGTTGTTCGTTTAATGGACTTCGGCGCTTTCATCGCTTTAAATTCCAATCAAGACGGTATGGCTCACGTTAGTGAACTTGCTCCATATCGCATTAATAAACCAGCTGATTTCGTTAATGTTGGCGATATTGTTACTGTTAAGATTAAAGAAATTGACGACCAAGGCCGTATTAATCTAACCTTAAAAGGTTTAGAAGAAAATATGCCTTTATGGAAAGATGAAAAGGGTAAATCAACTGATACTGGCTCTTTTGGCGGTAGTCGACCAGGTGGTTTTACAAAGCGTCCAGGTAGTTTTGGTGGTCCAAGAACTGGCACCCCAGCTCCTCGCGTCTAGCCATTGACTTTTTAAAGTCTTTACGTTAGAATTTGGTTATTAAATCAGCATTTTAAGCAATTAAACGGTGTCTCGAATCTAAGAGTCAGATACGCGTTTCAAAGATTATGTTAACTATAAAATTATCGAAACTTGGTAAAAAAAACAAAAAAGTGTTCCGCGTTATCATCTCCGAAAAAGGACGTGATCCATTTGGTAACTCTTTAGAAATTCTTGGTTCTTATGATCAATATCATAAAGATTTAAGAGTTAAAGCAGACAGAATTAATTATTGGATTTCTAAAGGAGCTCAAATGACTCCAACTGTTAACAATTTACTTGTTGGCCATGAAATCGTTGAAGGTAAAAAAGTAGTTGCTTCTAAGAAGGGTGTTGTTTCTGAAAAGAGACAAGGTCAACTTAAAGCTAAGGCTGACAAAAAGAAAAAAGCTGAAGCCGCAGCCACTGAACCAGTCGTAGAAGAAGTTGTTGAAGCTACGCAAGATGTAGTTGAAGAAACAGTTGCATAAGCAAGCTGTTACTTGTACAATAGCAGTATCAACTCTACTCATTTGAGTAGTTAATATAATTAACAATTATTTCTTTCAAACTTGATGTTAGTCATCAAACATTTGTAAGAAAAACAAAAGTATGGAAGCTCAAGACAAGCAATTCTTAGAAACCATTGTTAAACAGATCGTAAGTAATCCTGAAGATGTTAATGTAGAAAGAACCGTAGATGAAATGGGTGTTCTACTAACTCTTAAGATTAATCCAGCTGACATGGGTTATGTCATCGGTAGAAAAGGACAGACTGCTCAAGCAATCAGAACTTTATTAAAAATTGTTGGTGCTAAAAACAACTCCCGCGTTAACCTAAAGATCTATGATCCAGAGGGCGGCAAACGTCATGAAAGACCAATGGCTCAAGAAGATAATTCCGGTTTGGATATCGACACTTCCGCTATTGATGATTTAAATATCTAAAACATTTTTACATCTTAGATAAGAAAAGTCCCGTTCTAAAAGCGGGACTTTTCTGTTATAATACCTATATGAAATTCCAAGCCATTTCCATTTACCCAAATATGTTTAACTCTTACCTCGGTGAGGGTATTTTAAAACGGGCCTTAGATAATCGTATTATTCATTTTACCGCTCGCGACTTACGTGATTGGTCAACCGATCGTTACAAAAGTGTTGACGATACTCCTTATGGTGGTGGTGCAGGAATGTTAATGAAGATTGAGTTATTATATAACGCCTTAGAAGAAGTAAAAGAAAAATATAACACTGAAGCATCTAAAAGAAAAATTATTTTATTATCAGCTAGCGGCAAAACTTGGAATCAACAAATGGCGAAAGAATATAGTAAGTTAGATGAAGTTATTTTTGTTTGTGGTCGCTTTGAAGGGGTAGATGCACGCATTTCCCACTTCATTGACGAAGAAGTCTCTGTTGGTGATTACGTGCTCACAGGTGGCGAATTACCAGCCTTAATCATCATGGATTCCATTACTAGATTATTACCGGAAGCTCTTGGTAATAACGAAAGTTCACTCGATGAATCACATAGCGAAGAAGGAGTTCTTGAATATCCTCAATATACCAAACCAGCCGTCTTTGAAATTGACGGTCAAAAATATCAGGTGCCAGAAGTTTTAACGAATGGTAACCACGCCGAAATTGCTAAATGGCGAAAAGCCAATCAAAAGAAAAAATAAATAAAAAAGACTTAGATATTTTCTAAGTCTTTTTTATTTATTTTATATCTTGATAACTATATTTATCTAAAAATGGTCTTAAGGTTTTTATATTATAACGACATAAAAATCCACCAGCCACTTCTTCATCTTCAGTTACTTCGGCTAGACAAAAATCGGGCATTACGAAAGCTAGAGAATCTTCAATATTTTTAAATTCAAAATCAATTAAAACTAAACCAAATAAATCATCTAAAAAAATACTGATCTCGGCATTGTTATAATAATAACGAATCTTATGAGACTGATTAGCTGGAATATTTTTAAAAGCTAGAAACTCGCCTTCACTTATACTAATGTTGTGCTCCATTTGCACTGAGGCATTATTTTCGTCTAACTGAACCTTTTTAGTGATTTCGTATTTGTCATCAGACTTTCTAATTCTTAATTTAGAGTGAATAGCATCTTGAGGAATATAATAATCAATAATTTCATGAGACGGAAAATTTTTAAGATCATCTGGTAAATATTTAGCTAAAAACGTGCGTTCAATTTCTAAATCTTGGCTCATAAATTATTTTTTAAATTATAATCTAATTATAGCTCACCTTTAAACTATCTTCCAACCGTTTTCTGTTTTTATAATATGTCCATCGATAACAAAACCAGAGGCTTTAGCATGCCCGCCGCCGCCTAACTGTTGAGCTAAACTAGAAATATCAATATCTGATCGTGAAGTTCTTAAACTCCCTTTTATCCGCCCTTCTCGTTCTTCACGAAGAAGCATAATTGCTTTAACGTCCGACAAGGTACTTAAGAAACCAGCGATATCACCATAAACATCATAATTTAAATAACGTTCAATGTCTTCAGTAGTTCCAAGTTTTAATAAATTATCAATATCATCTTTAGTGATAACCGAATAAGCTAAATTATAGTCCTCATTAATACACAAATTTTCCATAGTTATGCCCCATAATTTCATAGTTAAAATATTTTGATTATGAATGGTATTATTTACGATTTTAGGAAACTGCGCTCCATAATTTAACATCTCCGAAGCAATCGCAATATTAATATTGGTAGAACTGGAATATAAAAAATTACCAGTGTCAGTTAAAATTCCAGTTAGAATACAATTAGCAAAATTTTTATTAAAACTAACTTTATTTTCTTTAAGCAAATTATAAATAACTTCCACAGTAGCCGCCTTATCAGGTTGTCTAATTTCTAAATCAGCATAGTCATCTATTTTGGGGTGGTGATCGAGTTCAATAATATAAGGGCGTTCAACTGTTAACTGCACCTCTTTAATTTCAGTTTCCAAATTAGTACGTGACATCGCTCCACAGTCAACAATGACCATTACATCGTAAGCAGTTAAAGGTAAAATATTTTCTTTATTAGATTTAATATTGGACTCGTGAGTTAAATAATTAAAAACGTTAATTTTTTTATCATGACAATAAGCATCAACTTTAACATTTAACAAAGAAGCTAATTCTAGAAGAGAGCACACCGAAGACAAGGCATCACCGTCAGGATTTACATGACTTACAATTAATAAGTTACGAGCATTTTTTATTTTAAGATAAGCTTGTTGATATTTTAAGCTATAATCCATAATCTGATATTTTAGTTTTAACCCCTAATTATATGCCTTAAATTAAAAAAAGTCCAGAGTGTAATCTCTGGACTTTTTGAAGTATTTTTATTTAAAATTGGTAAATCTCAACGTCATCATCTTCCTCTTTCTTCTCAATTTCATCTAAATTATTCATGAAATTTTCAAGCACGGCGGCTTTTCTTTCGGTTGGGTCAAATTCAAATCGTAGGCGAGGAATCTGGCGAAGTCTAGTTTTCTTAGCTAAGATGCTAGATAACATACCAGCTGATTTTTTTAATTTTTCAAGCGCTGTACCTGCTAAATTATCTGGCAGAACAGAAACTCCCACTGTGGCAAATTTCAAATCAGCCGAAGTTTTAACATAAACAACGGTAATTAAAGTATTGGGAACACCAACCTCACGATTAATCGCATAAGCTAGTTCCTGTTGTAACATTTCATTTAATTGATCAGCTTTGGACATGAGATTATAATTTATCGATTACTTTATCTTCATGATAAATTTGTAGAATATCACCTTCTAGAACTAGTGGTTTACCTTCAAACAAAATACCACACTCTTCATTGGTTTCTATTTGCTTAACATCTTGTTTACCTGATTGTAATCTGGCCAATTTACCGATTGCTACGATTTCACCTTCACGTTTAACTTCAATAAAACTATCGAGTCTAGCATAGCCATCTAAAACACGGCCACCGATAATCTGTTTATCAGTTTCTGTTCTAAAGATAGCTGCTACTTTAATGCGTCCCTCATCAACACGAATAACTTCCGCTTTAATAAGTTGTTGCATTTCCGCTTTAATATATTTAATTAAATCGTAAATAATAGAATAAGTTTTAACATCAACGCCACTTTCTCTAACTAAATTTTCAATCACTGGAGTAATACGAATATTAAAACCAACAATTTTAGCGCCAGAATCACCAGCACGCTTAATGTCACCTTCAGTAATATTACCAAGTCCTTTAGCTAAAATTTTAACACGAACCTTTTCAGTATTTAACTTCATTAAAGATTCTTCAATCGCTTCAGCAGAACCCAAGAAATCGGCTTTAATAATTACATTAATTTGAGGAATATTATTTTCACTTTCATTACTAGTCATGGTCATCGCTGATTTAACAGTTTCTTCAGAAGCAGTTCTAATTTTTTTGTTGCTAACTTTTCGCCCCTCACCAACTTCTAAAATATCACCAACCGCTGGAGAAATTTTAAGACCTAAAATCTTAGCGGGCATTGATGGTAAAGCTTCAGTAATTGTTTCGCCGCGATAATTTTTTAAAGCTTTTACTTTACCATAAACAATATCGTTAAAACATAATTGATCACCAACACGAAGTGTTCCATTTTGAACTAAAATAGTAGCTACTGGGCCAGCACCTTTATCCATATTAGATTCAACCACAGTTCCAGCCGCATCCGCTTTTGGATTAGCTTTCATATTTACACTTTCAGTGTCAGCCACTAAAAGAACCATGTCTAATAATTCTTCAATTCCAATACCATCTTTAGCAGAAATTGGTACACAAATAGTTTTACCTCCCCAATCTTCTGGAGTAATACCTAAAACGGAAGATAATTCTTGTTTAGTTTTATCTATGTTAGCGTCTGGTTTATCAATTTTATTAATCGCAACTAAAAATGGAATTTTAGCGGCTTCAATAATACGACAAGCTTCCACTGTCTGAGGTTTTACACCATCATCAGCGGCTACAACTAAAATGGCAATATCAGCTACTTTAGCACCACGACTTCTCATCGCAGTAAAGGCTTCATGACCAGGAGTATCAATAAAAGTAATAACTTTATTCTTTCTTAAAATTTGGTAAGCACCAATATGCTGAGTAATACCACCAGCTTCACCAGCGACCACATCGGTACGACGAATTGAATCTAATAATTTAGTTTTTCCGTGATCAACGTGACCCATAATAACAATAACCGGCGGACGGTCATACATATCACCACTTTCTTCCTTTTCTAAAATTTCTTCTAACTTACGATCCTCTTTTTCTTCAGTTTCTTGATTTTCTTCTAAAGGCTTAATGTCTAAGTGAAGTTCAGCACCAATAATACTAGCGGTATCAAAATCAATTTTTTCATTAATTGAGGCAAAAACACCGTTCTTCATTAATTCCGTTAATACCTTATTAACAGGAACTTTAGCAATTTCGGCAAAATCACGTACAGTAATCGCAGTTGGAATACTAATTTCTTTAATTTCGTGAGGCATCGCATCTTCTTCTCTCTTTTTAGCAAAAGCCGCCGCCCGTTGCAATTCAAGTTGACGTCTAAAAGCCGGCCAATTTTTAATGATCTTTTTGGCGGTATTATTATCAACTTTAATGGCCTTTTGTCCAATATTGAAACCAATCTTTGGTAAAAGGTCACGTAATTCTTGAGGATTAACTCTTAGAACGCGGGCTAACTCGGTAATATTCATAGGCGTATTTTACAAAAATGCTTAATTTTAGTGCTTAAGATGCTTAAATATTACTTTATATTTTTGTTTTAGTCAATCAAAATATAAAAAAAGACCCTAATTTAAATAACATTATGTTAAGTAAATTAGGGCCTAAGAGATAAAGTTCAAAATCAACTTGTAATCGCAGCTTGGTCATTAGCACTGAAGTTGTAGGGAAGTCTGTAATAACACCAAGTCCACTCAGAACCATCCCAGCCAAGGTAACGAACTAAAAGAACGCCTTCAAGACAAAAATCGCAATCAATGGAACGATTCTTACCAATGTAAAACTCGCCACCAAAATAGATATAAATTGTCCCCCAAAAGAAAATATATTTTCCTTTCCAGTCTTCAGGAATAAGTTTAGGGTGAACCAATAAATAATCAAGTACGTTAGCATTCATCACCGATTCACTCGATAAATCCTTACGCAAATCATATCCAGAAATATATCCTTTTTCTTGCTTTTGAGATAAATAAAGAGAAATCTTTGTTGGGTCAAAATTAATAAAACCACCTTTGCGATGCTCTTCAACTTTCCAATTTTCGGGAGTAAATGGATCAGCATCACAATCAATAACAGCAAAAGGAAAATTATCATTTAACTCTTTTAAACTGGATAATGCAATATTGCAAGTAATAAGACCACATTTTTCCGATTCATATACCTTTTCTAGTAAAAATGTCACCCGATTAATGCTACTATCATAAGATAAAATATCCAATTTTACATGATATTTTCCCAATAAATAGACTAATTGAAAAATGGCGACTGACGCTGGAATTCTGTTATAGATAACTCCTTTTTTAATTATTTCCCCTATCCACAATAAATCATTTTTCTCTTCCATATTTCATTTTTTTAAAGATTACTATTCAATTAATTATTAAAGACGTCTCTGTGGATGTCCTTGATAATTAATTGAATGTTTTCTTATTTTTTAAGGTTCTTTAATTTTTACCACAAAACCCTATCACTTTTATGCTATAATGTCAACTAATATCTTTACACCCAAAAAAATAAATGCTAGAGTATTAGCATAAATCTAATTAATAATTAATTGTTTTTAGGAGAATTAGATTCTGTTTGTGGTTGATATATTATTAAAGCTTAAACAAAAAACCGTAATGGCTGCCTTAAATTCCCGTACAAAATTAAAAAATACTCTAAAAATAACCAAAAATTAGAACTTAAGTCCCAGCAAACTGGGGTCAGATTTTTTTATTTTTAACCAACGTTTTAGCTCAACAACCACTATTTCCTAAAAACAACCAGAATATTATGGAATATCTCTTGTATGTTGTTTTCTTGGCCGGTGGTTTTTTTATTGGTTTTTTCCTTTATAAAAAATCAGCTGGTCAAAAACTAAGTGGAGCCGAACAAAAAGCTGAAAAAATTATCAGCGACGCCAAACTTAAAGAAAAAGAGCTTTTACTTCAAGCTCAAGAAAAATCTTTAGGTGTAATTGAAGAATCAAAAAAAGAAGAGGCAAAAAGACGCCAAGAAATAAATGACCTTCAATCAAGACTTGAACAACGTGAAAATTCTTTCTCCCAAAAATTGTTAGATTTACAAGAAAAGCAACAAAAGCTTTATGATAAAGTAGCCGAGGTTCAAGAAATCAAAGAAAAAATCAAAGCTATTAAAGATGAACAAGATGCTAAATTAGCAGAACTAGCTAAACTTTCTAAAGAAGAAGCTAGAGACTTGCTGATGAAAAAAATTGAGGATCAATGTTCAGAAGACTTAGCGGTTCGAGTTCAAAAATTAGAAAATGAAGGCGACGATAGATTAGCTGATAAAGCTAAAGATATTATGGCCCTAGCTATGCAGAGAATGGTTTCCGATTATACTGTTGAGCTTACTACTACAACAGTTGATTTACCAAGTGACGAAATGAAGGGCCGTATTATTGGTCGTGAGGGTCGCAACATTAAATCAATTGAACAGATGACCGGCACCGAAATTATTGTTGATGATACTCCAAATGCGATTACTATTTCTGGTTTCTCTTTAATCCGTCGTCATATTGCGAAAAAAACTTTAGACTATTTAATTAAAGACGGACGTATTCACCCAACCAAAATTGAAGATGCGGTGGAAAATGCTAAAAAAGAAATTGCTGTTGATATTAAAAAAGCGGGTGAAGAAGCAATGTATGAAGTTGGTATTGCGGGCTTCGATCCTAAATTAGTACAGATTCTTGGTCGTTTAAAATATCGTACCAGTTATGGTCAAAATGCTCTTCGTCACTCCATTGAAGTAGCTCATTTATCAGCCATTTTAGCTGAAGAATTAGGAGCTGATGTGACTCTAGCTAAAAAAGGTGGCTTATTACATGATATTGGAAAAGCGGTTGACCACGAAGTTCAGGGTAATCACACTGAAATTGGTCGTGATATTGCTAAGAAGTTTAATCTACCACAAGAAATTATCGATCCAATTGCTACTCATCACGATGATAAACCAGCTTCCTTAATTTCTGTAATTGTTAAAGTAGCTGATGCTATTTCCTCTGCTCGACCAGGTGCTCGTAATGATAATTATGAAAACTACATTCAACGTTTAGAAGAATTAGAAAAAATTGCTTTATCATTTGCTGGTGTTGAAAAAACTTATGCCATTCAAGCCGGTCGCGAAGTTCGTGTCTTCGTTAAATCAGATGAAACTAACGATATTCAAGCTCATGACTTAGCTCGTGACATTGCTAAAAAGATTGAAACTGAACTTAAGTATCCAGGTGAAATCAAAGTTAATGTAATTCGCGAATTAAGAATTACTGAGTACGCTAGATAATAAATAATTTCACAGGGGTTGAAATAAAAAATTCCTTTTATTATAATAAAGAAAGCTAAAATTAAAGATTTAAATTCTATGAACAAAGCGCAAATTATTGAAAAGTTATCAAAAGACGTTGAAGGCATTAACAAAAAACAAGCCGAAAAAATGATTAATGTTTTAACTGATACTATTATCTCCGAATTAAAAAACGGACGTGAAGTAACTATTACCGGTTTTGGTACTTTCTTATCTCGCGTTAGATACTCCCGTGGTGGCGTTAATCCACAAAAACCAACTGAAAGAATTACTATTCCTGAAGTTAAAGTAGCTAAGTTTAAAACTGGTTACAATTTGAAACAAGCTTTAAAAGGTAAAAGATAAATCTCTCTCATACGGCCCGAAAGGGCCGTATATTCGCGCTAGTAGCTCAACTGGATAGAGCACTTGGCTTCGGACCAAGGGGTTGTGGGTTCAAATCCTGCCTGGCGCACCGTGAAAATAAAGTATTAATTTAATCGTTGACAAAGGTATTTTGATGCTTTATGCTGTAAGAGAAAAAAGACGACTCACGGCTTTTTTTCTTTATCACAAATGGCTGGGTAGCTCAGCTGGTTAGAGCGTAGCACTCATAACGCTAAGGTCGAGGGTCCGAGCCCCTCCTCAGCCACCAGTAACTCTTGTAATAATTTTTATTTGAGTTATCATAAGATAAGTAAGCGCTGTTAGCTCAGCTGGTAGAGCAGCTCCCTCTTAAGGAGATGGTCGCAGGTTCGAATCCTGCACGGCGCACATAAAAAAACAATCCATTTCATATGGGTTGTTTTTTTATACAAAAAAATTCCCAAACTCTTAAAACATTATGTTCTAAAAATTTGGGAATTAAAGCTTTCTCTTATTAACACCTAACGGGGATAAAGATTCTAAAATTACCACCAATAATACTCTTTGAATAAAGTAAATTATGAGGTGTAATTCTAATATAAGCATCATCTTCGTGATCAATGATAATTTCAACCACTTGTAAATTTTTCCACATTTCCATTTCGTCATCTTCGTCATCAATTTCTCTAGATTCACTTTTCTTACAAAGAAACAAATTAGGAATATCGTCAGGGGCTAAATGATTTCGAAAATGTTTATAAATTTTCATTATTTGGCTCTGAGATAACCATTTTTTAGATGTTAATCCAGGAAGGTCTTTAAATAAATCGGAAAGTGAAAAACCGGCCACCAACGAAAGATCAACTGTTTTAATGGTTCTTTTACGAGTAAAGACTCCAGCCTGAATATTAGTGTCGCTAAATTCTTTATCTATGTAATGAAACTGTTTTTTAAGTTGCCGGTCATTTTTGCTTTTCGCAATTGTTTTTTTACCTGCCAGTGGATTTAAAATAAAATGTGGCCCTTCTGAACCTGCTTTAAACGGAATTGGTTGTTGATTTTTTTCTGTCATTAATTACTTAATTTATTTAATTGTTAATAATACTGTGACTAATATTAAATCATACTTTAGTATTATTGTCAATATTTACTAAGAATATAGGGGTCTTGACAAAATTAAATATTATGCTAAAGTGGACAAGCAAAAGTTCATTGACAAAAATTTCTTTTTTTAGTTTTATAGAGAGAACGCCTTATAGTCAAGTATATTCTTGAAAATAAAGCATTCTCTCTATAAATACACACACATTTAAATTTAAAAAAAAGAAAAAATGAAAAAAATCAGAAATTTTAGCATTTTGCTAAGCCTGTGCTTGATTGCTTTTTTATTTACAACGACGAGTTGTAAGAGTGATGAACCCCTGTCAACTGCTGACGCCAACAAAGAAATTGATGTTTCTTTCAGCGTAAGTAATGTAACCTCCAGCACTAATTCCGGTGCGTCTAATGTTAAAGGAATGCAAAAAGCCAATCAATCCGATGGTGGCGACATTACTTGTTCCGACAAATTAGCTTCTTATGTTAAGTACAAAATTGACGGAAGTGATTTCCGGGTCGTTAATGTTTTCTATGATGCTGGTACTCCCTACACAAACGCTATTAAATTAGCAGCTGGGACTCATACCTTATCAGAGTTTCTGGTTTACAACGACAACAATACTCCAAACGATGTTTCGGATGATATTTTGTTGTCAGCTACGCCGCACACCGGAAGTGCTTATGCCTCCTATGTGACAGCGCCGCTAAACCAGACTATCACCGTGACGGTTGATAAAAAGAATCAGTTCAAGCTTGAAGTGATATGTTATACACCAAAAACTTTTGATAGTTTTGGCTTTGTGTATTACACATTCACGCAAATTCAACTAAAACAACTCTGGTTTTTTGCCGACTTTTGTATAAAGAATAAAGCCGATTATGATGGCTCTTTATATACTGGTCAAACTAACTGGACCAGTGGTACTGGTAGTTTTATTGATGCGCCGGCTATTATGAAAATCGAAGTATGGCGCAATGGTGCATTGCAAAATACTTTTAGTAATTCATATCAAGGTGAAAAACTTGGTGTAAATTACGTAGACTACGTTGGACAAACTGACAATTACGAACTTAAATTATTTATTTTAGTTCGTCAGGGTACAGCGTTTAACTATGTCTATTTCAAAAGCTGGACATTCACTGATACATCTACAATTCCTGAAGGAACTGACGGTGTAATTGATGGAGTTCTTGGTAATTGTTATGATACATCCAACCCGCCAGATTTCATTTTGGCTCCTTGGATGAATCTTCCAACAACTGCTACCTACAAAATCACTAACACAACCTCAACCTTAGGTGGATATGTAGACGCGACTTTAAGTAAAATTTCTGCTGGTTATGACCTTGCTAACGGTGTTTATGCTTCAAACTGTGCCGACCCGGCTGTTACAATTAACTCTGGAGTAGACATTGATATGGACATTTATTCGTCTTTATATGTAGATAAACTACCGGTATTTGCCAGATCAACCAAATGGGAACGCATTAACTGGTTATATAATCACCTTTCTTGGTACCCAGGATATCATTGGTATGATGTTCAAGGTTTCATTTGGTTATATAATGGTTGGAACGGAACTGCTTTAAGTCCCGTACCTGCCGTGACTGCTCTTAGTAATAAAATGAAAGCTGATGCTGATAATTACGGCGTTGGTTATAAAGTTCCTCCGGGTGGATGGGCTTCAATCATTTTTATAAAAGCTGGCACTCCGATTACTGCTACCTCAGCCCCATTACAAACAGTTATGATAAAAGTTGATCCTTGATTAGCTAAATAGCTTTTAAGACAAGCCGCCCAAGTTCAAAATGAACTTGTGCGGCTTTTTTATTGATTTTTAAATAATAAACTATTGACATTTAATTAAATAAATGATAGAATACGGTGTCAAGTAATAGCTTGATAAATAAATAAAATTCTTTAAAAACTTAATAAACAAATAAATTGTCATGAAAAAAAATCAGTTTTTTGTCTTGTTGCTTTTAGCGACATTTCTGTTATCAAGTTGCGTGGATTACTCCTTAAAAGAACCATCGGAACAAATTGTCGGAACTAATTACGTGCTAAAAGTTTCATCAGCGGTAATCACTAATGATACCATTTATGGAACGACTACTAACCAAATCCTTTTCTTTGTTGTTAATACCGCCGCTAACGATGCCCTGGTAAACATTCAATGTGACTTTGGCGATGGAACAATTGATGGTGGCACTCAAGTCTTACATAAGTATAGTGCCAATGGTATTTACAAACTTAAAGTAACAATTGTTGGTACTGGATTTATTATCAATCGAATAGTAAAAATTGTGGCACCATATGTAAGTTTATCTGGAGCAACAATTATTCAATTGTCTGGGAATACAGTTGGCGATTCAGCAAGTATTAATTTACTTTGTCGAAAAGATAAAATTTTCAATTACAATTCTCGCGGTAATTATTACCTAAAAGGTGATATGAATTCTTGGAAAGCCAATATCTTACCAGCTGATACCAGTCTTCTATATAACGGGATAGTGTATTTGCAATTTAATTTTAAAGTAAAAAATAACTCTTGGTGCAATTTTGGCTATTACAAGCAAACAACAACTGGTGAACAATGGAGCTATGATCCTACAGATCAATTCTGGAATTCAGCTAAAGCTTTGTATGGATTTTATGTTAGTAACAGTATTATTTCCGCTAATCAATTAACGACAACCGTTCCAGGAAGTTGTGGTGATCAATCAACCTCATCTCTTGGTCCAGTTATTCGTCTTGATTATGAAACTAATACAAGCTCCAGCGATTCATTGATAATTTACGCAAATAGAAGCTACATTGGTACTGACTCTACAAAAATGGCAATTGGCTATACAGTAGATAGCAGTAATCCAGTTATCAAGAAAGCGCGATTCTTAAAAAATACTAATTATATTTTTATTAAAACACCAATTACAAGATTTAGTACAATACATTTTAAAACATACAAAGATGTTAGTACTTTAATTTTAGGTGATATAACACAAAGTATTTTTTACAGTAGCACGACTAAAGACTGTTATTTAACGATTGCTGGCATAGTACAAAAGGTTGCTAGTAAAACCGCTTCTAATAGTTGGATTGGTATAATAACTCCAAACAAACAAACAATTTACATGAATTAAAAAACCAAAACGATGGAAGAGTTATATAATTATATTGTCGAAGAAATCAAAAAAATTTTTGATTCAGAAGCTCAAAAACAAGGTGTTAAAACTCAGTCCAGCGACATAAATGGTTTATTTGGGGCCAGAGTTAAAACTCCTGGTAAAGAAGTTGAAATAGCAGTAGTTTCAAGTGATGTTTCTGTTTTATTTCACTTAAGTGCTGGTGCTCATTCTTTCAAAGAAGACTATTGCGATGAATGCCGAACGAAATCGGGTTTTGATACTAGAATCCCTAAAATTGAGGATTTTGTTAAAGACTGTTTTGCCCTAAAATTGATAAAAAAAGTTTAAAACTAAAAATCGAAGAGATACTTACAAAAGTATCTCTTTTTTTATTGTTGTAAGTAATCTATAATTATTATATAATAGCGAAGGTGCCAATTGTTCTTTTGTTAACACACTTAACTTAATGCTTATGCTTAACTTGGTAATTTTTGGACCGCCTGGATCAGGCAAAGGAACTCAAGCCGCTCATATTAAAGAAAATTATGGCTTATTGCATCTTTCAACGGGTGAAATGTTGCGCCATGAGATTGCTTTAAAAACGCCCTTGGGTCAAGAAGTAGAAAGTCTTGTGATAAGCGGGCAATTAGTTCCTGATGAACTAGTTACTGAAGTTTTAAAAAAAGCTTTAGCCGAAAAAATGTCACAAGGAAACGGTTTTATTTTTGACGGTTTTCCTAGAAACGGAGAACAAGCTCAAATTTTAGAAGACGCCTTAAACTCTTTAAATTTAGATATAACCATTGCGATTAATCTAACCGCTTCTGATTCTGAACTGATAAAAAGAATACTATTACGCGGTGAAACTTCTGGACGCGCCGATGACAACGAAATCGTTATCAAGGAGCGCCTGGAAATATACCACAGAAACGTTAGCGACCTAATAAGTTTTTACCAAAAATTGGGTAAACTCTATGAAGTCGATGGCGAAGGTAGTCCCCAGGAAGTGTTCGAACGCATTACAAAGTTAATTCAAAAGCATATATAGCAAAAACCGACTCACAATGAGTCGGTTTTTGTTTAGAAAATTTTATTTACTAAAGTTTGGTTTAAGCTGAAGATAATTATCATTAATAATAATCGTAAATCCTTGATAACGACTATCACTGTATAAAAAATTAAAATATTTATCTAATTCCTTATTAACTGGCTCTTCTAACCATTTTGTGGGCACAGAAAATCCATAAAGTTTAACATAAGATAATTGTAATCTAATTTTATTTTCAACAGAAATTATTTTAGCAACAAAGGTGAAACGACCAGTGATAAATTTATGAAAAGTTGCCGCTACATTAATATTACCATTACTACTAGTGACGCTCACGCCAGTCAAAGTTGGATTTTTAATTGTTTTAACTTCTGTTTCAAATAAATAATTTATCTCTGAAACTGTAAATAAAAATTTATTTTGATTATTAATTACTGAAACAATATCTTTTTTCTCAAAAGCTGATTCCCAAGTTTTATATTTAACACTCAGATTATTTTTTTCTACTTCACTTAAAGTATTAACCGTACTGGTAGCCAAATTTTCAACTTTTTTCTGATTAAACCACCAAAAAGCTGACGTCTTTGTTGGTAAAGAAAAAATTAAAACAAAAAATAATAACAATAAAATAAATTTAGTTTTCATATAGATATATTATACTCTCTTTTGTAAAAAAATAACCTCCCTAGGGAGGTTATTTTATATAGAACTATTTTAAGCTTCAAAAGCGGACTCTTCAACATCTTTAGAATGTTTTACTGGAGCAGCACCACTAGCTTCTCTGTCATTTACTTCTTTTAAAATCGCTTTTCTGATAGTAGCCATTAATTTAGCATCTTCTTTTAAGAATCTCTTAGCCGTTTCACGACCCACTCCCAATTTAACTTCACCGAAGCTATAGGAATTACCTGATTTCTTAATCACTTCATAATCAACACCTAAATCTAGAACATCACCGGAAAGTGAAATACCCTCATTGTACATGATATCAAATTCGCAAGTTCTAAATGGAGCGGCTACTTTGTTTTTAACAATTTTCACTTTAACACGATTACCAATAATATTTTCACCTTGTTTAATTTGAGCGGCACGACGAATTTCGACACGAACTGAAGCATAAAACTTTAAAGCATTGCCACCAGTTGTAGTTTCAGGGCTACCAAAGAAAACACCAATTTTATTTCTAATCTGATTAATGAAAATAACAACCGTGTTAGTTTTATTAATTGAACCAGTTAATTTTCTAAGAGCCTGACTCATTAAACGAGCTTGTAAGCCCATATGTTGATCACCCATATCACCTTCGATTTCCTTTTGAGGAACTAAGGCAGCAACGGAATCAACGACAACAACATCAACGGCATTAGAACGAACTAGAGTTTCAACGATTTCTAAGGCTTGTTCACCAGAATCTGGTTGAGAAATAATTAAATCTTTAATATTTACACCAATCTTTTCAGCATATAATGGATCTAAAGCGTGTTCCGCGTCAACGAAAGCAGCAATGCCACCCATCTTTTGTACTTCAGCAACAACGTGTTGAGCTAAAGTAGTTTTTCCAGACGATTCTGGACCAAAAATTTCAATAACCCGTCCACGTGGAATACCACCAATACCAAGTGCGATATCAAGTGATAAACAACCAGTTGGAATCGCATCAACATCAGTTTTGCGAGCATCACCAAATTTCATAATCGAACCTTCACCGAATTTTGCTCTGATTTGTTCCATAGCAGACAGAGCGGCTTCTTCTTTTTTGTTACCGTCACCAGTAGTTTTAGGGGCGGCGTTAGCTTTTTTAATGGCCATACTTGTTTACAATAACCGCGATCGGGAGGGAGAGGTTATTCTTAATTAATATTATAAATTATTCGACTCCTCTATTATACA
>Ga0302207_1000225_pt1 | contig 23307 bp, 24 predicted proteins | sample II_Fen_E2_2_FD_198792 | JGI IMG/M metagenome (GOLD analysis project Ga0302207, IMG submission 198792) | Peat permafrost microbial communities from Stordalen Mire near Abisko, Sweden - II_Fen_E2_2 | ecosystem: Environmental > Terrestrial > Soil > Wetlands > Permafrost | place: Sweden: Abisko...
AAAAGATTTAGAAATAGAAACATATTATTAATCTACACTAAAGGTTTAATCCCTATTAGATCCTTTTAAAATATAAAAACGCAACAATGCGTTAGAATTGAGAAATTCTTATTTTTAAAATGTACATTTACGACTATAAAGCATTAATGGCTGATGCATAAGATTGCAAATCTTAATAAAAGAGTTCGAGTCTCTTTATAGTCTTTTACCACTTTTTAAAATTTTTTAAAAAAGAACAAGGTTTTCTTTTTTGTGCTGTTTATAAAGAGATGTAGTACCCCTTTTTTATTTGCCAGTATTATAAATTTATCTATATGATATGATAGATAAAATATTTTATAACCAATTTTCAGATAGTTTGGATATGATTTTAAATATTATTTATCTTTTTTAATATGAAAACTTACCATTATAAATCTGTTCTAAAATTTATAACTATAAAGTTACATAAATTTTTAATGAAGAAAATAGGATTCGAACCTATGTAGGATATTCCAACAAATGTACACTCTGTCGCCTTTAACCACTCAGCCATTTCTTCCCTTAAATTATTATTTTTATAATAATATTAAAGTAATGTTTTATATTAGTAAACTTTATTATTAGCCTATTAATAGAAGTATTTCTATTAATGAGTCTATATTTTCTGTTTCGTCTATAAGATTTTTTTTTAGTATATCTAAAGATACGTTCAGTACCTCTAATGCTACATTACTTAAAGGTTTAATCTCCTCGAAAGAAGTAGTAGTAATAAGTTGTGGTTCTATTTTTATTTTTGATCGAAACATTGGCGTCCAATCTATCTTAAACAACAAGGCCCATAAAACCGGTTGCACTACATCTGCGATTTTTAAAGCAAGAGTAGGTGCTTCTGCATACATAAAAAACACGTAGTCCCATAAACTGCTTGGATCGTGATTAAGTGCCTTGCATAAGGGCGTTATTATTCCGGAAGGAATCCCAGGTGTATATGACCCATTAGTCATATAGGCCCAAACTCTTTCTATATTACCTGTAGCATGCCATATAACATTTACTGGTATAAACTGTACAACTGACTCTATGTTTTGTACAATCATAAAATTTACATGTTGTTCAAAATCTGGATATGGTTTATAAATAAAAGTATGTGGTCCCACGTTTGAATAAAGTATACGAAGGCTATCTGCAAAATCTGGTAGAAACTCTGGATGCTTTCGAAAATCTATCAGAGCAAACTCACTTAGTTTATCTATATCAGCGGCATAGTAGTAAATTCGTTGTTCAAAATTAAAAAGTGACACATCCGGTATATATAGATATAAAGCAACAATAGAAATAACAGCGGCACAGAACAAAAAATTAGTCATCGTAAAGTACGACGTAACATTTACTGGACTATCAATAGCTATTGGAATAGCTTTTAATAGTAAAAAATTATGTTGATCTAATAATATTTTATTTAAATAATCTTTATACATAATGAAATTTATATATTTTTTAGTAATAACATCGTTATTTTTTACTTTTTTTCTTACCTTTTTTCTTTTTTTTTCCAAAAAGATATTCATACCAAGTAATAATCTTTTTATGTTTAAAGCATTCAGGCTCCACATAAGTATACATAGTTGAGTATAGCTCAGGTCGATTTTCAGAAATCACTGGTTTACCGGAAAAAGAAGGATAAATACCTAAATTTATCATTAATATTTGTAAAAAGGTAATAAATAGGCAAAAAAAGAAAAAGACATAAAGCATCTCCAAGTAGTGTCCTTCAAAGAAGAGAAAAGAGTTTTTACGCATTATTCGAGTCACAACAATACGAGCATCTTTCGGGTTCTCGCTAACCTCGGGAACTTGTTTTAAAAAAAGACGAGTTCCATTAATAAAATCCATAAGAAAAATTATTAATCCTAAATAAAATCCTAAAACAAATTCTTCTTTAAATAGATAATATAAATCAATTTTTTCAAGAAAAGCTATTATTAAATAATAAATAATAGTTGGATATATAGTTAATAATCCATTTCTATTTAATAGAATAATAGCTCTTTTCGGTTTTTTGTTTATTTTTAATATCAATAAATACCAGTTGAAAAGTATTTTGTGAAAGCATATAAACAAAAAGGCGAATAACAATACAAATACCCAAGTATTTAAACCAAAAAAGTACTCTTTAAAATAAAGAGTCGTATTAAAGGAATCGCACGGAAAACCATAGAGGTGATACCAGGTAGGATCCTGATAGTACTGATATACTATTTCTTTATCAGGATTATTAATAATATACTCTTTCAATTCATCTGGACTATAAGTCTTAATAAACTTATTGTATAGCTGGTTACTTGGGTCTAAAAACTCGGGAACTCCTCCTTTTACTGGAGGGTTCCCGGTATACTTTTTAAGTCTATTAGTTGCTAAGTCTATTATTTCATTATTATAAAATAAAATAAAATAAATAGGTGCAATAAAAACAAAAATTTTAATAATAAGAGTTAAAAATATTTTTATCATAAAGGTTTTATATAATTTTTAATGAAGAAAATAGGATTCGAACCTATGTAGGATATTCCAACAAATTTACAATCTGTCGCCTTTAACCACTCAGCCATTTCTTCGCTTCAATTGTTATTTAAATATCATCGGAATTTTCTTCTTCCTCGGTACTTTGTTCTATAAAAATGCTATGCTCAACTGTAATTATGTAAACTAAGCCTATTTTTAATAAATAAATATAAAAAGGTATAAAATATTCCCCCCAAAAACCCATAAAACCCATAAAAGATTAATTAAAGAAATTAGTACTATTAGATCTAAACTCTTTTGAAGATTTAGACATAAGTATTGATTGTTTACTTAATTTATTTGATTGATAAAAATCTTCTAAATTAGATTTTATTGGATATAAAGTAATTAGACGAGAATTTTCGTGGATAACTTTATTATAAGTAAAACTATTAATAAAAATATTTTTATTAAAACTAAAAAGTTTGGTCGAATCAAGCATTTCAAGTTTTTCATTTAAAAATGAGAAGCCTCCAATTTTTTTGGTAGCTTTTATTAATAAATTAAATAAACCTTTAAGTGAACGACTATTTCCTATAGGATTTAAAACTTTAAAACTTTTTTGTAATCGTTGTTCCAAATTTAAAAATAAGTTTTCATCCTCAAATTCAGAGGCTATCGGAATAATAAAGTTAGCTCCCAATGCTAATTTCGAACCATGACTATTTAACCAATAAACATTTTTAGTTGTAAAAGTTAAAAATAATTTAGAAATTAAAAATGTATTTTCTAAATTTAGTGCTATAATATTATTAGACAGAATCAAATCCTTTTTAGAAATGGGTGTAATATTTAAATATGACAAACCTTCTGAATTGCTGTATGCGCGTATATTAAGTATAATAGCTTTATGAGTAACTTTTTTAATTGTAGATAAAACACTATTATAATTAAATCCGCGTTTATATAAACTCTCCCCTATAAAAAAGATAGGGTTTTCGGCTTTAATTAAAAGTTTAGATAAAAGATTAGACTTTCCTTCTAAGAATAGAATAAACTCATATATACTTAAATTTATAAAATTAATAGGAAAATTCGAATTATAAATCAGGTTAAGACCAAAAAGTTTAATATCACTATTCGAAAATTTTAAACGTAGTTTACTATTTAAAACAGCACTTTCAAGACGAATATTTGAAGATAAAATAAAACATAAATTAGATGCAGATTTTATATCATTTATTTTAGAAGAGTCTGTAGGTAAGTATAAATTAGAATTTATAATACTATTGGTTAAACTTTTAAGTCTTAAATTGTATTGAAATGATAATTGTTTTAACAAATTTACTGATTCAACATCTAACTCTGAATTGATTAAAACAGTAGTTAATAAATTAGACTTTAAATTTTGTTCTAAAGTATTTATTAATTCTTCCCAATTTAATTGAGTTATTATACCACTTTTTTTAGAATATAACTTTTTAATACGTTGTAACTTATTAGAATCGTATGAAAATCTGGCTTTATCTGAAATAATGTTATCATTAATTTCAAAATTAATTTTTGGATTAATTCGAACAATTTCAGACTCTTTAAAATTAATATAGATGTTACTCCCTGTACTGTCTGTTGTATCAATACTCTCAGTAGTACGTAATTCCCAAGGTCTAGCTTTAAATACATATGGTTTTGAAGTTAGAGCACCAACCGGGCATAAATCAATAACATTTCCAGAAATTTCTGAATTAAAATTTTTTGAAGTATATCCTCCGATTTCGGTAGAACCACCTCTATTTAAAGTACCAAAGAAGTCTACTCCTGCTATTTCACTGCTATATCGTACACAACGGGTACAATGAATACAACGAGTCATAATAGTTTTAATAAGAGGTCCGCAATATTTATCTTCTACACTACGCTTATTAAAAAAAAATCTACTAGAATCACCACCAAATATTTTAGTTTGATCTTGAAGATCACACTCTCCTCCTTGATCACAAATAGGACAATCTAATGGATGATTTAATAACAAAGATTCTAACACATTTTCCCTTGCTTTTTTTACTAGTGGAGTATCAACAAAAATTTTCATATTATTTAAAACAGGTAAAGCACAAGATGCTACAGGTTTAGGTGTATTACCTATTTCAACTAAACACATTCTACAATTACCAGCAACAGATAAGGTTTCATGATAACAAAAGCGAGGAATATTAATACCAATATATTTACAAGCTTCTAAAACCGATAAATTTTTTTTAACTAAAAGTTCTAGACCATTAATTGTAATTTTAATCATAATGCTTTTTATTTCTATTTAATTAGAATCTTTCCTTTTTAATTTAAATGCAAGCGTAACTTAATAAGACTTATTTTTTTAATAAATTTATCTGTCCTGTATAAGAAATTAGGAATTTTTCAACTAAACCAATAGCGGGTATTAAAATTAATAAAAAAAAGAAATAAAAAACAGTAGCACCCATACCAATTTCAATATAAGGACTTTCAACAGGTTTTTGACCAATCCAGCCTAATATAAGAAAATCGGATACTAAAAACCAATAAACTAAACCAAAAATAGGTCTAAATTTACTACTTCTAATTTCAGATGTATTTATAATTGGTAATAGCAATAGAACTAAAATTGCACTAACCATAGCAACAACTCCTCCTAATTTATCAGGAATTGAACGTAAAATAGCATAAAAAGGTAAAAAATACCATTCTGGTACAATATGAGATGGAGTTACTAGTGGATTTGCTGGAATATAATTATCAGAGTGCCCTAAAGCGTTTGGATAAAAAAAAACAAAGAAAGAAAAAAAGGCAACAAGAATTAAGAAAGCTAATAAGTCTTTAACGTAAAAATAGGGATAAAAAGGAATTGATTCTATATTAAAATTAATACCTAAAGGATTATTAGATCCACTTGTATGTAATAAACTTAAATGGACTAAGGTTAATCCAGCTATTGCAAAAGGCATTAAATAATGTAAACTAAAAAATCTATTTAATGTTGCATTATCTACAGAGAAACCACCCCATAACCATTCAACGATGGATCCACCAACAAAAGGAATTGCAGAAAATAAATTTGTAATAACAGTAGCACCCCAAAAACTCATTTGACCCCAAGGAAGAACATATCCCATAAAGGCTGTAGCCATCATTAATAAAAAGATAATAACACCACTAGACCATAATTTTCCACGAGGATACATATATGATCCAAAATAAAGACCACGAAAAATATGAGAATAAACTACAATAAAAAACATGGAAGCCCCATTTGCATGCATATAACGAATTAACCATCCATTATTAACATCACGCATAATATGTTCAACACTATTAAACGCCATATCCACATGTGGTGTATAATGCATTGCCAAAAAGATCCCTGTTACTATTTGAATAACTAAACAAAGTCCTGCAGCTGATCCAAAACTCCATAAATAATTAAGATTTATTGGAGTAGGGTAATCAATAATATGTGAATCTACAAAAGATAAGATTGAATCTTTATTCCATCGAGTTTGTAACATAAAACACAAGCAGTAATTAATTAATAACTAAATTTTCTAATTTAGTAGTAATCCAAGTAATAAAGACGTTAACCGGTACTCCTTTAACAACAATAGGCATAAATCCATGATTGATTCCACAAATCTCACTACATTGTCCATAATAAACACCTTCTCTTTTTAAAAAAAGTGATGCTTGACTTAATCGCCCAGGACAAGCATCAATTTTAATACCAAATGATGGTACAGCCCAACTATGTAATACATCAGAAGCTGTAATTAAAAGTCTAATATGTGTATTAATTGGTAATATAACTCTATTATCTACTTCTAATAATCTTAACGCACCAAATGTTAAATCATCTGTATTTACCATATAAGAATCAAAGTTTAAGCTTTCACCTCCTTCTAAAGTAGAATAATCAGAGTATTCATAACTCCAATACCATTGATGACCAACAATTTTTAAAGTAATAACAGGATCAATTAATTCATCTAAAGAATATAATAGAGTAAAAGATGGCACCGCTACAAAAAGTAAAACAATTGCAGGTAAGATAGTCCAAATAATTTCTAATAAACTAGAATGAGTAAATTTAACTGCAATAGGATTAGCTGTTTCATTAAACGATATAATAATTTTATATAACATCCAAAGAACAAAAAAGCCGATAATAATTAAAAATACCATAAGATAGTTATAAAAATAAATCATTCCCTCTAGTACTGGTGTAGCAGGATCTTGAATTCCTATTTGCCAAGATTCGGGAGAATCACAGAAAACTGTAAAAAATTGATTTATTATAAGACCTGATAGCATATTTTTAATATTAAAGATTTCTAATTTTAAATGTTAAAATTAAGACTTGGACTAAAAGGATTCGAACCTTTACGTGCCCGTACCAAAAACGAGTGCTTTGCCAATTTAGCTATAGTCCAAATTAATAATAATTAAATATTTTTTATTCCAGCCGCACGTTCCCGTACGACTACCTTGTTACGACTTCATCCTAGTTACGCGTTCTATAATGAACAATATCACATTAAAAAACTAAATACTTGACATTAAGAACAAAGTATCAGCAAAATAATATGATAATATTTTCAAACAAAACTCACTCCCAGCATGTGACGGGCGGTGTGTACAAGGTCTAAGTACAATTTCACCGTAGCGTGCTGATCTACGATTACTTGTGATTCCAACTTCATGTAGGCGAATTGCAGCCTACAATCCGAACACGATAATTTTTAAAGATTTACTCCAAATTGCTTTATTGTATAACTTTTTGTAAGTATCATTGTAGCACGTGTGTAGCCCAGTCTATAAGGGCCATAAGGGCTTGACTTCATTCTCACCTTCCTCTAGTTTATCACTAGCAGTCTCTAAAAAGTTGTATTTTAATATTTCTAAAAAAATGTACCAATATTAGATAAGAGTTGCGCTCGTTAAAGGACTTAACCAAACACCTCACGGCACGAGCTGACGACAGCCATGCAACACCTGTATATCTTTATTATAAAAAAAACGTAGTAATTTTAAATAATAACAACTATAAGATCGTTACAAAAATATATTCAAAGACTGGTAAGGTTTTGCGCGTATTATCGCATTAAACCACATGCTCCACCACTTGTGTAGACCCCCGTCAATTCCTTTGAGTTCCAATCTTGCGATCGTACTTCCCAGGCGGAGTGCTTAACGCGTTAGCTTTATGCCAGATAAAATAACCCAGCATTAGCACTCATATTTGACAGCATAGACTACCAGGGTATCTAATCCTGTTTGCTACCTATGCTTTCGTTCCTCAGCGTCAGTAATAGTCCAGATAATCGCCTTCGCCGCTGACATTCCTTCATAAATTATTGGATTTTACCCCTATGTATGAAATTCTATTATCCTCTCCTATACTCAAGTAAAAGAGTAATGTAAGCCCTTTTAAATATAAATCTAAAATTTTACTTACAGCAACAATTACAGCCTACGAACCCTTTACGCCCAATCATTCCGGATAACGCTCGCCCCCCTCGTATTACCGCGGCTGCTGGCACGAGGTTAGCCGGGGCTTCTTCTCTAACTAAAGTCATTATCTTCATTAGCGAAATAACTTTACAGCCGATTTACACACTTTTACATGTATAAATCTTTTTTACTTTCCTCATTCACGCAGTATTACTGGATCAGGCTTTCACCCATTGTCCAAAATTCCTCACTGCTGGCTATTAAGCCTGGGCCTTATCTCAGTCCCAGTGTGGCTGATCATCCTCTCAGACCAGCTAAGGATCTTCGGCTTGGTAAGCTATTATCCCACCAACAACCTAATCCTGCACGAGCTAATCTTAAATCAGTTGTTTACTTTTTTAGAAAGTTTTATCACTACCAAAGGCATTCATTTTTGCAAATTATGATTATACTTTAATTTAAGGCAAATTCTCATGTTGTACTCACCCGTTTGCTATGTTAGTAATCTAACATTAAGCTAGCATGTGTTAAGTATACTGCAAGCGTTCATCCTGAGCCAGGATCAAACTCACAATTATAACAGTTTAATAAATTAAATCTGAAAAAATAAACAGTAAAATTAAGTGTTTAAAAAGTTTAAGCTTTAAAAACTCTTAAAAAAAAAAAATCAAAAAGATTTAATAAAGAAACATTTGAACTATTACTATCAGTTGTATAAAAAGAAATCAGCTTTTGACGCATTTTAAACATTTCTGAAAAATTAGTTAAATAAAAATATACAATAAAGAAATAAAAAACAAAAAAGCTTAATAAAATCCAGAAACTTTGTCCTGAAAATGAATAAAAATCAAATTGTGGCATAATATATAATTTTAATTTTGAAAGGTTAGAAAATTAATTTCTTAAAATAGCTACTTGATCCATAGAAATACTACCGCGGATGCGATAATAAACTATAATAATAGCTAAACCTATAGCTGACTCAGCAGCAGCTACGGTTAATATAAATAAAGAGAAAATTTGACCGTATAAATCATCTAAATATATAGAAAAAACAATAAAATTAAGATTTAAACTTAATAATAGTAATTCAATACACATTAGAATTATTAGAATATTTCTACGATTAGATACAATACCAAATAAACTAATTAGAAATAGAAAAATATTGGCAGTTAATTGTCTTATAAACATAATTAAAAGGATAAGGTTGAATAAAATATATATATAAAAATACTTTTATCAAAAATAATAAAAGTTAAACATTAGTACTTATAAACTTAAAACCTTACAGTTCGTGCATTTTAAGCCTATCAACGTAATTATCTACTACGGTTTATTAAAATTTGTTTTAGGATAGGTTTCCTACTTAGATGCTTTCAGCAGTTATCCCTTATGAACTTAGCTACTCGGCGCTGCTTTTGATAAAACAACCGATACACCAGAGGTTCACTTAACTTGGTCCTCTCGTACTAAAGTTTAATTCCTTCAATTTTAGTCATTTACAGCAGATAGGGACCGAACTGTCTCACGACGTTCTAAACCCAGCTCACGTACCACTTTAATCGGCGAACAGCCGAACCCTTGGAACCAACTTCAGCTCCAGGATGTGATGAGCCGACATCGAGGTGCCAAACGGTCTCGTCGATAAGGACTCTCAGAAACCATCAGCCTGTTATCCCCGGCGTACCTTTTATTCGTTGAGCGATGGCCTTTCCACATAGAACCACCGGATCACTATGGCCGACTTTCATCCCTGTTTGATTAGTCAATCTTACAGTCAAGCAAACATATACCATTACGCTCTTCAATAAAATATTATTTGAATTTGCCTTTGCACACCTCCGTTACTCTTTAGGAGGTGACCGCCCCAGTCAAACTACCTCTCATAAGCTGTCTTCTTAAAAAAGAATTAAGTAAAATCAAAAATTTAGGGTGGTATTTCATTGATGCTTTCGCTCCCACCTATGCTACACAAAATATTTAATTTTACAACTTAAAATCATAGTAAAGGTGCACGGGGTCTTTCCGTCTAACTGTAAATAGCCCGCATCTTCACGGGCATTTCAATTTCACCAAGCCTATGTTGGAGACAGCGGAGAAGTCATTACACCATTCATGCAGGTCGGAACTTACCCGACAAGGAATTTCGCTACCTTTGGACCGTCAGAGTTACAGCCGCCGTTTACTGGGGCTTAATTTCAATGCAACAGCATATCCACATCACCTTTCAGCACCGGGCAGGTGTCAGTCCCTATACATATTCTTTCGAATTCGCAGAGACTTGTGTTTTTAATAAACAGTTGCTTCTCCCTCTTTAGTGACGACTTTAAAAAAGTCACTCCTTCTTCCGAAGTTACAGAGCAAATTTGCCGAGTTCCTTCAACATAGTTATCTTGTACGCCTTAGTATATTCTACCCATCTACCTGTGTCGGTTTAAAGTACGGTCTATAATATAATAGCTTTTTCCAGAAAATTTTAAAATATTTTTGCAAATCAGTTAGCAAAAAATAAAAGTTAAATTTTGTCACATATTATATTGTATTACTAATTAAAGTAATAGTCTCCCATCAGCTTATACGTTTGTAATTTACCTTAGGGGCCGATAATCCAATTTTATTCAGTATTTAATTGGAAACTTTAGATTGACGGCGACAGTGATTAAACACTGTTTCAGCTACTAATGCCAGTATACTCTCTTCTGATATCTCGAAGAATTTTTACAAATTCTCTTCATCAACATACAGAATGTTCTGCTACCTAATTTACCGCTTCGGATATATATTTTCAGTCTCTATAAATTTTTGAAGTAAATAAACTCGATCAATGAGCTGTTACGCTTTCTTAAAAAGATGGCTGCTTCCAAGCCTACTTTATGATTGTCTTAATTTTTTACATTCTTATCACTTAAATACAAATTAAAGTCCTTATCGAATAATCTGGGCTGTTTCCCTTTTGACTATAGACCTTAGCGCCTATAGTCTGACTCCACAAACTTTTAAAGCATATTCGAAGTTTTTTAAAACTAAGTAAGATTTCAAATCCCCCGTATTTTAAAAGAGCTCTACCCTACTTTAAAATTTTTGCAGGCTATACTAAAATATATTTCGCAGAAAACCAGCTATACCTGAGTTTGATTAGCCTTTCACTCCTAACCACAAGTCATCCCAATCTTTTTCAACAGAAACGAGTTCGGTCCTCCAATATGTATTTCTACAAAATCTTCAACCTGCTCATGGTTAGATCACTCAGCTTCGGGTTTTACATTTATGACTTTCACAAACTTTTTAAAATTTGAATTATCTACGTCTACAGTTAACACTTTAAACTTGCCATAAATATAAACTCACTGGCCCATTATGCAAAAGGTACGCTGTCACTTTTATAAATAAAGCTCCAACAGATTGTTTGCATTATATTTTAGGTTCTTTTTACCCTAAAAAAGTTCTATTTCACCTTTCCCTCACGGTACTTGTTCACTATCGGTTATTAAAGATTATTAGATACGGGAGTAGATCCTCGACCAATTAACAAATTTATCATAATCCGTTAAAGTTTAAAAATTAAAAATAATTCTACGAGACTTACACTCTTTTTAGAATTTCGAACTATCTTTTTATTTTTATATCTAAAATCGCTTTCGCTCGCCACTACTTACGATATCTCGTTTGATTTCTTTATGAGTTACTATAATGTTTTACTTCACCCAATTGTTTTTTCTCAAAAGATGAATTTTTTCTATAGTTATCAGATTTCAAAAAAAATTTCTAATCTAATTATTGCAATGCACAACTAAATTTATCTTTAATACCTAGGCAGCCCTATAATGCATATTATAATAAGAACCATGTTTCCCATATTACAGTATCTAATGGCATATTAAAAGATAACCAAAGAGTATCTTATCAGAGTTCTTGTATAATTTTAATACTGTTTATATATTTTTAAAAGAAAAAATAAATAGGGATTTACTTTTAAATTATGCTTTTTTTAATCCGTCAATTTTAAAAAACAAAATTTAAAGTTTTTTTCCCTTTTATATTTAGCTTTTTTTTATTTTTAAAACGTCAAAAAACAAACAAGTAAAAGGTTTTTTAAAAATAAAGTTTAAAACTTTCTTCCTTTTATATTTAGCTTTTTTTTATTTTTAAAACACCAAAATAAAGAAACATAAATTTATAGGTTTTAAAATTCTAACTTTTTAATATATTAAGATTAAAAAGATAAAAGTTTAATTTTTTTTTCCTTTTATATTTAGCTTTTTTTTATTTTTAAAACACCAGAAGAATTTAAATTAATGCAAATTTAATGCATCATTTAAATAAATACAAGTTAATAAACTAAAAACAAAAGCTTGAATTAAAGAAACCCCTAATTCTAATCCAAAAAGTGGAATTAAAATTAGTAAAGGAATATAATGCATAATAAATAAAACACCTGTAAAACTCATTAAACTCCAAGCAAATCCAGCAAATACTTTTAATAAAGTATGTCCTGCCATCATATTACAAAAAAGTCGAATAGCTAAACTTAATGGTTTAAAAATAAATGAAATTACTTCCAGTGGAACTAATAAAAAGGCTAGCGCTAATGAAGTTCCTGAAGGTAAAAATAATGAAAAAAAAGCTAGTTTATGTACTTTAACACAAATAATATTCATACCAATAAAGATAGATAAACTTAAGGCTAAAGTAACAACAAAATGACTTGTCACTGTAAAACTATATGGAATTAATCCTATTAAATTCATACTTACAATAAAAAAAAATATTGCAAAAACTAATGGAAAAAAAAGTTGATTTTTTTTTCCACCGATATTATCAGTTACCATAGATAATACCATAATATATAAGAATTCAATAACAGATTGACCACGATGAGGTACAATAAATAAACTAGAAGTAGATTGTTTTAAACATGCAAAAAAACCAGTAAAAGCAAAAAATAGTATTATTGCTAAAATAACAGTTTGATTTGTAATACTCATGTCTAAATATCCAATCTGTAAAAAAAATAGAGGTAAAATTTCAAATTGTTCTAATGGACTTGCTAAAAATGATATAAATGTCATAATTTTTTAATTTAATTTGTTTAAGATCCCCACCAATATATAGTAATAAATAAGAATAACCAAACAACATCGACAAAATGCCAATACCATGCAGCAGCCTCAAAACCAAAATGATGTTCTCTTGTAAAATGATTTAAATATAACCGTGATAAACATACAGCTAAAAAGCATGTTCCAATAAAAACATGAAAGCCATGAAAACCTGTAGCCATATAAAAGGTAGAACCATAAACACTATCAGACATAGTAAAAGGTGCAGTTAAATACTCAAATACTTGTAAAGAAGTAAAAATAACAGCTAAAATAACTGTAGTAATTAAAGCCAAAGAAGCTTGCGTTTTATTTCCCCAAACAATTGAATGATGCGCCCAAGTTACGGTTGCTCCAGATGTTAATAAAAGAACAGTATTTAAAAGTGGCACTTTCCATGGATCTAATGTAGTTAAAAAGGCTGGAGGCCAAACACCGCCTAAAGCAATGCTAGGATTAAAGCTTGAATGAAAAAAGGCCCAAAAAAAGGCAACAAAAAACATAATTTCTGAAACAATAAACAATAGCATACCCATACGTAGTCCATTTTGAACTGTATTTGTATGTTGACCTTCAAAAGTTCCTTCACGAATAATATCTCTCCACCAAGTAAACATCATAAACAAAATCATATATAAACCGTATTGCAAAAGCATACGACCTCCCATATAACCATGCATATATAAAACCCCACCAAAAGTAAGCATAAGGGCTGAAAATGATGCAACAATTGGCCATGGACTTGGATCAACTAAATGAAAACTATGTTGTTGGTTGTTACGGGTAATCATTTTAATATTTATATAAAATTATAGGCCTAAGTAGATTTGAACTACTGACTTTACGCTTATCAGGCGTATACTCTAACCCCTGAGTTATAAGCCTCCTAAAATATAACGATAATAAGAAAGAGTTTGTTTATTTAAAAAGCGCTTTTTTAACATAACTTGACCTAAACTATTATAAATAATTTCAAACCCGTAAATAATTTGTTTTTTATTTGCTCCCATAATAATATTTTAATTTACCATCTAAAATGAATATTAGATCTGTTAGCTTGTGCCTGAGAATTATTTAAATTTCTTAATTTTAAAGCTTTTGAAGAAGAATTATTAATAATAAGTAACATTTCCTCAACAATTTTATCTACAATAGGAATATTTTTATTATTTTCAGATATCGCTTTCATTAACCATTTAATAATTAAGTAAGAACGTCTTTTTAAACCAATCGAAAAAGGAACAACATGACTACTTCTTTTTATTCTAACTGTTTTTGATTCAACAAAAACATTTAAATTTAAAAAGATTTTAAATAATAAATAGGATAATGATTGTTTAGTCTGTTTAGATAAATTTAAAAAGACACTATCAACAATTAATTTAGCTTTATTTTTATTACCATTTTTTATTAATAATCCTACAAGTTTAGAGTATAAATTTGATTTAAAATTTAAATTAATTTTTTTCATAATTATTTTCGGCTAGAACGTTTTGTTCCATATAAAGAGCGAGCATTCTTTCTGGTTTTAACACCTTGAAAATCATATTTACCTCGAATTAAGTGGTATTTAACTCCAGGAAGGTCTGGAATTCTACCACCTCTCATTAATACTACTGAGTATTCTTGCAGGTTATGCCCTTCACCCGGAATATACGCTTCCAGTCGCTTACCATTCGAAAGTTTAATTTTAGCTACTTTTCTTAAGGCAGAATTAGGCTTTTTAGGTGTTCTGGTAAAAACTTTAATACAGATACCCTTTTTTTGTGGATTTTTTTCTAAAGCAGGTGTTTTTGATTTAAAAATTTTTTTTTCTCGACACGCTTGTTTGCAAAGTTGATTTATTGTTGACATAATAAAGTTATATATATATATATTAAAATCCCCAGGTAGGAATTGAACCTACGACATAATGGTTAACAGCCATTCGCTCTACCGCTGAGCTACTAGAGATAAGAATTTGAAAATTATAGAATTACCCCTGAAGATAAGAATATAATTTTTAAATGTTTTGTATATCTAAATAATTTAGGAACAGAACCAAATACACGTGTTCCAATAAATTTATTTTGTTTATTTAATAAAACAGCAGAATTTTCAAAGAAGCTAACTTTATTTCCACTAAATTGATTATTAAACACTTTTGTTCTAATAATAAGTGCTCTGTAGATTTCACCTTTTTTTGTCTTTGAAGTAGAACGTCTTTTTGTTCTTAAACTTTTAATAGAGACAACAATTAAGTCTCCAATCCCGGCATATCGACGTTTATACCCGGAAAGAACTTTAATACAAAAAATGGTTTTTGCACCCGAATTATCAATAACATTTAAATAAGAACCATTTTGAATCATAAAGGAATTTTATACTATTTTTACCAAACAGCTTTTTTTGAGCCTGGAATTATACCAAATTGCATTAATTCACGCATTTTAATACGTGATAATGAATAATCTCTATTTAAACCTGTATTTTTATTTGTTAAAATACAACGATTTTTTAAACGTACTTTTGAAATACGTGAAGTTTTTTGTTGTAGTTTTAAAATATTTAAATAACAAGAAGAAGTTAAAGTTTTTAAAGGTTTTTTTGATAATAAATTTATAAAAATAAATTTATTAATTTTTTTTAAATTTTCAAATTTAGAAAATAATTTTCTAAATCTTAAATCTTTCATTTTTTTTGCTAGCATAAATATATATATATAGTTTAAAATAGTCTAAAGCTTATTCCCAATCTAAAGCACCGACAATCCAAGCATAAATAAAACCAAATAATAGTTCAATAATAAAGTCAACCATACCCCATAAACCATCAAGACCTAAAAAGCTTAATGAAACACACCATGGAAAAAAGTATGCAGCTTCTAAATCAAAAATAATAAATAAAATAGCTACTAAATAAAAACGAACATCAAAAACATTACGTGCATCTTCGTACGGATCAAACCCACACTCATATGCAGATAACTTTTCAGCATCTGGATTATACGTACTTAATCGATAAGATAAAAATAAAATAAGACTGGCTAAAAAAATACTAAATAATAATAAAATACCGATTTTACTAAATTCTTGATAAAATAATGTCATAAATAAATATAAAAATTGTTTGTTTGTTGCGAGAAAAGGATTTGAACCTTTGACCTCCGGATTATGAGCCCGACAAGCTACCAGACTGCTCTATCTCACAAAATAAAAAATAAGATTCGAAGTACTTCTTATTGGATTTGAACCAACACCGTTTAAACGACTAAATTTTGAATTTAACGCGTCTACCATTTCCGCCAAAAAAGTATGTATAAAGCTAGTTTAATTTGTATGAACATTTAACAAGCTATTATTTATTTCCAAACATTTTTTTCAGTTACACGTGTTCCTTGGGTTAAAGTTACATAAATAATATAAAAGAATAAAATTGCAGATAAGGCTGATATATATGAACCAAATGATGCAACAATATTCCATTCAGTAAATGCATCTGGATAATCTGGTACTCTTCTTGGCATACCTGCTAATCCTAAAAAGTGCATAGGAAAAAAAGTTAAATTTACACCAATAAAAAACATCCAAAAATGTATTTGACCAAGTACTTCTGGATACTGTAAACCAGTAATTTTACCAATCCAGAAATACCAACCAGCAAAAATAGAAAATACAGCACCCATAGATAATACATAATGAAAATGTGCTACAACATAATAAGTATCATGTAAAATAGCATTAATTCCTGAATTAGATAATACAACACCAGTTACTCCACCAATAGTAAATAAAAAAATAAACCCTAGCGCGAATAACATTGGAGTACGTAATTTCATAGATCCTCCCCACATTGTAGCAAGCCAACTAAAAATTTTAATACCAGTAGGTACAGCAATAATCATTGTTGCTGCAGTAAAATAAGCACGAGTATCTACATCTAATCCAACAGTATACATATGATGTGCCCAAACTACAAATCCTAACACACCAATTGAAACCATCGCATAAACCATTCCTAAATATCCAAAAATTGGTTTATTAGATAAAGTAGAAATAACATGACTAATAATACCAAAACCAGGTAAAATTAAAATATATACTTCTGGATGACCAAAAAACCAAAATAAATGCTGATATAAAATAGGATCACCTCCTCCTGCAGGATCAAAAAAAGATGTATTAAAGTTTCTATCTGTTAATAACATAGTAATGGCTCCAGCAAATACAGGTAGTGATAATAATAATAAAAAAGCTGTAACTAAAACAGACCATACAAATAAAGGTACTCTATGCATTGTCATACCAGGCGCTCTCATATTAAAAATAGTAGTAATAAAGTTAATAGCACCTAAAATTGATGCTGCACCTGAAAGATGTAAACTAAAAATAGCTAAATCTACTGAGGGTCCTGAATGGGCTTGTGCACTACTTAATGGAGGATATACGGTCCAACCTGTTCCTGCACCAGCTTCAACTAAAGTTGATGCTAATAATAATAATAAAGAAGGTGGTAATAACCAAAAACTTATATTATTCATTCTAGGAAAAGCCATATCGGGTGCTCCAATCATTAATGGAACTAAAATATTACCAAATCCACCAATTAAAATAGGCATAACCATAAAAAAGATCATAATAAAAGCATGACCTGTTACAACTACGTTATATAATTGATGATTACCCAAAAAGAATTGATTTCCAGGTAAGGTTAACTCCATTCGAATTAAAATAGACATAGCAGTTCCTAATACACCAGCAAAAGCTCCAAAAATCAAATAAAGAATTCCGATGTCTTTATGATTAGTAGAAAATAACCAACGAGAAGAAAAATAATACATATTACTTAATATTGACATATTAAGCTAATAATATTATATTTAACCATAATATAATACGAAATCGAAAAAAACGGGAGTTGAACCCGCGACTTTTAGCGCGACAGGCTAATACTCTAACCACTGAGCTATTTTTTCTTTAATTAGGTAACAGCGGATTTGAACCACTAACTTTCTCGTTGTAAGCGAGATGCTCTACCGATTGAACTAGTTACCTGAAAAAATAAAATTTATTTAAAAAAAGAAATAAAGTTATCAGACCTTGACAATTGTCTAAAAACTAATTCATTTTTACGCTTACTTTTAAAATTTAAAGTTAAAATAATAGCACCAATCATAGCAACTAATAAAATTAACCCCGCTAAAAGAAAACAAACTAAGTAATAGTTATATAATGCTTGACCAAAAACATCAATATTTCCTAAATTATCTATAAATTTTTCGTATGAAAAAAAAGTAATATCATTTTCAAAAGTTAAATTAAAAAAAATTTCTTTTAATTTAAAAAAAAATTGAGAAATAACAAGTAAACTCCCGATACATAAAAAAGGAAGCATAGATAAATTTTGAAAAGAATAAATTTTTACGTTCAGCATCATTACAACGAATAAAAATAAAACTGCAATAGCTCCTACATAAATAATAATAAAAAGCAATCCTAAAAATTCAGCATTGAATAAAATTAAAATTGAAGATGCATTACAAAAAGTTAAAATTAAAAATAAAACTGAATGAACAGGGTTATCAGAAAGAAAAACAAAAAAACTGCTTAAAATTAATAAAAAAATTAAAAAAAGATGTAAATGTTGCATAAAAAAAAATTAAATTAAAGAATTTCGGAATAATAGTCCTGAACTCTAGAAACCACTATCCCAAAATAAACGCTCGACTAACTGCATTACCTTGTCTCAAAATGTATAAATAAAGCGTATAAAAAAGTTACCGATAAAAGTAAATAAGAATATATAATATTACTAGTAAAAACAAGCAAAAAACCAACTAATGTGATTAATAAAAAAAAAAGGTGGTGTAAATATCGCATAAAAGAAAATTAAGGAATTTCGGGATAATAGGACTTGAACCTATGACCTTCTATTCCCAAAACAGATGCGCTACCAACTGCGCTATATCCCGTCCCGATATATAAATAAGGGTATAAATTAACGAAAGCGGGAATTGAACCCGCAACACGCGGATTATGATTCCGGTACTCTACCATTAAGTTACATCGTTATAAAATGGAAATAATCGGACTTGAACCGATAACTTTATGCATGCAAAGCATACACTCTACCAATTGAGTTATATCCCCAGACTATAATAAATGCGGACAATGAGATTTGAACTCATATCGTCTACTTGGAAGGCAGAAAATCTACCATTAATATATATCCGCAAATAAAAATTTATTTAGTTTTAATATAGTCTATAAATTTTTTAATAGATATAACTTCTCGTGAAAGTAAACTCGAATCTTCTAAACTTAATTGAAATAAATCTTTAATTATAACAACCGTATTAGAATAATAGTCAACTTCAAGAAATGAATATAAAAAGGTAGGATTCTTTTTTGATTTCAAAACTGGAACTACATTAATTAAAGAAATAGTATCACCTTTAGTAACAAATGAGGTACTCCCCACCTTTTTATTATTAACAAGAACGTTTGAATTATTTATGGCTTGTCTCGCTTGAAATGAACTTTCAAAAAAGTTTAATTTCCATAATAAAATATCTATACGGTATAAAAGCTTAAATAGACTACTAGCAATTAAATTTTTAGTTAAAAATTTTGTTGAAGAAAGGAATTCTTTTTTAAAAAATTGAGTTGAAACTGAATTATCAAATAAGTTACAAATCGCTGATTTTATATTTAAACCATCTTTATAATTATTTTTTAATTTATCCCAATGTTTATAATTAACCTTTAGTATTGAATGATTAAAAAAGGTTTGTTGTGTACCAATCTTAGTATTTAAAAAAAGTTGTAACTTTTTCCATTTAGGACGATTAAACTTTAAAATTCGAGCAACAGGAAACGTTTTAAAAAAAGAGGTGATTTTATAATAATTTTTATATTTTTTATAGAAACGCATAGAAGTTAATTTTTTGTAAAGATTTTATTAATTAAAATAGCAAGAAAAATTACTTTTTTAAAATCAAATAAATCATTATATATTTTATAGGTACCAAAGTTATTCATTTCTAATTTAGAATTAATTTTATTAATTAAAAAAATATTATTACTCTGTAATTTTTTTAAAATACTTAAATTTTCTGAATTAAAAGAATCTAATAATAAAACTGCTTGTAAAACTTTGGTTGATACTAGTTTTTTACTGGAAATAGTAGACTCTATATTAATTTTAATTTTAGTTGGATATTCGATAAAAAATTGTTTTAATAAATGTAAATATTGCTTATTTTTAACAATGATATGAAGGACTCCTAAATTATCTTGTAATTGTATAATTTGTAAAACCCTAATAAATTGTTTTATACTTTTAGTTAGTTCAACAATGTCTAATGTACTGTAATTTGCTAAACCAGTGATTTTTATATTTGCATTTAAATAGGGAGACTTTTTTACTGCAGAAGAACTTAACAGAAAGAAGTCAGACTTAATTAAACTATTATATAGTGCTAAATCTATTTTATTTTTCATATTTATGTTTTTTTAACACTTTTAAAAGTACGAATTTCATTTTTATACCAAATACCCTTACCTTTATAAGCATTTGGAAATTTTAAACTTCTTAATCTATATAAAAAATCACCCACCTCAACAAGACTAAAACCACATACTGAAATAGTGTTTTTATTAATATCTAAAATTAGTTGCTTTGGTATATCAATAGTAATTATATGACTAAAACCTAATTTTAATTCTAAAGTTTTATTATCATTAAGTAAAGTTGCTTTTAGACCTAATCCTTTTAGAATTAATTTCTTTATTATTGGTTTTGTAAAACAGGCAAACCAATTACTTAGCGTAGAACTAAAAGTTTTAAATGCATCGACTCTTGTTAAATCTAAACATGTAAAATGAAGAGAATCTTCCACTTTAGTACATTTTATAAAATTAGGAATAAGAATATATTGTGAATTTACACTTTTTGTTAGAATTAAAAATTTATTGTTTTTAATTAAAATATAATTAGAACTTATATTTGTTGGAAGTTTAATTTTTGTAAGCATATTGTTAACAAATAAAAAATAATTTACCACCTAGGTGGTATTTTTTACAATCTAAACAGCTTAAAAATCCTTTACTAGTAGAAATAACAATTAAATTTTGTTTACTTGAAATTTTACAAATATCCGAATATTTTAAATCAATAGAATTTGAAAAAGTTTTTAAATTTTTAAAAATATTTTTATTAAAGGAATATCTTAAACTGATTTTAATTTGAGAACCCATATTAGTAAAAGATTGAATAATTCCCTCCTTATATAATAAAGTAATTATTTCTAGAGTAATATGACTGTTTTTAATAAAAACTATTTCTTTTTTAATTAGAGAGGCGTTTTTTAATGTGATTAATAAATTTATAGTATTACTATTCATGTTTAAGAAAAAAGTTTGAAATTTACTCAAAGAAGAAGTAAATGTTTTATGTCTAAAGGTGGAATTGAACCACCGACACATGGATTTTCAGTCCATTGCTCTACCACTGAGCTACTTAAACCTACACTCTATAGGAATCGAACCTATACTCCTCAACTTAGAAGGCTGTTGCTTTATCCATTAAGCTAAGAGTGTACTTTTAAAATAAGCATATTGGGAGTTGAACCCAAGACCCTTGGATTAAAAGTCCATTGCTCTACCACTGAGCTATATGCTTAAAAAGTGGTATATACTACCGAAAAGGGGACTTGAACCCCTACCCTTGCGGATTAGGATCTAAATCTAACGTGTCTGCCAATTTCACCACCTCGGTTTTAAAATCTTAATTATTAAAAGCTATTAAAAAAAATTCGTCAATTTTAAAAAATAAAAGTTTAAAGTTTTCTTCCTTTTATATTTAGCTTTTTTTTATTTTAAAAACTTCAAGCTTTAAAAACGAAAAAAAGTTTAAAAGTGGTGTTGAGTTGTTTTTTTAAAAAAAAGCTAAATAATAAAGAGAGAGAGAAAAAAGAAATTTAAAAAGAGGGGAGAGGGACTCCTCGGTCAAAAAAAAAAATCTTTTCTACACGTTTTATGTTATATATATATATATATACTTTGTATATACGTAGACTATATGTATCTTCTCTTATAACTATAGCTTTAGCTTCTTGTTCTATAGATTCTTAATTGAGGCATTGTATGGCTCGATTAAGAATCGTATGTAATACTCTTATGGAAAGGAATAATTGAATTGCTTTTACTTGAAGCTTTATGCCGAGCGGCTTTGGAGCTCTCTGCTTTTTAAGTATATAGCCCGTGCGGCTTGAGCACATCTACGCCTTGTAAAGCTAAAGGTTTTTTTACTTATAAACATTTGGATTAATAAAGATACTTTTACTATCGTATAATTATAAAACTTTTGTGATAAAAATAAACCTTATAAGTTTCATTGTAATGTTTTAACGTATTGAAAGCGATAGAAGTAACAAAAGAATTTTCAACGAGACTTATAAAACTGCTAAAATCTTTATCCTTTTTCTTTTTTTGAATTAATCGCTATATAAAAACGGTAAACATGGTATCATTCTTTCAATAACTTCAATATTAACTCGATTATATATAGTTTTTATTTCAGATATCGAGAAAGTAAACAAAGTATTAGTCCAAATTTTTTTTCAATAACTATCGCTAATCCAATATTTACCTATATAAGAGAGCAAATCAAGCGCGTACATCTAATTCAGCTTTTTTAAATTAGCATTATGCTTGTTATTAGACTTGAACACATACCTTTCAAAGTCACAATATGACACTTTAATTATATTCGCCTTTTCTTTTTAAAAAGTATATGATTTATAGTAAAATTAAAATAAAACGGCAAGAAAAAATACCTTTTTTATTTACCTAATAATTGAAAGGACGAACTAACTTATAAATTAAAGAAATTGATTCCAAAAGGAATAAAAAGTAAGAATTTTACTTACTTTTAAAATCTGCTTTATCTTTTATACTTTAAAATGATCTAATCGGTCATTAAGTTTTTAATTTTTGTTAAGAATATTGTTATATTTTAAAATGAATCTTTTAAGTTTAATAATAGTTTATTATAATTTTTAAACGCTAAATAAAAAAGAAGAGACGCTCCAGCCGCGCAGGCTTTACTTTAAAGAGCTCCAAAGCCGCTCGGCATAAAGATTCAATTAAAGCAATTCACATAAGAGTATTACGTACGATTCTTAATCGAGCCATACAATGCCTCAATCAAGAATCTATAGAACAAGAAGCTAAAGCTGTAGTTATAAGAGAAGATA
>Ga0302207_1000231_pt1 | contig 23197 bp, 15 predicted proteins | sample II_Fen_E2_2_FD_198792 | JGI IMG/M metagenome (GOLD analysis project Ga0302207, IMG submission 198792) | Peat permafrost microbial communities from Stordalen Mire near Abisko, Sweden - II_Fen_E2_2 | ecosystem: Environmental > Terrestrial > Soil > Wetlands > Permafrost | place: Sweden: Abisko...
ATTAGGAATCAATGGCATTGTAACCTTTAAGAATTCAGGACTGGCGGCAGTGGTCGAAAAGATCGACCTGAAGCATCTGTTGCTTGAAACCGATTCGCCCTACCTTACTCCTGCCCCACACCGTGGAAAACGAAATGAGAGCGCCTATGTAAGCCTGGTTTGCGAGAAACTTGCTTCCATATACCAGGTATCCGTCAGGGAGATTGATGAAGCGACCACAAGAAATGCACGGGAGCTGTTTACGAAGCTTGATTAGTCGAGAACCAAGAGCCAAGAGCCAAGAACCAAGACATGAGACAAGAGAACCGGGAGTCAAGACAAAAGACTGGCGACAGGAGAAATACACAGTAGAAAAGTGACATGACAGGGTGATTGGAGGTAAATAATCATTCTATACTCATGTGAATCAGACACTAAATAACCTGTAAAGAAAATTGCTGCAAAATTAAAAAAATTGTTTAACTTTGCAGAGCAAACGGAGAGGTGCTCGAGTGGCTGAAGAGGTACGCTTGGAAAGCGTATGAACTCCTAAAGGGTTCCGGGGGTTCGAATCCCTTCCTCTCCGCAATTATAACTTATTATCAACTAGTTACAACTACAAGGCACTAAAAAAGGTACTAAACAACTTTATTTAGTGCCTTGTATTTTAAGAAATATAGTTATTAGATTTTAAGCAATTCTAAGACGTGTTTTTAGTTTCGACAAAAGTTTATACCTTTTATATCCTTTATTAGCTAAAATGGCTTTGAATTACTCTTTATCGAGGTGTACCGTATAGATTGAAACCCCACATTCCATTCCAATAAACATTACTCTCATTGTTTGCATCTCTGTGAAATTTTTATAACTCAGCTTGCATTTATTTCAAGTTTTTATTTTAACACTGCCCACAAAAAAAGTATGCAGGCTCGGCTTTCATTCTTGGGTGCTTGAAATATACTCGTGCTATTAATAGTATTATGAGAAATATTATTAATAGTTTGCTTGAATTTCATTTTAAAAGAGTATAATATCCATTTAATACGTTCACAATTATCTAACTCTATCAACAAAATGGTTCAATGCAATTAGTTGACTGCCTATAAATACCCACCTAGCGCTCATACTAATTTCTATTGCTGTATCAGAATTTAGGACACTTCTTAATATGGCGACTCACAGCTCGGTAAATGCAAACGGGGTATATCAAATTCCCTGTCTTTTTGAGGTCGCAATTTGCGTCCTCAAACTTTTCCATTCATCTAGAGTCAGTTCAAACATAAAATTTTCAGGAAACCTTTTTTGATTTCTTTTGATTTGTTCATTCAAACGTCTTGTTTCATGTGCGAGCATTTCTGCTAAGTCATGAAAAAATCATCCTAAAACATTAACCTGTTGAATGGCTATAAACGACTGCATGATACTTATGTTGATTTGGAATTTAAAGTCGCTGTTTCTCGATCCAGACACCATTGCTGCCCACTTTTCTGTAAATGCATAACATAAATTGCCTCATTGTTTTAAGGTGCTAAAATTGCACCTCAAAGATTTGAAGTTTTCTTTTGTTAGCTCGAACATAAATTTTGAAGGAAAAACTGTAGGGACAAATACCGAACATCTATAAGTTGCCTTATCTCAGATCAGTTTATATTTTAACTATAGGGACAAAAACCGAACATTTATTTATTTAGAATAAACGATTTTTTTATTGCTCAACTACACCGATAAATGGCATTTGCAGATCAATTAATCAACTGGGCAGTTAATTGTTATTTAAATACACTGCTAAATGAGCCAATTAATTTAATGCTTAACTAATGACTTACTAATAATCTCATGCTACATTCGTGTATCTTTATTTATATCGGCTTGAATTGTAAACATATCTTCAAAATATTTTTTTAAGTTTCCTCATTCCTTTTTTGAAGATCTTAAACTTAATCAACCTGAAAATTTAATACGAGTTTGCAAATTACAATAAAAGCACGCTTGAAACCTCTATTTACCTCTAATGCTGTATAGAAATTGAAGAACCCTTCTTGATAAGGAAACGCTCAATACAGCTAAAGTAATAGGCTTAGTCTTTAAACTCAAAATGAAAGAATTGGTTATCACAATTTGTGACTTCCAATTTGAGATTTCAAATTTTCAAATTCTTCCACAGTCAATTGAAACATAAAATCTTCAGGAAACCTGTCAACATTTCGTTTTGGAGCCTGGTTCAACAATAAGATTCTACTCAATACATTTATTCGAAATCAAGTTCAAAAATTGCCGAAAACTTCAACTAAGCAGATAGATCAAAAAGGAAGACAACATAAAAAATTATTTTCTCAACTGATTTAAAAATGAATCCATTAGAGGTTTTAGAGTATTATCATTGTAGATTTTACAATTGGTAAAAATGAAAATGAGTTAATTTATGTATTTTAGAAATATAAATAATCACTCAGTAAAAAGTGTTTATAGTTAGAAAGTTGAATTAAGTATTAAAAAGAATATAATGACCTATTTATTAAAGAACTTGGATAGTAAATTCAGACTTAACGGAATTTCTACGGATTAAAACCGATTAGCGTGATATTAAGCCTAATAAGAGGGAATTATCAGATATTCTATTTCTTTTTTGGATTGAAATTGAGCCGGTATATCAAATGCAACATCACATAACTTGGAATAGTGTTATGCCAGGTTTCTGACTTTCCCTGCCCGTTCAAATAATATTGCACATTAGAAAGCTGGTGTAACAGGTCAAATCCTTCCAGTTTGGTTATTATCTTACCATTCATGAAAGAGCTACTTACCGATGCATTCCAAACCAGACTGTTCGTATTCATAAATGAATCATCATATCCGCGGCGACTGTACATCTTCAGATCAGAACCAAAATCGATTTTCTTAAAGAATTTATATTCAGCGGTCATCCCATAACTATAATCATATGCATTTATAGTCTGGAAATTTTCACGCTTGCTGGTTGCATTGATCCACTGCAATTTCCCTATTGCTCCCAGCTTTAATGCTTCTAACTGAAAATTCAACTTTAAACTCTCCTCCAGACGATGGTTGTCAACCTTACTAAGGCTACTTTGGCTACTGCCGCTTACCGCCGTAAGGTCGACATTTCGGTTGTAGCTCCAACTGGTTTGAGTTTCATAATTCCAATGTTTCTCTTTGTCAATACTACTGCCGTATCCAACCATAGCAAACATATTCCAGTTGCCATTCACATTTTCAGGCCGATAGGTGTACACACCCGTTGCCGGATTATACGTAAATCCATTGGCCACTTGATTGCCTATCACCGAAACATCTATGAATGTATTGATGAATTTCTGTTTCTCCGGTTTCCGGTCAGAAAAAGAAACACTGAAATATTGTTTGTTGGTGTTTTTCAGAGTTGGATTCCCCAGCTGTATGGCAAGTGGATTTGAGTTATCACGAATGTTCACCATCCTGGCCATATCAGGTGTATTGATTTCAGTACTGTAATGTACCTCATATTCACGGTTGGAATTATTCGTTCTCCGGATAAAAGTCATATCTGGTTGGAAAATCAGGTTCTTTTGATAGATACAAGTATCCAGTTTGTTGCGTTGGTAGTTCAGTTGTTGATTCTTTTCCTGGATTGGCAAATGGATATTGAACCAGGTGTATTTGTCCTTTTCTTTTTTCTCATAATACATGCGGAAACCTTCTTTATGGGTTTGCTCCAAAAGGTTTTTATTATAACTGTTGCCGGCATCAAGGGCAAGGAGCAGTGAGTCACGCGTAGAAGGCAGCTCCCCCAACGAATGACCGGAGTCAGTACCCCATCCATTCAGCCTGTCGAGCCGGTAAAGAGAATTTACTTCCGATGAATTGCTTTGTGAATAGATATAATAAAACAAATAACTCCAGTTGGACAGCAAATGAAAAGTATATTCTGCCTTGGCATTGTAATTGTAATATTTATTGGGTGTGGTGTTATATTTATTTTGATTATCGGTAGTGACACTATTTTGCAAATAACTCAATTGATACGAATTGAATAACGTATTCATGATATTCCGGTAATTCATTTCAGATGATAGCTCAAGGTCATCGCCCCAGGATAATTTTTTGGTTGCCACGATTGAATTGTAAATGCTTGTTGCATATCCGTTTCCGATCATCTCGTTAGATTGGCGGTTGACAGTGATGCTATTCAGATTCGTGTTGATGGAAGGCCTGAATATGGAATCCAGTATCTGAGTGGTACTGCCGGATTTTTCAGGATTTGAATTAAAGGTAGCCGAGCGACCCTGGTCATTGTCTTCTGATTTATAATGACTAACAGAGGTTCTCAGACTCACAAATAAGGGTTTTTTTAAGGTGAAGTAATTATGCGCAGAAAACGATAGACCGTTCGTTTTGGAAATATTTTCAGATCTGGTGTAATTGTTACCACTGGTAAGAAATGACTCGGATGAAGTCCGGGTACTATTATCCATATTGTACCACATTGCTTCACCACTAAAATTTTCTGTATATCGCTGGTCTTTGTCATCGATAGTAATATCCATTCCTGCACTTTTCACATCCATCAATCCTTGCGTATAATTAGACGGCGTCCAGTCACCGTCCCTTCCCGGACGACGGTATTCATTCACGTTATTCATATTCCCGTAGAGGGAGATACGTGTATTATCGGTAAAGCGTAATCCGAATAGTCGGGATAGATAACGGTCATTCGTTCCCCCTGCAACATCCGCATTGGCAATATAACCAGTCGAATATTCCTTCTTCAGGTTGACATCCATTACAAAATCCTTTTTTTCAACATTATGTCCCAGGTATTCGCTTTTATCAGTTGTCTTGTCATAGAATTGCACGTTTTTCACGATATAATATGGCATGTTTTCGAGCATGACATTATTTTTTCCTTTAAAAAACTGTTTGCCATTGAGCATCAGATAATCCACCTTTTTACCGTTCAGGTAAATTTCACCATTGTCTTTCAATACCACCCCGGGCATCTGTTTTACCAGATCATCCAGCATCGATCCTTTCGACAGGTTAAAAGCATCAGCATTGTAAATCACCGTGTCGCCTTTGAAGATCATCTTAATTTTAGTGGCCACAACCACCGCTTCTTTCAATTGATGATCTACCTGTTCCATACTTCGCGGACGTTTTTTCATAAAATGCCAGGGTGCATCGAAATAGACATTTCGGGCCACATATTTTATATCATAATCAACATAAGCAGGATAATAATCGGGATGCTCGGCTTTAATAATAAACTTTTGGGGACGGGCGGCAATAGTAAACTTGTAATAGGTGTCTATCTTTCGGGTGTTGCCGTTAAAATAGTCAACCGTCATGGTATCTATAACGGTACTGTCGGGGCGCATCAGTGTAATTTTCGTTCCTAAAATCCCCACTTTTGTAAAAGAATCCGCGATATGCCCCCAAATAGCAATTGTTCTCTCTTTTTTTATACTTTTGTCGGTTGGGACAGTGCTTTTTTGTGCCTGACTACTCAGAGCTACAATACATAACAGCATAATCAGGACAATTCTCTTCATATAATTTTTTGTGATTGTGTATTAGTTGCATTTGAAATGCCATAATTCAGAGAACTAATTTCTTCAAAAATCTTTTGTTAGAACTTGCTTTAAAAGTTTAAATTAAATGCTCCTAAATCTTTTTACACAAATCAAACAATTAAATTTTATTTAATATCCATGTATCTTCTCAAAATCCACTGATATAGTCTTTTTACCGACGAAATCATACAGGGTGAGTTTCCTGATTTTATAATAACAAAGCCAGTAATTTTTCAGTGAAGTGACGTAATTCTGTTCAGCTTCAATTTTACGGCTGATGGCCAGATTAACTCCATTCACATCTGTTTTGCCAATAATAAATAGTTGTTTTGCTTTGTTGTAAGCAAGTTCAGCAATTTGTTTGGCTTCTTCCGATAATTGGATTTGTGAATGACGCAGATTATATTCATACACCGTCATAAGTACATCCTGTTCAAAGGCCTGTTCAGTCTGTTTTGCGGTGACATTCACGGTATTCAGATTCTCTCGAGCTACATTCACCTTGCCTTTGTTAAGACCCCAGTCTACAATGGGCACACTCAGGCTTACTGAAACTAAATCTTGCTGTAACGGATTCCTGTAAGCTTCTGTAAAATTGTTGGCTACCTGATTAAATCCAATGCTGGCTGATAATGACGCAGAAAACCTGCTTTGTTTTTTTGTTTGATCCAGCATTTGTTGAGCCGACAGTATCGATTCTTTCATTTCCGGAATAGTAGGGTTATTCTCCATAGCTTTTCTGAGTACATCATCGGCTAAAATGATTATGTCTAAAGGTTGGGTAGGTAATTTAAGGTGAAACTGCATTTGAGTATCGTAACGCAAATACGATGCTAATGTAAAAGTGCTTGTTTTTAAATTAATCTCCGCATTACCTACATTGTTTCGGGAGTTAATCACATCCAGTTTTAATGTAAGTAGATCCGATTGGGAGATAGTACCGATCTTATACCTTTCCAGCCCAATCCGGTACAGAGTATCACTGTTTGCAATATTTTGTTTAGCCAGGTCGTAAATCGTTTGATACAATGCTAAATCAAAAAAGTATACGGATGTTTGTTCCGAAATTTCCTGGAGGTTAAAGATGAATTCTTTCTTTACCTTTTCATAACGGACAGGTTCTATTTTCTTTTCCCACTTAAAACTATTAAAACCGAATAAGGATTGTGAATAGCCAATACTAACCGGAACCGTAGAATACTGTTCATACTTGCTAAGGCCAAAATCATGAAGATACGCAAATTCAGTATTGATGTAGAAGGTTCCTCCTGTAATGTCCAGGTTTTGTTTAATCGAAAGATTTGCATTTGAATTCAGGCTCTGCTGCGATTTATAGGTATCCACATTATTTTGGTAATCATACCGTTCCACGAAATTTTGGTTGTAAGAGAATGGAGTCATGGACAATGACATAGAGGGTAAGCGTTCAGCCTTAAAAGTACGGTACTGCCAGTAACCTGATAAATATAGATTTTTAGCTTTAAAAGATGCTAAAGAGCTATCTGCTGCAATTTCAATGGCATCCGTAAGTGTCAATGTTTTGATAGGTCTTGGATTTCCGGACTGAGAAAATAATAATATTGAATAGAAAAATACAATTAAAGTTAATGTGAACTTCATCTTAGTTTAAATTAGACCTGAATAGTGTTGTAAAATCAGTTGTTAGATGGGTATTCAATATGTTGCATCCCAAGGCAACCATCCCAATTAGGTTGAAAGTCTGCAATTGCTGAAATCAAAACAAGACCTATACCTGCTAATCCATTTAATATACCTAATTCAGGTTCATTATTTTTGTTTAATGGAATTGAAAAACCAGGCAAATCTTCTTCAATATTGGTTGATAAAGTTTTATCGATCCAATATTCAGCAGCTATTTTAAATTCAATGTTCAATGTGTTTTGATAGAAATGGTTGTACAAATGGGCAATTCCCATGGTGCCACTGTAAATCCCGGCATTTTCACTCTTAGATTCTTTTATATCCGTAGTTCTCAATGCCATTTCAATGGCTATCACTTTCCATTCATTATTTTTGTTCGCAATACCGGCCTGATAGATTGAATAAGCCGCAGCTAAATCACCATAATTCCATTGCAGGGTTGAATTTGATCTATTTATATGGCTTGAAAAATGCAAACCTGAATTATCATCTTTTTGTTGACAAAACAGATATTCAATATATTCATTCAAAACAACAGTTAGTTTATTTGTATGAACATTCAGTTTAGTAAGTTGACATAAAAACAATATGATCCCCAACAACCCGTTTGCTATTCCTAAATCGCAGCAATTAGAATTTAATATTCGATTTTTTTCAATATGATTTTTATCTTTATACCCATTTTCCTGTAGAGCTTCTTCCAATAGATCAACAAGTACCATTGTCATATGTTTTTCTTTTAAATGGCTACAGTTTTGGTCTGAAAAATTAAGATTTTCCATCCTCGAAGCATAATGCATACCAATCCCTGTTAGACCTGACATTAGACCTAAATCAGAAAGACGACATATATCTGTTTTATTCAATGTTTCACAAAATTCTTCTAATACTTCATCGGTATTATTTTCAATATAATTGTTTTGAGCCAGGTATTCTACAAACCAGGATACACCCGGTAATCCATCAACGAGGGTAAAATTCTGTGTCAAAATATTGATGTTGCCAAATATTGATTCAAAAATATTATTTGCAATATCTAAATATTTCCGCTTACCTGTCAAACGATAGTAATTAAAAAAGAAAAGCGAGATACCTGTCCTTCCTTCCAATAAACCCAAACCCTGTACTGTATTGATTCTCTGTAATAAAGTATTGGAAATCATTTCTAATCGATTCTCTACTTTTTTCAGTTTCTCATTTTTAGTCACTATCGGTTTCCAGTCATTCAGTTCAGCTGGCTTATAATTTACATTCGGGACATTGGCATATTCTATTATTTCATGATTTAACTGATACTTAAGTAAATATTCATTTAATTCGATTTGGTTTTTTTCATTAAACGATTGTATTTGGCGGGTATGAACAGCTTCAATATCATCAATAATAGCCATCTCTATTCCAGAAAAACCTATCAATTCTGACCAATGAAATTCAATACCCCAACCACTTTTATTTTCATTAAAAGTAAATAATACTTTTTTCAACGCATCTTGTGAGAAACAAGGTGTCATAATCTCAACAAAATTGATATAATGCAACAGTATGGATTTACATTTTATCGTATGTTCGTATGTATAATATGAATTTGTTAATGCTGGTTGTGCAATACTCAGATTGTATGCTATCATATATTCAAACAACTTGGCAATATTGGCTGTATCTATTTGAATATCATCATCAGGAATAAAGAAATAATCATACTTTTCTATATAAACTGGATTTTTTGTTAAATAATCGTACACTAATTTCATTTTATACCCTTTTTGAGAAGTAATAAAGTCGGTATCTTTATAAAATTTATTATATGAATTATCATAAACGATCAAATGAAGATCAAATTCATGGGATTCATTTATCCATTCCCGATGTAAACTATTTTTACCAACTGCTGAGATAACGCAATATTTTTTCAAAGTTTCCAATTTTCTATTTAGTATCTTTAATAGGATGATAAATCCGATTCGTTACATCACCCATTTCGATAGGTAGATGTGACATTGATTTATGAGTGTAGAATTTATTTTCATGCCCTTTGGGTACAAAACTTCCATCCCCACCAAAATCAGATATTGTAAAACCATTATTGTAAAGTAAAGTAGGCATAAGCACTTCATGATGACCACTCCAACCTTCTTGCATTGATTGATGCAAAAAAGCTAATGCTTTGTTAGAAATTCTACGTACAGCATTGAATGACCTTATACTGCTTTCATTTGAGACTGGTTTGTTCTGATATTTTAAAGAAGACCACCAATACCAATCTGGATTTTCATGATAAGTTTGAATATGACAAGAAAGAAAATCGGCATCACAATTAATAAATGAATAGAATAAATATTTCCAGTTACCTTGAAATCGAACATCATCTTCAATATGCCAATAATAGTCATAATTAGGGTGTTCCAAATAATATTTAAATAATGGAAAATGATCACAACCGGGAAGTAAAGAATATTTTTTTAGCGGTATATAATCTAACTCATCGAAAATATTATTAGTAAATACATAGTAATTTAAACTTTTGATATTTTCAGGAATTAGATTGTCATTTTGATGATATAAAAATACTGCAACATCATATATATTTACTGATTTTGAGATATTTATAAAATTATCAATAACAAATTCAGATGATTTATTACTTAATAGTAATATTGCTTGCTTAACTACTTTTTCTTCCATAAATTAGTTTAAAATCCTTTTTTAATTTTTTCGAAAGTTTTTAACGCCCTTTCAATCACCTCATCCATGTTCAAATAAGCATATTCCGCCAATCTTCCTACAAAATAGACATTCTTATCAATCGTTTCTTTTTCTGCCAACTCTTTATATCGTTCATACAATACCCGATTTTCAGATGCCGGAATAGGATAATATGGTTCACCGTTTGCGGTTGGATATTCGTAGGCAACAATTGTTTTGGGATGAACTTGTTTAGTAACATGTTTAATTTCCACAGAACGGGTATATTCATGTTCATTAGGATAATTAATTTGAACGCAAGGTTGCAGAAACTCCTGATCAAACTCTTTGTACTCAAACTTTAAACTTCGCCATGGTAATCGGCCCAATGAGTATTCAAAGTATTCATCAATAGCACCAGTATAAACAATCGTTTTGCAACTTTTTACATTCAACTTTTTATAGTCGGTATTTAACAACACACGGATATTCGGATGATTTATAATATTTTGTATCATTGTCGTATAACCGTCTTTTGGAATGATCTGAAACGTATGCTCAACATATCGGTAATCCCGGTTAAAACGGACAGGTATTCTTCCACAAACCGAAGCATCCATTTCACGTGGGTGTTTGTCCCATTGTTTCAGAGTATAATTTTTGTAAAAGGCTTCATACATTTCCCTACCTACCTTTGACAATACATATTCTTCGGAATTTACAGGTTTATTAATTTTTTCCCTTTTTTCTTCCAATAAACTTTTTGCCTTTTCTGAATCCAGGGTTTGACTGAAGAACTGTTCCAAAGTGTCCAGATTGATGGGGAAAGGGTAAAGTTGATCGTTGATAGAGCTTTTGACAACATAATCCCCTTCGATCCATGATGTAAATTTAGATAAATAATCTACAAGTTCCGAATTATTAGTTCGAAAATAATGAGGTCCATATTGATGAACCAGTATGCCGTTTTCCATATATTTATCGAAACAATTACCAGCGATATGGTTTCTACGCTCCACAATCAGGACATTACAGTTCAATAACTTTGCTGCTTGTTCTGCAATAACACACCCCGAGAGTCCGGCACCTACAACAATTAAACCTATTTTTTTGGACATTAAAATGCAAAATCATTTATTCAACTCACCAATTATACTTTTTTCTGTAATAGTCTCAGCACTTATGTTCACGGCTTTACATGAACTATTGTTATAAAAACTGATAGTTGCTTTACCGACTTTATAAGTTTTTACATCGGGTTCCAATATAGCGTATGACGATGATCCATTTCGTCGGGTATCAATTTTTTATCGTATTGAAGACTAAAAAATTAATGCGTAACAGACAAATAGTTAACTTTAATATTAAGCAAATTACAAGGTACATTTTCTTAGTTTTTCTTGATTTAAATAAATCCATACATTTAGTTATAGGTTCTAATTCAAGCTCTTTCTATTACTAAATCATTGAGAAATAATTCATTTTCAATCCAAGTTAGTCTTTCTGAAATTTACAATACATTAAACAATCAATTTATCACTTTGAAATAAAACAACTTGTTTAGTCGTGTTCATAATTTATTCTCCAAGATTTAATTTCTTGTTTGAGGATGTCCTTTGGAATAATATTTATTCTGTTAAGTTCTCTTATTTTGATGCTGCTTTGATCAAAATTATGAATTGTACTATTTATTCCTCTGCTGTGATCAAAGTGAAACAAAACTCCTTCAATACGCTCTATTTTATAATCAAGTCGTGTCCATCTGCGTATGCGTTCTCCATCTTCAATCCCCCAGCCATAAAAATTCTCGTTTTCCATTCCGGCTTCTATATACTTTTCACGATTTGCGAAGAAGCCCCCTCCAACACATTTGGGACCATACATTTCCGAATATGCTGATTCGAAGCGTTTCAGTATGGAAATATCAGTTTGCTTGGCATAAATATTTTTAACACAAGAAGGCACATTTAACATTTTATCTGTAAAAGGATATACAAAATCAGCTTTTTCATTCCTCAAATATTCAACTGAGGAAATAATTTGTTCCTTAGGTGCTATTACATCTGCATCCCAAACGGCTATGAATGGTGTATTGACAATTTGAACTACCTTATTAATAAATTTTGTTCGATAAAAAATAGTGTCATAGTCTTCGTGGAAAATGTGACGTATACCTCTTGGTAAAGGTTTTATAAAGCCCAATCTACTCCGTATATCGGCTTCCCAAATTATGGTGTTTGTATTAAAATGTTTCAGAAGATATTTTATGGTGAATTGTAAATTCTCAAGGCGGTCAATAGAATCTATTCGCAATGGAATAATGAATGTTGTATCTTTTAAATCGTATTTTTGCATAATAAATCTGTTTATTTTATTTTTTCTTCAATAAGATAATTCACTAATTTCATGCCAATAATTCCTTGACTAATGCCAACATCTAAAGTTAACAAATTATCATCTATGGATAATGGAGGTAACTGGTTATTTATTGTATTATAAACTCTGTTTATCTTATTATAGTAGTTGTTTTCTATAGACAATTTCTTTAAGATATTCCATAATATGTATTTTGTACCTGAAATTCCAGTACGTAAACTCAAGTCGTGCTCTGTTATTTCATTGACAATATTATCATAATCAGTAGAATAAAGCAAGAAGTTGATGCATTTTTCTAATTGTTTTGATTTAACGATGTTTGAAAATTCAAGCAGTACAGAAACCAAATACAAGCGATTTATATTTAATTTAGGTATCATTGTATCTAAGCAACCTAAAACTTGTTCTATGATTCTTAATATCTTTACATTGTAAATCTCTAAATCATAGGATTTTCTTAATAGTTTGATTATTAGCGGAAAACTAGCAAATAAATCAAAAGAAATATCTCTATTAATAGAAGCAAAACTTGCTATTAAATTTTTTTCAATATTATTTATCAAATGGAATAACAGTTCATTTTTTAGTTTATGTAAAGAATCATATTTTTTGTTGAATATTTGATTTTGAAGTCTAAATATTAAGTAACACAAGTAACCAGCGCATCCGTTTGTTAGATTCAGATTGCATAAATTATCATCATTTGTGAGTTGTTTTAATACCTGTACGTCAATTTCTTGTAATATCTCGTCAGTGTCTCCTGTTACGTATCCGTGTTGAACAAGGTACTCAATGGCACAGCCTATGCCAATCAAGCCGTTGTCGAAACGAATATTGGTTGCAGACATATTTTTGTAAATCTCATCAAACAAGTTATCTGCTAACTTTATGTATTGTTGATTATTATATATTCTACCAGATATATAATAATATATACAAACACCTGTTTTTCCAGACAGTAGCCCTACTTCATTCATTTGTTTACTTTGGGCAATTATTATTTCGTCTTCTTTTGTTAGTATTGATTGCTTGGTCATTGTATTCTGTTTTATTTTTTTATTGGTTCATAATCATCAGGTAATATTCTTGTACCAACAGGTTTTAGCCCCATTTTGCCTAAAAATGTTACACCATCACTTTTGCCATTATTGAAAATCCGGCAAGTGTCATTCTGAAAATTAACATAGGATATGTTTTGTTCCCGCAAATATCTCCATTGAAAGGTTTTGTAATTGTTGAGATTTATAGGCTCGTTAATATTATTACAAAAAAATAAAATTTGAAATGTTTTTCCTTTCAAACCGATAATATAAATCTCATTGTCTGATTTTTGCACCAAAAATAAGTTTATATCTAAAAACGATTTATAATCAGGAGTTACCCATCTTGAAAATACAGTGTAAGGTTCACCAGTGGAAGAATAAGATTTGTAATATATTGCTTTTCGGTCGGGAATATCTTTAGGTATAAGATATCCATTTTCTCTTAAGGAGTTATTGAATAATGCACGCAAAAAATGACGACTAGAATTAAAATATGCTTCTCTGCGATTGGATTCAAATACTGCTTTTTCATTTTCCGAAACGGATTCAATTGGTATGGAATGGCTATAGCAATTCCAATTAATAGTGAATCTTTTTTCATTCTCTTTTGAAGTTTTTACATCGAAGTAATCAATATCCATACTTATTTTGAATCCCATTTCAGGAATCGAGATAATTAGTTGAGAAGTAGTTTTTGTAGAAAATTTATTATAAAAATTGATAATAGAAAGGCTATCTTTTGACCAATTGGATTTTTTCCCAAGTGCCTTCGCCATATAATCTAGATTACAGACAGGTGTAATAATCGTATCATTTCTTTTTGAAAAATAAAGACCGTCTGTATTTAAAAACTTTACCATACCAGCAAAACTATCACCCCATAAAAAATATTTCTTAAAATTTGCTATATTTTCTTTCCGTAAACTTTTCCCTGTTAACGAAAGTCCATTTATTTCCTGCGCTTTTTCATTGAGCATAATTTCTATCGGTGTTGTTGGTGTATTGTCTAATCGAATGGTTTTTAATTGATAAGAAACGTGACTAACTACTAACAAACAGGGATAAGTTACTCTATTAAGTTTAAAGTTTCCATCTTTATCTGATGCTGTGCCAATGCTGCTGCCGTTGATATACACCGATGCCGATTCAACTGGAGTATTGTCTTTGTTAGATAAAATCCTTCCTGAAACATTGGTTTGAGCAAATAAATTTGCGGATAGAAAAAAGGCTATTATAATAGTAATGTACCGAAGCATATAGAATTTTTATTGTTAAACAAAAATACAAATTATATATGGTCAAAGATGAAAGATAAATAGATGAAACAACATTATTGTTTTAAGTAATTTTTTTGTTCTCTCAAGAAACAAATTAATTCTGTCTCTAAGGGTCAGTGACACACAAAGTAAAGAAATTCTAGTTATTAAACTTAGTGAAAATTAGAGTCTTAGTGTTTTCTTTGTAGATAATTAAATTTTCAAATTTCTATTGTTTCATATATTTTTTGAACGGGTATTCAGAGTCTAAGATGCTCTAATGAGACTATATCAAAAGTCCTATCACTCCCTCAAAGGTGATAATCCTCTGAAAAAGTGGAAATTGAAAATAAGTTATTTGCAGAATAATATCACATTAACAATCAATCTTTCGTAACTTCAGATACAGTCTCAATAGGTATTTAACTCATTTTACTAGTTGAGTTTATTGTTTATTATCCATTAATATGATAATTCCACATAGTTAGCACCTGGTTATATGTTACTGCTTTAGCTGAATCCGTAGCTCCTTGTAAATTTGTGTTAATTGACCCTATGGTAATTCCTGAAGTTGTTGGCATTGAAGCTGACATCATTTGAGTTAGCCAATCTTCGTATGGAGAGCCCACCCCTGCACTGGCAGTTATACCGCTAGCATCAGGATAATATCCTTGTCCAAGCACATATCCACCATCCCATAAACCGAATGATTTCAACAATGATGCTTGATCAGGAGTATACCAGGTGTTTCCATCTATACCTACCGATCCATTGGTGACAGGGGTACCATGATAATCATCTGTACCTCCCAAATATTGTTTTTCTTCATTTTTGTCAAGAACTTTGACTTGACTTCTTAACTCATTAAGAGTTATTTTTTTTAACCTCTTCATAAAAATAAAATTTTTAAAATTAATAATTTATTTGATTTTTGCTATATATTTCAGGTTGTCAAACAACCTTTCTATCAGCCTGCGTTTATCGGTAATAATTTCAGCTACCCCATTTATCTCATATTGAAATCCAAGGTTGGAACCATAATTTGTAGTAAGATTATTGGGTAATTCAACAACCACTAAATAGGCATAAGTTACTTGATTTTCACTCAAACTAATCTTTTTTCGAGCGAGTAAAGAAACGCTCTTAACTTTACCATTTATAACTCCAAATTCATTCGATGGAAAATTATCAAGCTTAATATTTACATGTTGTCCTACTACAACTTTACCTGCTCCTGAAATAGGTAAATAAACATTCCCTTCTATATTATTTTGTTCAGGGATTACCGAAAATAATTCCTTGCCACTTTCCACAAAATCATTTTGTTTCCAAAAATCAAGGAATTCCAGTTTGCCAGTGATGGGTGCTTTGAAAGTATAATTCATTAACCATTGTCGGATTAAGTATTTTAATTCCCCACAACTTGAAATCAGATCAATTCCAATTTTTTGTTCATAACTTTGTTGATCCAATGTTAATTGATTAAATTTATTTTTCAGGACTTTCACTTGATTCCTTGAGCTTAATAAATCTTTTTGTATGAATAATGAATTTTCTAAAGAATTATAATAGTCTAATTTTGTTTTATCAAATTCTGTTTCAGATATTCCTTTAATTTGGTAATATTGTATACTATCTTTTAGCATTAAATTAATTACAACTTTCTTTGTTTTTTCTTTGATTAACCTTAAAGAGTCAAGTTGACTGATTATATCATTTTGTGATCGTATATCCAACCTGTATTCTTCTTTTTGAAATCTAAAATTTTGATTTGACGGAAATCTAACGGTTAATTCCAACGCATTCAGAAACCTAAAATAAATTTCAGTCATTTCCCCCAGATTAAGATTTCGTGGAAATCGGTATAATACATCTTTAGTTATTTTTGCTTCTAGGTCTAAGTTTTTCAAAATAAAATCTATTGTCAGAATATCTTGTAAATCAGCCGATGTTTCAATTAAGGCAACTATCTCACCTTCTTTTACAAAATCGTTTGATTTGTGATTTAATAAATTAATCTTTCCGGAGGTTTTCGATACCAATTTAACCGGAGATAGTTTGGCAGTAATAGTTATTGGGCCTTTAGCCACCGCAGGATATTTAATTAACCATCCAAAAAACAACATTGTAACAGATAGTCCCACTATAAACCAAACTATTGCCCGTCCTGTATTACGAGGCATTCGCTCAATAATATCCTGTATTTCCTCTGTTCTATTGGTTATAGTTCCCTTATTATTTTTTTCCATATATATTTCCACCTTGACAAGAAATTAATTAGCCATAATATTATTCTCTAATCTATCTACTAGCCCCAACTGACTGCTCACCAAATCGTAATAATGACCTTTTTTATCCATTAAATCGATGTGGTTCCCAATTTCTGTTATCATTCCGTTATTCAATACAACTATTTGATGTGCATTAATAATCGTACTCAACCTATGGGCAATTACCACCACTGTTCTGCTGATAAAAGCATGATCCAATGCTTTGATTATTTTTTGCTCGTTTATGGCATCTAAAGAATTAGTGGCTTCATCGAGGAACAAATACGCCGGATTTTTATATAAAGCACGTGCAATAAGCAACCGTTGCTTTTGTCCTCCACTCAACCCACGTCCTACCTCACCTATTTTAGTTTGATATCCTTGTGGCATCTGTTCTATTTCGTTAACAATATGAGCAATCAGTACGGCTTCTTTCAGATGTTCATAATTTACCTCTTCATCACCCAGAATAATATTATTCAAAATCGTATCATTGAATATTTTCCCCTCCTGCATTACTACTCCGCAATTGTCTCGCCATTCGCGCAAACTGATATTCGCGATATTCAGGTTGCCTATCATTACATCTCCATAAGATGGATTATAAAGCCGAAGTAAGATTTTCAACAAAGTTGATTTCCCGCTTCCACTGCCACCTACAATAGCTGTAATTTTTCCTTCCGGTATTATAAGATTTATATTTCTCAAAACTGTTGGTGAATTAGGAGTATACTGAAACGATAAGTTTTTTATAGTTAGGTTTTTATTACTGGGTATACTCATACTGTTTGAAACAACTGTATCTTCCTCATCCTTAAGCGAGTGAATCTCGTTAATACGCAGAAAACTGATTTTTGCATATTGAGCCGAAATAATAAAACTAATAAATTGGTTTAAGGGTCCATTCAGCATTCCAATAATAAATTGGATTGAAATCATGACACCGAAAGTAATTTCACCATTAATAACTGCTTTTGCACAAAAAAACGTTATGGAAAGATTACTGACATTTTGAATAAACTGCGCACCCAAGTTTTGAGCATTATTTATATTCAGTACTTTAAGATTCACATGATATAGCTTTGCTTGAATATTCTCCCATTTCCAACGTTTCTGTTTCTCGTAATTGTTAATCTTGATATCTTGTATACATGTTACAGTTTCCACCCAATAACTTTGATTTTTAGAAATTAAATCAAAATACTCCCAATCGAGTTTTTTTCGTATATGTTGAAAAGATAGCACCCAAAGAATATAAAACACGCTTCCTGCAAGAAAAATGTAGAATATCAACTGATTGAATACTAAAAGAATAATGCTGAAAACAACAAAAGTCAATGAAGAGAAAATAATACCTAATGAATTGTTTAAAATAAAGCTTCTGATCCGTTCATGATCCTGCGCTCTTTGCAAAATGTCCCCTATCATCTTGTTTTCAAAAAATGTAACGGGTAATTGCATTAATTTTATCAGATAGTCCGATATTAACGCTATATTAATTCTGGCTGCAATATGGAGTAACAACCAATCTCGTATGGCACTAGAAAGAGTAATACTTATAATAATTACAATATTGGCTATCAGTACAATATCAATGAAATTAACATCCCTTGTTTGAATCCCGACATCAATAACAGCTTTCGATATAAAAGGTAAAATGGCTTGTAATACGGTTGCTAAAATCATTACACCAAAAATTGTTACTAAACTTTTTTTGTAAGGTGTAAAATAACCTAATACATTTTCAAAAGTCTTTTTTCGTTCGGTTTTATCTTCCAAATCGCGTTGAAGAAAATTAGCCATAGGTTCAATTGCTAATATTACACCTTGCTCTTCACCCTCTTTATACCAACCGTTCACAAATTCCTGATGGGTGTACGACAATAAACCTTTGGCAGGATCCGATACATACACTTTTGTTTTGGATGTTTTGTAAACAACAATAAAATGACTGTTTTTCCAATGGATTATACAGGGCATGGGCACTTTCTTGTGCAAATCATTAATACTTGCCTTAATTGCCAAGGAATGAAGTCCAGTTTTTTCAGCACCATAACTCAAATCAAGAATAGAAACACCCTCCTTAGTTATTCCACACAAATCTCTTAAAATTTGTAAGGAATAGTATTTACCAAAATGCTTTAGTATTATTTTCAAGCAAGCTGGTCCACAATCCATTGCATCAAGTTGATATTCAAATGGAAATTTATTTAAAATCATCAATTATTGTATTTAAACTTTTATAATACTTATAGCGGTAACCTTAGGTTAATAGAATATTTGAAATTCCAACTGGGTTTTTGTTTTTTTTGATAATTACAAGATTTTGAAGGTTTGAAGTAAGTATTGATAATCGTCTAAAATAATCGATCGTATTCTTCAACCCTTCTTCCAACTGCACTTCTGGATTCCAATTCAAGAGTCGTTGGGCCTGTTCAATTTGGGGTTGCCGTTGTTGTGGATCATCTTGTGGTAGAGGTTTGTAAACAATTCTGGAAGTAGAGCCTGTCATTTCTATCACTTTTTCTGCCAGTTCCAACATGGTAAAACAACCGGGGTTTCCAATATTTATAGGGCCTGTAAATGAATCATTTGTAGCCATCATACGAATCATTCCTTCAATCAAATCATCCACATATTGGAAACTACGAGTCTGCATTCCATTTCCGTAAATGGTAATATCCTCCCCATGCAATGCCTGCATAATAAAATTAGGAATTACCCTTCCATCGTTAGGATGCATCCGGGGCCCATACGTATTGAATATCCTGACTATCTTAATTTTTACATCATTCTGGCGATGATAATCCATAAAAAGGGTCTCGGTACATCTCTTTCCTTCATCGTAGCATGAACGTATGCCTATTGGGTTTACATTTCCCCAATACTCCTCAGGTTGCGGATTCACCGATGGGTCACCATACACTTCACTGGTGGATGCCTGAAGGATCTTACACTTTAACCTTTTGGCCAAACCCAACATATTAATAGCTCCCAACACAGAGGTTTTTACTGTTTTTATAGGATTGTACTGATAATGAATCGGTGAAGCCGGGCATGCCAGGTTGTAGATCTCGTCCACTTCCACATAATAAGGAGTTGTGACGTCGTGCCTCACCAATTCAAATAAAGGGTTATCCATTAAATGAATGACATTCTGCTTTGTTCCTGTGAAAAAATTATCAAGGCATATCACTTCATTGCCTTCTATCAGTAACCTTTCACACAAATGAGAACCTATAAAACCGGCCCCCCCGGTTACTAAAATTCGTTTTCGTTTCATTAACAATACTTTTAGAATCAATTAAATTGATCATCAATAATCAAGCTGGTAATTATTATAATCCGACAGAATCTCTTTCAAATCGATAATATCCTTGAGTTTAAATACCCCATTGTATCAGCCCTGTCTATTTCAATCAAGTATTTTAGTAAAATAAACAGGATGGTTCCAAAAATCATGAATTATTATGTTGAAATTTTTAGTTGAATGATATTCCAATATTGTTTTTAATATACAAGCTACTTTTGCAACCTAAACTTCTCCATGAATCGTATCAAAAAATAGCGACGCATGAAATTTAACCAATTCATATCAGAATCTACCGAGTAAATTTTTGCCTTTGATTTTTGAAGTGCTCTGAAATTACTTCCTCCCATCCCCTAATTCAAGGTAAACTTTATAATCCTTAATAATTTTATATAAAGTGCAATTTCACTTTCTGACATTACAAAAGAATAGTGTTTAGGTCTAGCGAATATATATAATTTCTTCCATAAATCATTGAATTTGGCACTTTCTTGCATGTTGCCTATTTAATTTTCAGAATCTCATTTATCAGTTATTTATTTTCCGATTTGACAGGGATACTATTCTCATTTTATATTTGCATGCGATTTGTAGTATCTTCTTTTTTTTGCAAATATCTTAATTTTTAACTGAAAATAGGATGAATCAATCATTCATTGTCTCATCGGTTGCAAAAAATAAGCTAAACGGCAACTTTGCATTTAACACAATTGTGACAATGTCCGGCTTCTATATGCCCTGTTTTTATTTTCAGAAAGTCTTCTTTTATTTCGACAATTCGTCTACGGGCTATAGGATATGAAGTGCCTTGCATAAAAGCTTGGTAACCATAATTGTTTTTTTGAATAGAAGTAACGAGTAACAGGTTTATAAAGGTAGATTTATTGCATTGTTTTATGAACTGTGGCAATCCGGCACAAAATCCATTTAGGTTCAGTGCCAAATGGTATTTCTTATTTGTAGTTTCTACTAGAATATAAGGCTTATCACAAGTGATAGTCTTTATTTCAAAATATGGAATTGATAAAATCCTATCGTTTTCTACAATTAATACTTCTTGTGCTTAGTAATTTATGGTGCTTGTTTTCATTGATTCCTAACCCCTAAGGAGAATTTGTTGTTAGTATAACTAATTAAATTGCTATATTTTCTAAACATCACTATAAGTCCCCATTAAGAACGTGGGGTATTTTATTCCCTCAAATATTATATTATTTTCTTTGATTTTTCTACAAAAAGCACTTCCGGATTCCAGTTCAAGTGTCGTTCAGCTTATTTGATTGGAGTTACCATTTTTCCAGATTATTTTGGAGAAGTATTGAATATGATTTGAATTTTTACCTAATTAAGGCGATGGCAATCCATAAAAGTGTTTAGAAACATCCATTTCCTTGATCGTAGCAAGAACAAATTTCAATAGTATTTAGATTTCCCAGGCATTCTTTGGAAGGTGCCTGATACAAAAATCTGGATTACTTCAATTAGAATTTAATTAATTTATGTTGTAAATTAACGCAAAATAAATTCAATAAACATGAAATGCCCTAAATTTATTTAATGGACATTACATATTTTAACTTTTATGCAATTGTTTGAATATCAATATGATATAGAATAATTAATTAATAACAACATGGACATAAAAAAAGGTGAGGTAAAAATGAGTTAAAAAAGAGGAGTATAAATTCAAAAAGCATTTTAAATAATCCACCCTTTATCGTAATTTTGGAATTCTGGAAAAAAGGTAAGCGAGAATGCTGCTTTTTAATGTTCATATTAGATTTGGGAAGAAATCATTCCTGTCCTCAAGCATGCGCGTAATAACACATACCTCGACCAATTTGCAATTTCTTATTTTATCAAAGTATTTTTTCTAATCCATATCAAAAATATTTTGTAACCGCTCTAATGTATTTCAGACATATTTTAAAACACGAAGGCATTTTTTTAATGCATAACCAGTAACTAAAATAGAATAAATTATTTCTAAATGAGGTATAGTAATTTCGCTATAACTTGTTGAATGGCTAGACAATCTATTTTGTCAGTACAAATCGAAATTATTTTTAAACCTGCTTGTATATAATTGTTTATGTAATACATACGTAAATTAAGGAAGAAAAACCGACACTTCAGATTTTCTAGTTATCAATTAAAGGAGTAGTACATTTAACAATTTAGGGGGAAAAATAGACAATTTATTTATTTAAAAAAGAATAAATAGAATAAATATATAAGATTGAATATTAATTAATTACAGCCTGTAAGGGAGAAAAACAGACACTTGTATTTTCCTTATTTAAATTAAATGAGTAATTTATTTCATGTCTTAAGGAGAAAAACTGACAACTTATCTTGTCAGTATAGATCGGAAAAGCATATAATATTATTGTATATAATTGATTATCTGATACATAAATAAATTGAGGGAGAAAAACAGACACTTGTATATTCCTTATTTAAATTAAGGGAGTAATGCGTTTCTTATTTTTGGGAGAAAAATAGACAATTTATCTTGTCAGTATAGATCGGAATTATTTCAAATTATGTTTGTATTTAATTGTTTATGTGACACATACGCAAATTAAGGGAGAAAAACCGACAATTGTATTTTCCTTCTAAGTACATGACAAAAATTTAAAAATATTTATATCTGATTGAAATTCAGAATTTAAAAGTAATGTTGCAATAAATGTTAGTCCATATTTGAAAAAGCTTTTAGCCCTTTTCCCATTGTTTAGAATTCTAATTGGTTTTACTTTTTCATGTAGGTATATCCCAATTAAATAAGCCCAGGTAAATGCTATGGTTACTATAGCAACAAGTTTTTCAATTCTTTCAATTTCAGTTAAATGAGTGTCTTCTATATTGAATCCACTTGTTTTCATTGCTCTAAATGCAGTTTCAATCTGCCAGCGTTCTTTGTATATTTTTTGTGCTATTTCAGGTTTACAAAATGATATAATTATCTAATATTCGGGTTTGCCTTCTTTATTCTTGATTTTTGAAGCAGACAAATAACATAACTGATTATTGACATAATAAATCG
>Ga0302207_1000233_pt1 | contig 23125 bp, 15 predicted proteins | sample II_Fen_E2_2_FD_198792 | JGI IMG/M metagenome (GOLD analysis project Ga0302207, IMG submission 198792) | Peat permafrost microbial communities from Stordalen Mire near Abisko, Sweden - II_Fen_E2_2 | ecosystem: Environmental > Terrestrial > Soil > Wetlands > Permafrost | place: Sweden: Abisko...
CCAGGGTAAGGTTTTACCAACGACCTTTGTGAAGAGTTATGTGATCCAGGGCGGTAAGGTAGATGGTAACGGGATTGTACTTCCGGGAAAAGAAAATAAAGAATCTATTCAACTGGTTGTTACCAATGAACAGTTGGATGTTTTGAAGAAAGCCCGTGTCCTGAAGTACAAAGTAAGGATTGATGGAAATGATATTAATTCAAACATTCATTTCATCACATCAAATACATTTGATTTGAAAGTAGGATTGTTTGTAAAAGGAGATGTAAATACAACTTTAGGAACAAAAACTCAACAATGAGCTATTTACAATGAAATCAATAAAATTCATGCTTTTTTTGTTGATGATAAGTAACACACCTCTTCTCCTCAAGGCACAGCAAGTGAATAGCTTATATTTCATGGAAGATGTTCCTGTTCGTCATTTTTTAAATGCATCATTTCAACCAACCACCGATTTTTACCTGAGTTTACCTATAATCGGATTTACTCAATTTAATGTAGGCAATAACTCACTTACACTTAAAGATGTAATCTATAACAAGAACGGGAGAACAATTTCATTTCTGGATTCATTGGGGAATATCCCCCGTTTTTATCATACATTAAAATCGAATACGATGATAGATCTTGATTTTCAGACCAACCTGCTATCATTCGGATTTAGGCATGAATCGGTTTACTGGACTTTCTCGTTGACAGAAAAAATGGAAGGCAAGGTTAATGTACCAAAAACGCTGTTTCAAATATCGCTGTTCGGCACTCCGAACCCTGAAAATAACTCTTTTGACTTTACAAAACTGGAAGGAGATGTGAGCCTGTATACCGAAGCAGCGTTGGGTTATTCAAAACAACTGAATAAAAAGTGGCTGGTTGGAGGAAAATTGAAATTTCTTATGGGAACAGCAAATATCTCAAACGGGAACAATCGGTTTGTAATGGAGGCCGGAACTGAAAAATGGACGCTGAAAGGCACAGGAACTGCCAATTATGCGGGTCCTGTACAATTGAAAAATGTAGATAATTATCAGAACTTTAGTTATGTGACTCCTTCTACTGCCTCCGGATGGTTAAGTCCTTCAGGAATAGGTGCTGGATTTGATATTGGTTTTGAATACCGTTTAAATAAAAAAATCAGGCTATCAGGAGCTATCAATGATATTGGATTTATCCATTGGACAGCAAATGCTCAAAATTATCAATATGGAGTTGATTACACATTTAACGGAATTCAGGCATTAAACAGCAATACGACTATAAATACATTCCAGGATGTATACAATCGATTGATTTTAGGCAATACATTGATAGATTCAATTTCCAACGCATTTAAATCTTCAACAAGTTCTAAAGTTACGACCGGTTCCTATACAACAGTTACCACAGCAAAAATCAATTTAGGGTTTGAATACAGCTTATTGAATGATAAGATAAACCTGGGCCTACTTTCCTATACGCGGTTATTTAAATACATCTTAATAGAAGAAATTACAGGTTCGGTAAATGCAAGACCCAATAAATGGTTAAATGCATCCCTAAGCTATTCTCTTCTTAATGGAAGATTGAGTACCATTGGTGCTGGGCTGGGGGTAAAGTCAGGCATATTCCATTGGTTTATGGCTGCCGATTATATCCCGTTTGAGAAAGCAACGCTTTCGCTATCGGATTTAGGAGTTGGTAATCCACAAATTAATATTCCAATACCTTATAATTCAAAGCGTTTTAATTTGTCCGTGGGTATGAATCTTGTCCTGGATAAAAAAGAACGGGCAAACAGGGGGCTTCATAGTTCCAATAGGAAAAAGGACTGTAATTGTGATTGGGAATGAATTATAAAGCACAATAGGTAAAAATTAATTTTAAAAAAGATGAAACAAATGATGGGATTATCCAAGTGTTTTAATACTTTTGTGCACCGAAATTAATCCATCTTTACAAATATAAAAATTTGTAATAAAAACATCAAAAAGAATACTTAGATAAATTAAAATATGGGAAGAGCGTACGAATATAGAAAGGCTACGAAAATGAAACGTTGGGGTAATATGGCTCGCGTTTTTACTAAACTAGGAAAACAAATTACAATAGCTGTACTCGAAGGAGGAGCAGATCCGGATACAAATCCACGTTTGAGAATGGTGATTCAAACTTCGAAGAAGGAGAATATGCCTAAGGAAAATGTTGAACGCGCCATTAAAAAAGCGATTTCGAGAGATGAATCTGCTTATAAAGAAGTAGTGTATGAGGGTTATGGTCCGAATGGAATTGCTATTGTTGTGGAAACTGCTACCGATAATCCTACCCGGACTGTAGCTAATATCCGAAGCTATTTTAATCGAAATGGAGGATCATTGGGCATTACCGGTTCGTTACAGTTTTTGTTTGATCACAAGTGTATTTTCAGGATTAATCCGAAGGCAGGAGTTTCCCTTGAAGACCTTGAATTAGAGTTGATTGATTTTGGAGTGGATGAATTAGTAGAAGATGAAGAAGGAATCCTTTTATATGGTGATTTCCAATTTTACTTTTCCATACAAAAATATCTTGAAGAAAATAGTTTTGAAATTTTGAGTGCAGAATTTGAACGTATCCCGAATGATATGAAGGAGCTAAACGATGAACAAAAAGCTCAGGTGATGAAATTAATCGATAAAATTGAAGATGACGAAGATGTTCAGAATGTATTTCATAATATGGTTGAATAGAGCGAAGTTTTATCAACTAAAAAATCCCATTGAAATTATTTCAATGGGATTTTTTAGTTGATAAAAGTAAGTACAATTTATATTTTTAATACTGTTCTTTTTCGTTTGGAAAATCTCCCGATTTCACGTCTTGAACGTAGTGCTCAATAGCATCATTCATTATTTCCTGTAAATTTGCATACCGGCGTAAAAAACGTGGTGAAAAATCCTGAGTCAATCCGATCATATCATGCAATACCAATACCTGGCCATCACATCCTCCTCCAGCACCGATGCCTATGATTGGGATTGTTAATTCGGAAGCAACTTGTTTAGCTAGCTTTGCGGGAATTTTCTCCAGGACTATAGCAAAACAACCGGCTTCTTCCAGTAAATGGGCATCACGCAGAAGCTTTTCAGCTTCTGCGTCTTCCTTTGCACGAACTGCATATGAACCATATTTATTTATTGATTGAGGCATTAATCCTAAATGTCCCATAACCGGAATCCCTGCACTCAAAATTCTTTTCACAGATTCAATTATTTCCTCACCACCTTCTACCTTCAGACAATCACCATGAGTCTCTTTCATAATGCGGATTGCTGAGGCAAGTGCTTCTTTTGAATTTCCCTGATAACTGCCAAAAGGCATATCAATTACCACCAAAGCACGTTTCACTCCACGAACAACTGATTTCGCCAGAAATATCATTTGATCCAGCGTAATAGGTAATGTGGTTACGTTGCCACACATAACGTTAGATGCAGAATCACCTACCAAAATAATATCCACCCCGGCCTGATCGACAATATATCCCATTGTATAATCATAAGCTGTAAGCATACTAATTTTTTCATTACGTTGTTTCATTTCCAACAACCTTTGAGTAGTTACCCTTCTAGAATCTTCACTTTGTATTGACATATTTTTGTTTTTTGTTAGAGGATACAAAGATATATATATTATTTTTTCATTCTACACTGTTTACCCGATTTTTGGGAATGAAAAAAAATCATATCAGAAAATGAAGCATTTACAAAAAAGTAATTTGTTTTAAAACTATAAAAAAAATTATCAGGTATTATTTTCGCTTTTTAAACTTATCTTTGCAGACTAATTTTATGAACAATACCGACTATATCTATACGACATGAAAGACAGATTTACTTTTTTGTGGAGTTCGGATGTTTTTTCACACCTTACAAACCTTAAATATATTCCTCGTTGGGTTGTATTATCATTCGACATTCTAATTTGTTTAGTATCATATTATTTATCCTTTCACATATCTGAAAAGATTTATAATACAGTTTTAGATGACAGGATATTTACTGTATTTCAGCGACTTGGAATTGTTATGACACTTCAGGTGTTTTTCTTTTGGATTTTCCATACTTATTCCGGTGTATTGCGCTATTCGAGTTATGTAGATGCCTCTAAATTGCTGATGGCAGTTTTCCTAAACATAGGGATTATAGCTATAACGAATTTTATCGTTTTCATGTCTACAACCAATAAGATGTTTTATTATTCCACCTTGATAATTTATGGAGTTTTATCATTTCTTTTACTTTTTATTTTACGTTTAGCCGTAAAATCAATTTATGATTATTTTACTCAGAATTCAGGACAAATAACTCCAGTAATGATTTTTGGCACTCAGGCTGCTGCAATTGGGATAGCTAAAATGATTCGATCGACTGAGGATAATAAATATAAACTCGTAGGTTTTATAGATGATGATAAAAATGCTTCCCAACGGCTTATTATGGGTGTTTCAGTGTATCATTATGATGAGATAACAGTTAGGAAACACGTTGTGAATAAAGCAAAAGCAATTATAGTTTCACCTAATAAAATGAATCAGATTAATCCAAATACTGATCTGGATATATTTATTAATAATAATCTTTCTGTATTGACTTCTCCACCCATGGGTATCTGGCAAAATGATATGCCTAACATTAAACAAATTAAATCAATACAAATTGAAGATTTACTGGAAAGACCCAAAATCGATATTTGTTGCGATGAAATTGCTAAGCAGTTAAAGTCAAAAGTTGTCCTAATCTCAGGGGCAGCAGGTTCTATTGGAAGTGAAATTGTAAGACAGGTTATTAAGTTTGAACCTAATTTGATTGTTTTGCTCGATCAGGCCGAATCACCCATGCATACATTGAAACTGGAACTGGAAGAAAAATTCCCGGATCAAAATTTTTGTACTTTTCTTGGTGATGTCAGGAATAAAGAACGGATGGAATATATGATTGAAATGTTCAGACCTGATTATATTTATCATGCAGCTGCCTATAAACATGTTCCACTTATGGAAGATAACCCGGTTGAGAGTATTCAGGTAAATGTGAGGGGAACAAAAAACTTAGCTGACTTAGCGGTTAAATATAAAGTACAGTACTTCGTGATGATTTCGACAGATAAAGCTGTGAATCCAACCAATGTAATGGGAGCATCAAAACGAATAGCTGAAATATATGTGCAGTCTTTATTCAATAAACTGCAGTCGGAAGGCAACACAACGACCAAATTCATTACAACCCGGTTTGGTAATGTTTTAGGATCAAATGGATCTGTAATCCCTCATTTTAAAAGCCAGATTGAAAAAGGAGGTCCGGTTACTGTAACTCATCCTGAAATTATTCGGTATTTCATGACTATTCCGGAAGCATGTATGTTGGTATTAGAAGCAGGTTCAATGGGGCATGGTGGTGAGATTTTTATTTTTGATATGGGAAGTCCGGTTAAAATAGTAAATTTAGCCAGAAAGATGATTCGATTAGCCGGCTTTATTCCTGAAGTAGATATTAAAATTGAGTTTACAGGTTTACGTCCCGGAGAGAAATTGTACGAGGAGCTTTTAAATAAAAAAGAGGTCACGACAAAAACCCATAATCCTAAGATTATGATTGCAAAAGTGCAAGAGTATGATTATGATAAAGTATCACTTCAGATTGATGAATTAATTCAGTACAGTTTTATGTGTAAGAATTTCCTGACTGTATCTCTTATGAAAAAAATAGTCCCTGAATTTTTAAGCAAAAATTCTCAATATGAGCGCCTGGATGTATAAACAATAATTTTTTAATAATGATTTATTTAAATAATTTTATACACGAATTTCCATACTTTTCAACATTAGTTTCATTTATTATCGGTCTGTGTTTTATGCCTTTGGTCATAGATATTGCAAAAAAAAGAAATTTTGTTGTTAAACCAAATAAACGAACATCACACGAAGGAATAATCCCAAATATTGGTGGTATCAATATCTTTATTTCGTTTTTATCGACAGTGTTTTTGTTTAGTTATGGGATAATCAGTGATCTGCAATTTACGATCGTTGGTGTTTTTATAATCCTGATTATTGGTTTTGTTGACGATTTAATTGCAATCAGACCTACCTGGAAGCTTTTAGGAGAATTAGTATCTGCTTTTTTCTTAATAGTGGTTTCGGATGTAAGGTTGTCACATTTACATGGCTTTTTAGGTATAAATGAATTGTCAATCGGAACGAGTTATATCCTATCGTTCTTTGTATTTGTGGTTATTATTAATTCGTTGAATTTGATTGATGGCGTTGATGGATTAGCTTCCGGATTAGGCATACTGTATTGTTTGTTTTTTGCTGTATATTTCAATTTAACCTCAAACATCAATCTGGCAATATCAGCTTTTGCCATGGCCGGGTCACTTTTCGTGTTTTTTTTATACAATGTTTTCGGTGGAAAACGCAAGATATTTATGGGGGATTCAGGGTCTTTGCTGCTCGGATATATGATAACACTGTATGTGTTCGAATTCTGCGAAATAAATGCCTATAAATGCATTTCTGAGCCATTCCAAATGTCTGCTGCACCTGCAGTTGCGATTTGTGTCCTTTCAGTTCCCTTATTTGATACTATGCGAGTAATGTTGACCCGAGTAAAAAAGAGGGTTTCACCATTTCATCCTGATAAAAACCATATTCATCATTTACTGCTGAAGACAGGTTTAAGACATCGTCAGGTTACTTTCGTTTTATTAGTAGTATCTTTGGGGTTTATTACATTAGGAATTATTGGTCGTGAATGGAAAATAGGAGTTTTGATTTTAGTGGCATTTTCATTAGCTTCAGTACTTACCTATTTTTTGTGGCGTAAGGTTGATTCTAAATTATATGCGAAAATCAAAAATAAGCCTTGATTTCAGGATCGATTGTTTTGTTTTTTTAATTATTTTGAAGTTATTCGTAAGATAAATATATGATTTCTGTTGAGCAGCTTACTGTTGAATTTGGTGGATCACCACTTTTTGATGAAATTAGTTTTCTTGTTAATTCCAAGGATAAAATAGCGTTAGTAGGTAAAAATGGTGCCGGTAAAACAACATTGTTGCGCATTTTCTCCGGGAAGCAGGCACCTACCAAAGGCAAGGTTACAATACCCAAAGACCTGACAATAGGGTATCTTCCGCAACATATGATCCACAATGAAGGTACCACTGTTATGCAGGAGGCCGAAAAAGCCTTCGAACATATTACAAGGTTACAAGCTGAGATTGAACAGATGAATGTCGAATTATCTGAACGTACAGACTATGATAGCGAAGACTACCATCTGCTTCTCGAAAGATTAACCCATTCCAATGAACACTTGCAAATCATCGGAAATGGCAATTTCTACGGTGAAATTGAAAAAACAATGTTAGGCCTTGGATTTATGCGTACGGATTTCGAACGGCAATGTTCCGAATTCAGCGGAGGTTGGCGTATGCGCATTGAATTAGCTAAGATTTTATTGCAACGTCCCGATGTATTGTTACTCGATGAACCTACCAATCACCTCGATATTGAATCGATACAATGGCTTGAAAACTTTCTTTCAACGACAAACAGTGCTATCCTCCTGGTTTCCCATGACCGTGCTTTTATTGATGCGGTGACTACCCGCACTATTGAAATATCGCTAGGCAAAATATACGACTACAATGTAAATTATTCAAAATACGTTGAACTGCGCAAAGAACGTCACGACCAGCAGGTAAGGGCTTACGAGAACCAGCAAAAACTTATTCAGGAAACAGAAGATTTTATCGATAGGTTTCGTTCGAAAGCTACAAAAGCTATTCAGGTGCAATCCAGGATCAAGCATCTTGATAAAATTGAAAGGCTGGAAGTTGATATGGAGGACAATTCCCGTCTAAGTCTTAAATTTCCTCCGGCACCTCGTTCCGGAAGTATTCCTGTTGAGATAGAGCATTTGTCCAAAACTTATGGTGATAATTTAATTCTTGATAATATAGGGATGATTATTAACCGGGGTGAAAAAGTGGCCTTTGTAGGCAAAAACGGAGAAGGGAAAAGTACACTGGTCAAGTGTATTATGGACCAGATTGAATATGCCGGGATAATGAAATTAGGTCATAATGTAAAGATAGGATATTTTGCCCAAAATCAGGCTTCCCTGCTGGATGAAAGCAAAACAGTATTCGAGACAATCGATTATGTGGCAGTAGGTGATATCCGGACAAAAATAAGGGATATCCTTGGAGCATTCATGTTTGGTGGAGAGGCTTCCGATAAAAAAGTGAAAGTACTGTCCGGAGGTGAACGCAGTAGGTTGGCAATGATCCGGTTGCTCCTGGAGCCTGTAAATTTGCTTATTCTCGATGAACCTACCAATCACCTCGATATGCAATCGAAGGATGTACTCAAAGAAGCTATTAAAGCATTTGATGGTACAGTGATTCTTGTTTCGCATGATCGTGAATTTTTAGATGGACTTGTAACCAAAGTATATGAATTTGGAAATAAGAAAGTACGTGAACATTTGTGTGGAATCTATGAATTCCTTCAGTATAAAAAAATGGATTCACTAAAGGAACTCGAAGTCTCAAATTCATTAAAATCTGCTACCGAATCCACTGAAAAAGCTTTTTCAGAAAACAAAATGAGCTACGAAGCACGTAAAGAACACAATCGTAAAGTACGTAAAGCAGAAAAAGCTGTAGAAGAAATTGAGAAGAATGTGTCAATCCTCGAAGCTGAAATAACCGGGTTAGAAAAGTTGCTTGAACTTCCAAAGAATGCGTCGGACAATAATTTTATTTTGTCATATCAAAAGAAACAACGGGAACTGGAACAGAAAATCTATGAATGGGAGATTCTCATTGAAGAGTTTGAAAAATTAAAAGGCGAAAGTGACGACTAATTTTTTTTATACCGGATACTAAGTCAAAATCCATTTGAATAGCTTCTATTCCGTACGATTAGGAAGATGACCTGTCCGGATATATTTTAGCTAAAATCGTCTTTGTTCATTGATAACTGAAAACTGATATATGCCAACATTATTTTTAATACCAACCTCACTCGGGGATACCGGTTTCGATCGTATTTTGCCCGCTTACAATACTGAAGTTGTAACTGCCCTCCGTTTTTTCATAGTCGAAGATGTTCGCACTGCCCGTCGTTTCTTAAAAAAAGCGAATCCTGCAATTGACATTGATACCCTTACCTTTTTTATTCTCAATCAACATACTACTCCTGAAGAATTAAGCAGTTTCCTTCGACCCATGATCGAAGGTAATGACATGGGCGTACTTTCCGAAGCAGGATGTCCTGCTATTGCTGATCCCGGTGCAGATGTGGTTGCCATGGCTCAAAAGAATAATTTTAAGGTTATCCCGCTCGTAGGACCTTCTTCCATTTTACTCTCACTTATGGCCTCGGGTTTTAACGGACAAAGTTTTGCTTTTGTAGGATATCTGCCCATTGAACGGGGTGAACGATCAAAAGCCCTGAAAAAACTTGAGTCAAGGGCCTATTCCGAAGATCAATCCCAGATATTTATTGAAACTCCGTATCGTAACATGAAAATGCTTGATGAGATATTGCTAACCTGCCAATCCAATACACGACTTTGCATTGCGGTTGACATTACCCTCGATACCGAATTTATTAAAACCAAAACGGTTAAAGAGTGGAAGACGCAATTGCCTGATCTAAATAAGCGACCCTGCATATTTCTCCTCTACAAATCCTAAAATAATTCATAATGAAATGTGTGTTTTGTATTATGAATTATGAATTTTTAATTATGAATTATTTAGTTATTGATTATCTTTACATCAGTTTTACTATTAGATTGTTCTTCTTGATAAAAGAATACAAATGAATAAAAAAATTGTTCCAAATCCACTCACCCTTCAATCGTTATTGAATTATTCAACAACACATTTTGCAGGATTACCATCTGTTTCCTTTGTTGGAGGCACCCCAATGACGTATTCTGAGCTGGGGGCACAAGTAGTTCAGGTTGCCGGACTATTGTTCTCCCTTGGCCTTAAAAAGGGCGATAAGGTAGCTTTATTAAGTCATAATATGCCCAATTGGGTTATTGCATATTTTTCTGTTGTCTCCAACGGAATGATTATTGTTCCAATCCTGCCCGATTTTACCCGTGAAGAAATAGAAAATGTGTTGTCTCATTCCGAATCAAAAGCAATATTTATCAGTGACCGATTATCATCACGGATAGAAGGTCTTGACTTACCTCATCTGGAATCCAAAATATCACTTGATCATCTTACTTTACTCACAGGAAGTCAAAATAATGAATTAGAGGTGCAACATATAGTAGTCAATGAAGATGACACTGCTGCAATCATATATACCTCGGGTACTACCGGCAGGTCGAAAGGCGTAGTTTTGTCACATAAAAGCCTGACGTTTACTGCCATGCAATCGTATACTTTTCATGCAATTTCAAGTTCGGATGTTTTTTTGTCTTTGCTACCCTTGTCGCATACTTACGAAAATACTATCGGGTTGCTTTATCCCATTATGTATGGAGCGTCGATTTATTACCTGGAAAAACCCCCTACTGCTTCAGCCTTATTGCCTGCTTTAGCCAAGATCCGTCCCACCATGATGCTTTCTGTTCCACTAATCATGGAGAAGCTGTATAAAACACAAATACAAAGCAAGTTTACCGGAAATCATTTAAAACGAATGATCTATGAGAATTTTATTTTAAGGAAAATAATTCATCGCATAGCCGGGAAAAAGCTTATTCAAACTTTTGGAGGCAGGTTGGCTTTTTTTGGCATAGGTGGTGCTAAGCTCGATTCACGTGTTGAACGTTTTCTTCAGGAAGCCCGTTTCCCGTATGCTATCGGCTATGGTCTGACTGAAACAGCTCCATTACTAGCCGGCGCCGGAGTGAATCAAACAAAACTGCAATCAACAGGATTTGCTGTTCAGGGAGTTGATTTGAAGATTAATAACCCCGATAAAAAAGGAGTAGGGGAGATATGGGCTAAAGGGCCCAATGTTATGAAAGGCTATTATAAGAACCCTGAAGCTACAAGCGAAGTACTGACAGCTGATGGTTGGTTTCGTACCGGCGATTTTGGGAAGTTCGATTCCTTTAAAAGGTTATATATTAAGGGTAGGATGAAAAGTACAATAATAGGCGCAAGCGGAGAAAACATATATCCGGAAGATATTGAGACAGTGATAAACAATGAACGGTTTGTCGTTGAGTCTCTGGTTATTGAAGAAGATGGATATTTAGTTGCTAAAGTGTTGTTGGATATTGATGCACTTGAAAAGAATATAGACCATTTAAAATCGGTTATAGAAGTTAAGAAGGAGAAAGGTCGTCAGGCAATACGTGATATAGATGAAAAATACCATGTCTGGAGTCAACATTTTGTGAAAGAACTGAACGAAAAATTAAACCGTGTTTCTCAAATTAAGCGTGTTGATATTATGGACGAGCCTTTTGAGAAAACTGCTTCACAAAAAATCAAACGGTTTTTATATGAAAAGAAACAGAAACATATTAAACCGCAAAATGATAAAACAACAAAGTGAATCGTTACTCCCAACCCTTCAAACTCTTCAAACCCTTTAAACTCTTCAAACCCTTTAAACTTTTTAAACCCTTTAAACCCTTTAAACCCTTTAAACCCTTGGTTCTTACTGTTTCATTGCCCTGTCTATGCTTCTTTTATCTTCTTTCTCTTTCAATGTCTGGCGTTTATCATACGTTTTTTTACCTTTTGCCAATCCTATTTCAAGCTTTGCCAGCCCTTTATCGTTGATAAACAGTTTGGTGGGTACAATGGTATTGCCAGTCTCCTTTGTGCCCCTTATAAGCTTATTCAACTCCCTTTTGTTCAACAGAAGCTTTCTGTCTCGCCTTACATCGTGGTTGTTATAGGTGCCAAAAAAATAAGTAGCAATATGCATGTTCCTTACCCACAATTCATTATTGATAAAAGTGCAATATGTCTCTGTCAATCCGGCTTTTCCATCCCGTATCGACTTGATTTCCGTGCCGTAAAGTTGTATCCCGGCAACAAAGCGATCCATAATTTCATAGTTGAAAGTGGCTTTTTTGTTTCGGATTGATATATTCGATTTTTTAAACATGCTGTCTTTTTTTATTCCTCAGCAAAAGTAAGTATATTTTTCGTTTCTGGCTATAGGTTGTTTAAACTTTGAATCAGGTCTTGCTTTATTCGGATACAGGATATTAACATGATTAGTATGTTATACATGCGATGTCGAAAAAGATACGTTAAATGAAGTTTCTTAATATAAATCAAAAACTGAGGTGGTTTTAAAGTAATTCCCTTTTAAAAATGTTATAATCAAACTTTATAAAGTTTGTATGTTTTGGGCTTTTTATTATAGAATAATGAACGTAAGAAGGCGATAAATGAGAACATATTTTCAAGTTTTTTTTAAATATGATTTTTACTTTTAAAAATATAAGTATATTTGCTGTCCTTTTTAAAAATTATGGCTTCGGCCATATATGATAGATTAAATTATTTACTTTTAAAGAACCTGTTTTATACACATATGAAAATGGATTCAGAAATAAAATTGACGATTACAGGATTGGTTTATAATCAAACTGTTGTGGGCACTTATGGTCTGGTGTTGAGTGAGGAAAATGGTAACCGTCGGTTTTCAGTGATGATAGGTGAGCCAGAGGCACAATCTATTGCATTGAAAATGAATAATAAAAAATCTCCGCGCCCTTTAACTCACGATTTAATAAACAGCATTTTGAATTCGTTTGATGCCGAGTTGCAAAAGGTTGTTATATACGATATGGTTAATGACGTATTCTTTTCGGAGCTGCATATTGTGAAAGATAATATCCCTTTTGTCATTGATGCCCGTACTTCGGATGCTGTAGCATTGGCTGTCAGGTCGGAAAGCCCGATATTTATCAAGTCGGAAATACTTGATATTGTTGGTACTGAAGTAGAACCGATAGAACAGGAGGAACCAAAAACGGTTTTACCGGAGAATGATGAAGATTTATCGGACGATGAACTGGATTTACTCACTGTGGAAACGCTGGAGGAAATGCTGGATCTTGCCCTGAGTAACGAAAAATATGAATTAGCTGTAACAATCCGTGATGCAATTAAACGGAAAAGCAAGATTAAATAAACGATTATCCGGAATAAATTCTAAAACATAAGAGAACTAATTCCGAAGAAATTGAATTTGTGAAGTTGAAATTAAGAAAATGAAAATAAGGGCTTTTTATAATACATATAATCCCTTTGGATTTGAGACGATGACTTTATATCAGGACATTTTGCGGATAATCATAGTAAATAATTCAACACGAATTTAAAAACACGTATTTAATAATAAATCTAAGAATCATGGGATTAAAGTTTCGGCTAACATTAATGAATTTTCTTCAATATGCCATTTGGGGTGCATGGCTGATATCACTTGGTGCATACCTCGGTGGAAGTTTGAAATTTGAAGGATTCCAAATCGGAAGTTTCTTTGCTACAATGGGTATTGCATCCTTATTTATGCCCGGAATAATGGGAATAATTGCCGATCGCTGGATTCCTGCACAAAAACTATTGGGAATATGTCATTTTTTAGCTGCAATATTTCTTGTTTTTGCAGCTCCTCAAACAGATTACAAAACATTATATACGTTGATATTATGTAGTGTCATGTTTTATATGCCAACTATAGCACTGTCTAATTCGGTTGCATATAGCGTTTTAACCAAAGGGGGGTTTAATATTGTAAAAGATTTCCCACGAATTCGGGTGTGGGGAACAGTTGGTTTTATTTTTTCAATGATATTAGTTGATTTGTTGGGATTTGCTCAATCATCATATCAGTTATATATGTCAGCAGGTCTTGGATTTGTTTTAAGTATTTATTCTTTTACACTTCCAACCTGCTCTGTCAGTACAGCTGTTGAGAAAAAATCCTGGGTGGATTACATGGGTTTGCGTGCCTTTGCACTTTTTAAACAAAAGAAGATGGCTATTTTCTTCCTTTTTTCCATGATGCTTGGTATGTCACTTCAGATAACAAATGCTTTTGGAAATGATTACCTGACAAATTTCTTCGGTAAAAATCCACTTTATAAAGGTACATTTGGAGTGGAGCATGCGAATATTTTAATTTCTCTTTCGCAATTATCTGAAACTTTATGTATACTGCTGATCCCGTTTTTCTTGCGGAAATTTGGTATTAAAAAAGTCATGCTGATTAGTATGGTGGCATGGGTTCTACGCTTTGGACTACTCGGGACAGGTAACCCTGGTGGTGGTGTCTGGATGCTTGTTCTTTCGATGATCGTATATGGTGTGGCGTTTGATTTCTTTAATATCTCAGGCTCTCTTTTCGTTGAAAATGAGACTGATTCATCAATACGTTCAAGTGCTCAAGGTGTATTTATGATTATGACAAATGGTTTTGGAGCATTTATTGGTTCTTATGTCGCCGGTTGGATTGTAGATAAATCCGGTTGGCCGAATTCATGGTTTATTTTTGCCGGTTATTCGTTGGTTGTTACAATTGTATTTGCCATAGTATTCAAATATAGACACGACCCTACTCAACTGGAAAAAATAAGTCATTAATCAGTTTAGACATAAAAAAATGCGGTAGATTTTAAATCTTACCGCATTTTTTTATGTCTTCTATTGATTGTGATTTAAAAAGGCACATCATCATTCCGCCCGGTACCCTGTAGTGGATTCGAACCTATCGGGTTCAATAAAGCAGGATCATTATAAAAATCACCTCCACCTTCATTCATTTTTGAAGAGATAACCTGATAGCCCGAGTTGAAAGGATTATCATCCTTATCCCGGTCGTCCTTGTTCATGAACTTGGCATAGGTATTCTTGAATTTCAACTGAACATCACCGGTGGCACCGTTACGGTGTTTTGCAATGATTATTTCGGCAATGCCTATCAACGAATTACCTTCGGCATCTTCCGTCAGATGATAATACTCAGGACGGTGAATAAAGCATACCATATCGGCATCCTGCTCAATGGCTCCCGATTCACGTAAATCGGATAACTGAGGACGCTTGCCTTCCAACCCTGAACGGCCTTCAACCCCACGATTTAACTGTGACAGTGCTATGATAGGAATGTCGAGTTCCTTAGCCAGTCCTTTCAACGAGCGGGAGATAATACTCACTTCCTGCTCACGGCTACCAAAACTCATTCCACTGGCATTCATCAGCTGCAGGTAGTCAATAATCAAACATTGAACGTTGTGTTCTTTTACTAATCGACGGGCTTTACTACGGAGTTCGAAAACTGATAAACTCGGGGTGTCATCTACGTATATCGGAGCATCAATCAGATTTTTAATGTCTTTATCGAGCTTTGTCCATTCCTCACTGGTTAACTGACCATTCTTTACTTTTTCGCCTTCCAGTTCACATACGTTCATAATAAGACGGTTGACCAACTGGACATTTGACATTTCAAGCGAAAAAATGGCTACCGGCTGGTTGTAATCAACCCCCATATTTTTAGCCATGGAAAGCACAAAAGCCGTTTTACCCATTGCCGGACGGGCTGCAATGATGATTAAATCGGATTTCTGCCAGCCTGAAGTAATTTTGTCAAGGCTATGAAAACCGGTAGCTACACCACTTGATCCCTGTTTCGTAGCAGCAACCTGCATACGTTTAATGGCCTCATCAATGATCGGACTGATTTGTGTTACATCTTTCTTCAGGTTTCGTTGCGATACTTCAAAAAGCAACCCTTCAGCTTCCTGCATTAAATCATCCACATCCGACTTGTCATCAAATGCTTTTGTCTGTATTTCGCTCGAAATACGTATCAGCTCGCGGGCCAGAAACTTTTGCACAATAATCCGTGCATGGTATTCAAGATGAGCTGCCGACGATACTTTAGCGGTAAGCAGGGTAATATAATATGGCCCCCCAACATCGTCGATGGTGCCGATCTTGCGTAATTGTTCTGTCACAGTATGCATATCCACCGGCTCCTGTTGCATGGCCAGGGTCATAATGGCTTCAAAAATCTTTTGATGGGCTACCTTATAAAAACATTCAGGTTTCAGAATTTCAGAAATCAGGGAGTAAGCATCCTTTTCAATCATGATAGCACCTAAAACTGCTTCTTCAAGTTCAGGGGCCTGAGGGGGAAGTTTGCCAAACTCATTGGCAGGAATAGGAGCAGGGGTAGTGGGTTTCTTAGAGTAATTGCGTTTTTCAGCCATTTTTATAATTACAGTTTACGAATTTTCAAGTTGTTATTTAGCGGGTTTCAAAAGTACAAAACATTTTCGAAAGTAATATAAAAAATGTTTCAACAATATGTTGATAACTTCTTTCCAAAATTGTATTTTTGTCCTTATTTTGTAATACGGAATTCGTTTAGTTGGCATACAAAATGCTTGCTGACTGCATACAAGTGTAGATGTCTGATTTCAAAATTACAACATGCACAGAATTTTGAATACAATCACGTGTAAAATAAGCACTTTGTTCATACTATGTACATTCAGACCAATAAAATCTATATAGATTATCTGCTTTTATGGTTTTGGCTTCGAAGATCTGTTTTTCATCATGAAGAATTAATTCAATACATGTAATCTTATAATTATTCCTTTCCTTCTAATGAATATAATTTCCTGGTCTTAACCTGTTTTATATCTCTTTTTTCTTTTCTTACGATCGAATTAAGGTTATTTCTCGTTTATCCTACCTATATCCCATATTATATATGATATGGGATATAGGTGGTTCAACTATGGGATAACTATGGGATAACTATGGGACAACATAAAACAGGTGAAAAAGAAATGAAAAAGACAAAGGGAAATTTTATACGAAGAAATGTTGTGATATTTATCGTATGTAAATTATATTCATTCATTATTTACAAAATAAAAAAATGTTTACCTTTGATTTTTTATTTACTATCATAGTAATTTACTATTTAATCATTTACTATTTAAATTATTTACTATTTATTCATTTACTATTTACTATTTAATCTAAGACATTAACCTATTAACCAGTCAACCAATTAACTAATCAACCAATTAACCAGTCAACCAATTAACTAATTAACTAATCAACCAATTAACCAGTCAACCAATTAACCAATCAACTAATCAACCAGTCAACTAATTAACCAATCAACCAAATGCTGACATACCCCAATGCAAAAATAAATCTTGGATTAAACGTTGTTGAACGACGTGAGGATGGATATCACAATATAGAAACAATTTTTTACCCGATAGGATTAAGTGACATATTGGACGTTGAACCGTCAGATACCTGCACGGATTATAGCTTTTCCTCTTCGGGCATTGAACTGGGTGGTGATCCGGAGGATAATTTAATAGTCAGGGCCTACAGGTTACTTCGTTCTGAATATCAGTTTTCTCCGGTTGATATATCGTTGATTAAGCAAATACCCTTTGGAGCAGGACTGGGAGGAGGATCTTCGGATGCTGCCTTTATGCTGACAACATTGAATAAAATGTTTGAATTGAAGATTACTCCCCGGAAACTGGAGAAATATGCAGCCATGCTGGGTGCCGATTGTCCGGTCTTTATTAAGAATAAGCCTGTATTCGCAACAGGCATCGGGAATGTATTCACACCCATCAAGTTATCGATGAAAGGAAAGTATTTATTGTTGGTAAAGCCTGATATCCATGTATCGACACCAGAAGCCTATTCACTGATTGTTCCGGAAAAACCACCGGTATCACTTATTGAACTTATTCAACGTCCAATGGTTGAATGGAAAGATACTATCGTAAATGATTTTGAAAGTTCAGTATTTACACGTTATCCGGAAATAAAAAAGATTAAGAATGATTTATACGAAATGGGTGCAGTATATGCTTCCATGTCGGGATCCGGTTCGTCGGTATATGGTATATTCGATAGTATGTTTCCTGAAAACAATCTGTTTGACGGATATTTCTTAGCCGGTGGTGAATTGGAATAGGTTTTCAATTTACTTCAGAATACCAAAGCTTGTTAAATGCAGTTGTTTTTACTATTCATTGCAGGATAAATAAGCTTCCTTATTGTTCGTAATTATTTGCTATTTTCCTTGCCTAATCGAAGAAAAAGCAGTACTTTAGTGCGATTTTTTAGATTATAACAAAAATAGAAATAGATGATTGATCAAGACAGAATTATTAAGGTAAACATTGACGAGGAAATGAAATCCTCGTATATCGATTATTCCATGTCGGTGATTGTTTCACGTGCATTACCTGATGTGCGTGACGGTTTTAAGCCGGTACACCGCAGGGTATTGTTTGGAATGAACGAATTGGGAAATAATTCCGATAAGCCCTATAAGAAATCTGCCAGAATTGTTGGTGAAGTAATGGGTAAATATCACCCGCACGGTGATTCCTCGATATATGGTACATTGGTTCGTATGGCCCAGCATTGGTCAATGCGTTATCCATTGGTGGATGGCCAGGGTAACTACGGTTCCATTGATGGTGACAGCCCTGCTGCCATGCGTTACACGGAAGCAAGGTTACGCAAGCTGTCCGAAGATATGTTGATTGATATCAATAAGGATACTGTTGATTTTCAACTGAACTTTGATGATACGTTGAAAGAACCAACTGTTTTGCCAAGTCGTATACCTAATTTGCTTGTAAACGGTTCTTCAGGTATTGCCGTAGGGATGGCTACCAATATGGCTCCTCACAATTTAAGTGAAGTGGTGGATGCAACAATAGCCTATATCGATGACAATAACATTGAAATGTCTGAGATACTGAAATATATCAAAGCGCCCGATTTCCCAACCGGTGGTATTATCTACGGATATGCCGGAGTAAAGGAAGCATTGGAAACAGGACGTGGCAGAATTGTAGTACGTTCAAAAGTAGAGATCGAAGCAGACGCTCAGGGACGTGAAAAGATTATTATTAATGAAATACCTTACCAGGTAAATAAAGTTGAACTGATCAAAGCTATAGTGGCTTTGGTAGAAGATAAAAAGGTTGAAGGGATAGCCCACATCAATGATGAGTCCGACCGTGAAGGTATGCGTATCGTTGTGGATATTAAACGTGATGCCAATTCGAGTGTGGTATTGAATAAACTGTTTAAATATACAGCGCTTCAATCGTCGTTTAGTGTAAATAACATTGCGTTGGTACATGGACGTCCACGGATGTTGAATGTAAAGGATTTGATTCATTATTTCGTAGAACACCGCCATGAGGTAGTTATTCGTCGTACCCGGTTTGAATTGGGTGAAGCTGAAAAACGTGCTCATTTACTGGAAGGTTTTATGATTATCCTGGATAACCTGGATGAAGCTATTCAGATTATACGTGATTCTAAAACGCCCGAAGAAGCCCGTACCCGCCTTATGGAACGTTTCGGATTGTCAGACATACAGTCGCGTGCCATCGTTGAAATGCGTTTGCGTCAACTTACCGGACTGGAACAGGACAAACTTCGTGCAGAATACGAAGAAGTCATGGCGTTGATTGGACGCTTGAAAGAGATTCTGGAAAAAGTAGAACTTCGCATGCAGATCATCAAAGACGAATTGCTGGAAGTGAAAGCTAAATATGGTGATGCCCGTCGTACCCAGATTGTTTATTCATCCGAAGAATTCAATCCGGAAGATTTCTATTCGGATGATGAAATGATTATTACCATTTCGCATCTGGGATATATTAAACGTACTGCCTTAACTGAATTCAGATCACAAAACCGTGGTGGAGTAGGATCGAAGGGTAGTGACTCACGTGATGAAGATTTTATTGAATACATTTATCCTGCGTCGATGCACAACACCATGTTGTTCTTCACAACAAAAGGAAAATGTTATTGGTTGAAAGTATACGATATTCCGGAAGGAAGCAAAATATCAAAAGGACGTGCCATTCAGAATATGCTCAACATCGATGGTGATGACAAAGTGAATGCATTTATCCGAGTGAAAGGACTGAATGATGCCGAATATATCAACTCGCATTATCTGATCTTTGGTACCAAAAACGGTGTGATTAAGAAAACTTCCCTGGAAGCATATTCGCGTCCACGCCAGAATGGAGTAAATGCCATTACTATTCGTGAAGATGACCAGGTGATCCAGGTGCGTTTAACCGATGGTAATTCGGAAGTGTTGATGGCTAACCGCAATGGCCGGGCTATTCGTTTCCACGAGTCTAAGGTTCGTCAAATGGGCCGTACGGCTACTGGAGTACGAGGAATGACACTGGACGATGATGGTCAGGATGAAGTAATTGGAATGATTTGTGTAAACAAAGAAGACAATGAAAACATCATGGTGGTTTCGCAACAAGGTTATGGTAAACGTACATTGCTGGACGATGAAAACGGTGAAGCAGTTTACCGTGTAACCAATCGTGGCGGTAAAGGTGTTAAAACCATTAATATAACTGATAAAACAGGTAAGCTGGTAGCCATCAAGAATGTTACGGATGACAGCGACCTTATGATTATCAATAAATCGGGTATCACGATTCGTTTGAAATGTGCCGATTTCAGGGTTATGGGCCGTGCCACCCAAGGAGTTCGTTTAATTAATCTTGAAAAACGGAATGACGAAATTGCTTCAGTTTGTAAAGTGATGTCAGAAGCTGTTGAAGATGAAGTTATCGCAGAAATGGTTGAGGACCTGAGCCATGAAACAGCAACAGATGCTCCTGTAAAAAGAGAGGTAATCATAGATGAAGATGAAGATCTTTTAGATGATGAACTTGATACAGAAGAGGAAGTTGCAGACGAAGAAACAGAAGATTAATTATCAACAGAAAGAACTGATGCCATGAAGTCAGTTCTTTCACCTAATTATAAATATAAAAACTATTACACGTCATGAAAAAAACTATTTTATCCCTATTTTTAGTGATAAGCTTTACCTTTTCTTTTGCTCAGAAAGCAAATGTATCAAAAGCAAAGAACAAAGCTTTAATGGAAAATCCGGATTTTACCGGTGCACGCGAAGCGATCAAATTAGCTTTAAACGATTCAACTACTAAAAATCTAGCTGAAACATGGTATGTTGCCGGTTTGATTGGTAATAAACAAAATGAAGCTCTCTATCAGAAAGCATTGTTGAAACAGCCATTCGATACAATCGTCAAGGGAACAGCTATACTGGAATCATACAATTATTTCCTTCAAGCTCTTAAACTTGATCAATTGCCTGATGCAAAAGGAAAAGTAAAACCCCGTTATGCAAAAGACATTAAACCTTTGTTGAAGGACTATTATTCTATTCAACAGAATTTAATTGCTTACGGTGCTTTTCAATTTGAAAAAAAGAACTACGAAGGTGCAGTGAAAACATTTGAAGCATTTCTGGATATTCCAAAATTGCCCGTGATGAATAACGAAATCAAGATGGATTCTACGTATTACATGATTGCTTTTTATACAGCTGCTTCTGCATCAAGTGCAAAATTGCACGACAAAGCGATTAGCCTGTATGAAAGCCTGAAAGACAAAAAATACGAAACAAAGACGGTTTATCAGTCACTTTATGAAGAATATAATGCAAAAAAGGATACGGCAAAATTTGTAATTACACTAAAAGAAGGATTGGAAATATTCCCGAAAGATGCATGGTTTCTACAAAACCTGATCAACTATTACATTTATTCAGGCAAAGTGAAAGACGCATTGTTGTATCTTGACAAGGCAATTGAAAAAGAACCTAATTTAGCCCAATATCGTTACGTGAAAGGCAACCTGGAAGAATCACTTGGGAATTATGAAGATGCCCGTGCAGCGTTCGATAAAGCCATTGAACTGGATCCTACCCAAGCTGAATCGTATGCAGGTATTGGACGTATCTATTACAACAAAGCTGTAAAGATACTTGAAGCAAGTTCTAAAATTAAAGATATTAAGCTTTATAACGCCGAAGCTAAAAAAGCGGAAGATTTATTCAAACAATCATTGCCGTTCTTTAAGAAAGCTTCGGAAGTGAATCCTAAGGAGATTGAATACAAGAAAACACTGAAGACATTGTATTATCGTATGCAAATGAACACTGAATTCGATGCCATTAAAAAGGAGATTGATGCCATGTAATCATTGATAATTTGATTTATACTACAGAGGCTGTCCGGGGAACCGGATGGCCTCTGTTGCGTTTATATTGGTTAATTGGGTTGTATGGTAGATTCAGTTGATTCAGTTGATTAAGTTGATTGGTTAATTGGTTGATTGGTTAGATTAGAAATTGTCTTTGTAGTTAGGTTGATTTGTTTGAGTGATTAATACCGTCAGAATACAGCTTTGTTTTATATTACTGGCCATCGCTTACCGATCATAAGTAAGAAGAATCAATGCAATAAATAAACCCTTACCTCTTTGGCATAAGGTAAGGGTAGGATAATAAAATATAAAAACTTATCATAGCATTTCTCTATTAGTTTCAAATCTGCTAGTATACCCAATCAACTTAATCAACCAATTAACAAATTAACCAATTAACAAATTAACAAAAAAAGGCTGTCACCAGTAATTGGTGACAGCCTTAATTAATTAATTATAGATCGCCTATTTTTCGTCAGTTATATTGATATTTGAAATTTCCCAAGCCAAAGCAGTTCCTGTAGAAACATACTTATAAGCAATAGTAATTTTCTTATTTGAATAAGCAGCCAGATCAATTTTACCTGAATTCAGGAAGGTAAAACTATAAGTTGTTGGATACGTAAATGTCAGTTTCGTCCAGGTAGCTTTCGTTACATCGTTCGTGTAATCAGTTGAAATAAATGCACCTGTTAAATCAGATACAGGTAAATTTGCACCATAATTTACAGCATGATCGAAAGCAAGTTTAGGATTCAACCGATCTTTCAAATCAATTGCAGGAGAGACTAACCATGTTTCGCAGGCACCTTTATTATAGGCATTAGCTTGCATACAACCGCTATTGAAATTTCCCCAATACCATAAATATGCTCCGACAACCTGTTGTTGAGTAAATGAGCCTGCATCTTTTGTAAAACCTTCTTTGTAAATTAATAGATCTAACCATTTACCACCTCGGTAAACGAATGATTTTGTCAACTGACTTGTAGTATTGTAATTTACCCAGGCAGTACCGTCA
>Ga0302207_1000236_pt1 | contig 23012 bp, 17 predicted proteins | sample II_Fen_E2_2_FD_198792 | JGI IMG/M metagenome (GOLD analysis project Ga0302207, IMG submission 198792) | Peat permafrost microbial communities from Stordalen Mire near Abisko, Sweden - II_Fen_E2_2 | ecosystem: Environmental > Terrestrial > Soil > Wetlands > Permafrost | place: Sweden: Abisko...
CCGGTCATCTTTATGGCACCCACACCCGGCAGCTTTGCCAGACGTGACTGAATGCGGTCTTCTACCAGTTTGTAAAACTGAGTGGAAGGCAGGGACGATGAAGCCGCTACATTTAAAATCGCTTTTTCGTCGAGTGCCAGCTTGGTGATCGACGGCTCTTTTATATCGGTAGGTAAATTGGTTTTAATGGCCGATATTTTTCGTTGAGCTTCCTGAACAGCCAGGTTGGCATCGGAGCCTTCGTTGAGCTGAATTACAATGGAGGATACACCTTCCATGGAGGTGGAACTGATTTTTTTCAGGTTTTCGACCGTGGAGAGTGCGTCTTCAATCTTTTTGGTGACTGAGGTTTCCACTTCCGATGCTCCTGCTCCGGGGTAAACGGTTTGTACCGTCAGGATCGGTAGCTCGAACTTTGGCAGCAAATTCAGGTTGAGCATGTTGAACGACAACAGTCCTCCGAGAGTGAGCAGCGTAAAGATTACGGCAATGATCAGCGGCTTTTTTATGGATGTTTCTACTATATTCATACTAAAGATAGTTACGAGAAATTAGTTACAAGTTTTATGCTCTGAAAGCGTGATGAAAGTATCTGTAAGGATAATTCCAGCGCAATTGGTTGTGTTGGAAATTAGTTGATTACGGAAACCTTAGCACCATCGGTTAGATTGATCTGACCGTTGGTTACTACCTTGTCATGTTCTTTCAATCCTTCAAGCACTTCCAGATTTGAATTAAAGTTCCGGCCGGTTTTGATTTTTACCAGTTTAGCTACCTGTCCTTCGACTACATATACCGACGGATCTTTTACGCTGCTCACAATGGCGTCGCGCGGAATCATTAATGCTTTTCCACTTTTGCTCATATTGACGCTTACGTTCACGTAGGTGCCGGCTTTTAGTTTGTCTTTGCCATTGTTGGCAATCATAATTTCAACCGGGTAAGTATGCGATGTCGAAGCTTTGGCGCTGATGTTTGATATCTTACCGGAGAATGCCAAATCGGGATTTACATCCGTACTGATTTTTACCGTTTGTCCCTTATTTAATGCGTAGGCGTTTGTCTCCGAAACATCGAGCGTAACTTTCAGATTTGAAATGTCGGCAATATAGGCAATGGGGTTACCCACGTTCAGGTAAGCGCCCAGTTCGGTACTCAGTGTTGTGATATATCCACTAAAAGGAGCCAGAATGCGGGTGTCGGCTAATTGTTTTTTTGCGTTTTGGAGTTGAATGGCAGCATTGTCGAAAGTCATTTTTATGTCGCGCAACTGTGTGTCCGAAATAGCGTCTCCTTTGTGCAAGGTCAGGTTTCGTTGATAATCGTCTTTGCTTTTATCGTAGGTTAGCTTTGCATTTTCGTAGGCCAACCGTTTGTAAGTATCATCAATTCGGGCCAGGACTTTACCTTTCGTGACATAGTCGCCCATTTTGAAGTTGAGTTGTACAATTTTCCCGGCACTTTCAGAGGCAATGTTCACTTCTTTACAAGCTTGTGCTGTTCCCACCAGTTGTAGTTCGCCGTTGGTTTGCTTTTCTTCTACAGTGGCTACGCTGACGGATATGTTAGCCTGATTTCCGGATACCACATTGCGGCTGTCTATCACTTTTTTGTTGGATGCCAGTGTCAGGGCAATGGCTGCGATCAGTAAAACGCCCGATGCGCTTACAATGATTGTTATCTTCTTCATATTGTTGATTTGTTTAATGATTGTCCTCTTTTTTACCTAATTAAAAGAAACACCACAAAAGTCACAAAAGAAACACAAAAGTTTTTATGCAATAAAAACTTAGCTTTTGTTTCCTTGAAAAATTCATACGATATATAAATTAAAATCTTTTTCATATGCTTTTGTGTATCTTTTGTGTCTTTTGTGGTAAAATCATTTTTGAAGTTCACAAAAGACAATATCTATCGATATTGTTTTAGGTAATCAAGTGGATATTCATATTTGTTTATTTCAAAATGTATGGGTGTATTATTGCATTAAACTGTTTATTTCGCCGTTCAACGACATGATTTTCAATTCAGAATCTTTGAAGTTGTAAAGGGCGGTCAGATAACCGTCCTGTGCATTGCTCAGGCTGGTTTCATCTTGCAGCAGATTGCTCATGGTTACCACACCTTCTTTGTATTTCAAACTTGTTTCCTGATACACTTTTTCGGCCAGGTTCAGGTTTTGTTTCTGACGCTTTACACTGGTTTTATTGTTATTGTAGGTGTTCAGCGCGTTGCGGTAGTTCATGCTCAATGATTCTTTTGTGTCGTTGAGTGTCACTTCGCTTTTGCGGTAATCCATTTCAGCCTGACGGGCTTTCGACCGTCGTTCAAATCCGTCGAAAACCGGTATGGCAAGGGTGACGGTGAAATTGGCGTACGAAAACCATTTGTTATCGGAACTGTTTTTGAAATAAGTGCTGAATTTGTTTTGTTGTCCCTGATAAGCAGCCTGTCCCGAAAGCGATAAGGACGGAAGATACCCGGCATTGATGTATTTTTTGTTCAGGCTGTTGATTTGTTTCTGAGATTCCAGCAGCTGGATATTTACATTCGACGAAAAATCATTCAGCAGTATGGGTTGAGCCGACAATAATTCCGTTCCTACCGTGTCGGTCAGTTCCACCGGTGTGTCCAGCGGCAGTTGAAGCAGGTATTTAATCGTATTCAGTTGTTGCTCGTAAGCCGCTTTGCTATTGCTTAGTTGCGTGTACATGTTTTCGAGGTTTACGTTCACCCGGTCCATATCAATTTGTTTTCCGGTTCCGGCCTGTATGGTTACTCCGGTAATTTTCTTTAGCCGTTCGCTTCGTTCGATATTGCTTTCGATCAATTTTTGTTGTTCGATGGTCGTTTGGGCAAGGGCGTACATTTTAGCTACCTGAACGCCTACCTCTTCTCTCGACTTGCGAATGTTCAGATCGTAGGTCTCATTGGCTTTTTTAGCCAGTTTCAGGGCTGTAATGGCGGTCTGATTATAAATAATCTGACTAATGCTTAATACTTCGGTGGCGCTGTACTGACTCCCCATTGTAAATGCCACTTGTGTGCCGGGTGCACCCATAAGTGCTCCGTCGACCATGATTTTTTGCAACTTTACATTATCCGTGAAATTGGTATTCAGGTTAATCTTAGGATACAAAGATGCACTGGCTTCGTTCTTTTTTTCTTTTCCTATTTCTTTGTCAATTTTAGCCGTTTGTACATTTATATTTTTTTCAACGGCCTGCTTCACACAATCTCTCAGCGAGAGTTTCACAACGCCCGGCGATTGAGCAAAAGTCGAAGAAATGCATAGCAAACACATGGATACAGATAGAAGAAAGTGTTTCATATTTATTACTTTAAAAATGTATTATTTCTGAGTGCAAAATTATAGCGGTAAAGGAAGCCATTTATATAACAAGTATCCGAAACGTCTTATTTAAGGCCTGAACTGAACGTATTGGAGGTTGAATGGCGGGGAACTGAAGGCGGCTAAATGCAAAAAGATGTCTTATTTGTTATAAGTGCATGCTTGAAATTAGTTTATATTATTTTGATCCGCCCCTAATTAGCTTCGCTGATCTTCGATTTCCCTAAAGGGGACTGTCGAAGTGCGACATGTGCGAAATGAATCAACATTTTCACACGGCAAAGATCCCCTTTAGGGGATTTAGGGGCAGTTAAGAGAGTGTTTTTTAATATAAATTAATTCCGGTAAAGTACTTAGTAAATATAAGATAAGCTATTTTTTATAATTGCTCCGACAGGTCGCTCCTCCAGAGCTTTTTGATTGGTGCCTGTTCATTTCTACAAACAGTATGCTCCTACGGAGCAATATTGTTTAATGCATTTCTAATAGAATACTGGGCTCTGTAGGAATCCCCTGTTTGTAGTCTTATACAATTTGAAATATTCCCCAGCTCCTGAGGAACAACTTGTTTGCTAATGGGTCTTTCTCTCTTTCTCACTGGGCTGTATTATAACTGCGACGGCTTTTTCTATAAATGCGAGGGCATTTCTTTGGGAGAATTGCCCTTTTCTTTTTCTTTCACCGCGGTGTTTTGTCATTACACCGCGGTGTATTGAAACTTCGACGGCTTTTTCTATAAATACGACGGCATTTGTTCGGAAGAATTGCCTTTTTCTTTTTCTTTCACCGCGGTGTTTTGTCATTACACCGCGGTGTATTGAAATTGCGACGGCTTTTTCTATAAATACGACGGCATTTCTTTGGAAGAATTGCCCTTTTCTTTTTCTTTCACCGCGGTGTTTTGTCATTACACCGCGGTGTATTGAAATTGCGACGGCTTTTTCTGTAAATACGACGGCATTTCTTTGGAAGAATTGCCCTTTTCTTTTTCTTTCACCGCGGTGTTTTGTCATTACACCGCGGTGTATTGAAACTGCGACGGCTTTTTCTATAAATACGACGGCATTTCTTCGGAAGAATTGCCCTTTTCTTTTTCTTTCACCGCGGTGTTTTTTCATTACACCGCGGTGTATTGAAACTGCGACGGCTTTTTCTATAAATACGACGGCATTTCTTCGGAAGAATTGCCTTTTTCTTTTTCTTTCACCGCGGTGTTTTGTTATTACACCGCGGTGTATTATTACTACGACGGCATTTCTTTAGAACAATTGTCATCTTTTTCTTTTTACACCGCAGTGTTTCAGGATAGAATGGGCAATTTTCGTCAACTTTTGCCTATCTAGTAGAATCTTTTGGCTTTATTTGTCTCCAGTGCGGGCACAGATTTTTGTTGTTTGCCTGCTTTTATTTTTTCTTTGCCCTGGAATTTTGGAAACGAAGTAATTTCTCTTTTTCTTATGCCCAGGTTTAGTGCAAAATTGCCTTTATCGCAAAATATTGACCCCGATGGGAAAGGAGCAAACCGGAAAAAACGTGTCAACGTGCATATTGACACATTTTTTTCGGTCAAATGTTTTTCGAAATCCAAACAACTTTTTATTTTTGTAGCGGAATAACCGCCAGAATTAAAATTGATGCCTTATGAAATCGTTCACAGCAGTGCTGCATTGCAAAGTCAGAGATACCGAAAAGCTCTATCACTTGGGGCAAAGGGTACATATCGGTTTGAGTTCTAATCCGGACTTGTTCGTTAATCCTAATCCGGATTTGGATAAGTTACAAGCTGAATTAAGTAAGATGAAAGATTGCCTGAATGCAAAAGATGGCAGCAAACAAAAGTACCAGGCTATAACAGATCAGACTGTGGTGCTGTGTGCGTTGCTTAAGGACTATATTGTTTATGTAAACAAAATAGCCCGGGGCGATAGAACCATTATCCTGCTTTCGGGCTTTGACTATAACGACGAACCTGCAATTCGCGAGATTCCGGCAAGAGCCCTTATTAAACGGATAGAAGACGGGAGTACCCCTTGCAGTTTCAAGGTATATGCAGACCGGGTGAATGGTGCCAACCGCTACAAAGTGGAAACAGCAACCAGCATCGATGGACCCTGGACATCGGTTCTGGATTATGCATCGCTGCGCAAACTGGAAGTCAGGGATCAGACCCGTGGGCTGCTTATCTATATCCGCATACGTGGCGGAAATTCTCTGGGCTGGGGACCTCCCAGCGAACCTGCATCCTTTATGCCCCGCTGACCCCGTAAATTAATTAAAAGGAATACCTGCTTTTTTTTAGTTTAGAATTCAACATTAAGGTATTAAGAACATTGAGTTTTAATTTGTAAGTTGTCTTTTTTGACAGATTTAGGGTCTGTATTTTTTTAGTGTTTCTTTGTGTTTTCGCATACTTAATGAACTCAATGCCTTAATGGTTATTCCATCTCTTAGCTTAGAATTCAACATTAAGGTATTAAGAACATTGAGTTTTAATTTATAAGTTGTCTTTTTTGATAGATTTAAGGTCTGTATTTCTTTAGTGTTTCTTTGTATCTTCGCATACTCAATGAGCTCAATACCTTAATGGTTATTCCATTTTTTAGTTTAGAATTCAACATTAAGGTATTAAGAACATTGAGTTTTAATTTATAAGTTGTCTTTTTTGACAGATTTAGGGTCTGTGTTTTTTTAGTGTTTCTTTGTGTCTTCGCATACTCAATGAGCTCAATGTCTTAATGGTTATTCCATCTCTTAGCTTAGAATTCAACATTAAGGCATTAAGAACATTGAGCTTTAATTTATAAGTTGTCTTTTGTAGAGGATACATATCAATAAAAAAGAAAAAATACAAGTACTAGACATGAACTAGTTTATATTAAAAAGCATAGGGTTGATTCAGAGAAGTAATTTTATTTTTGGAGAGTATTTGATTGAAAAATGCTACAATGAAACTGATATTTTTATGATTCTTACATCGAATTCACGGTAAATGAATAAACCAGAACAAAGAAAAGTTTGTTAGTAGTACAGCTAAAAAAGTACTAAAAAACAACGAACAAAATAGAAACAGTTATGAGTAGAAAAGTAATTAGTTGAAAAAGAAGGGGAGGATTATGGTTTTGCTGAGTTTACAGCAAGTGTTGACACAATAATTCTCGGTAGAAAAACGTATGATTGGGTGCTTAGAGAAGTAGGCACTTACTTATAATTAAAGCAAAACGAAATTCATTATGACAAAAAAAATTATCCTAGGCTTCGCTCTTGCCATTGTGTTTATTGCAAATTGCAAAGCACAAGTTGATAAAAATTCAGACTTATATCAAATCATTCTTTCAAAAGACAGTTTGCTTTTTGATATTGGTTTTAATACTTGCGACATCAAACAGTTTGAAAATCTATTGAGCGACAATCTGAAATTTTACCACGACAAAGATGGAATTTCGGATAAAACCAAGTTTATTTTGGATTTAAAAAGAGGGATCTGCAATAGCACAGAAAATCGACAGGTAAAAAGATTTTTGATAAAAGAAAGTACTGAAATATTTCCATTATACAAGAATGGTGTTCTTTATGCTGCGGTTCAAAATGGGGAGCATATGTTTTCTGAAAAACGGGAAATTCAGGCTGGAATTGCAAAATTCACAAATGTTTGGCAATTAGAAAATGGAGAATGGAAATTAGCGTCTTCTTTTAGTTTCGACCATCAAGCGTATGAAAATAAAAAAACGGAAAAACCATTTTTAGAGAATGACAACGAAACTAGAAAATGGCTAAATGAAAATAAAGTACCTACTTTAGGAATTGGTGTTATCGAAAATGGCAAACTACAACAAGTAAAGGTTTTTGGTGAGATTACAAAAGGTGTTGCCGCGCCATACAATACAATTTTTAATGTTGCATCCTTGACAAAACCTGTAACAGCAATGGTAGCGTTAAAACTAGTGAGTTTAGGAAAATGGAATTTAGACGAACCGGTTTACAAATATTGGACTGACCCAGACATTGCAAACGATCAGCGAAATAAAAAACTGACGACCAGATTAATCTTAAGCCATCAAACCGGGTTTCCAAATTGGCGTTGGATGAATGAAAGTAAAAAGCTTAATTTCCAATTTGAGCCGGGAACAAAATATCAATATTCGGGAGAAGGAATGGAATATTTGAGAAAGGCGCTGGAGAAGAAGTTTAATAAATCATTACAACAACTAGCCAACGAACTTATTTTTCAACCAACAAAAATGAGTGATACAAGATATATTTGGGATAAAAATGTGGACACCTCAAGATTGGCTATTGGTTACGACAAAAACGGAAATTCGTATGAAACTATAAAGAACAAAACACCAAACGCGGCCGACGATCTGTTGACAACAATTGAAGATTACGGGAAATTTTTGGTAAGCGTTATGAATAGTGACGGATTGACAAAGAAGGTGTTTGAAGAAATGACCTCAAACCAGGTAGCTTCTACAAAAGGGAAGCATTTTGGATTAGGTTTTGAAATTTATGATTTGGGTAACGAAGAATTTGCATTATCTCACGGCGGTTCTGACAATGGAGTTCAAACTATTTTTTTTATTTTCCCAAAATCAAAGAATGGACTTTTGATATTTACAAACTCTGACACAGGCGGAAATGTTTATGAGAGTTTGATTAAACATTATTTGGGCAACAACGGACAAAAAATAGTTGACATTGAAATGAAATAAAAAAAACTACTGCCAATACACAGGACTTTACGTTATTTTTCTTTCAACCGTGTACGGCTTTTATCGAAGCGTATTTCTTTTATGCTCTTGTTGCGAAACAGCAATGCACTGATGGAAATACCCACAGCCAGCGTAAACAACAACGAAAAAGTAAGTACCGCATTGTGGGCTATGGTAGGAATGATATTCGGATTTTTATCTAATATGGCCTGGTCGCTCAACTTGATACCTGCCAGCATGGACCGATAGGCGTATAAGCCGGGAATCATGGTGATACAGGCCGGCATGGTAATGACTACCGGAGGATTGTGTACTTTGTGAGCTACATAAATTCCCAACAGTCCGATTGATACCGATGCAATAAGTGTGGCGGCAACCAACCCCATATTGGATTGTAGCAAAATAAAGCGGATGCCGTGCCCGAAACCGCCCAACAGACCGGTAACCAACAATGCTTTCCAGGGGGTTCCGAATAAGATACCCCAGCAAAATGCCACACAAAATGCCAATGCAAAATCAATCAGTACGTTTGATATCAGTTCCATAATGATTAAAAATTATTTATTCCCAACAACATAATACTCAGAATCATTCCCACCGCAATAGAAGATACGATGGATGCTGCAAAAAGTGAACGGGCAATGGATGCCGAAAAATAACCTTCCAATAGGTCGATCACACTGTTGATAAGCGGCACGCCCGGAATAAGGTACAACACAGAGGTAGCCAGAGTCATTTCCGGAGCCCGACCCAAACCAAAGATGGTATCGGTGCCGGCAATGAGGGTGGTAATGGCTGAGGCTATGATGATAGACAGAAATTGGTTGAATTGTTTTTTCAATATAAAATAGCGAGCCACCGAACCCACCGAAGCTCCGCAAAAAGCCAGTGCTGCATCTATCAGACTTCCTCCAGCCAGTGTGCAAAGACATCCGCATGAGATACCTACCGCCAATGCTACTAACCAAAAAGGATAATGTGCTTTACTTTTAATTGCTTCCAGTTCGCATCGCGCATCGTTATATTCAATTTCACCGTATGCTATTTTCCAGGATAAGTGGCTGATTTGTGTCAGGGTTTCGAGATGGACGCTATTTGATGGTGCGGTTTTGTATCGGGTAACTGCATTTTCGCTGTTTTTGTCGTCCCACACACTTACCAGTATGCCGGTAAAAGTGGGGGTAAAGTTCATTCGGTAACCCCAATGTTCTGCTATTCGTCTGCAGTTTCGCCATACCCTGCCCGAGTGGGCTCCCGAAGCCATCAGAAACACGCCCGCATCGAGGATAAATTCAGCCACTTCGTTGGCTTTTATATTTTGGGGGGATTTGGTTGTATTCTCCATTATTTTCTCCTTCCTTGTTTCTTCTGTTTCATTGACAGTACAAAATTAGTGATTTGGAAGGATATAAAAGCGTGTTTGCATTTAAAGTACTATTTCAAGCGGCACAAATGAAGTAGTTACAGGTAAAAGACCCCGGCTTATAAGCTTGTTTTTCTGTGTGTTGGTTTATAAAAGTAGATTATTAAATGTTTATTCATAAAAAAGACTGATTGCATCAGATGGACATGACTCGATACATTGCTTACAACCGGTACATTGATTGGCATCGTACATAAGTATCTGCTGATGTACGAGGGTGTTGGCAATAAATAAAAATGATTTGTCAATTACATCATTAGGACAAACTTCCATGCATTTCCAGCAGGCAGTGCAGGCGTAACTGTTCAACTGAACGAATGCTGTATGTGTTTGATTTTTAGTTGCTGATTCCATACGTTTGTGTAGTTGATTTTAAAGGTTCTGACTTTGTGTATGATTTTTTGTACACTAAAAATTATTTTGTCAGGCTCTTCAATACCATTTATAACTGTATGTCGACATTATTTGCGCCTGTTGATTCTGGCTTCAACTTCCCGACATAAATACATAAATTGACCATCGTACAACAAATCAGGTTCGTCTGTTTGTAGGATTATATGGAATGCCTTCTCAATTTGAAAAATTATATCCATCCGGTCGAAGCTGTCTGCGCCGAGATCGACCAGTGTCGATTGAGCTGAAATATCCTGTTCGGAGATTTTGAGATAAGAGGCTATGATCTTTTTTGTTTTTGATCGAATTGTTTCTAGGTGCATGGTAATTTGAGTTTTATAGTTAGTTTCATTTTAGTTGAACGATTCGTTTTTGGTCTTTGTTATCGGCTCATACAGTAAAAGGTATTCTTCCCCAGCTGTAATGTTTTGATAATATGGAAGCCTTTTTTCATATATATCTTTACATTCATAGCATTTGCAGTTTCCAGATGCATCGGGATAGAGTCCTTTTTCATGTCTTCAATCATAGGATTCATTAAAGCGCTGGCCAACCCTTTGCCTTGTTCTTCGGGCAGCACAGCAATGGAATACAGTTGACAATACTTCGAGTTTTTCGGATATTGATTATACGTCAGTTTATCCGTTTTGAGACATCGCACGGTGGATTTTATTCCTACCCTAAAAAGAAACAACAGGTTTCGGACAATATACCGAACTGAAATCTTTTCCTTTTTCTCTGTGTTCCATAGAGCAACAGCAGTGTTATCATCATTTAGATAAACAGCTCCCCGTGCCAATGACTCTTCAAAAATATAGGCCATTATAATTCTTAGTTTGTGTTTATTCTGACTTTCTTCCAATAACCAGTTTATATGTGGGTCATCGAAAAATGATCTGGAAAGAATATTGACAGCAACATCCTTGTCTTTATAATCTGCTTTTTTCATTGTGTATGCTTTTTTGTTTTAAATTTTTAATTCAATGTCATTTAGATAAGGATTCGCACACAGAATACACGGATTAGACTAAAAAGTACAGAATAGAAATTCCATTTAAAGTGTAAACGAATATCCGCTTTGTTACCTAAAATAATATCGATAGATATTATCTTTTGTGGACTTTAAAAACAATTCACCACAAAAGCCACAAAAGAATCGCAAAAGTAGAAAGTGAAGATTCTGAGTTATATTTCGTCTGCATTTTCAAGGAAACAAAAGCTAAGTTTTTATTTCATAAAAACTTTTGTGTGTCTTTTGTGCTTTGGAACATCCCGATCTTCGGGATTGTGGTTTTATCTTTTGATTAGGTAAAATAAAGGATAATCATAAAATGTAATTATCAAATTAACCTTACATATTCTGTAAAATCCGTGTATTCTGTGTGCCTAAGTAAACGACATTGATTTGTAATTGGATAAATACAATGTCGTATAGTTAAGCTCTGCTGAAAAATCACGAAACTATATCACTTGACAATCATTTAGTTCTGGTCCATACTTCTGTGCTATGGAAAAGACCGGCATATCCTCTTAAATTCAACGTGTTTTCATTGCTAAGCCAGATCTTACAACTATAAGTTTTGCCCGATTTTGGGTCGTAAACAGAACCTTTGGACCATTCTTTATTGTTGTACGATAGGTCGTTGATAACAACAAGGTCCAGCAACGGGCGTTGTCGTAATTTAGGAGCCGGATTTTCGGAGTCTTTGAATGGTAGTCCTTTATTGTCGGTTGATTTTTTGAGCCATACAATTTTTCCGTAGAACTTTCCTGCTTGTTTGTAAATTTCAGTAATGCCTTCCTTGTCTTCTGATAACCATTTCCCAACAATTTGTCGTTGAGAAAATGCTGAGAAATTGAATACTACTAAAAGAATTGCAATAAAATAAGTTGTTTTCATTTTGGATATAATTAGTTGAATAAATAGTTAGTTACAAGGCTGTTTGTGTTTATCTTGCTTACAGCACTCAGATCATTAATTATTAATTATTAATACGAATCAGGAGTTACATACACACTGTATTTATAGTGAATCATTTCCCGTATGGAATACATATCAATAGAAAATGAGGACAGGTACAGCCAATTCCCCGTAGGGGATAAACAAGGTCAAATGTGAATGTTCCCGATATATCGGGACAAGCTCTTCGGACAATAAACCGGCATACCTGTTTATTCTATGGATATATAAGTCCTACGGACTATTTTCCCCAACTACTGATTCGCATTATTATTGACTACTTAGTTGAATAAAATAATATGAATCATTTATAATTGCCGGTTGCTTGCAGGTATTTCGCCATTGCCAGTTGGTAATTACATTTTGCATCCGTCAGATTATCGTTAGCACTTTGAGCCATGGCCTGAGCTTCTAAAAGATCGGAGATGCTGATTGTTCTTACATGATAATTATCATCTGTTACTTTCAGATTTTCCCTGGCTTGTTCTACCGATTTTCCAGCTATTTTCACCTGAAACCAGTTTTCTTTTAGCTCATTGCCTACTTGAGTTATTTGCAACTTCATTTGTTCTGTGTTTTCTTTAAGTTGATTCCGGGCTTTTTCTATTTTGAGGTCCTGCTGTTTTATTTTATGCGAACCTCCCCACCAGTCGCTAATAGGTATGCTGAGGGTTAGTGCTGCCAATGCATTATGAGATGTTTCTCCCATCATATCGGTTACAGAACCGGAACCAACAATTGCCAACTGTGGTAAGTAGGCACCACGTGTTATCTTCTTTTGCAGTTCTTCCGCTTCAACGGCTTTGTTTAGCAGCGAATACTCTACTCTGTTTGTTGCCATATTCTGTGCGTCGGGGCGCATGGCCAAAGCCTGCGGTATCAAAGGCTGTGTGTCGACTACCAGCGCTGAATCATAAGCTATGCCTATGTGCTGACACAAGGCTTGTTTAGTGAGCTCAATACCATTTTGTAATTTCAGCATGGTGGATTGCAATTCATTCTGCTTGAGTTGCACTTTTAATAAGTCGTTTCGTTGAGCCAATCCAGCCAGTGTGTAGTTGTTTACATCTCTGTAAAGCGTGTCAACCATTGTTTCGTAAGAACGTAGAGTCTTTTCTTTTTCTTTGAGCGACATCAACAACCAATATAATTCTTCGGTACGAACCAGTACTTCGGTTGTAGTCAGTGCTTTTTGTCCACGGCTAACTTCTTCGCCCAATGCTGCCAGCTTATTCCCGTTTTGAATACGTCCCCCAGCGTACAATGGCATGGTCACATCAATGCTTGCTGTATTGAAGTAATTGAGCAAATTGATTGAACTGGATGGTACATAGGCGTATTGAGTGGCACTGGCTATGTTTGCTGAATTACCATCGTAAACCGGTAGGTTCATTTCAGGTGTTTTTAGCTTCAACAGGTAATCCGTTGATCTCATTGCCAAAGCAGAAGCACTGATTTTAGGAAAATACTCGGTAAAGGCACTCTTACGTTCCTCTGTGGCGGCTTTTACGTCAAACTCTGCCTGTTTTATTTTATTATTATTGACAAGTGCCAGTTGCTTACATTTATCCAGGCTCAAGGATTCTGCCCTGACAACACCTGTTGAAACGGTGCAAATGACTATTACAATCATACATGTTATTTTCTTTAACGAAAGGGCACTGAGCTTAGCTTTTTTATCTTTATATACCAAGGAGAAAAGTACCGGAAGCGTGAATAAGGTTAGCACCATCGAAATCAACAGTCCAAAACAAATGACGGTACCCAACGGTCCCCATAGCGATGAGCGGCTTAAAATCATTGGGATTACACCAACTGCCGCTGCTGCTGCCGTTAGAAAAATAGGACGCATACGTCGTTTTCCGGCAGCCAATGCAGCCTGGTAAACCGACATTTTTTCTTTCTCAATTAGTTCGCGGGCGTAGTCAATCAGGATTATGCCGTTTCTGACCACCATTCCACACAAACCGGTAATTCCGATGAAAGCTGTAACACTAAATGGATAATTCATTAACCATAAGCCGATGGCGGCTCCGGGAAAAGCCAGTAGCATAGTAGATAGAATTAAAAGTACCAACTTAACTTTCCGGAATTGAAATAACAGAATGAAAAATATGGCCACAATACTTATTGCTAATGCAAGTACCATGGGGGTAAATGTTTCATCTTGTCCTTCGGATTCACCACCATAACGAATTGAAGTTCCTGCTGGTAGTTTCAACTTGTCGATTTTAGGTCTGACTTCATCAAAAATTGCTGTAGAATTAAAATCTTTTTCGTTATCAACCAGTATAGTTAAGGTTGGGGTACCATTTCGGTGAACAATAGTTCCTTCGCCCCATTCGGGCGAAAAAGTGGCAAAAGTCCTTAATGGAATAGCCGAAAAGCTTGATAAAGATGTAACATACTGATCTTCGAGTGTTTTTATTGTTTTAAACTTAGCGCTGTTTTCCGATAGACTTACTGCTATCGGATAGTCTTTTTCCCAGATGGTAGTAAGTGGTAGACCATCAAGTCCTATCAAAAGCGAAGTGGAAACCAAATCTTTGGAATATCCCAGTCGTTCGGCTTTGTCTCCATCCAGTTTTACTTTAATATATTGTTGCATTTGATCCCAGTCAGTGCGACGCCATGCAATGCCGTTTGTTTTTTTCAAGATAGCATTTACCTGTGCTTCTACTTTATGAATGTCACGAATAGAGTCGGACGAAATGCGGATTTCAATCGGAGCTTTATAATCTTGTAAAGACAAAATTTTATAACGTACATGTGCACTTGCAAAATGATCGGTGTATTTTGAACCGTGTTCCTCCACCACTTCACGTGTAGCTTTATTGGATATGGTATTTACCAATAATTGTCCATAATTGGGCGATGGAATAGTAGGTGCATAGCTGGTGTGGAACCGGGGAGAACTACTGCCAATAAAACTTGTGACGTTCGTTACCCGTTTGTCTTTTAGTAGCACTGTTTCCAAACTGTCGACTACTTTGGCCGTTTTTTCGATGGATGAACCTATTGGCAAATAAACCTCAACAGCAAACTGGTTACGTTCCATTTCAGGGAACAATTCCTGGTTGATATTATTGAATAATACGAATGCCAACGCAATAAGACCCACTACAGATGCAAGGAGCATTTTGGGATATCGGAAAAAGGTTTCAAGAGTGGTGTCGAACCAGGCTTGAAGTCTATCCAGAAAAGACTTACTGTTTTCTTTCTTCTCTGAAAAAAGCATATCCTTTCTCAGAAGTAAAACGTATACGTAAGGCACTAATAATACAAAAATAAAAACTGATATGGCAACCAAAATACCTATGATTATCTGATTGATAATAAAAAAGTAAAGAAGTGTTAGTCCACCTAATATCAATCCGATGATGATCAGAATATTTGGATATAATGAAGCTTTTTCAAGAAAAGGTCCAATGCACTCTACAAATTTTTGTAGAAGAGATTTATTTTTTACGCCATTATTTATCAATCCTTTCTTGATGAACATAAAGTTGAGATAAGGCACCAGGAACATGGCTACAATTATGGACACGACCAGTGATACACTTACTACGATAGGAATAGAGCTCATAAACTCGCCTGCAGTACCCGGAACCATAAAGCCTAATGGTATGTAGGCAGCCATAATGGCCAAGGTGGCAAATAAAATGGGCGAGAAAAGTTCTTTGGCACTTTTTATGGCTGCATGCCACGATGAGTAACCGTGATCGATTTTTTCTACATGATTGTCAATAACTACAATAGAATTGTCGACAATCATTCCTAACACCAAAATAAGCGAAGCCAACGAAACAGTGTGCAGATCGATACCTAAAACATAGAGGAAACAAAGAGTAATAAGAACAGAAATAGGAACCGTAATTCCGGCAACCGAGGCAACGCGCAAGGGCAACAAGATCATGGTTATCAGAATAACTGCAATAATAGCAATCATAAACTCTTCCATGAAGTTTTCTACCGAATCGTTTACGTACTTAGGTAATTCAGAGATTTTGGAAACCTGAATGTCTTTCGGACAACTTGTTTTAAAAGTAGCGAGGGCTTCATCCACTTGTTTTCCAAACTCAACAATGTTATTGCCTTGCTGCATTTCGAGTGACAAGAGAATCGTTTTTTTTCCGTTTTGTTTGATGTAACTTTCGGGTTCTTCGTATTGGCGCTCTATAGATGCTATGTTTTTTAGTCGAACAACATTTCCATTGGGGTCTGAATATACAATTTGATTTGCCAGATCTTTTTCCGATTTGAAATTAGCCGGCAGGTGAATTTCATAATTGTTTTTACCGTCTTTCAATGCTCCGGCATAGTTTATATCACCGTTGGACTGATAACTGCTAAGCAATGATAGAGATTTTATATTGTATTCGTTGAGTAACTCTGGCTTCACTTTTACGAGTATCTTTTCTTTTTGCAATCCAAAATGTTTTATTTTAGAAGTTGCTGGTATTTTTCTACATTCGGTTTCCAGTTTTTTCAACTCGGTTTCGAGCTCTTTATAGCTCTTATTCTCCGATGAAAGCGTAATGAGCAATGCAGAGGTGTCACCAAAATCGGAATCGGCATATAAGGCCAATACACCCGGTGGTAGTGTTGCCTTTAGTTCCGACAGTCCGTGTTTCAGTTTAGACCAAAACTGATCGGCGTTTGTTACGTTATCGTTTAATTCTACGAAGGTGTACATCATACCCTCCCTGGATAATGAGTAGGTTTTTGCTTTTTTTACTTCTTCGTATCCAAAAATGTAGTTTTCAACTGTTCGTGTAAGTTGTGCTTCTACTTCGGCTGAGCTGGCGCCCGGATAAACACCAACTATGACCCCCTGCCGTATTGTGAATTTTGGAAATTCATCACGGGGCATTATGATAAGAGCAACAACACCTACTAGCATAAGTGTTACTGTAACTATAATTACGATATTATGATTCCGCATTACGGACTCGATAATTCCTGTTTTTTTATGGCTCATATTATAAACTGATTATTATAAGTGAAACAATAAGTAGCGCAAGCGCAACTATGCCAATTATGACTATACTAAAATTATTCATTAAAAACCCGATAATTTTTGATTCCTTACGACTCATATTGAATTGATTATTATAAGCGCAACAACATTTAATAGTGTATGCACAGCTATGTTGACTAGTATAAATGTAGTGATGCCAATTAGTGTAATTATTGAGCAGCTAATTAAAACTTGCCTAAGGTTCTTCATCGGAGGTTCAATACTTTCGGGTTCTGTAGAACTCATATTATAGTCTGATAAGACTGTTATTCGATAATTTTTCTTTTCCTTCAACTACTACTGTTTGACCGGCAGTAAGTCCACTGACTACTTCAATACCTGTTTCGTTATAGTAGCCAAGTATTACTTCTTGCTTTGTAACATGTTTTTTGTCTGGCGATACTACAAATACATAGTTTTTATCATCACCATCTTTACTTACAGCATTTTTTGAAATGTATAATAAGTCTTTCTCAATGTTTGTGTTCAGATTTACATCACAAACCATCCCGGGTTTAATCTCATAATCAGGATTTTTTGTTTTGATCTTGACTTCATATGTCCGTGATATTTCATCGGCAACAATGCCAACGTTTGATACTACTCCTTCAAAACTTCTACCATTTAAAGCTGAGATAGTGAAAACTGCTTTTTGTCCCTTTTTTATCCTGCTGATCTCATTCTCGGCAACAGATATTTTCACGAGAATCGTTTCAATTTTCACCAATTCTATAGGTGCTCTGAGCGATACCGAGTTTTGACCCGGTTCAATGTTGCGCTTACCAATCATGCCATCTGTAGGCGCCCGCATTGTACATTTTCGAATACTTGATTTAGACAATTGCATTTGGGATTCGGCTTCTTTCAGGTTAGTTTCTATTTCTACCCATTTAATTTCAGGCAGACTTCCTTTTTCGTACACACTCTTCAATCGGTTATAAGCATCTTTAGCTTGTTTATACTTCGCCACGGTAGCCCCATTTAGCGCTATATCGTCTGCTTTGTCTATTGTTGCTAATACCTGCCCTTTCCGAACCATATCGCCGGCCTGAACAAGTACTCTTTCTACAGTTCCTATACCTTCAAATGTCAACGGAATGGTTTGTTGTGGTTCTATTGTTCCGCTATAATGCAGGCTAGAGCTGCCTTTTGCTGATTGGATAGTTTCTGCTATAACTTTTATCACTCTACTAGCCTCATTTGTTGCAGGCTCTTTCTGTTTGGTTCCACATGATGCAAGAAGAGCCGTTGCACACATTGAACATGCTAAATAAAATAGTTTCATTTTAGAATAATTTTTAATTGTGATGGCTGGAACTTGCAGTTGTTTTTTTGTTAGCTAAACATGCTCGTTTCATATCCTTACTGTTTTAAATTGACGGTGCAAAGATTATTCTTTTGGCGGTGAAGCACAAGTGAAAAGTATCCGAAACGGACAAAATGGACGGGGAAACACTCATTTATTAAGGGGAAATATATTGCTACATGTTACTGGAATTGTGACCTTCTATAAATATCATAAGAGGCGGAGTTCAGTTCCTTTGTTATTTATAAACAAAAACATATTCAAAAATTGGAGCGCTTTTTATTTGTGTGTCTGCGAGCTCCTTTTTAGGTTGGTACAGGGAATTAAAAGACCTCACCGAAGCCAAATGAAAAACTCCATGAGCCGCTAACACCAACTCCAAAATCACAAGTTGCGTTTGTGTTTGAATATTTGTCTATTTTAATTCGCAATCCGACGCCTCCCCCGGGATTTATAGTATGCAAATTGTCTGACATATTTTTAATAATCGATCCTGCATTTCCAAACACAACACCACCTAAAAGTCCATTGGAGGTTAATGGAAACCGGTATTCCGATTCAAAATAGACTAGATTTCGACCGGTAAACCGACCAGGAGTATATCCCCGACCAGTATTTGAACAATCGTCCCAGCCAATACTTGGCATATCTAAATAAGGAGGAGTACCGGATAATGTTATGTTACTATATCCCCAAAATGCTAATACGCTATGGGGAGCAGCAGGCAGTTGTATATAATGTCGGATATCAATTAGTAGTGAATGCCAATTTTGGGTACTGCCAAATAACGTGAGGTTAGGCCTGTACTGCAGATCTACATAAGTCCCGTTTTGAGGATTTATAGTATTCTTTCTGTTATCAAATTGCATGTTAAAGGAAATTGCCGAGGAAGTTGAACTCGATCCTTTTTGAAGTCTCTCAAATTCTTTTGATACTTTGCCTGAAACTAAGTTGGCCTTTATTCCCCAATGATAATCCAGGTTATATCCGAGTCCAGCAAATAAATGTGGAATCAATTCCCGGTAAGCAATCTGATAAACGCGTAAATAAGAAAAATCAATAGACAGAACATCTGTAAGGTGGACATTATTTCCTAAGCCGTAAATATTTGTTGGAGAGTTGTAATAGCGGGCGGCACCTGATAAATGAAATTTGAATTTATTAAATATAATATTGCTGTTGCAGCTTAATAAATACTGATGATCTATAGGTATGATTAATAGAGACACTTGCTTATTCTTTTGTAATGTGCTGTCTTTTCGTAAAAAAGTTTTGATTCTAATTGGCAAAATATCAATAATGTCCTTTTGTGTTGAAACTAAGCTGTCATGAACTAGTGGTTTAAGCGATTGACCCGAGATAGCGCCAGTAAAAATAAACAGGAAAACAGAGATAATTTTCATCTTGCATAAAGAATTGTTTCTAAAAGAAATAGCGAATATTTTCATCCCGATTTGTTTCTGATAAATAATATGTTTCTGTTCTTTTTGCTTAGGTCTCATCACGTGAATCAATTAGGTTGTTATTCATTATTTTTCAACTATATTCGTGCGCAAAAGGCATTATACATTGAATAAGCAAGCTTAATAGAATTCTGTTTTAATAATAATTTTTGATTGCAGGTAAATGGAACTTGTAGGATTTTTTTGTTCAGGAGACATACTGGTTTCAAAATCCTCACTTCTTTTAATTTGAAGATGCAAAGATTATTCTTTTGAATACGGAGCACAAATAAAATAGAGGTGAAGCGGACAAAAAGAATGGGGAAGCATTCGTTTCCTGAGGGGAAGGTTTCGTTGGTTTGATTTACCAACGAGGGGCTATTATAAACAAAAAGAGCCTTTATTAAGGGCTCTTTTATTATCAGGTGTATTGTATTGAAATGTCGTGTTACTTACTTTCTAGCCAAGCCAAAAACTGAGGTATTTTTTCTTTACTAACCAGTATTTTCTCTTTATTGTAGGGTACTGATATATTAACGGATAATTTCCGTAAAAAATAACGTGACGCGTCTATTACAGTTTTTCGGTTTATCAGGTACTGTCTGTTCACGCGGAAAAAATCAGTACTGCATAGTTGTTCTAACTCTTCCAAATTTTTATTGACAATAAAAGTCTTTGCCTCAAATGTTAGCAAATGTGTGACTTCATCAGCAATATAAAACAGAGCGATTTTCTCTAATCTAACAGGTAATATTTTATCTTTTTGATATACCAAAATAGACGTTGACTTTGTGGTATCTCTGTTTATCAGGGCATCAAGCACAGCTTTGTATTGATGTCCGTCATCTGAAAATGTTTGTTTCAAACTGCGATACTTTGCCAACGCATCAGCAACAGTTTGCGATGTGGAAGGCTTCAATATATAGTCAATGCTATTGGTCTTAAATGCATTCAAGGCATATTCATCGTATGCAGTACAAAAAATAACCGGGGAAGATATTTTGCATGCTTTGAATATTTCAAAACTAAGGCCGTCACCCAACTGAACGTCACTAAAAATCAGATCGGGAACAGCGCTGGTTTGGAAATAAGCCAAAGCTGTTTTTACAGAACCTAGAATTGCAACTATTCTTGCATCAGGCTCTAAAGCTGTAATTGTTCCAGCCAACTCATCCGCTGTGATTTTTTCATCTTCTATGATTACGATATTCATTTTTTGATTGATTAAAAGAGGTTGTGAGAGTCCTGGTCTTTATAATGAGACTTTATGGTCCAGAATTTTGAGGCTTACAGAAAAAGTAGTTTCATCTGTTTGAATACGTATTTCGTCATTTGATAAGATTCGATATCGTTCAGATAAATTAGCTAATCCACAGCCTGTAGATGTTTCGGAAATATTTTTTAATTTGATATTATTACTTACTATAATTCGGTCAGAGTCCTGTTTAATAGTAATGTACAATGGGAATTCCTCAGTAAGCTCGTTGTGTTTTATGGCGTTCTCTAATAATGGTTGAATTGAAAATGAAGGAACAAATCCACTTTCAAGCGCATTCTCTTCAATAGAAATAGAACAAATTAAAGCATCGGCAAAACGGATCTTTTGCATTTGTAGATAATCCTGACATAGTTTCAGTTCATCTTTTAGTTTGACTACTTTGATATTGTTATTTGATACTGATGCCCGAAGGAAATCGGATAAGCAAATTAAATATTCTTCAGCAGCTTTGGAATCTATTTTGTATAATGATTTGAGTATGTTCAGTGCATTGAATAAAAAATGAGGATGTATTTGTTGTCGAAGTAATTGATTCGCCGCTTCTGCATTTGCTGTTTTTAGTTGAGAGTTTTCTATATCGGCATTTACTTTTGCATCTTGAAGAACAATATAATTATGAAATATGACAATAAGTGTATTCACAAATATACTGATAACAAGAAGGCTAATGATGTTTGTTAAGTCTGTAAGCTGATGACTCAGATAATTGTAGCAAACAACAACAATCAAAAATATTAAGCTGGTAAAAGTATAGCTTAAGATATAATATACTCGTTTTGAGCCGGGAGAATATACAACTGGTTGTTTATTATAGAGCACCAACAATAGTATATTTACAAATCCCGATAACGATAGGACTATCAGAGCCAGTAAGGAAACAATGATCGCATCTCGTAGACCAGTTATTCCAAGATAAACGGTAACAAAGGCAAATGAGAACAAAACACATGTAGTTACAAACCAAAGCGTCAGTATCGATAGTTTTTTTATGGGAAATTTCGACTTCATTTGCATTTTATTTAGTTTGAAAAATAAATTTGTAATACAGGATTGAACTTGTCTGGACTAGATGTACAGCTAACTATTTTCTAATGCTTATTGTTCTGAAAAATAATGATGACTTTTTGAATATGTTGATTAAAATTGATATGCCTGATTGATGTTACCAGTTAATTGCTGTCTCTCCTTTTTCCTGCAGGTATTTGTTTGCCAGTGAGAAATGATTGTTCCCAATAAATCCACGATAGGCGGAAAGGGGAGAGGGGTGAACCGATTTGAGAACCAGATGGCGGTTTGAATCGATAAATTCACCTTTTTTTTGTGCGTACGATCCCCAAAGCATAAATACCAGATGTTCTTTTTCTGTGGCTAATTTGCGAATGGCTGCATCGGTAAATGCTTCCCAACCGCGGTTCTGGTGCGATCCTGCCATGTGAGCCTGAACGGTAAGCGTTGCATTGAGCAGCAGAACTCCCTGCTGTGCCCAACGGATAAGGTTTCCACTCGAAGGCATCGATTTACCCAGATCACGTTCTATTTCTTTGAAGATATTGATTAAAGATGGAGGAAAAGCTACGCCATCATTTACCGAAAAACATAAACCATGTGCCTGCCCGTCGCCATGATAGGGATCCTGCCCGATAATCACCACTTTTACCTGATTAAACGGACATTGATCGAAGGCATTGAAAATAAGCGATGCCGGTGGAAATGTCAGTCTGGTTTTGTATTCATTGCGTACGAATTCAGTTAGCTTGACAAAATAGTCCTTGTCAAATTCCGGTTGAAGCACTTGCTTCCACGAAGATTCAATTTTTACGTCCATTTATTCTTAGTTGATAGTTGATAATTGACAACTGCTTACCGCTTACTTCTTACTGCTTCTTGTAATTGTTTCATTGCTTTTTCCAGTACTTTTTTGGAGCATGCCACATTTAAACGCAGATGATATTCTCCCCCGGTTCCGAAAATGGTTCCTTTGTTTAGTCCCAGTCCGGCTTTAAGCGAAAAGAATTTATGTAGTTCGTCGGTTTCCATGCCCAGATCTTTACAATCCAGCCATACCAGAAATGATGCTTCGGGAATCATGGGTTTTATTTGTGGAATATTATTCTTCAAAAAGTCGGCG